>Ga0209087_1002020_pt1 | contig 11640 bp, 6 predicted proteins | sample S_130805_EF_Meta_FD_187321 | JGI IMG/M metagenome (GOLD analysis project Ga0209087, IMG submission 187321) | Freshwater microbial communities from Lake Simoncouche, Canada to study carbon cycling - S_130805_EF_MetaG (SPAdes) (version 2) | ecosystem: Environmental > Aquatic > Freshwater > Lake ...
CTATCTGGAGGGCTCCGATCAGCACCGGGGCTGGTTCCAGAGCAGTTTGCTCACCTCGGTGGCGGTCAACGCCAAGGCCCCGTTCAAAACGGTGCTCACCCATGGCTTCACCCTGGATGAGAAGGGGCGCAAGATGAGCAAATCCCTGGGCAATGTGGTCGATCCGGCCGTGTTGGTCGAGGGAGGTAAGAACGAAAAGCAAGAGCCGCCCTACGGGGCCGATGTGCTGCGCTTGTGGGTGAGTTCGGTGGATTATTCCGCCGATGTGCCCCTGGGGCCCGGCATTGTCAAGCAACTGGCGGATGTCTACCGCAAGGTGCGCAATACGGCCCGCTATCTGCTGGGTAATTTGCATGATTTCAACCCCACTACGGATGCGATAGCGATTGCCGACCTGCCGCTGCTTGATCGCTGGATGCTGCAGCGCACCGCCAAACTGATTGATGCGGTGAGTGCCGATTTTGAACGCTATGAGTTCTATCGCTTCTTCCAGGCCCTGCAGAATTTTTGCGTGGTCGATCTGTCGAATGTCTACCTGGATATCGCCAAGGACCGCCTGTATGTAAGCGCTGCCGCTTCTTTCCGCCGCCGCAGCTGCCAAACCGTGCTGCATCTGGTGGTCGAACACCTGGCGGTGTTGATCGCGCCGGTGCTTTGCCACATGGCCGAAGACATCTGGCAGAACCTGCCCTACGCGGTGGCCGAAGCCTCGGTGTTTGAACGGGGCTGGCCGGCAGTGCCGCAGGAGTGGCGCAACCCAACGCTGGAGCCGCCGTTGGAGCAAATCCTGGCGCTGCGCACCCTGGTGAATCGCCAGTTGGAGACCTGCCGACAACCCCAGGGCGGTAGCGGCGAACCCCAGGGGAGCGCTGCGGTTATCGGTTCCTCACTCGAAGCGCAGGTTCACCTGGAATGGGCCCAAGGCGAGGCCAACCAAGATCTGCGCCAGGCCCTGGCCCTGCTGGAAACCAGCCCCCACCCGGAGGTGGACAACCTGGCCGATTGGCTGCTGGTCTCGGCCCTGCAGATTGGCGGTGAGCCCCCCACCCAGCCCCTCGCTGAGGCCACGGAGGACGGCCTCACCGTGCGAATCGCCCGGGCCGAAGGCCAGAAATGCGAGCGCTGCTGGCACTACGAAACCGACATCGGCCAGTTCTCCGATCACCCCAGCCTGTGTGGCCGTTGCGTGGCGGTGCTGGCTCAGCCCAACAACCGCGGCAGCAACAACCCCGACCGCTCCCGGTAGGCCACAAAGCCGGGATAGCGGGCGAGGGATTGGTCCTTCTTGCGCATATTTGGTAGAAACACCGCCAGGCCAAAAGCGGCGAGCACCGCATAGGGCAGCCAGTGCATCGCCACCATGGCGAAGGAGAGATAAATAAGCACTTCGCCCAGATAGTTGGTGTTGCGGCAGCGGGCGAAAAAACCATCCTCGATCAGCCCCGGTTGCACCTTGAGCACGAAATGCTTCTGGGCATCACTGGCAAAATGCAGGAACACACCCAGCAGATTGATGGCGATGGCGCCAGCCAGCAGCGGCAGGGGCGGCACCGCTCCCGAGGCAATCAGCAGCCACGGCGCCAACCAATACAGCCCCAGCAGAACGAACATCAAGACGGCCAGGGGCCAACCGATGGCCTGCTGCCACTGGCGATCGGGGAAAATGCGCTCCTTCAGCAGCCACAGCACCCCGTAGGTGCCATGGAGCGCCAGGTACACCCAGGCCCCCAGCGAGCCGTTGCCGTAGGCCAGCATCAGGCCACCCACCACCAGGGCCGTCAACCCCTTGTGGAGATTGATCACATGGCGCATCTGCATGGTTGGGGAGGGGAAGGGAGATGTCAGGCTAGGAAGGTCAACTGGAACTACGTTTATCGGACGAGGGGGCTTTGGAACTAAAGGTAGAAAAAACCCAGTGTTCGAAAAATACCAACTTTCCAGAATACAATTGTTGCTAGACGAGATTTGATGTAATCATAAAAATGCTATGAAGTTAAGCTCTAATGATTGTGCTGCAAAATAAAAATTTTATTCTACTTTAATCGCCATTAAACAAATTTATATTCAATAAAAAAGTGTCATAATAGACACTCAATGTATTATATTAAAATAAAAAAGAGTTAAAGTTTGAACTTATCTGAATTTATCATCGTATTGCGATTGATCTGCACCTGCTCTATATACTGTAATTGTTCGGCCATCGAGTGATTTGAAAAAATCCCTTACAATCTTTTTAGCTTTTTTAAACCACCCCCCTCCCTGTATCCCCTCCAACTGCTCCCAATTAAGCTCGATTAACTCGACTTCTTGAGGAACAGGTGCCATGATGAAATCATTTCCCAGTTGATTGGAACGTGACATTTCATTTAATTGAAATGGAGCATTAAAATCCTGACACGATTTTTTTTAGTGATTCAGCTAGCCAATTAAATTGTAACAACTCTTAAAGTTCCCCCTCCGCCACCAGTCGGGCATAGGCGCCTTCTGAGTCAGTCATTAACTGCTCGTGGCGGCCCCGCTGCACCACCCGGCCCCGCTCCAGCACCAGGATCTGGTCGGCGTCACGGATGGTGCTGAGGCGGTGGGCCACCAGGATCTGGGTGCAGGCGCGGCGGCGCAGGGCCTCGTCAATCCGTCGTTCGGTTTCGGCATCGAGGGCGCTGGTGGCTTCATCGAGAATCAAAATCGTCGGGTCCTGCAGCAGCACCCTGGCCAGCTCCAAGCGCTGACGCTGGCCACCGGAGAGGTCCCGTCCCCCTTCGGCCAGCACTGTGTTCAGCCCGTCCGGCAACGCCGTGATCATGTCGATCAGCTGGGCGTCGCGGCAGGCGGACCAGATTTGGTCCTCGCTCACATCAGGGCGCCACAGGCAGAGGTTGTCGCGCACGCTGATGGCATAGAGGCTGATCTCCTGTTGCACCATGGCGATGGAGGCCACCGCCACGCTTCGGGGCACGTCCACCAATGGCCGGCCGTCGTAGAGAATCTCGCCGCTGCTCGGCTGCAGCAGCCCGGCCAACAAACGGGCCAGGGTGCTTTTGCCCGACCCGCTGGCACCGACAAGGGCCAATCGCTCTCCGGCCTGGATCTCCAGATGGAGGCCGTCGATCAGGGGCGGGCGCACCGGCGCGAACCGGAAGCTGAGGTTGTCGATCCTGATCGCACCTGAGAGGCGCTGGCGCTCGATCGGCCAGCTCTCCCGAGCCGCCTCGGTTTTGGGTTCCAAGAGCGGATCGATGGGGTGGTCCAGCACATCTTGCAGCCGCAGAACCGCCGTCTCGATGTTGGGCAGTTCGGTCACAAAGGCAATCAGGCGATCGATCTCAGCCTTCAGGCCGGACGCCACCTGCTGGGCCGCCAGCACCATTCCCAGGGTGAGTTGGCCCTGCAACACCAGCAGAAATCCCACCATCAGCACCGCCAGAGTGTTTAGCTGGCTGAGCAGGTCGGGCAGCAGGGCCAGGCTGGCTTGCCGCAACGACAGGTTGTGCAGGAAGATCTGCACCCGGGTGCGATAGCCGGCGAAGCGCTGCAGCACATCCGCTTCGATCGCCGTGCTCTTGACCATCTCCATGTCGCGCAGGCCGGCCATCAACACCGCTTCGGCCTTGCCCGCATCCTTCTGCAGTTGCAGGGTGGCATCGCGCTGCTGGCGCAGACTTAGCAGCACTAGAATCGCATTAAGCCCCGTGCTGATCGCCACCACCAAACCCAGCCAGGGGCTGTAGGCCAGGGTAAGCAAGAGGTAGAGAAACAGCAGCACCAGGCCCGAGACCAGGGGAAGCAGACCCTCGGCGATGAAAGTGGCCACATCCCGGTTGAGTTGCACTCGCTGGCTGATGTCGCCGGCGTAGCGCTGGCTGAAAAAGCGCTCCGGCAAGGCCAGCACATGCTGCTCAAAGCCGAGGGCGCCCCGGCTATCCAGGCGGCGGCTGAGATGGCGGCTGCCCAACCTCTGCAGCTGTCCGCCCACCGCCTGCAAAGCGATCATCAGGGCCATCGCCCAGAGCATGGGCTTCAGCCACTGCCGCATCCCCGTACCCCATACCTCATCGATATAGATCTGGGTGAACACAGGCATGGCCAGTTGGGGTCCGATCAACAACAGGCTGGACAGCAGGGTGAACAGCACCGGTCCCGGTTGCTGGAACAGCCGAGCGAACACGAGGGGCCAAAAGCTGGCCACCCGACCACCGCGCTGGAAATCCGGGCCCGGATGCATCTCCAGCACCACCCCCGTAAAGGCCTGATCGAAGGCGGCCTCGCTCACCCAACGCGGCCCGATCGCCGGATCGTTGAGGGCGACGCGGCCCCCTTCGAAGCCCTCCAAGACCACAAAGTGGTTGAATTCCCAGAACAGAATCACCGGCGGTTGCCGCTGGCGCAGGGCTGATGTCTCCATCCGGAAGCCCTTGCCCTCCAGCCCATAGTGGGCTCCACCGCGCAGCAGGCTGGCCGCATCACTGCCATCGCGGCTGACCCCGCAGACTTCGCGCAGCTCCAAGAGCGACACCTGGCGGCCGTAGTGGCGCAACAGAATCGCCAGACAGGCCGCACCGCACTCGCTGGCCTCCATCTGCTGCACGGTGGGGGTGCGGATTCGGCCCATCTCAGTAGATGCCGCTCAGGTCTCGCAATAGCGGAATCACGTAGCTGATCGGTTGCCGGCCCTCCACCAACACCGACACCGAGGTGGTGGTACCGGGGGTGAGCTTCAGATCGGGTCCACTCCCCCCTCCCCAGTTGTAACCACTGCGGCTTTTGGGATCGCGTTGCAGGCTGGTGACCGTTTCGATCAGCGGTTCGCCCGATTGGGCCGCTGATGGCATAACAGCATCCACCAATGACTCGACACCAAAGCGCTGGCGCAGTCCCTCGCGGGTCACCGGCAGGGCCCGGATGCTGAGGATTTCACCCTGGATGCCGCCGTGGCGCTGGGCATTGGTGGTGGTGGGCGTGATCCGCACCCGTTGGCCGGGCTTGAGCCTTTTGCCATCCTGGCTGGGGAAAAACGCGAAACTCACCAATTCGCCGCGGCGATCGTTGCGTTCCATCGTGAACAGCACCGTTCCCGGATTGACCACAGAACCCGCTGTCAGCAGAGACTCCACCACGCAGCCTGAGAGGGGCGCCACCACAAATTTGTTGCGTCCCAGCTCCTGCTCCTTGCTGACCAAGGTCAGCAGCTCATTGTTAATCGCTTGACTGCGCTGCTGGGCCTCGGCCAGTTGCTGGCTGTCGATGCGCTGCAACTGTTTTTCCTTCTCGATGAAGGTTTCTTCGGCTATGGCGCCCGTGGGTCGGTAGGGAAGCAGGCGAGCCAGTTCATCGGCGACCAGGGACCGCTCGCGGCTGGCCTGCAGGCGGGCCAGTTGGTCCTGGCTGCGGAGCTGCTCCACTCGCCGTCGCCCTTCTTCAAGAGCGAGTCGCAGTTGAACTTGCTCAACGCGGGCCATGGGTTGACCGGCTTGGACGCAATCGCCTTCGCGCGTCAGCATCTGCTCGATGGGGCCGCTGCTGCGGCTTTGGACTGGCACCAAAGACTCAGGTCGCAGCAAGACCCCGCGGCCCTGGATGCGCACCGGCAGCCGGCCCACAATCGACCAGGTCAAGGCCGTTCCACCAAATACCAACAACCCCAACAGCAGACCCCACCAGCCGGGACGCAGCAGGGGCAGGGGCTGATCCAGGGCCTCAGGTGTGTTGAGGGACTCCAGGGCCCGTTTGCGAAAAGTGATCATGGCGCCCCCCCGGGGCTGGCGGTGATCTGGCGCCGCATCAGATCTGCGAAGGTACCGTCGATTGCCATCAGTTCCTCAAAACTGCCGCTCTGGACCAGCCGGCCCGCCTCCAGCACGACGATGCGATCGGCACGGCGCACGGTGCTGAGGCGATGGGCCACGATCAGTCGCGTGATGCCAAGGGCTTCCAGGCTGCGGCTGACCACGGCCTGGTTGTGGTTATCCAGGGCACTGGTCGCCTCATCCAAGATCAGCAGTTTGGGCTGCCGTGCCAGGGCACGGGCAATCGCCAGCCGTTGGCGTTGGCCACCCGAGAGGTTGCCACCCCCCTCCGAGACGAGGGTGTGCAGGCCCATTGGCATCGCCTGGATGTCTGCGGCAATGCCCGCTTGCTCGGCCGCCTGCCAAGCCTGCTGATGGCTGATGCTGGCACCGCCGGCGATGACCTCCAACACCGAACCCGCCAGCAGGGCGCCATTCTGGGTCACCACGCCGATCTGGCGGCGCACCAGATCGGCCCGCAGCCGATCCAGAGCCCGGCCGTCGTAGAGAACGGCCCCCTGCTGGGGCTGTTCCAACCCCAGCAGCAGGCGGACCAGGGTGGATTTGCCACTGCCCGAGGGTCCAACTACGGCGACGAACTCGCCACGCTTGAGATGCAGGTTGATGCCATCGAGCACCCAGGGGCCCTCGCTGCGATAGCGAAAGCGCACCTGTTCCAGCGCCACCGCCCCCTCTAGGGGTCCGGGATCCAACCGTTGCGCCTCGCTTTCGGGTGCTGCCGTCAACAGCGGCCGGGCCCTTTCCACCAGCACCGGCAGTTCGAAGGCCCTCACCATCAGGGCGGCACTGCTGGCCACGGCGCCGATGAAAGTGGAAAAGGCGGCGAAGAAACCCAGCAGTTCGCCGATGTTGGGGGCCTGGGGCCCTGCGGGGCTGGCCGCGGCTTCCGCCACCAGGCGGGTGATCAGGATGAACAACATCAGGGTGCCCAGGTTGGGGATCACCGTTTGCAACAGGCCCGCTTGGGCCGCCTGGGCCTCCAGGCGATAGCCGGAGGTGATTGCTTGCTGGTAGGGCTGCCACCAATGGCGAGCCGCCGCCGTTTCCACCCCCGCCAGCCGCAGTTTGGCCACGCTGGTGATCAACTCAAGGTTGCGGCTGCTGGCCTCAGCCAGGTCTTCTTCACGGCGGCGCTCCAAGCGCTGGTAGCGCCGGCCGATCCACACAGTTGGTACTACAAGAAACACCGCCAGCAACACCGCCAGGGCCGTGAGTTTCACGCTGATTCTCAGCATGAACAGCAGATAGATCCCACTCAGCAACGCCTGCAGGGCACCGCCGCTCAGCAAGGATTGGACTTCCCGCTGCACGGTGGCGATCGCCCCGAAGCGCAGGGCCAGTTCACCTGCTTTGTACTGGCGGAAGAAGCTGTAGGGCAGCTTCAACAGGTGGTTCAGGGCTGCCAGTTCGAGGCGATTGCCGCCCTTCTGTTGCACCGATAACAATGTGCGTGATTGGGTCCATTGCAGTCCCACGTTCGCCAAAGCGGCGGCCACGAGCAGGAGGCCCAACTGGAGCATCAGGGTGGTGTCTCTATCGGGTAGGGCATTGTTGGTGAGCAGAGTGTTGAAGGTGGGCAGCAGCAAGCCGAGCAGAGTGCTGAGCGTGGCGGTGAGCAGGGCCGGCCGCAGGGAATTGCTGAGCAGGGCCAGCCCCAGGCCGAGCAGGGCTCCCACGGCGCCCAGGCCACCCATCCAGCGGATGGCGCCCACCTCGCGGCCGATCGCCAGCAGAAAGCCAAGGGCCAGCCCCAACGCCGTGAACAGCACCACCATGCTGGCGCCGTTGCTGGCTGGCCCAAAGCTGAACCGCACCAATCCCGTGGCCGAAGTGTCGGCTGATTGCAGGGCCGGGATCACAACCAAGCCCCTCAGAACGGCATCAGGCGGCAGGTCTCGGCGGCGGAGCCGCCGGGGAGGCCGGTCGGGTTGGTTGGGATCGCGCAGCCGGTAGCCGTCGGGTTCCGAGAGAAGCAGCAGGGGACCCTCGGGCCCCATCCAGATCAAATCACCACAGTCTCGGCGTAGATCACGCCAGTCGAAACCAAGGGGCCGGGCGATCAGATCGGCCTGTTCCAGCAGCGCGACCAGGCAAGCCTGGGGGTCGTCAGGGGGCTGCAGAAGGGGTCGCGCCGTGGTGCAATTACGCTCGGCCAGCCAGCCGACCAGGCGGGTGGTGGGGGTGATGGAAGCGCTGGTGCCTTGCGGCTCGGGGGTGGCGGGGCCCAGCAACTCGCCCAGCAGGGTGGCTGGATCGGGGATGTCGGCGAGGGGCAAGCCTGCTGTGGCTGGGCCGGGGCTGGTGGGTTCAAGTGCGCCTTCGGGTGCGTTGGAGCTGTAAGGAGCACCAACGGCTTTGGGCCACTGTTCTTGGGAGATCGGAGCCGGATCGTGGGCCGCGGCAGCTGGAATCAGCCGGGCTGTCCTGACTACTTTCAAACGCAGCAGCAAACCCGGTGGCGGGGCCGGTAGAGCCGGCAACAGACAAGGGGCATTGATGCAGCGCAGCGTACGTCTAACCAGAGGTAGTCCTTGCTGATCCAGCTGGATGGCAATCAGCGCGACTTCTCCGTCCAGTAGCGCCAGGCCTGGCTCGCCTGCCGCCAGCGAAGGCCAGGGTTGCTCATGGCCAGAAGGAAGGCGATCAGCGGCTGGGTTGTGGAGAGACTCGTGGTTTGAAATTGGCCCGATTTGCGGAAAGTTTAAACCTGTTGCTAGTAAGCGTGAGGGTATTAATCAGCAGACCTCCCCTCATCTTAACAGCTAATGAACGAAAAGACTATGTTAGCCAAAACACAACAGATCCATTTTTTACAAAACTTTCACCACACATGCTACCCTCGCTTAAACGTAGCTGGATAAAATATTGTTCCCACTAGAAACAAAGTGGTCTGTGATGACCACTTTGTTCGCTGTGGACAAGGACTCTTTAACTCAACTATCCCGTGTAATTCACCGGGGGTATTTACATAAAAAATATAGCTACCACTTGAATCCTGCTGGTACTTTCCAACCGCAGAATGTAGTTGGCTGCTTGGCCTTAAGCCAGGCGATAAGCTGAGACTGGGCCATATTCAATGTGGATGCGGCACCGCCTTGAGCCTGTTGCAGTTGCTGCAGGCTCAACTCGATGGGGCCTGTTGCTGGAGCCTCATTCTGAGTCAAGTCTCTGGAGAAGGAGGGGATGAAGACATCTTGAAAGGTTTGGTTGGACATGGTTGTCATTGGGATTGATGAAGCGAGGTGAAAGTGATTCCCCCGCCTCTCTAGAATGGACAAACCTGGCTGACATGGATGTCATCCATCGGACAGATAGTTATTAGATTGCTGAAAGTGCGCAGTCACGCTTGTAATTGTTAGCTATATCAATGTTCTTCCCGGGTTTCTTCGAGAAGGTACGAGTGCGGCTGTGGCAGCTCGCCTTTCCAAGAGCAACTGCATCAGCTATCGAAATGTCATCAATCGCCTTCTTGTCGTCGTTCAGCTCCATCAACCCCACTCCTCGGCAAACACCCGCCGCACGATTTCGGTGACTTCGGCAGCCATACGGGCGTCATGGCGCACGCCGGCGCCGGGGGCCGTGGGGATGCGCAGGGCCAGGGCGAAGCTGCGTTGCCGTGGTTGGCCGCTGCGCTGGTCGCTGAATTGGGCAAAGGCGGCGTAGGTGAGGGCGTCAATCTCTGGATCTGCCGTTTCAGCGCCGTAGCCCAGCTTGGAGAGGATCACGGGGCTGGTCACCGCATCGACCAGGCCCAGGTTTTCCAGGGCCGCATCGATGTAACGGGCGCTGTCATGGCCCAGGCCCTCCACCACGGTTCGGAGGCTGGTCCAGTGGGCGCCAGCCAGGCGTTGATCGGGCCCAAGTTGGCGGTGCCAGCCCACCAGGGTCAGCAGCCGCACCAGAGCGGCGGCGCTCACCAGGTTGCGGCTGCGGGGCAGTTCTCGGTAACCCACCAGCACCCCCGCCGGACCAAACAGGGCGCCGTTTTCGATATAGCTGGGTTCTCCGTAGCGGCCCATCAGAACCAGGCTTGGGTTGGCCGTCAACTGGCGCAGCCACTGCTGCACATTCTCTTCTCCCGGATTCACCAGGGTCTTGAACAGGGCCCCCAGGGCATTGGAGTGGCCTGGAGATTGGGCGTCCTTTTCGTAGCTCACCATCTGGCGAAACAGATCGCCAAACCCTTCGCCTCCGGCCACCAATCCCGCCCCACCGGCTGCCGCTGCCACTGCCACTGCCTCTGCCACTCCCGCGCCCGCTGTGCCCCTATCCCCAGGCCCGATCCGGCAGTCGCCGATCGGGGTCATGGGGCTGCGGCGATTGGCCTGGCAGAGCACATGCAAGGCCGCGGCGATTTTGGTGGCACTCCAGAACTGCACATTGACACCGTCTGCCTGGCGGCCATACCAGCGCACCCGCAGGGGTTGGTTGGCGCCGAAGCTGCCGATGGCAACGCAAGCCTGGGCCACCTCCTCGCTGAGAAACTCCAGGCTGCCGAGACCCTCTTGTCCCGACAGGATCGCTGGCGCCTGGCCCCGGGCGGGATAACTGCCAAAGCCGGGACTCGGCGCCGGATAGGGCACCAGATCTTGGGGGATCTGCTCAAGGTGGCGGGCGTACATCGGCACCGAGGCGGCGAAAGGCGAGCCTGCCAGCCCCCGATCCAGCAGGGGCAAGCGGTCGTCACTGGCCAGGCCTTGCGCCTGCAGCTCCTCGCCCTGCCGCCTCAGCCGCCGATAGAAGCTGGTAGGAGCCTGGCCAGGGCGGGCCAGGGCGGCGCTGAGGGCGGCCCTGGTGCGTACGCCGATGCTGCCGTCGGGCTTCAGCCGGGCCCGGCGTTGGAAATCCCTGGTCGCCAAGGAAAAATCATTGTTGTCCGCTGCCGTGATCGGGCCGGCCAGAAAACCCAGCTCGGCCAATTGCCTTTGCTGTTCGAGTCGCAGCGGCGCCGATGTGGGTAGCGGCGATGGAGAGGGCGTTGAAGGGGAGGGCGCTGAAGCGGCCATTGCCTAGGCCGCCCTGCTGGCGGCCAGCGCTGGCTGGTCGCTGCCACGGCGCTCGACTTGCAGGGCCAGTTCATCGAGGTCGGAGGTCTCCAGGGGCAGGTCAAACCAGAAGGTGGTGCCCACACCGGGTTCGCTGGCCATCTGAATCCGGGTGCCGTGTTTGTCGAGAATGCCTCGCACAATGGCCAGGCCCAGGCCGGTGCCAGCCTCGGTGTGGACGGCATTTTCGACCCGGAAAAAGCGTTCGAAGATCCGCTCCTGGTCGGCGGGGGAGATGCCGTAACCGGTGTCGGCAATCTCAACGCGAAGCCGGGGCAGGGGGGATGTGAGCAGGCAGCTCGGCCCCTGCAAGCGAGCTTGGGCGTCGGGCAAAGGACAGAGATCTGGCCAGGGGTAGGCCCGCAGCGTCAGCTGGCCGCCGCTAGGGGTGAACTTGAGGGCATTGCCCACCAGGTTGTCGAGCACCTGCAACAGCAGATCCCAGTTGCCAAGCACCCGCGGCAAATCGTCGTCGCTCTGGCAGGCCAATGTCACCCCCCGTTCCCGGGCGTTGAGGCGATAGGTGCGCAGGGTTTGTTCGATGGCCGAGCCGAATTCGATCGATTCCAGAGGACAGGCCCGTTCCGATTCCAGCCGGGAGAGGTCGAGCACATCATTCACCAAGCGGGTGAGGCGATCGGTTTCGGCGTTGGCAATGCCCAGGAATTCAGTTTTCTGTTCTTCGGTAAGGCTGTCGGCGCAGTCGTGCAAGGTTTCGACGTAGCTTTTGATGTTGGACAAGGGTGTGCGCAACTCGTGGGAGACGTTGCTGATGAAACGGCTCTGGGCTG
>Ga0209087_1002021_pt1 | contig 11638 bp, 11 predicted proteins | sample S_130805_EF_Meta_FD_187321 | JGI IMG/M metagenome (GOLD analysis project Ga0209087, IMG submission 187321) | Freshwater microbial communities from Lake Simoncouche, Canada to study carbon cycling - S_130805_EF_MetaG (SPAdes) (version 2) | ecosystem: Environmental > Aquatic > Freshwater > Lake ...
ACCGATCTCTTGATCCAGAGCCTCGCCGTTCTCATTTGCGGCGGGCTGCTCTGGTGGGATCGCAACCGGGCCCTCGGCGATGGCCCCCCCGGGGATCCATGAAGCCTGATTCTCGACGCCTTGGTCGGCGATGGCGGCTGGCGGGGCGGTTCGGGGTGGGGAAGGCGGACGGGTTTCGACTTCCCCTTGAAAAGGGGCGAAAAGCAGTATCGGCAGTCCCAGACTGAGCCGTTGTGCGGCCATTGCTTCGCTGCTCATGGCCGCCACCAAGGGCACTGCATCAGTGGGCCGGCTGAGCAACCAGAGGGATTGAAGCAGTTGTTGCCATTGCCACAGCATCACTGCCAGAACGGCGGCTGACAGCAGCAGGGCCAAAAGGCGGGGGCTTGCCGACAGGGGTGAATAGGGATGGGCCAGGGCCGCGTGGTTGTCGATCCACCACAGCATGGGCAGCAGGAGCAGTGTGCCAAACGCCAAGCCGAGGCGAAGTGTCAAGCCCTCCTGGAGACGACTGAGGCGCTGTTGGACGGGCCGGCGTCCCCGCAAGGGGGTCTGCAGCAACAGCAGCGACCAGACATCGGCAGGACGCCGCCACAGCAGCAAGGCTGGCGCCAAAGCGCCGAGCATCCAGCACAACAGCCTCTCTAGGCCAGGCCAGGGTCCTGGGTCCTGGCCTGCGAGCAGCAGCAATAGTAACAGGGCCTCAAGGGGCAGCACCCCAACGGAGACCAGTTGGAGCCACAACAATGGTTCAGCGCGCGGGTTCACGCGCCTTAGCCGGCCAGGGTGCGGCGTTGGGTGACCAGGCGGTAGGCCTCGACCCGATCACCGTCCTGCCAGGAGGAGAAACGGTCGCAGCCTATGCCGCATTCAAAGCCGGTGGCCACTTCCTTGACATCATCCTTGTTGCGACGCAAGGAATCGAGGTCGCCCTCGTAGACCAGCTCCTTGCCCCGTCGGATACGCACCTTGCAATTGCGCTGCAGCTTGCCGCTGGTGACATAGCAACCAGCCACAGCACTTTTGCCGATGCTGAACACCGCCCGAACCTCGGCCTCGCCCAAGGACTCTTCAACCAACTCGGGTTCCAGCAGACCTTCCATGGCTAGCTGGATGTCCTCCAGCAGTTTGTAGATGACGTCGTAGTCCCGTACATCAACGCCGGTCAGGTCGGCAGCCCGTTTAGCACCGGAGGCCATGGAGGTATTGAATCCAACAATCACGGCTCCGGACGCGGCGGCTAGGTCGACATCGGTTTCGGTGATCTCGCCAGGGGCCGAGAGCAGAACCCGGACTTGGACCTCTTCCTGGGGCAACTGCTCGAGGGCGCCCAGAATGGCTTCCACACTCCCCTGCACGTCTGCTTTCAAGATCAGGTTGAGCTCCTTGAGCTCGCCCTCGCTGACCTGACTAGACATCGAGGCCAAGGAGACCCGCCGGGAGGCCATCTGCTGGGCCAGTCGGGTGGCGCGGGCTTCATTCGCCCTGTCCCCAACCACGGCCCGGGCCGACTTCTCGTCGAGATAAACCTCAAACTCGTCGCCGGCGGTGGGCACCTCGCTGAAGCCAAGCGCTTCGACGGCACTGGAGGGACCGGCCTGTTTGACCCGCTTGCCGGTGTCATCCACCATGGCTCGAACCTTGCCGAGCACAGGACCTGCGGCCAAAACATCGCCAGCGCGGAGGGTGCCGTTTTGGATCAGCAAGGTGGCTACGGGGCCCTTGGCTTTATCCAGGTGGGCCTCAATCACGGTGCCGCGTGCCAGGCGGTCGGGATTGGCCTGCAGGTCTTCGACATCGGAGACCAATAGGATCATTTCCAGCAATTTGTCGATGTTCTCGCCCTTGATGGCGCTCACCGGCACCATCACGGTGTTGCCACCCCAATCCTCCGCCACGAGGTCGTGGCCGGAGAGTTCCTGCTTGACCCGATCGGGGGAGGCTCCCTCCTTATCGATCTTGTTGATGGCCACCACGATTGGGACCTCGGCGGCCCTGGCGTGGCTGATGGCCTCCAGGGTCTGGGGCCGCACACCATCGTCGGCGGCAACGACGAGTACGGCGATGTCGGTGACCTTGGTGCCACGGGCCCGCATGGCGGTGAAGGCCTCGTGTCCTGGGGTATCGAGGAAGGTGATGCGGTGTTCTTCGCCTCCTTGGGACACCTCAACCTGGTACGCACCGATGTGCTGGGTAATCCCACCGGCTTCGCCGGCCGCCACCCGGGTCTTGCGGATGGCGTCCAGCAGGCTGGTCTTGCCATGGTCGACGTGACCCATCACCGTGACCACCGGCGGACGCCGAATCAGGTGGGCCAGATCGCTGGCCTCGATCATTTCCACGGTTTTCTTGGCCGCAGATTCGACGTCGTCTTCAAGGACAGGAACGCCAAATTCGTCCGAAACGGTCTCGATCGTGGGTAGATCGAGGGTCTGGGTGACGGTGGCGATGATGCCCTTGAAGAACAAGGACTTGATGATCTCGGAGCTCTCGACTCCCAAACGGTCTGCCAATTCCTGCACCGTGAGGTTGCCCTCCGGCACAATCAGCATCTCGGGCCGCTGGGACTTGGCCTCCCGGGCCGCCCGCAGCTCCATGGCGCGGCGGCGTTGGCGTTGACGGGTGGTTTCTTTTTTGCGTTTGCGAACGGCCACCGTTGGCTTGATTGCGGTCGCAGCGCTGCTGCGGGGCTTGGCGGGCCGGGCCAGGCTTGCCTGGAGCACCAGGGCCTCCTGTTCGCCTGCATAGCCACCGGTTTCGGCCGTGAGGGCATCATCGTTTTCACCGATGATGTGGACTTTTTGGCGCTGTTTCTGGGGCGAACGGCTGCGCAATGCCTCCAATTTTGCACTGTCATCCCAGTCAGGACGCCGGGCCCGGGTGGCGGGCGTTCCCGCCACAGGCGGACGGAAACCGGGTCGTTTAGGCGGCGCCGCCGTGGGAGCGGCTGTGGGGCGAACCAGCTCGGTATCGCCGCTGGCGCTTTCGGTTCCCTGGCGGCGGGGGGCGGCAGGCGCAGGACGACCATTGGGCGTCTGCAGCTGCATCAGCTCGCCCGGCGCCATCGGCTTGCGCATGCCAGCCGGCATGCCGGGTCGACCAGGGGCCGACGGGCGACCGCTGCTGGGGGTGCCTGGGCCGGCACTATCCCTGCGGATCGGCTTGCCCACCAGTTCCAATGGAGTGACCCCTGGCCGTCCGGGTCCTGGGGAGGGGCGTGAACCCGGTGCCGCAGGCCGACTGCCGGCCGTGCCCGCACGCACCGGAGCTGGAGCCCCGGGCCTTTGTGGCCGGGAGGAGGGGGGTGCAGGTCTAGCCGCTGGTGGGGCAGGACGGACCGACGGTGGCGCCGATCGAGCCGCTGGTGGGGCAGGCCGCACCGAAGGGGGTGGCGGCGGTTTGATGGAGGGTGCTGCCGCCTTAATTACGGGAGCAGTTGGCTTGTTACCTGGGGCCGCAGGGCCAGTGCCCGCTGGTTGGGGACGGCCTACCAGCTGGGGTCGACCTCCGCCACTCACCGAGGGCGGCCGCACCGGGGCACCTGAGGAACGGGGGCCAGGGCTCGGCGGAGCGGGGCGCTGACTACCTTCTGGGCGCGGTGAGGGTATGACCGGTGGCCGGGTTGGCTGGGTTGGTGCGGTCGGTTTGGCCGACTCGGGTCGACGGATCTCCTGGACCGGCCGGGGGGATGGTGCGGCGGGTCGAGCTGGTGCGGCGGGTGCTGGGGCAGCAACGGCGGGGGATGGCGCCGTCGCTGCGGCATCAGGCTTGGCCGGTGCCGACGGGTGGATGTCGCCCTGGCCTACCGGAGCCCCCGGCCGGGGCGTGGGCATATTTGCCGCAGCGCGAACCGGTTGGGGTCTGGGAACTCCGGTAGCGGCTGGTTTGGCAGGCAGGGGCCGCGCGGCGGGAGGGCTGATTATTTCCGCCGGTCGGCTTGGTGGACTTGCAGGTGCTGAGGCGGCCCGGTCCTGGGCTGGGGCTGGTCGTGTGGGGGCTGCGGTGGCCGCCGGTGGTGCCGGTGCCACCGCACGGGCTGGGGCCTCTGCAGAATCAGTCCCTGGGGTGGCCCCGGGTTCCTGGTTTGCCTTTTTCAAGGACAGGATTGTGTTGGGGGCTGGTGCAGGCGCAGATCCCCCTCCGTTGCTCTTGGTGCGGATCAGTGCCCGAATGCGGCCCGCCTCATCTTCGCTGATGGAGCTGCTGTGGCTGCGTGCCGGGATGGAAAGGGACTCGGCGGCGTCGAGCACGTCCTTGTTGTCCAGGCCCAGGTCCTTGGACAACTCATAAATTCTCATTTTGCCGCTGGTGGTCATTCAGGTCTCTGAGTCGGTCGGGGGTAACCGGGGTGTCCAGGCCACAGTCGGACGCGGGCCATAACTCATCTTGCCTCAGGGGCTGTTGGAGGCGCGCCTGCAGGTTTTCAAGAATAGAGGCAGGCACCTGACAGCGCAGGGCCCTCTGCAAGCGCCGCCGCCGTTGGGTGTCCTGCAGGCAATCATGGCTGGGGCAGACGTAGGCCGAGCGGCCCATGCCCCGGTCCAGGGCGAAGCCGCCGCCAGCCAGGCGTATGACCCGCCAAAGTTGTCGTCGGTCCGCCAGGGTCCTGCAAGCCACGCAGCGGCGCAACACTGGGCGATCGCCCCTCACCTTCCCTTATCCGTGTCGGTTTCTGCGGCGGCGGCGTCTGGCGCCGGACCGCTACTTGTCGCCACGTCAGTTATGGGTGCCAGGTCGGCACTCTCTTGCGCTTCGTCCTCGTCCTCGGGCAAGGGGTACAGCTCTCTGAGACGGGCGTCTTCCTCGGCTCTGATGGCTTGTTCTGCGGCCAGCCGGGCCTCAGCTTCCGCTTGCAGGGTTTCTTCTTCCTGCCTTTGGCTAATAAGAACGGCGACGCTTTCGTCTTCCGAAGTTTGGTTGTATTCCAGGGAATTCTTGATGTCGATTTTCCAACCCGTCAACCTTGCGGCGAGGCGCACGTTCTGACCTTCGCGACCAATTGCCAGGCTGAGTTGGTCGGGTGGTACAAGTACATGGGCATGGTGCCCCTCAGGATCGACGAGGCGCACCCTATCGACCCGGGCCGGACTGAGGGAGTGGGCGATGTATTCGCCCGGGTCAGGGGACCAACGAATGACATCAATCTTCTCACCCCGCAACTCATTGACCACCTGTTGAATACGAGAGCCCCTGGCCCCAATACAGGCGCCGACGGGATCGACCTCCCTTTCGACACTATCGACGGCCACCTTGGTGCGGGGTCCAACGGAGCGGGAGGGTGGATTTGCTTCCCGGGCAACGGCAACGATGCGCACCGAACCCTCTTGAATTTCGGGTACTTCGTTTTCAAAAAGATATACAACTAGGCCAGCATTTGAGCGTGAGATGAACAGTTGTGGCCCCCGGCGCGGCACTTCGCTCACCTCTTTCAAGAAAACCTTGAATGTGGCATTGGCGCGGTAATTGTCATTCGGCAGTTGGTCTCGCCGCGGCAGTTCGGCTTCGACTTCAGGGCGGCCCAAGCCGGAACTTACTCCCATTATCACCGACTGTCGTTCGAAGCGAATCACTCGCGCCGTGAGGACGGGATCCTCAAGGTCGGCGAATTCCTCCTGAATCATGCGCCGCTGCTGATCCCGTAGTTTCTGGGCCAGCACCTGCTTGGTTGTGGCGGCAGCCATGCGACCAAAATCATCTTTTTCCGGGGTGACATCAAGTACAACGGTGTCGCCAGTTTGGGCGTCATCGGCGACTTGCCTGACTTCCTCGATCGAGATCTGGTGATCTTCGCTTTCGACATCTTCAACAATAATTTTACTTGCTAAAACTCGATAGCCTTCTTCATCGAGATCCAGGGCTACGTCGAAATTGCTAAAATAATCTTCCTCAAAGGGATCTTCGCTGATGCCCAGATAAAGGGTTCTGCGATAGCGCTCGTAGCCTTTTAGTAAGGCTTCCCGCAGGGCCGCCTCCACCACTTGCGGGGGCAGCTTTTTCTCTTCACTTATGTCTTCGATCAAGTTGTTTAGACCGGGCAGCAGAACCAGGGCCATGGGGGGAAGGGAAACAAGGGAGGGTTGGAAGACTTGTTAGCGGGCTGCCTTGAGCGAAAGGCTCTGCCGGATCAGGGGCCATCGCGGGGCCTGACCAGGCGCACATGGGTCACGGAGGCGCGATTCAGGCGCAGGGTGCGGCCTCGCACATTGAGCCGAACCTCAAGCGAGTCACGCCCGAGGAGAAGACCTTCGCGTATCTGTTCGGCCCCTTGCCCATCGTCCAGGGTGACCGCCACCGGAAAACCACGAAAGCTGGTGAAGTCACGATCGCTCGATAGCTCCTCAGCAATGCCGGGGCTGCTCACCTCCAACACGTAGGGGCTTTCCAGCAGGTCTGCACTCTCAAGGGCCTCACCGAGGGGGCCGCTGAAGGCCGCGCAGGCGTCAAGACTGACATCGCCGCCATCGGATCGTCTCACCATCACCTGCACCGTCATGGGAATGCGGTGGCTGTGGAGATGGACCGCTACGACTTGAAGATCCGCGGCCAAGGCCTCAGCGGTAGCAAGGCGCTCTAGGTCAGCAACAAGCGGGTGGGGCAAGGGAAGACAAGAGCTGGGGCGGACCGCCGCAGCTGCAGTTGTCAAACTGCCCCCTCATGACGCTGGCCGGGGGACCGGCGCAGGGGCGGAAAGGGTGTTGCCCGGCGGGCAATAAACCAGCTTAGGTGACCGGGGGTGGAGGAATTGGCACCGATTCAGAGGGCGCTGGGCTTGTCCAGAACCGGGGGTTCGGCGTAGTAATCGCTGCTGCTGACTTCTCCCCGCAGGCTTGGGTCCTGGTTTAGGCACTGGCCACACTGTTCTGGGGTGCGCAGGTACTGACAGACCCTGGCCCATAGCTTGGATCGGGTGCCAGGTGCCCCCAAGCTGAAATGGACAAGATCCTGGCCGCCGGCCAAGGATTGGATCTCTACTTCGCAAAGGGTGCAGCGTCGCCGGCTGCCAGGAGAACTTGTGACCATGACCGGCGCAAGGTTCGAGGCAACCTAGGCGGCCCAATCCCATCGGAGCTGGCCAACCCTGGCTAGAGGGCCGCGAAAATGAGGATTCTTCATGGCTTCGCTGGTGATGGCGACTGATGGGGATCCGGGTCCTTGGCCGAAGGTGCTCGTACTGCGGGGGGAATCCGGCATGAAAGGCCCCGCCTTGCATGGCAGTAATGCCTTTAGTTTCTGGTTTCAGACATGTTTGGGAGTTCCTGCCCTGATCCAGCTTTATCGCCAACTGGTTCGTCCAGGGTTGACCGTTTTGCTGGCCGCCCTGGTGATTCTGTCCCCATGGAGAACTGCGCCGGTCCTGGCCCTCAGCCCCACCACCTCCGCCCCTGGTTTGTCCCGGGCTGGTGGGGCCGCCAAGCCCACCCATAGCTTCGTGGCCGAGGCGGCCCGTCGGGTGTCGCCGGCCGTGGTCCGCATCGATACGGAGCGCCAGGTGGCCAGGCCCGCTTTTGATCCCACCATGCTGGATCCGTTGCTGCGGGATTTGATGGGAGATCCATCCACCTCAATGCGGGAGCGGGGTCAGGGTTCTGGGGTTGTGATTGATGCGGCCCAGGGTCTGATACTGACCAATGCTCATGTGGTCGATCAAGTCGATGGGGTGGCTATCACCTTTGCCGATGGTCACCAGGTTGATGCAACGGTGGTCGGGGCTGATCCGGTGACTGACCTAGCGGTCGTGCGGTTGCCTTCCCAAGGGGCGGAACTCAAAGCTGCCCCCCTCGGAGACTCCGAAGCCCTGGAAGTTGGTGACTGGGCCATTGCCCTTGGGAGTCCCTATGGCCTGGAAAGGACTGTCACTCTAGGCATTGTCAGCAGCCTGCACCGGGATATCAATAGCCTTGGGTTTGCTGACAAACGACTGGATCTCATCCAGACAGATGCTGCCATCAACCCCGGCAATTCCGGGGGGCCGTTGATCAATGCCAGTGGCGAAGTGATTGGCATTAATACACTTGTGCGATCAGGACCTGGAGCGGGCCTGGGATTCGCCATCCCGATCAATTTGGCCAAACGGGTGGCGGATCAATTGGCCTCCGGTGGCAGGGTAATTCATCCTTACCTGGGGCTCCAGCTAGTGCCCCTTACGGCAAGGGTGGCCCGCGAGAATAACCAGGATCCCAATGCTCTCTTACAACTTCCCGAGCGCGATGGCGCCCTGGTCCAGAAGGTGCTTCCCCAAAGCCCGGCTGAGGTCTCGGGACTTAAGCGTGGGGACTTGGTGGTTTCGATTGCCGAGAACCGGGTGGTCACCCCCGCTGATCTGCTTAAGAGGGTCGAACAGGCCAATGTGGGCGATCCACTCGCCCTCAAGGTGGTGAGGGGTCAGCGGGAGATACAGATATCGATCCGGCCGGCTGCTTTGCCCCAGCAGGGTCAGTCTCCCCATCGCCAATCGCCTAGCTGATTGGCCAATCCGGAGCCGTGCACGTGTTTGTCGGCTCCGCTTCACCGCATGATTGACATAATTGCTTTGGCACTTCGATGGATCTTTCCTAAATTTTGGTTATTGTGTCAGGCCTGGGGAAGGTCGAAGCGAGGCTCAAATTTGTTGTCGTGGATGCTGTCTTGGGCAAGCTTACGAGCCATGGCAAGCATGAGATCCATGGTCTCGGGATTATCCATTGCGTGGAGATTGTCTAGTCGTTCCCCGAGCTGAAGAGCAAGTTCGGGACAAAGCGAGATTGCATTTGCCTGGCTGAGGGCCATGTCGTGGCGAATGTTAGTCAACATAGGTTGACCTCCAAGTACGTCGCCACTCAAATCACCACACTCACCGTCGATGACCTGGTTCGTAGCGCTGGAAGAGAGCCACTGCATCATTGTTTCAACAAGGTTCCCGCAGTCATTCATCAGACTCATGAGTGACGTGATATCTCCTGCGGCGGCAAGGCTTTTGGGGTCATTGCTGGGATCGCTGCGCCCTGTCCCCACAGACACCAACAACAGGTTGTCGGCGCCACTGGACCAATTCAGGTTGTAAGCCCTTGAGGGTGGCAAAGAGAAGGGACTGGAGCGAAGGGTTGTTGAACGGGCTAACACCCCCATCGACGAATTGACCCTTTTCGGGTTCCCTGCCGGGCTGCTCAATAATTGTGATTTCTTCCGGGTCGAAAAATGTGGGCGCGGCGGTGGATGCGCGTATCACCTTCCAGAGTGGGTAATCCGAGTTGTAAATCCAGTGGCTGGTGCTGTCGGTATTGCGGAAGTACTTTCCCTTGGGGTTGTTGGACATCGGCCAGGGGCTTCACGTATCCAGGCGCTTGGCCATCACCAAAAGTCCCGTGCGCAGGCGGTCGCTCCCCAGGGTGGTGTCGCTGCCGAAGACGGTCTTGAGTTCGCTTTCCAGGCGCTCCTTGTCGTAACGGGCGCGGATGACCCCTTGGCGGAACCAGTTCCGGCTGAAGACATTGCGGCCCAGCTTTTGGTACTGCTCAAGCACCTCCCCCACGGACATGCCCAGGGCCAGGCAGGCGGCAATGATGGCCCCTGTCGAAGTGCCGGCGATCAGATCGAAATAATCGCTGAGGCGGAAGTCAGGACCGTTACCGTGGCGCTGCCGTATTAGCTGCTCAAGGGCCTCCAAATACCCGAGCGTCAGGATTCCTTTGAGGCCACCGCCATCCAGCGCCAGGGTGCGCTTGGGACCGGGGCCCATGAGGTGGAGATCCTTCGAGAGCTGGCGGTATCGGGGGGGCCATGGGGGACCGGATCGGGCTATTGTGAATCCATTTTGGCCCCAACAGAATGTGTATGTAACCGCAGTTTGGGAGATGAGGAAAGCGGCGTTGTAGAATTTACCTTTGTTGAATTCGCTGCGAACCCTCTGTGGCCAATAACAAGTCTTCCAAGAAGCGTATCGAGATCGCCGAACGCAACCGTCTGCGCAACCGCACCTACAAGTCGGCCCTGCGCACCTTGATGAAGCGTTGCTTTGTCGCCTGCAGTAGCTACGGACAGAATCCTGGTCCTGATTCCAAGGCTGAAGTTGAGTCTTCCCTGAACGCCGCCTTCAGCAAGATCGACAAGGCTGTGAAGGTGGGCGTGATGCATCGCAATACTGGTTCCAACCAAAAATCCAGGCTCAGTGCGGCGGTCAAGCAGGTTCTTGAACCGGGCACGGGCGCTAGCGCTGTGGCGGCCTGAAGGCACCCTTGTCTGGTTCCGCCCCCTTGCTACCGTCACGCCGCTCGGTTTGAGAGGTAACGCTTGGCTATTGACGATCTTCAGCAACGTATGAAGCAAGCCGTGGCTGCGGCTGCGGTTGAGCAAATCAAGGACGGCATGGTGGTTGGCCTGGGTTCCGGCTCCACGGCGGCGCTGATGATTGAGGGTTTGGCGGAGAAGCTCCGCAGTGGAGATTTACGCGACATCACTGGCGTTACAACTTCTTTTCAAGGGGAAGTTCTGGCAACTGAACTAGGCATTCCCCTCAAGAGCCTGAACGCAATCAATCACATCGACCTGGCCATTGATGGCGCAGACGAGGTCGATCCGGCTTTTCAGCTCATCAAGGGGGGGGGAGCTTGTCATGTCCAGGAGAAGCTGGTGGCTCGACGGGCCAAACGCTTCGTCGTGGTCGTGGATGCCGGCAAGTTGGTGGAACGGCTCAACCTTTCCTTTCTGTTACCCGTTGAGGTATTGCCTGGGGCCTGGCGTCAGGTGAAGGCGGAACTGGCCGACCTGGGTGGCGAATCCGAGCTGCGCATGGCCGTTCGCAAAGCCGGGCCAGTGGTGACGGATCAGGGAAACCTGGTACTGGATGTCAGGTTTGCCGGCGGTATCGCCGACCCGGTCACCCTTGAGTCAACAGTTAACAATCTTCCTGGTGTGCTGGAAAACGGACTGTTCGTGAATCTCACCGACCAGGTGCTTGTCGGCGAGATCGTTGCTGGCGAAGCTCGGGTCCGCGATCTGATCCGTCGCTGATGGAGTAAGCGGATCAGCCAGACCGCTTCCAGTTGAAGTCCCCAAAGTCGCTTCAGGCCATGGGGTTTTGAACTAGGAACTTTGGGACTGGATCCCTCCGCTCGCTTGATCGCCACAACAAGCTGACTGGGCTAGCGGCTTTGGCCAAAGGCCTCCTCTAGTTAGGCCCTTGCCTTGTCCACCCATGCTGGGCGACCCCGCAGGGGACTCAGGGAGCAGCCAACCGTTGCCTGACTGACTCGGCGTGACTATGGAGCCCTTCGCTTTCGGCCAGGGTGATCACGGCAGGGCCGGTGGCCTCAAGCGCGGTTTTGTTGAAGCCGATCAAGCTTGTGTGGCGCAGGAAGGTTTCGACGCTCAAGGCACCACTGAAGCGGGCGGTGCCGCTGGTGGGGAGGGTGTGGTTGGGCCCGGCAAGGTAATCCCCTACGGCTTCTGGAGTCCAGGGCCCAAGAAAGATGGCCCCGGCGTTGCGGATGTGCTCGGCCAGGGGTTCGGGATGCTCCACCAGCAGCTCAAGGTGCTCGGGGGCGAAGCGGTCACTGAGGCGGGCCGCAGCTTCAAGGTCTGCGCAGACCACGATCAGGCCCCAATCTTCCAGGGCTGAACGGGTGATGGCCGCCCGTGGGTGGTTTGCCAGTTGGTTGTCGAT
>Ga0209087_1002025_pt1 | contig 11627 bp, 15 predicted proteins | sample S_130805_EF_Meta_FD_187321 | JGI IMG/M metagenome (GOLD analysis project Ga0209087, IMG submission 187321) | Freshwater microbial communities from Lake Simoncouche, Canada to study carbon cycling - S_130805_EF_MetaG (SPAdes) (version 2) | ecosystem: Environmental > Aquatic > Freshwater > Lake ...
GAAACAATGGAATTCACGGTTTGGGTAGAAAAGGTTTTGAAAGAAAATGGAATACCACCGAGGAAGCGTTACTACAGAAAGTCCAAGAGAGCCTGGTGTGAATGACATCCTATTAGCTTTTGGTGTGCTAGTTATATTACTGCCTATAATAGCCGTATGGATAAGCCTACAGTTTTAATAGTGCTATAATGGTCAAAACCCCTACAGGTCTGCAAACCAATAGGGGCTTCTAATCAAATCAATGGAAAGATTGACATGACTGCACAAATTTTAACTCAAGACTATTTGCACACACTATTTGACTATAAAGATGGCGAATTATATTGGAAAGTAAGATTAGCTAACTGTATTCAAATTGGCGATAAAGCTGGTTGTTTAGATGCAAATGGTTATTACAGAATAAGAATAAATAAGCGTTTATATGGCGTTCATAGGTTAATTTTTGCTATGCACCATGGTTATTTTCCACGCCAAATAGACCATATAGACCGCAACACAAAAAACAATAAAATTAAAAATTTGCGTGAAGCAAACTCAGCACAAAATATGTGGAATACTTTAAAAAATCATAGAAATACAAGCGGTTACAAAAATGTTATTTTTAGAAAAGATAAACAAGTTTGGGCTTGTAGGTTTAAAGTAAACGGCAAAAACATTATGCGTGGATATTGCAAAACTGCCGAAGAAGCTAATGAATTGGCAATTCAATTAAGAAAGGAATTGCATGGAAGATTCTCAACCTAAAGCTCCAAGGGGTCAAACCCCAATTCAGACGAAATACGGAGCGCTCTTTTACGAAACTCCTTATCATGGTGCGTCCATTTATTTGTGCGATGACGGCTCATATGTATGCACTCATGGCAAAGCACCCGAATTACCGTGTCCAAATGACCACAGCGAGCAGACGAAATAATAATTGTGTGTTCTATATCTTCGCCAGTATCGTAGCTATATGAACCCATTACACTTGGGTCTTTGTCTACAAGAAACTCAATTTCCTCTGGCAATGGCATAGACCACCTGTCAAAAGGTTTCATACAATAAATAGCACTATACAAATTGCTAAGAATAGCTGGAGTTAGCTTCATACTCTATGAATTTTTCCACGAAAATCTACCTCATCTTCTCCGCATACTCTAATCAGTTCAGGTTGAAGCATTTTGCTGCGCTCAAATGAAAGCATTACAAACCCTGAATTCCAATCCTTTGGAGTGTCCTCTGTGTAACTAAACTGTTGCCCCATTGGGTCAGCTAAAGTCCCTGTTTGAACGCCCCAGCGTGTGCCGTTATAGTCATTAAAAGGTATAGCACTAAGTACATGGGTGTGACCTGTAATCATAGAGCAACCGCTATTGACAGCATTGTTACGACCACCTGTCCAACCACCCTTCCAACGATGCTTAATACATACATCTTCATTAAGCCAAAAGCTCCAACAAGGTTGCCACATAGGAAAGTAATCACGCAATGAAGTACCAAATACACCTTCAAAGGTAGGTAAGTTGGCAATGATAGACATTTCTAGTCTTTGGTCATGGTTTCCCATAGGCCAAAACAACTTAGCACCTTTGGCTACGGCTTCAATTTCGCCCAAATAATACTGACACGCTTCTAATTCTTCTTTAACTGTTGGGACTTTATTCCAATCCTGGCGTGGAAAGCGGCTTAAATTAGCCCCATCAAGCGCATCCCCATTACAGACTATGGCGGTAGGCTTATGCTCTTTAATCATTTCTAACAGGGCTTTAAACGCTGTGGTGGTATCGTCAGGCCAAAAGTGAGCATCACTAAAGACAATAACATTACCTTTTTCTATTTCCATGCCTCTACGGGTATGACCTGTAGTTTGAGCTACCTTTTTCAATGGGTCAAAGCGTTGGTCATCAGTTGCAGTTAATTCAATCTTGTGTCTAGCTTCTATTGAGCGTCTGCGGTTATATACTGAGCGCTGAGATATGCCTGTTTTTTGGGACATCACAACAGCAGAACCACACTCTTTCCAAAGGGCAATCCACTCTTCATCAGGTAAGTAATAACTACTCATTGAATACCCCTTATACTATAAGTTGCTAAACACTAACATAGAATTATGTCCTACATTAAAAAAGTTGATAAAAATCAGAAGGATGTTGTTAAAGCGCTACGCATTTGGTTTGTCTGATTTATAATATATGAATGAACAGGAAAGCCAATCCCAATAAATTAAAAGCTGCATTGTTAAATCTTGAATTAGCAAACATAGCAAACAAACAAAAAGATTATGGCATTTGGAAATGTGCTGAATGTGCTTGCGAAAAAAAAGCTACAGCGCATCAAAAACGACAAAAGTATTGCAGCTATGATTGTATGTCAAAAGCATATAAAACAAGACTAAAAGGCAGTCAAAACCCTAATTATTCAAATGCTGGCTTTAAAACTTGCAAAATATGCAATAACAAATTTAAAAGCTATCAAAAACAACGCAAGTATTGTTCGTTAGAATGTAGAGATGTTGAATTTGCCACCTATCCTATGCGTATAAAAGCCAAAAAAGACGCAAACCATAATGAAATAGTAGCTATTTTAGAAGCTGGTGGAGTTGTTGTTAAAGATATGTCTACGCAAGGCAGAGGATTTCCAGACATTTTGGCTTGGCATTTAGAAGCATGGTATTTAATTGAAATAAAAAACCCTAAAACAGAATATGGGCGCAAAGGTTTAAATAAAAACCAAGTTGATTTTCTTAAAGATTGGAAAGGTGGCCCTGTATTTGTTATGAGAACTAATGAAGAAGCAAACAATTTTGTAACAGGAAAGCTAGAATTACTTGAAATTGTAGGCGGAAAAATAAAAAAAGAGTAAAATTGTACGAATTGGAGTCTATATGAATGAAACCCCTAATGTCGCTATGTTTGCCGCTACTTTATTGCATAGCGCAACAAACACCCATTTCTTTCATTGGTCTACCAATTCCTATTCCCAACACAAAGCATTGGGCAAATACTATGATGAGATAGTTGAGCTAGTAGATTCTTATGTAGAAGCCTATATGGGCTGCTATGAGCAGATTAAAGAGTTTCCAAGCGTCTATCATCAACCTAAAGACGCACTTAAGTACTTAGAATCATTGAAGAATTTTGTAAATGAAGCTAATTCAGATTTGCCGCAAAAACAAGAATTAGTTAATATTGTTGCCGAAATACAACAACTCATTGACTCTACCATCTACAAACTTAAATACCTCAAGTAAGGAAGCATCATGCCAATGGACAAATCAGGCTCGGCTCAATCAGTCGGCAAGAACTACAAAACTGAAGTAGCCGCAGGAAAGCCTAAAAAACAAGCATTGGCTATTGCATTGTCTGAAGAGCGTACCCATGCTAAAGGTAAGCGTAAAGCTAAGTTAGAAGATGCTTACGCTAAGTACATAGAAACCAAATGAAACCTGGTTTGTACGCCAATATCCACGCAAAACAAGAGCGCATCAAGCATGGCTCTGGCGAAAAGATGCGTAAAGCTGGTAGCAAAGGTGCGCCAAGTGCCGCAGATTTTAAAGAATCAGCTAAGACTGCAAAGCCTACAAGAAAAGAAGTCATTACCAAGAAAATGAAGGATATGTAATGAAACACATGACAAGAAGCTATCCGCCAGAAAACGCAATGCTTAGACCTCATAAAGAGTCTACGCTAGAGAAACAGCAAAAGAAACGCCAGGAGCACAATCCTCCATTAGAGCTAGAGGACTGTGGAATTCTGAATAAGAAAGCTAACGAAAGAATGAAGCGTAAAGAAGCATTGTCCAAGGCTATGAACAAGTACCATGACCCAGATATTGTTGGTTAAACAAGATTTGAACTTTTAAAACTCAGTCAAAAAAAACTGTCAATTTAAGTTGATTTTTCTTAAATTCTAAAGCTCCACCAAAAAAAACTGTCAATTTGAGGTTTGCATCATTTGTTTGAGAGATAGGCAGGCCATGCCGATATGATTAGGAGGCTTCTGCGCCTTTGTTTCCCATCTTGTGTATGTAACCCTATGCACTCCCAAAAGCCTTGCAGCGCTCGATTGTGTAAGCCCTAGCCCTATCCTCCATTGTAGAAGGTTATATTCCATAAATTACCGCCAAAAGAAAAGGGGCACGAAGCCCCTATAAGTTATAAAAGATTAGTACTCTAATCCAGCGCAGTCCATCATTGTGTATTGGTTATGAATCATAAGAGTACGGACAGCTTTGAGAGCGTTTCTTATTTGATATTCATTGATAGGCTTTTTATCCATATCATCTATGATGTATTTCAAAACTGAGAACATCTCGTCATAGTCATCATAGGCCATGTAAATAGCTTGCTCCAGTATGGCGTTATTCATCTCCAGCTTTGCTATTTGCTCGGCTGGTGTTACTTTCTTAGCTGGTAACTTTACTGCTGTTTTCTTTGTAGTCATGGTTATTCCCCTAAAAGTTTAGAAACAAGTTGTTTTAATTCTGCTGCGTTTTCTGCTAGATACCCTGTGTAATTCATAGAGTCACCCCTGGCATATGGGTCTAAGTCTTTTTCAATCGCCCAAAGCGTTTCGTAAATTGAATCAATAAGGTTGTTTTGCTTCATTTCTTCGGCTGTAAAGCAATCAAACAGCTTAAATCCACAGTCTGCACAGGTGCAAACATTCTCATAACGACTGAACTCAGTCATTTCACGCTTGTCGCATGATGGGCAGCGTGTTTGTGTTAATGCGTACTTATCCATAATATCCCCTTAAATAGCTAAAATAGCCCTTGTAATGCGTTTAAATGTAATGGATGGCGGTTAAATACCAAATAAAGTAAAAAATTGCGCCAAGTAAAACAGAAAACAAAACCGCTTGATAATTCTTCATTATTGAACCCCTTGAGCTTCATTCTCTAACTTATAAGCCCAAGCCTCTAAATCATATAAGGACATAGAGCCTACCTCTTCCTCTAACTCTTCACCATCTATAGGGCTAGACCATAGAGCATAGATAGTGTCTGAACCTAAACCAATATAGAGTGTGAATGGGTAATCTTCTAACCACAGATAGACATTGCCACTAGAAGTATTCTCTGAGGCCTCACCATAACCGCTTATATCCATACCTAAGTCTGAAGCCTTGGTAATTAGTAAACCAATCTTGCGTGTTGCGTTACTGCATAAGTTTGAAGTAATTTCCATTTGATTCCCCTTTTATTGCGTTGATGTGTACTGCATGAATGAATTGTAGCGTATCACTACACTATGAATATAGGTATATACCCTATGTTTGTAAATATATTTGATATTGTTGTATTTATGCTATAGTGCGCCTATAGAAATCAATGACTTATAATTATTGAATACAATTTAATGCTGTTTTAGTATGGAAAACTCCAAACCTATGACAAAAAGTTATAAAGAAATGACCATCAATGAAGATGGCTCAGCAGTTAAAACCCCTAAGAAATACCCTGGATTGACCCATGCTGGCAAGGGTAGACCGCCTGGAACACCTAATAAAGTCACTAATATAGCCAGGGAGGCCATAGCTAAGTTTGTAGATAAGAATAGCCCTAGGATGCAGACATGGTTAGAAGATGTAGCCCATGGAGTGCCTAAGACAGATAAAGAAGGGTGTATCAAATACGATAAGGACGGCAATACCATATGGTTAGTGCAGCCCAATCCAGAGAAAGCCTTTCTTATGCTTCAAGCAGTCATGGAGTACCACTTACCCAAGCTGGCAAGGCAAGAAGTAGTAGGCGATGAAGCAGCTCCTCAAAGAATGGTTATTTCCTGGAAGCGCCCCGAATGAGCGAAGAAGGGGTATTAAATGTAGAAATGGACTATTGTCCTCGCAAAGTCTTTGAGGACTTCCACGATAGAACGGAGCGCTGGAGTGTCATAGTAGCTCATAGGCGATGCGGTAAGACTGTCCTCTGTATAAATGACCTTATATACAGGGCTTTAATGGATGGCAAGGAAAACGGGCGCTATGCCTATGTCGCTCCTTATATGTCAATGGCTAAACAAATCGCCTTTGACTACTTGCTAAGCTACTCCAGACCTGTAATGGCTAAAGCAAACCAGAGTGAATTATGGGTAGAGCTAGTCAATGGGGCGAGAATCCGTCTATTCGGTGCGGATAACCCTGATACCTTGCGAGGCCTTTACCTTGATGGAGTGGTCTTAGATGAATATGCGGACATGAAACCCAGTATCTTTGGAAGTGTCATTCGCCCATTACTAACAGATAGAGGCGGTTGGGCTACCTTTATTGGTACTCCTAAAGGTCATAATGCCTTTTGGGAAGTCTATAACAATGCTACTCAAGACCCATCCTGGTATGTCAAAGTCTTAAGAGCTAGTCAGACTAAGCTACTTCCGCAGGCAGAATTAGAAGACGCTGCCAAGACAATGACCGAAGACCAATACTTACAGGAGTTTGAGTGTGACTTCGAGAGCGCTATTCTAGGAGCGTACTTTGGTAAAGAGATGCGCCAACTTACCGATGATGGAAGGATAAGGGAAGTAGAGTATGACCCTATGTTCCCTGTCCATACAGCCTTCGATTTGGGTTATTCAGACGATACGGCAATTTGGTGGTTTCAGGTGGTACATGGTGAAATACGCTGCTTAGACTATCACTCGAGCAATGGTCAGCCTGTCGCTTTTTACGCTGGATTATTGCAATCTAGAGAAAAGGAGCGAGGTTATGTGTATGGAACACATTGGCTGCCTCATGACGCTAGAGCAAAGACCCTTGCTTCCAATCGCTCCGTTATCGAACAACTAGGCGATAAGATACCCTTAAAGACAATCAAGATAGCCCCTAACCTTAAACTGCAAGACGGAATTCAAGCAAGCCGATTAGCCCTAACACGCACTTGGTTTGACCATAAATGTGCAGATGGCATTGAATGTCTTAGACAATATCAGCGAGAATATGATGAAGATAAAAAGGTATTCAGGGACAAGCCTCGCCATGATTGGACTTCTCATGGTGCTGATGCTTTTCGTTATCTAGCACTTACTTGGAAAGATGAAGCGCAGATTATTACTAAAGACGACCCTATTAGAGGCGTGTTTGTAGGTCAAACTGATGTCAGTCTTAATGACTTATGGAAAGAAACTAAGACAGTAATCAATAAAAGAATTTAAGAAAAGAGTAAAATAACCTAACATTTCGCCAAATATTTCAACATTAGGGCAACTTATGGCAAACGATAAAGCTACAGTCAATCACACTTATGAGGATTGGTATAAAACAATCATGGGCTATGAACGCTCATATAAGCGTTGGGAAGCCAGAGTTGATAGGATAGTAAAAAAGTATAAAGACGATAGTCGCTATGACCGCAATCCTAATGCTCGGTTCAACATACTTTGGTCAAATGTCCAAACCATTCAGCCAGCTATATTTGCAAGACTTCCAAGACCTGATGTAAGCCGTAGATTTAGGGACAATGACCCTATAGGTAGAGTAGCCTCAATGATGCTTGAGCGTGCCTTAGAGTTTGAAATTGAACACTATGGCGACTATAAGTCAGCTATGAATAACAGCGTTTTAGACCGCTTATTAGGTGGTCGTGGCGTTAGTTGGGTTCGTTATGAGCCACACATTGTAGGTGAAGCAGATGAGAATTCTAGCGACATACCTGAAGATGGCCTTGAAGTTACTGAAGATTCAGACGAAGCCGAAACAATGGAAGGCATGGTCAATGAAAATCCTGAACGAATTGAATATGAGTGCTGCCCTGTAGATTATGTCCATTGGAAAGACTTTGGTCATACGATTGCTCGCACATGGGAAGAAGTCACCGCAGTATGGCGCAGAGTCTATATGTCTAGACCTGCTCTTTGTGAGCGTTTTGGCGAAGAATTAGGCTACAAGATTCCACTTGACACTAAGCCTGAAGATTTAAAACAGTCATACAAGTCTGATGACGGAGTATATGAGGCGCTGATATATGAAATATGGGACAAAGAAACAGGAAAAGTACTGTGGATTTCTAAGTCACTCGGAAAGATATTGGATGAGCGTGATGACCCATTGGGCTTGGAGAACTTTTGGCCTTGTCCTAAACCCTTATACAGCACCCTTACAACTGATAGCCTTGAGCCAATTCCTGACTTCGTCATTTACCAAGACCAGGCAAGAGAATTAGACGCTCTTTGTGACCGCATTGACGGACTTATTAACGCTTTGAAGGTGCGAGGCGTTTACGATGCATCAGCCAGCGAACTACAACGACTGTTCTCTGAAGGCGAAAACAACACCATGATTCCAGTAAGTAACTGGATGGCTTTTGCTGAAAAACAAGGCATGAAAGGGGCTATTGATTTAGTCGATATAACTCCTTTTGCAAGCGCTTTGCAATCTTGCTATCAAGCAATGGAGCAAGTTAAGGGTCAAATCTATGAATTAATGGGTATTGCTGACATTCAAAGAGGTCAAACAGACCCTAATGAAACTCTTGGCGCACAAATTATTAAGTCTAATAACGCTGCTGGTCGCTTAAAGACAATGCAACACGCAGTAGTAGACTTTGCCACTAGCTTGTTGTCCATAAAAGCGCAGATTATTTGCAATCATTTCACCGATGACACCTTAGTGAAGATTTCTGGTGCAATGCAACTAAGTCCGCAAGACCAACAGTACATTCCACAGGCTTTAGCGTTATTGCGTGATGAGGCTTCTAAGAATTTCCGCATAGAAGTCACTTCTGACTCAATGATTTACCAAGATGAGCAGCAAGAAAAAGCTGATAGGATGCAATTCTTGCAAGCAATGAGTGGATTTATGCAACAAGCAGTCCCTATGATTCAAGCACAGCCTGAATTAGCTCCTATGGCGATGGAAATGCTTAAGTTTGGCGTAACAGCGTTCAAAGCAGGCAAGCAGTTGGAAGGAATTATTGACCAAACTGCTGATGAAATGCGTACTAAAGCACAACAGATGCAAGGTCAGCCAAAACCACCGCCACCAGAGATACAAAAACTTCAAATGCAAGGTCAAATGGAGCAGGCAAAAATGCAGGCGAATATGCAGCTTGAACAAGCTAAGATGCAGATGCAAATGCAGCTTGAAAAGGCTAAACAAGAATACCAGGCGCAAGAAAACCAGCTTAAATTCCAACTTGAAGAGCAACGCAATCAGATGGATAGAGAAATGGAAATTAAAGTTTCTCAAATGAAGATGATGACTGAAAGAAACACGCAAGTCTTACTAGCTCACATTAATAATGGCGCAAAGATTGAAGTAGCACGCATAGGTTCAGATGAGTCTGACGGAACTATGGCTTATATGACTGAACAAGACATGGCTAAGTCTATGGAATCACCAATGCAACCTATTGCAGACGCTATTGGTAGCGGAAATGCTCAAATGGCACAAGCAATTAGTGCTTTAGTAGATACAATTAATGCTCAACATAGCAGACCTAAGACTGTTGTTAGAGGTGCTGACGGCAAAATCATCGGAGTTCAATAATGGCTATTACAGTCAAGCATAGTAAGGTTTCAACGATACCTGACGGTACAGACACAAGTGTAGTACGCCCTAGTGATTGGAATGATGACCATGTATTGACAGGTACTATTCCTGTAGCCAATGGCGGTACTGGCGCATCAACCTTAACTGGTTATGTTAAGGGCAATGGCACAGCAACAATGACTGCCAGCGCAACTGTACCAAGTACTGATGTAACTGGTCTTGGAACAATGTCCACGCAAAACAGTAATAACATTGTTGTAACTGGCGGCTCAATGTCTGGCGTTACGATTAGCGATTATGTTGCAACTGCAACAAAAGGCGTAGCTAATGGAGTAGCAAGTCTAGACGGTAGCGGAACAGTCCCTGTTAGTCAGTTACCTGCCGCAGTCTTAGGAGCATTGAGCTATCAAGGAACATGGAACGCATCTACTAATACGCCTACTCTTACAAGTTCAACAGGAACTAAGGGTTATTACTATGTAGTCAATGTGGCTGGTTCAACAAATCTGAACGGCATTACCGATTGGGTAATAGGTGATTGGGCAGTATTTAACGGTTCTGTATGGCAAAAAGTTGACAATACCGATGCTGTAACCAGCGTAAATGGCTACACAGGAACAGTAGTTCTTACAAATACTGACATTAGTGGCTTTGGCACTATGTCTACGCAAAACGCTAATTCTGTAGCTATTACAGGTGGTGCTATTGACGGCACAACTATTGGAGCTACAACTACAAGCACAGGTAAATTTACAACTTTAAACGCTTCTACAAGCCTTACTACACCTATAGTACAAGCATCAAATTCAGGTGGTTTATCCCTTAAAAACTCCGCAGGAACAACTCAAATTAGTGTTGGTGCAGGTGGTGGCGATAATGCTTCAATCAATGTTTCTACCAACATGAATGGTACAAACGCACAAATAGACATTAGCCCTACAGGTACAGGTCATGTCCATATAAATCCTACTGGTGTTAATTCAATCCAAATAAATCCTACTTATGTAGGAACAATGGACAACATGACCATTGGTGCAACAACGCCAAAAGCCATTACTGGCACAACTATTACAGCTACTAGCTTTGTAGGTTCAGGTGCAAGTCTTACCAATGTGGTTAATTCATTGGCCGCAAGCACAGGCATTAGCGTTAGCGCATCAACTGGCGCAGTAACTGTAACCAATACAGCCCCTGACCAAACTGTTTCATTAACTGCTGGCACAGGAATATCTACTAGCGGTACATATCCTAACTTTACAATTACCAATACTGCTCCATCTAGCGGTGGTACGGTAACTAGCATTACGGCTGGAACTGGTTTGTCAGGCGGTACGATTACATCGTCAGGCACGATTGCGATTGATTCAACCGTTGCAACGCTAACTGGTAGCCAAACCCTGACTAATAAGACTATTTCAGGCGCAAGTAATACGCTGTCAAATATTGGCAATTCAAGCCTAACAAATAGTGCAATCACCATTAACGGTACAAGCACAAGTCTTGGCGGCTCTATTTCAGTAGGCACAGTCACTAGCGTAACTGGTACAAGTCCTGTAGTTTCTAGTGGTGGAAATACCCCTGCTATTTCAATGCCAGCCGCCACAAGTAGCGTAAACGGCTATTTAACAAGCACCGATTGGACTACTTTTAATAACAAGTCTAATACCAATGGAACTGTTACAAGCGTAGCTGCATTGACTTTAGGAACAACTGGTACTGACTTATCAAGTACAGTCGCTACAGGCACTACAACCCCTGTAATCACGCTACAAGTACCAACTGCTTCAGCTACAAATCGTGGTGCATTAAGTTCTGCCGATTGGTCTACTTTTAACGGTAAAGCCCCAGCCGTAACCTATACATCAACCTATGTACCTTATGGTCAAGGAACAACCACACCTAATCAATCGTCTAGTTTTACTTTTGATGGCACAACACAAACTGCGCCAATTCAAAGAGCAAGCAATGGTATCGTTACAAATAGCAAAACTATTTCTGCAAGCTATACCATTCCTTCAACTGATAATGCTATGTCAGCAGGGCCTGTAACTGTAAATTCTGGGCAAACTGTCACAGTTTCTAGCGGAAGTCGCTGGGTAGTTCTCTAATGTTTCAAACAGCTTTTCAAGTCAATGCGTTTCAAAATGACGCATTTCAGATTGT
>Ga0209087_1002027_pt1 | contig 11615 bp, 11 predicted proteins | sample S_130805_EF_Meta_FD_187321 | JGI IMG/M metagenome (GOLD analysis project Ga0209087, IMG submission 187321) | Freshwater microbial communities from Lake Simoncouche, Canada to study carbon cycling - S_130805_EF_MetaG (SPAdes) (version 2) | ecosystem: Environmental > Aquatic > Freshwater > Lake ...
GCTTAGACATTGAATTAGTTAAGAAAAAAGAAGTAATTGATTTAGGAGTGCGCGAAAAACGTAAGGCAAATCAAAAGGGTGAAAACCGACCTCCTGTAGTCGCTGTCATGGGTCACGTTGACCATGGAAAAACAAGCCTACTTGACGCTATTAGAGAAGCGGATATCGCAAAAGGTGAAGCCGGAGGCATCACTCAGCATATATCAGCATACCAAATAACTCACAAAGATCGACAAATTACCTTTCTTGATACGCCTGGGCACGAGGCATTTGCTGCGCTGCGAGAACACGGAGCACTTTTAACTGATTTAGTGATTATTGTAGTTGCAGCAGATGATGGCGTTAAGCCACAAACTATCGAGGCAATACGATTCGCAAGAAAAGCAGGCGTAAAGATCATTGTCGCTATTAACAAAATAGACAAAGAGGGTGCAAATGTCCCTCAGCTTAAACAGCAATTAGCTGAACAAGATCTACTTGTTGAAGAATGGGGAGGAGATACCGTAGTAGTTGAAGTATCTGCAAAAACAAAAGTTGGTATACCTGAACTACTAGACATGGTTTTGTTAGTCGCTGATGTTGAAGAGCTGAAGGCTGACGTAAATGTTCCTGCGACTGGTCTTATTATTGAAGCCCATATGGAAAAAGGACGTGGTCCAGTAGCAATTTGTCTTATTGACGAAGGAACCATTAAGAGCGGGGATTATATAGTAGCAGGTAACACATACGCAAAAATTCGTAATCTTGAATCTACTACAGGTAAGCCTCTTGATAAGGCTCTCCCATCAACACCAGTAATTATTACCGGCTTTAAACTGCTGCCTCAATTTGGTGATGAGTTTGAAATTGTTAAGGATGAGAAAACGGCGCGAGCTAAGGCTCAAAATGTAGGACGCCAAAGAAAAGAAGATGGGAGCACTCAAGATATCGGTAGTGGCGAGCTCATTAGGCTTATTAATAGATCTAACCAAATAACCGAATTTCCAGTAATTATTAAGGCAGATGTTCAGGGATCCCTTACTTCAGTTATTGATAGTATTAAAAGTCTTGATAATGAAGAGGTAGTCGTTAGGATTGTAAGCAGTGGCGTTGGCTCAGTTAACGAAAGTGATGCTCATCTAGCGCATACATCTGGCGCGACAGTATACGGCTTTAACGTTGAGCTCCCAAGTGACATAAAGCGTCTTGTTTCTCGCGATAAAGTAAGCGTGCGACTGTACAGTATAATATATGAATTAATAGATGACGTAAGACAAGAGCTAACAAAACTTCTTGCTCCTGAAATCGTTGAAAAAGAAACAGGTAAGCTAACCGTAAAGGGTATATTTAAAACTTCAAAAACAGAAGTTATCTGCGGTGGAGAAGTGAAGTCAGGCAAACTAACTGCTCCATCACTCGCTAAGATTACTAGAGGAAAAGAAGATCTTGGCGAAGTAGAGATCACTAATCTGAGACGCGGCCCTCAAGACACTAAAGAAGTGTTTGAAGGTGAGATGTGTGGGATGACTGTTATTACTAGTCAGCGTATGGATTTAGAAGAGGGTGACATTATTACCTTCTTTACGCGAGAGAGTGTTGCAAGACAGCTCTAAGGTAAGATCTCATGGAAGATGCTCCACGAAATAACGAAAACGACGAGGTTATCCTGCCTCATCCAGATGTTGAACCATCTACCGATGAAGCATATAGCAGAATATGGCGTAGATTAAGATTAAGAAAACCGGACTACCCTATTAGTGGTCTGGAATCAGAAGACGATGATGAAGACGAAGATGACGACGAAGATAGTGAAACATTAAGCGAGCACGATGAGAATAGTGAAAAAGTTAAAAGTTATCAGAAACGATTTTTGCGTTTAAGAAAAAAAATAAGGCCATTCCTTCCCGCACTTGAATCAGTTCAAAGTGACGAATACTCCGAAGAATATTCGCAAGATAAGGATACGAAAAATATAATCGAAGTAAACATAGACGCTAGTATTCCTGATGCTGAAGTAACTAATGACGATAAACCAATTGAGTCAAAAGAAGAACAGTCAATTCATGCAGATAGAAAAGTCGAAGACGTAACCGCATCTAAGGATCCCGAAAGTGTACTCGATATCCTCCGAAGATCTCCAATGAATAATGAATTTATTCAAACAATTAATGGCCCTAGCTTAACTCCTGATTCTATGGCGGCAAGCAATAGCAAGCCTCAGCATATAGGGGAAGCTAGAATAGTTCCCAAGGCATCTAGTTTTTCTGACAAGTTTTTTGAAAAGAAAGAACAAAAAAAGCACATTAAAAAAATGCATGAAAAAGAACTAAAGGTTCAAAATAGTAAACAAGAAGAACTTCGCAAGGACCTAGAGTCTAAAATATTAGAGTCAGAAAAACAACATTACATATTAAAGAAGTCTATCGAAAGAGAGACTCCAACACAGAGTAAACAGATTGAATATGTTAAAGAAAGTAAGAAGCACAACGTAAAAAAAGAATTAGAGCCCAAACGAAACCATGAAAAAATTATTAAAGCACCAGATGTATATCGGCATGAACAAGCTACGAGGGAGGCTCTAATATTAGAAAGTCGCAAAGAGATTGACCGCATCTCATCATTTGATAAAACTCTAGACAAAGTTAATGAATTAAAAAAGAGCTCAATTACCAATGAGTTTGCTTTCGAACGCCGTCACGAGGTTAAAGATGAACCGGGGAATAGCATGAATACAAAATTTATACCTTTATCCGTAAAAGAACGCCATGACATTGAATCGAGCATAGGTAAAATTCAAAGCGAACTAAATAATAAAGGGAAGACCGATCTAGCTCGTGCTGTTCATGATATTCAAAAATCTAATGCATCAAGTCATGCTGTATCTGCAGGTGCATTGGGTGCGATTGTTGGAGCACTGATCTTTTTAGCAATACATACTCTTAACTAACAAATTTCTGTTAGAATATTACTATACAAAAAGAGGAGCAATAAAGAATGTTTAAACTCGATAATAATTTACTAATAGAACTGGGACTAGGTTCTTTGCCTTCTGGAGAAAAGAATCGAATGCTTAATCATATTTATGAAACCTTAGAAATGCGCGTAGGCATGAAGCTTGCACAAAAAATGACAGATGAGCAGCTAGAAACTTTCGAAGGCTTTATAGATAAGAGCGATGATGCAGGTGCTTTAAAGTGGCTTGAATCTAATTTTCCGGATTACAAGAATGTTGTTGCTTCAGAGCTTGATACATTAAAGAACGAGATCAAAGCAACGGCCCCGCAAATTATCGCAGCTTCTCAAAACACTGTTGCTTAAGCATTTAAAATAGATGTGCATTTCCTGCTAGGAATGATTTAATATTCATATTATTTTTTCCTGCAGGTTTAAGTTCATCTATTGATAAGGCTGTTGAGCTTGTCCCTACGAGTAATACATTTTTATTTTGGATTTCAAAAACTCCGGGCTTAACGTATTCATTACTTATATGTGCTTTGGTGATGATTATACTTTTATCTTTTAATTCTATCTTGCTTCCAGGCCATCCAATATACGCTCTAATTTCTCTCTCTAAAGTTTCAGCTGTTTTAGTAAAATCAAGCCTTGAGTCCAAAGCTGATATCTTTCTTGAGTACGAGACCTTTCTTTCAGTTTTATCTTGATCGAAAGGTTTAATCTCGCCTTTAATATACTTTGGCATAATGTTGCGCAATAATGAGTTACTGCACTCTATAAGAGCCTGAGTCAGTTTAGGATTATCATATGCGCTAGGTATCTCAACTTCTTCAAAATGCAATAGGGGTCCTTCATCCATCTTTTCTACAAGAATCATAAGACTAACTCCAGTTTTTTTCTGACCCGAGAGTAAGGCAAAGGTAATTGGATCTGCGCCTCTCCATTCGGGCAATATTGAAAAATGACTATTTATAATTCCGAGACTAAAGTAGTCTATAACTTTTTTTGAAACTATTATTCCGAAATCTATTAGTATTGCCACGTCACTCTTAAAATGGTGATCATCAAATATTTTATCGAGAGCAGATTTCGAATCTGCAGTATATATATCAAGTCCAAGAGATTCAGCTAGTTCAATAACAGGAACCGGACCTTTATGGTGTGGAGCCCTGGGCTTTGTTATGACGGCCTCGACCGTAAAGTCTTCATTGAGCCTTCGCAGGCTCTCTGCGGCAACAGGCCCGCTACCAAAGAATACGACTGTTTTTGATATCTTTTTCATAATCTAATTCAACCAGATCACCCTTACTCGTTAGTTTATAAAAAGCATCTTCTGTATGTTTTATGTGGTCTACAAAAAGTTTACCATTTGTATGGTCAACCTCATGCTGGATAACTCGACTTAAGAAACCAGTTGCGTTAAAACGAATCTCTTTGCCGTCTAAGTCGAGAGCTTTAACGCGTATTTTTGAATGTCGAGGCACATAACCATAGACTGAACGGATACTTAAGCAGCCCTCATAATCGTATTCAATTTCACCTTCATATTTCATGATTTCAGGATTTATCAAAGCAGTATATTTAGCAGGCGTGCCATGATCGAAATCATCTCTAACAATTACTAGCCTTAGCAGGCTATCGATTTGCACAGCGGCTAGAGCTACTGTGACCTCGTGCGCTCGACTCTTGTCCCAGTCGATTACAGCAAGTTCCATGTCATCGATAATTTTTTTAATATCATCATTAATAATGCCGACTTTTTTTGACCTTTGACGAAGATGCGGATTTGGTAGTGTGATTATAGAATCTTTAGTAACTTTAGACATATCTTATCTAGATTATAACAGATTAGAGGGGTCAATGTCATAATGTGTGTTTGCTGGTAAGTGTTCAATGATACTTAATAAATCGACGCGGCTCTTTGACTTTACTATAAGCTGCCATTGGTACATGCCCTGAGTACGTTCGTTAAAGCGAGGAGTTGGGCCAATAATTGTCGCTTTAACTGCAAGGCCTTCAACGAGTCGCTTAGTTTTTGATATCGCATCCATAGCTGCACTCTGGGACTTTCTTGAGCAGGAAATCTTTAGAATAAAGCAAAAGGGAGGGAATAAAAATTCACCGCGTTCTATTAACTGTTGCTGATAGAATACATCCCAATTTTTCGTTAAAGCTGCTTTTTGTGCTGATCCATCGGGGTTATATGTTTGAACAATTACCGTACCAGATCTGTGTCCACGAGCAACTCGTCCAATTACTTGAGACAGTATCTGGTAAGTTTGCTCTTCGGCAGTATAGTCAGGAAAGTAGAGGCTACTATCTGCTGCCACAACACCCACAACACTTAACATTGGTAGGTCGAGGCCTTTTACCAGTAATTGCGTTCCAACTAAAATATCCACATTTCCTTTAACAACATTTTCATAATGCTGCGCAAAGGCCTCAGCCTTAGTATTATCTGTATCGAATCTCTGTACTCGCGCATCTGGGAATATTTTTTTAAGCTGCTGTTCAATTGACTTCGTGCCAATACTTTTAAATAGTATTTCATTACTATTGCATTTTGGGCAGCTTAGAGGAGTTTTGTCTTTGTAGCCGCAAGTGTGACATCTAATAGTGTGCGAATCACCATGATATGTAAGTGGAAGGTCGCATCTAGGGCATGATGCCTGCCAGTCACAATCCTGACACATGACTATTCTAGCCGTACCTCTCCTATTCAGAAACACAAGGGACTGTTCGTTATTAGATAAAGCAGTCTTAATCGTTGCGAGCAAGGTATCGGAAAGGAAAGGGTCTTTGACGTAAAGTGATCTATCTCTAGCATTGACTATTTTTGTCTCAGTCTTAGTAGTTTGGTTCTTTGCAATCTTCTTCATACGTAGTATTGGTATATTTTTTTTCTCTGCAAAGTAGTACTCGGTTACAGGTGGCGTAGCAGAACCGTACACCAGAAGAGAGTGATGGATGTTAGCTAGCGAAGCTGCAACACGGAGAGCATTATAATAAGGTACTTGCTCTTGCTTATAGGCAGCATCATGAAATTCGTCGATAACAACCAGGCCTATATTAGATAGAGGTGCAAAAAGGGCAGAACGAGGACCAATAATAATAATTGGCACATCAGAATATAGACACCCTAGCCATATTAGGCGACGTTCTCTAGGAGTTAAATTTGAATGAAGCACTATAACGTTATTAGATATATGGCTTTTTACACTAGAAGCTAATTGCGATGTTAGTCCTATTTCAGGAGTTAGTATAATAACGTTTTTACCATCTTTAAGAACTTTTTTGGCTAGCTCAATATAGACTCTAGTCTTACCGGTACCAGTATCTCCATGTAGAATAAAACTCGATTTTTCGCCATGAACTATTTCGTCATAGGCCTGTTGTTGTTCTTGGGTGAGCTTAGGCGCCTCAACTATTTTTTGAGTGTGCGGCTCGAATTTGACAGCTAAATTATCTTTTTTTAGAGATAAGTTAGTGCTGATAATTTGAGATGCAGCGACACTTAGCGGTGAAGGATAGTAGCCCTGCAACCAGCGCATGAAGACTATGCTGTCTTTTGGTATAGGCTTCTCCGTCAATACGCGGATAACGCCCTTAGTATTAAACACTGGCTTTTTGACCTCTTTGATTATGACGGCAGAACTATCCTTGGACCGCACAGGGACTAGAACGATAGTTCCAATATTTAGTTGATCAATACTGCTATATGTCAGTAAATCCTTACCGTGATAAGTATTTGTGGTTACGGCTACTTCGTAGAAATACATATCTACAGTATAGCTATAAAAAATATATAGAACTTGAAATCTACCAAAAGTGCATATATACTTTGTAATACGTTGTTCTAATAACAATAAAGAAGCTTATGTTAGATGTATTTATAACCTCAAGAGTTCGTCGCAAGATAATCGTTGTATACGCGAAGTATCCTGATTTCAAGACCCATGTTCGGGGTCTTGCTAAGCTAATCAAAGAAGACGCGGGTAATATACAGCGTGAGCTCAAGAGATTAGAAAAAATCGGTTTCCTTATTTCTGAAAAACAGGGTAATACAAAGATCTATCATACCAATAAGCAATTTGCCATTTTTAAAGAACTACAAAGCATTGTCCTTAAGTCGCAAAGACTCAACCAAAAAAAGACGAATGTATAAAATTAAAAGATCTACTTGCAGTATTCTATCTGTTAGAGTATAATTTTAAACTATGATTCAAGTAACACGTAAAGATTCAAAAGAATCCTTTGAAAACCTACTACGACGTTTTAACCGCAAGGTACAGCAGTCGGGTGTATTGGCAATTGCTAAGCAAGCACAACACTTCGAAAAGCCAATAAGCAAAGTGGAGCGACGTAAAAAAGCTATCGTTCGCCGTGAACGCAAAGCTATTAAAGTCAATAAGCTCAAGCTCGGTATTCGATAAATACGTATTAACGTATCCTGTTGACCTTATTTAGCGTCAGCCTAGTAATTATTAATAGGTCCTTCAGACTCAGTGTCTGATAATTTAAGAGCGTGGTACACTAGATTTATTATGAGCATTAAAGCAACAATCGAATCCGATATTAAAACTGCTATGTTGGCAGGAGAAAAAGAGCGCGTCACGACTTTACGGGGACTTAAGAGCAGCATTCTATATGCTGAAGTTGCTGCAGGTAAAAGAGATGAGGGACTTGATGAGCAGTCCGTTACTTCTCTAATGCAAAAAGAGGCTAAAAAAAGACAAGAGAGCGCAGACTTGTACGTTCAGGGTGGTAATCAGGAGCGAGCAGCATCCGAACTTGCTGAAAAGGCAATCATCGAAGCTTATTTGCCGGAGCAGCTTTCTGAAGATAAAGTCTTAGAGCTTGTTAAGGCGGAGATTGCAAAAGTAGATGATCCTACTCCTCAGAAAATGGGGCAAATTATTGGCGCAGTTAAATTAGCAAGTAAGGGTAATGCAGACGGGGCTATTATCGCTCGTCTAGTTAAGGACCAATTGTCAAAATGATAGTATTCATGGGAGTAGCCGGATCGGGTAAAAGTGTGCAAGGGCGAATGCTAGCAGATGATCTTGCTCTGCCATGGCTTTCGACTGGGGAATTTTTACGCATGTTAGTCTCGGGTGATCGTCGAAAGGATATGACATCTGGAAAATTACTAAGCGATAAAGATATCATTTCATTAGTACAGAAAATGTTCACAGTCATTGATTCTCACGAAGAGTTTGTAATTGATGGTTTCCCTAGAACTGCTGCACAGGCCGATTGGCTTATCAGCCAAATAAAACATGGGCAGCTACATGGAACAGCGGTTATACATATTAATATCTCAAAAGAAACAGCTAAAAGCCGACTATTATCACGCGGTCGCCCTGATGATGTAGACGAATCAATATCTGCTCGTTTCGTTGAATATGATCAAACCGTGAAGCCAATTCTCGAGCAATTCAAAAGTTCATTAGTGCCAGTCTTTACAATAAATGGCGATCAAGATATTAAAAAAGTGCACGAAGACATCATAAACGCAGTTAAATCGGCTTAAATACAATGCTTACACGAGTCAAGACCCCGACAGAAATAAAAGCAATGCGTGAAAGCGGAAAGCAGCTCGCAACAGTTCTCGCATATCTTAAAAAAACAATTCGTGCCGGAATGACAACAAAAGATATTGCAGATCTAGCTGCAGAAAAACTTAAGACGCTTGGCGGAAAGCCGGCTTTCCTGGGCTATTACGGTTTCCCGGATGTTATCTGTATCTCTATGAATGATGAAGTCGTACATGGTATTCCTAGTAAGGATCGCATAATCAACGATGGTGATATCGTAAGTCTTGATTTTGGAGTTAAGGTTGACGGTATGATAACAGACGCCGCAATTAGCGTTATTGTTGGAAAAAGAAGTAACTCGCTTAAACAAAAGCTTGTTGATACAACCGAAGCATCACTACTTGCCGGTATAAGTACATTAAAAGATGGCGTTCAAGTTGGAACGATTGCAAGTGCCATAGAAGAAGTACTAAATGAGCATAAATTAGGTATCGTACGGGATCTAGTGGGTCACGGCGTTGGACATGAGCTACATGAGGATCCAAATATACCTAATTATGGGCGTGCTCATACTGGAATGAAACTCCGAGAAGGAATGACAATTGCCATCGAGCCAATGGCAACTATGGGAGGCCATGCTGTATATACTGACAGCGATGGATGGACTATCAAGACAAATGATCAGACTCTTGCCGCACATTTCGAACATACTGTACTAATAACAAAAACAGGTTTCGAAATCCTGACAGCATTGTAACTATCTTGTGAGTACAAAGGACAAGCGGTATACTAACTAAATGCGTGAACAAACTCCACAACATTATTTTGGGCTCGATTTAGGAACTAGCACTGTACGCTGCGTGATTGGTATGCTCGAAACAGATAAGGAAATGCCAATATTATCAGTGATCGGCTACGGCAGCTCGCCAAATACCGGTATGCGTAAGGGTTCAGTAGTTCGTATTGATGAAGTTGTTGATGCCGTAGTTCAGGCAATTACAGAAGCAGAACGAGTTTCAGGAGTACATGTACCTCGTGCAACGGTTAATGTTAACAGCAGTCAAGTAATAGGTATGAATTCTCGCGGCGTTATCGCAATAAGTGCCGCCAATAGAGAAATTACTTCAGAAGACAGGTATCGAGTAGAAGAAGCGGCAACCATAGTCAAATTGCCTCCCAACAGAGATATAATTCAAATATTTGCAAAAAATTATCGCCTAGATGGACAAGACAATATCAAGGATCCAGTTGGTATGCAGGGCGTAAGGCTTGAAGTTGACACCCATATCGTTACCGGATCAATTCCATCAATGCGAAATATTAACCTGGTTCTTGAGAAATCAAATGTTATGCCTACACGATTTACGATTTCTAGTATTGCAAGTGCTGAAGCTGTACTAAATAGGCAACAAAAAGAATCTGGAACTGTTTTATTGGATATAGGTGCAGGGACAACCAACCTCGTAGTGTTAGAAGAGGGTGAAGTGCAGCATGTAGCAGTTCTACCATTGGGAGGAACAAACATAACAAACGATTTGGCTATAGGATTAAAAACAGATCTTGATGTAGCAGAACATGTTAAGTTGCAGCATGGTGGACTCGGTAAACATGCTAAATCTGGACGTTTATCTATTATCCTGCATAAGAACCGTCACGAATTCGATGCAGAGCTTGTACAGATGATAATTGAATCGCGTGTTGAAGAAATGCTTGAATACGTCGATAAAGAGTTAAAGAAGATACATAAGTCTCGAAAACTACCTGGAGGAGTTGTGTTAGTCGGTGGTACGGCTAAGCTTCCTGGGCTAGCAGAGTTCACTAAAGAGAAATTAGAGCTAGCAGCACGCGTTGGAAAGCTTCAGCCTGTGTCAGGTCTCATGGATGCGGTACAGGATCCTGCTTACAGCACCGCAGTAGGTCTAATGGAACTAGACATGCTAATTGGAAACGCAGATGTCGAACAACAACCAGGACAGCCAGTTGAAGGCGTATTTGGAATGATTTCTGGGCTCCTCAAAAAGTTCAAAAAATAAATCCGTATACAATTATTATGCCCACTATTTTTAGTATGCGATAAGACTACTATAAAGTTGCTCATTGATACGTATGGTATATTGAAGTATACTTTTCATGTAATAAAGAATGAGTTCAAGGACAATAACTATGCCACAAGTCGCTCCAGAAATAGAAACATTTGCCAGAATTAAAGTAATTGGTGTCGGTGGCGCCGGGGGTGCTGCAGTTAATCGTATGATTGAAGCAGGCGTTGATGGCGTTGAATTTATTGTAGTCAATACTGATGCACAGGCCTTACATCATTCAAAAGCATCTACTAAAATACACATTGGAAAAGACGCAACTCGCGGACTTGGAGCAGGAGCTAATCCTTCTGTTGGTGAAAAAGCAGCCGTTGAATCAATTGATGATATCAAAAAAGCCATTGACGGAGCAGATATGGTATTCATAACTCTCGGTGCTGGTGGAGGTACCGGTAGTGGTGCAGGGCATATTGTTGCTGCTGCAGCAAAAGAGATGGGTATCTTGGTAGTTGCCTTTGCTACAAAGCCATTTGCATTTGAAGGAGAAAAGCGACGCAAGAATGCTGAAATAGCTATAGATAACCTTCGCGGCAAGGTTGATACCCTAATCATTATTCCTAACGATAGATTACTGCAGACAATTGATCGACAGACACCACTTCTAGAAGCCTTTAAGGTAGCTGATGACGTGCTACGTCAGGGCGTACAAGGTATTTCAGACCTTATTACTGTCCATGGACTAGTGAACCTTGACTTTGCCGATGTGCGCACTGTTATGAGTAACGCCGGTTCAGCTCTCATGGGTATTGGGCGAGCAAGTGGCGAGAATCGAGCTATTCAGGCTGCACAACAAGCAATTGAGTCTCCTTTACTCGAAGTATCTATAGATGGTGCTCGAGGAGTTCTGTTTAACATTATCGGTGGAAACGATATTGCGATGCATGAAATAAATACTGCTGCTGAAACAATTACAGCGGCGGCAGACCCTGATGCGAATATTATTTTTGGTGCAACTATCAACCCAGACCTTGAAGGTGAGATTATTATTACGGTTGTTGCAACCGGATTTGACGAAACATACTTCGCAAAACGTTCTTCATCTAGT
>Ga0209087_1002031_pt1 | contig 11609 bp, 8 predicted proteins | sample S_130805_EF_Meta_FD_187321 | JGI IMG/M metagenome (GOLD analysis project Ga0209087, IMG submission 187321) | Freshwater microbial communities from Lake Simoncouche, Canada to study carbon cycling - S_130805_EF_MetaG (SPAdes) (version 2) | ecosystem: Environmental > Aquatic > Freshwater > Lake ...
AGTTCAGTTGGTAGAACGCAGGTCTCCAAAACCTGATGTCGGGGGTTCAAGTCCTCCACGGCGCGTTCGATGGCCCCATTTGCAGTTTCGTGGTTCCGAGCATGGAGTTGGATCTACAACCCGGTGACGTGGTGAAAGTGTTGGAGTCCGCAGCCCTCGGCTGGGTTCGAGCCCGTGTGATCCGTGTCAAATCTGGTGGTCGGGTTGTCGTGCAGAGCGACCAGGGTCGTGAATTCACGGCCCGTGGCAACCAGGTGCGCCTGATTGAACCCGCCGGATTCCGTCCCTGAAGACCCGATGGACGTCCATCGCGAGACGTTTTACCCCTAGCCAGCCATTCGGCAGCGTCTAACCCTCTCCAGCGCCCTCAACCGGCGTTGAAGGGATGTTGACTGCCCCACCGCCTCCCTGGGCTTCCTTGGTCGGGGAGGCTTTTTTGATGGGGCCACCCGTCCCACCGATGCCCGGGCGGGTTGCGAGCCGCCGGGAGCGGCGGCGTTGACGGAGGGACAGGTCGCGTTGGATACTTCATAAGTCGGCCGCAGGGTCGGCGCCGCCGATTCACGGGTTCCTTGAGCCCGGGTACGCGACGGGGGACTGTAGTTCAATCGGTTAGAGCACCGCCCTGTCACGGCGGAAGTTGCGGGTTCGAGCCCCGTCAGTCCCGTTCATCCTTCAGGAGCCCTCCACGGTGGCAGTTGCTGGTCCCGTCCGGGTTCGTCTGGCTCCAAGCCCCACCGGCACTCTGCACATCGGCACCGCCCGTACCGCGGTGTTCAACTGGCTTTTCGCCCGCCGCCATGGCGGCCAGTTTTTGCTGCGCATCGAAGACACCGACCGCGAACGCAGCAAGGACGAGTACACCGCCAACATCCTTGAAGGCTTGCAGTGGCTCGGTCTGCACTGGGACGGGGAGCCCGTGATCCAGAGCGCCCGCCTCGCCGAGCACCAACGGGCGATCGAAGGGCTTCTGGCCTCCGGTCGGGCCTACCGCTGTTATGCCAGCGAGGCCGAGCTCACGGCGATGCGGGAGGAGCAGGCGGCCCGCAACCTCCCCCCCCGCTACGACAACCGCCACCGCGATCTCACCGCCGATCAGGAGCGGGCCTTCATCGCCGAAGGACGGGAGGCCACCGTGCGCTTCCGCATCGACGACGCAGCCACCATCACCTGGAACGACCTCGTTCGCGGGGAGATGCGCTGGTCCGGCGCCGATCTGGGGGGCGACATGGTGATCGCCCGGCGCGCCCCCGCCGACCGGATCGGTGACCCCCTCTACAACCTGGTGGTGGTGGTGGATGACGCCGCCATGGCCATCAGCCATGTGATCCGAGGCGAGGACCACATCGCCAACACCGCCAAGCAGCTCCTGCTCTATGAGGCGCTCGGCGTTCCGGCTCCCCACTTCGCCCACACCCCGCTGATCCTCAACCAGGAGGGCCGCAAGCTCTCCAAGCGTGATGGGGTGACCTCGGTGAGCGATTTCCGCCGGATGGGGTACAGCGCCGCAGCCCTCACCAATTACATGACCCTGCTCGGTTGGTCGCCACCGGAGGGCATGGGGGAACGCTTCAACCTGGCCGAGGCGGCGGCGGTGTTCGATTTCGATCGCGTCAACCGCGCCGGCGCCCGCTTCGACTGGGACAAGCTCGATTGGCTGAACGCCCAGGTGCTCCACGAGCTGGAGCCGGAATCCCTGCGGCAGCTCCTGCTTCCCCTGTGGCATGCGGAGGGCTGGGCCAAGGACGGGGCCACTGCTGATCCAGCCTGGCAGCGGGACCTGTGCGCCCTGATTGGCCCCTCACTCACCCGTCTGAACGATGGGGTCGAGCAGGCGGCCCCTTTCTTCCGGCGTCCGGAAGCGGATCAGGCCGCCCAGGAGCAGTGGGCCGCTCCCGGGGCCGCAGCCGCCGTGGCGGCGCTGCGGGAGGGGCTGCCGGCAGCCCCCCTGGAGGCCGAGGCCGCCAGAGCGCTTCTCGACTCGGTGGCCACGACGGCTGGCGTGAAGAAAGGGGTGGTGATGAAGAGCGCCAGGGCCGCCCTGCTGGGCAGCCTGCAGGGCCCGGATCTGCTCACCACCCTGGTGCTGCTCCACCGGATCGGGGAGGCGGCCCCAAGACTGGAGGCGCCTGCGGCTTGAGTCCTGGTCAGGTCCTGCCGCCCACCACCTACTCCTGAAGGCTCGCGAAGATCGGCTCCACCCGGATGCCGATCACACTGGAGGCCCGCAACACCAGGTACTCCTGCTCAAGATCCTCCAGCGGCACGTTCACGAAGGCATCCGGCGCCGCCGAAGTCAGCACGCCGCCATACCACTTCTGAAAGTCTTCGAGGGTGCGGAACTCCACCACCTGCTCATGCCCGCCCTCGAGCATCAGGTGAATGTGAAAACGGCGCGGAATTCGGGGCATGGGGAGGTGATCAATTCAGACAGTCTCCCCAGGATGGCGCAAATGGGCGCGGCGTCATCGATGCCGGGCAATACAGGGGATGGCCCGGCTGCCCGGAAGCGGTGCAGCGCAGGGCAAACGGCTGCAGGGCGAAGGCGGCCACCAGGGCGAGCAGGGCGCGGTCATGGCCCCGCCAGGCGCCGCCATTGCCCCAGCCCAGCCAGAGAAGCGTGCCGGCCGCGTCATCAGCCGCCGGTGCCTGGGTGCACCAGGGCCCGGGGCGAGCCAAGCAACGGCGGATCCACGCCCCGTTCTCCGGTCCCACCGGATCGGACAACCGCCGAAGGGCCGCCGGGGTGGTGGCCACCGCAGCGAACAGATTGAGCACCTCCAGCCGCCCGAAGCCCCAACGGCGGCCGAAGGCCACAAGCCGCCGCAGGGTGGGGTCGTCGCGCTGGCCATCCGCCCGGGAGGGATTCAACCCCACAAACACCAGGGTCGGCCGCTGCGGCTGCCAGGTGCGCTGCAGCCACCAGCGGTAGCGACCGCAGGAGCTGAAGACCGCCGCCGCTGGCGAGGGCCGCGGCGGCGGGAAGACCTCTGGCAGGCTGTGGCCACGGATGGGATCCATGGGGCGGGGGACAATGGCGAAAGACAGGGGGGACAGGCCGGCGGATTCAGCTCCGGTGATTCCCATCCAATCTCCCGTGGCGGCGGCTGGGGACCGGGACAACGGCAGCCGTGGCAACGCGATCCCTGGCGCCGATGCGGCTCCAGACCCCAGACCGATGCTGCTGCTGGTGGATGGCCATTCCCTGGCCTTCCGCAGTTTCTATGCCTTCGCCAAGGGCGGCGATGGGGGGCTGAGCACCAAAGCGGGGGTGCCCACCAGCGTGACCTACGGCTTCCTCAAGGCCCTGCTCGACAACTGCCGCGGACTCACCCCCCAGGGGGTGGTGATCGCCTTCGATACGGCCGAACCCACCTTCCGCCACGAGGCGGATGCGGCCTACAAGGCCCACCGCGTTGAGGCCCCCGAACACTTCTTCGAAGACCTCGGCAACCTCCAGCGGATCCTCGCCGAAGCCCTCGACCTCTCCCTCTGCCAGGCCCCCGGCTACGAAGCCGACGATGTGCTCGGCACCCTCGCCAACCGGGCCGCCGACGCGGGCTGGCGGGTGCGCATCCTCTCCGGCGACCGGGATCTGTTCCAGTTGGTGGATGACGACCGCGACATTGCCGTGCTCTACATGGGGGGCGGGCCCTACGCCAAAAGCAGCGGTCCGGTGGAGATCCGCCGCGAGGGCGTGATCGCCAAACTGGGCGTTCCCCCCGAGGATGTGGTCGATCTCAAGGCGCTCACCGGCGACAGCTCCGACAACATCCCCGGCGTGAAGGGGGTGGGCCCCAAGACCGCCATCAACCTGCTGCAGGAGAACGGCAGCCTGGAGGGCATCTACGCCGCCCTCGAAGCCTTGGAGGGCCCCAAGGCCACCAAGGGAGCGCTCAAGGGCGCGCTCCGGGAGAAGCTGGCCGCGGACAGGGAGAACGCCTTCCGCTCCCGGATGCTCGCCGAGATCCTGCTGGATATTCCCCTGCCCAACGAACCGAGGCTTGAGCTCGGGTCTGTGAACAGCGAAGCCCTGGCCCTCAGCCTTGAGGAGCTGGAGCTGTTCAGCCTGGTGCGCCAGGTGAGCAGCTTTGGGCGCCTGTTCTCAGCCCAGCCGGCCAGCGACCGACCGAACCAGGCCGAGGCCAACGGCGAGATCACGAGCAGTGGGGAGCACGACTCAGCGGCCGGGGGCGCCACAGCGCTGGGCTCAGCCAGCACAGTGGCCGCTGGGGCATCCACTCCATCCCCCACCGCCGCGGAGGTCGAGGGGCCCAGCCCACCGGCCGCGAGCGGCCCCAGCCAACCGAGCGTGAGCGGCGTCCCCAGCCTGCAGCCGGAGCTGGTGACAAGCCCGGAGCAGCTGGCCGCCCTGCTCACACGGCTGGAGGCCGCCACCGATCCTGCCCAGCCCGTGGCCCTCGACACCGAGACCACTGCCCTCAATCCCTTCCAGGCCGAGCTGGTGGGAATCGGCCTGTGCTGGGGTGCCGGCGCTTCTGATCTGGCCTACATCCCGATCGGCCACGCCACCGCTGAGGCCCAGGGAGTGCTGAGCGCTCTGGACCACCCCGCCGCTGCGGACACCTCCACCGGCCAGCTTCCCGTGGAAACGGTGCTGCAGGCCCTCGCGCCCTGGCTGGCGAGCCCTGTTCACCCCAAGACCCTCCAGAACGCCAAGTACGACCGCCTGGTGCTGCTGCGTCATGGCCTGACCCTCGAGGGAGTGGTGATGGACACCCTCCTGGCCGATTACCTCCGCGACGCGGGCGACCGGCACGGCCTGGAAGTGATGGCCCAGCGCAATTTCGGCTTCACCCCCACCAGCTACAGCGAGCTGGTGCCGAAGGGGTCCAGTTTCACCGCGGTGCCCATCCCGGCGGCGGCCCTGTATTGCGGCATGGATGTGCACCTCACCTGGCGGCTCACCGGCCTTCTGAGGGGGCAGCTGGCGGCCCTGGGAGCCGCCCTGCCGGCCCTGCTGGACCAGGTGGAGCTGCCCCTCGAGCCGGTGCTGGCCGCCATGGAGGCCACCGGCATCCGCATCGACTGCCCCTACCTGGCGGAACTCTCGGCGGAACTGGCCACCACCCTGACGGACCTGGAGATCCGAGCCCGCGAGGCTGCCGGCGTGGAGTTCAACCTGGCCTCCCCCAAGCAGCTGGGCGAGCTGCTGTTTGAAACCCTGGGGCTGGACCGCAAGAAATCCCGCAAGACCAAGACCGGCTGGAGCACCGACGCCACTGTGCTCGAAAAGCTTGAGGACGCCCACCCCGTGGTGCCCCTGGTGCTGGAGCACCGAACCCTCAGCAAGCTTCGCAGCACCTATGTGGAGGCCCTGCCCGCCCTGATGGAGCCGGAGACCGGACGGGTGCACACCGACTTCAACCAGGCAGTCACCGCCACCGGAAGGCTGAGCAGCAGCAATCCCAACCTGCAGAACATTCCGATCCGCACCCCATTCTCCCGGCGGATCCGCAAGGCCTTCCTGCCGCAGGAGGGCTGGCTGCTGCTCAGCGCCGACTACTCCCAGATCGAACTCCGGATCCTCACCCATCTTTCCGGTGAGGAGGTGCTGGTGCAGGCCTACAACGACGGCGACGATGTACACGCCCTCACCGCCCGGCTGCTGCTGGAGAAGGACGCGGTGTCCGCCGAGGAGCGGCGTCTGGGCAAGACGATCAACTTCGGTGTGATCTACGGCATGGGCGCCCAGCGGCTGGCCCGCGAAGCGGGTCTGCCTCAGGCCCAGGCCAAGGAGTTCCTGAGCCGCTTCAAACAGCGCTACCCCCGGGTGTTCGCCTACCTGGAGCTCCAGGAGCGGCTGGCCCTCAGCCGCGGCTTCGTGGAAACCATCCTCGGTCGGCGGCGGCCGTTTCACTTCGATCCCGGCGGTCTGGGCCGCCTGCTGGGCAAGGATCCCCTGGCGATCGATCTGGAGGCGGCCCGGCGGGGGGGCATGGAGGGCCAGCAGCTGCGGGCGGCCGCCAATGCCCCGATTCAGGGCTCCAGCGCCGACATCATCAAGCTCGCCATGGTGCAGCTGCACCGAAGCCTGGGGGAACGGGGCCTGCCGGCGCGGCTGCTGCTGCAGGTGCACGATGAACTGGTGCTGGAGGTCGCCCCCGAAGCCCTCGAGGAGGTGCGCGACCTCACCCGCCGCACGATGGAGCAGGCGGTGCAGCTGCGGGTGCCCCTGCGAGTGGAAACGGGGGTGGGTCCGAACTGGATGGAGGCGAAGTAATCCGGCGGCCCAAGGATGGCCTCCGGGCGCCCATGGCAAAATCCGCGTCAGCGCGGCAGACCAGCCAGCATGGATCCAGCCCAGGCATCACCGCGCCGCAAAGGCATCATCCTGGCCGGGGGCAGCGGCAGCCGCCTGGCTCCGCTCACCACGGCGGTGAGCAAACAGTTGATGCCGGTCTACGACAAACCGATGATCTATTACCCGCTCAGCACCCTGATGCTGGCGGGCATCCGCGACGTTCTGATCATCAGCACCCCCACCGACCAGGCCGCCTTTCAACGGTTGCTGGGGGACGGCAGCGGCTGGGGGATGAACCTCCGCTACGCGATCCAGCCCAGTCCGGACGGCCTGGCCCAGGCCTTCCTGATCGGCGAGGCGTTCCTGGCCGGCGATCCCGCGGCCCTGGTGCTGGGGGACAACCTCTTCCACGGCCACGATCTGGTGCCCCAACTGCAGGCCAGCAACGGCCTCGGCAACGGGGCCACCGTGTTCGCCTATCCGGTGCGGGATCCCGAGCGCTACGGGGTGGTGGAGTTCGCCCCCGATGGCCAGGTTCTGAGCATCGAGGAGAAGCCCACCAAACCACGCTCCCGCTACGCCGTCACGGGTCTTTACTTCTACGACGCCACCGTGGTGGAGCGGGCCCATCAGGTCCGCCCCTCCGCCCGAGGGGAACTGGAGATCACCGATCTGAACCGCCTCTACCTCGAGGAGGGCCAGCTGCGGGTCGAACTGATGGGGCGAGGCATGGCCTGGCTGGATACCGGCACCCCCGATTCGCTCCACGAGGCCTCCAGCTACATCCGCACCCTGGAACACCGCCAGGGGCTCAAGGTGGGTTGCCCTGAAGAAGTGGCCTGGCGGATGGGCTGGATCGATGGCGCGGCCCTTGAGCGCCTGGCGGGGCCCCTGCGCAAGAGCGGCTACGGCACCTACCTTCTGCAACTGCTGGAGAGCGGCCATGCGGGTTGACACCCTCGCCCTGGAGGGCCCCCTGCTGATCACCCCGCGGGTGATCGCCGATGGGCGGGGCCATTTTTTGGAGAGCTGGAACCAGCGCCGCTTCGCCGAAGCCCTCGGCCTGGCGGCCGGGGAGTCTCCGGTGTTCGTCCAGGACAACCAGTCCCGCTCCTGCCGGGGCGTGCTGCGCGGCCTTCACTACCAGGTGGAGCCGGAACCCCAGGCCAAGCTGGTGCGCTGCGTGGCCGGTGAGATCTTCGATGTGGCGGTGGATCTGCGTCGCCACTCCCCCAGCTTTGGCCGATGGGTGGGTGCCCACCTCAGTGGCGAGAACCACCAGCAGCTGTGGGTTCCGGTGGGCTTCGCCCACGGCTTCCTCACCCTCAGCGACAGCGCCGAGGTGCTCTACAAGACCGTGGGCTACTGGAACCGTGAATGCGAGCGTGCGCTCCGCTGGAACGACCCGGCCATCGGCATCACCTGGCCCTCCGCCGGGATCGAGCCCCTGCTGGCCGACAAGGACGCCAACGCTCCGAGCCTGTCCGCAGCGCTGGCCGCCGGCGACGTCTTCGACGCCCCCCAGCCATGAAGGTGCTGCTCACCGGCCGGGATGGCCAGCTCGGCACCGCGCTGCAGGCCAGCATTCCCGAGGGAATCACCCTGATCGCCACCGGTCGCTCCGAGCTGGACCTGGCTGATGGCACGGCCTGCCGCGAAGCTGTGCTTGCGCATCGCCCCGACTGGGTGCTCAATGCCGGCGCCTACACCGCCGTGGATCGGGCCGAAAGCGAAGCCGATCGGGCCATGGCCGTGAACGCCCAAGCGCCCCAGGCCTTTGCTGAAGCCCTGGAGGAAACGGGGGGAAGGCTTCTGCAGGTGAGCACCGACTTCGTGTTCAACGGCGCCCAGGGATCCCCCTACCGCCCCGATCAGCCCCTTCAGCCGCTCGGGGTGTACGGCGCCAGCAAGGCGGCGGGGGAGATGGCGGCCCTCTCCCTGCCCGGAGCCCGGGTGCTGCGCACCAGCTGGGTGTACGGACCGGTGGGAAAGAACTTCTGCCTCACGATGCTGCGGCTCCACGCTGCCAAGGCGGCGGCTGGCGAACCCCTGGGCGTGGTGGCCGACCAGGTGGGCTGCCCCACGGCCACCCACACCCTGGCGGCTGCCTGCTGGCGGGCGATCGGGGTCGGCGCGGATGCCGATGGGGCCCGGATCCTGCACTGGTGCGATGCCGGCGCCGCCAGCTGGTACGACTTCGCGGTGGCGATCGGAGAGCTGGGGGTTGCCGCCGGTTTGCTGCAGCAAGCCGCGGTTGTCAAACCGCTGACCACCGCCGACTACCCAACCCCGGCCCAACGCCCCAGCTATTCGCTGCTCGACAGCACCGCAAGCCGCCAGTCCCTCGGGCTGGATCCGGTGCACTGGCGCACGGCGCTGGCCGAGGTCCTCGCCCAGCTGCCGGCGGCCACCTCCTGAGCGCCTGCCCTGAGCAGGCCAGTCCTGCGCCTCGACGCCCCCTGCACCACCCCCTGCCCGATCACGCCAGCCCCCTCCCATGCCGCACGCAGCCAGCTCCCCGGACCCCCTTCCCGCCCTGCTCCAGGATCGCCGAAGAATCCTGGTGACCGGCGGCGGGGGCTTCATCGGCGGCGCGATGGTGCGCCGGCTTCTCACCGAGAGCACCGCCACGGTGTTCAACCTCGACAAGATGGGCTACGCGAGCGACCTCACCGGCATCGATCGGCTGGGAGATCAAGCGGCCCAACGCCACCACCTGCTGCGCGTGGATCTGGCCGATGCCGCCGCCACCGCCGAAGCGGTGCAGGCCGCCGATCCCGATCTGGTGCTGCACCTGGCAGCCGAGAGCCATGTGGACCGCTCGATCGATGGCCCCGGTGCCTTCATCGAAAGCAACGTGACCGGCACCTTCCATCTGCTGCAGGCGGTGCGCAGCCACTGGGAGGCTCTGCCAGCGGAACGGCAGGCCGGCTTCCGGTTGCACCACATCAGCACCGACGAGGTGTTCGGCTCCCTGGGCGAGACGGGTCGATTCTCCGAGACCACCCCCTACGACCCGCGCAGCCCCTATTCGGCCAGCAAGGCGGCCAGCGATCACCTGGTGAGCGCCTGGCACCACACCTACGGGCTGCCGGTGGTGCTCACCAACTGCTCCAACAACTACGGACCGTGGCAGTTTCCGGAGAAGCTGATCCCGGTGGTGATCCTCAAGGCAGCCGCGGGAGAGCCGATTCCCCTCTACGGCGACGGGGCCAATGTGCGTGACTGGCTCTACGTGGAGGATCATGTGGATGCGCTGCTGCTGGCGGCCACCCGGGGGCAGCTGGGCCGCAGCTACTGCGTCGGGGGCCATGGGGAACGCACCAACAAGCAGGTGGTGGAGGCGATCTGCGCTTTGCTCGATCAGCGGCACGCCGGCGGGGCTCCCCACAGCGCCCTGATCACCCCGGTCAAGGACCGCCCTGGCCATGACCGCCGCTACGCCATCGACCCGGCCCGGATCAGCGAGGAGCTGGGCTGGCAGCCGCGCCACGACTTCGAGCAGGGTCTGGCGGCGACGGTGGACTGGTACCTGGCCAACCTGGCGTGGTGCCAGGCGGTGCGCGAGCGGGCCGGGTATGGCGGCGGTCGACTGGGCCAAGGCTGAAGGGAGATTTTCCCCCCGCTGGAGCGCGGCCGGACGAGGCACAATCCAGCCCGCAGACAGTCCGAGGAGGGCCCGCGGTTACGCCCAGCAAGCGCCGCGAAGCCCCCTCCAGGGAGCCAGCACCCTGGCAGCCCAGTGGTAGCCGGATGGAATCCGGGTGTTGGCACGGTGGCACCCGCGAAGGTCCTAGGCCGGATGGCCCCTCAACTCCTCCCGTAGCCCTCAACAGGGTCCAGAGGCCTCAGCGCAGGGATCCTTGCCGCTCAGGGGGGAACGCCCCCCAGGCCCTACGGTGCTGCCGATCCGTCGCTGTCCGGCTCCGGGCCGGCCCCCGCCTTGACCCTGCGGCTCACCAACACCCTCACCCGGGAGAAGGCGGATTTCGTGCCCCTGCAGGCGGGCAAGGTGTCGATCTACTGCTGCGGCGTCACCGTCTACGACCTCTGCCACCTGGGCCATGCCCGCAGCTACATCGTGTGGGATGTATTGCGCCGTTACCTGATCTGGCTGGGCTATCAGGTGACCTTCGTGCAGAACTACACCGACATCGATGACAAGATCCTGGCCCGCGCCGCCAGCGAGGGCAGCTCGATGGAAGTGGTGAGCGAGCGCAACATCGAAGCCTTCGTGGCCGACATGGCCGCGCTCAACATCCTTCCTGCCGACCGCATGCCGCGGGCCACCCGCAGTCTTGATGCGATCCGCAGCCTGATCGGCGAACTGGAGGCCAAGGGGGCGGCCTATTCGGTGGATGGCGATGTGTATTTCGCCGTGCTCAAGCACCAGGGCTACGGCAAACTCTCCGGCCGGGATCTGGCCGAACAGCAGGACAACGCCTCCGGCCGCGTCGCCACTGCGGAGGAGGCCCGCAAGCACCATCCCTTCGATTTCGCCCTCTGGAAGGGCGCCAAAGCCGGCGAACCCAGCTTCCCCTCGCCCTGGGGGCCAGGCCGCCCCGGCTGGCACATCGAGTGCTCGGCAATGGTGCGCGAGGAGCTGGGCGCCACGATCGACATCCACCTGGGCGGCGCCGATCTGATCTTTCCTCACCACGACAACGAGATCGCCCAGTCGGAGGCAGCCACCGGTCAGGAACTGGCGCGCTGGTGGCTGCACAACGGCATGGTGAATGTGGGCGGCGAAAAGATGAGCAAGTCGCTCGGCAACTTCACCACCATCCGCGCCCTGCTCGCTTCGGGCATCAGCCCCATGACCCTGCGGCTGTTCGTGCTGCAGGCCCACTACCGCAAGCCCCTCGATTTCACCACCGCCGCCCTCGATGCCGCAGCCACCGGCTGGAAGGGCCTGAACGCCGCCCTTGGTCTCACGGCCCCCGGGCCACGGGGATCAGAGCTGCGCAGGGAGCTGGCACCCCCCGTCGAAGAAAGCCCGGATCTGGCCGATGCTCGCCGGCGCTTCACCGCCGCCATGGACGATGACCTCAACACCTCTGCCGCCCTGGCCGTGCTCTTCGAGCTGGCCAGGCCGCTACGGGCGCTGGCCAACCGGATCGAACGGGGCGACACCGCGGCCCTTGGGGAGGCCGATTCGGAGGCGATGCAGGCCCCCATCGCCCTGCTCAGCGAACTGGCTGGTGTGCTGGGCCTGCGCCACGAGGCCGGCGCCTCCGAACCCTCCGGCCATGAAGGACTGGAGGACGACGCCATCGCCGCCCTGATCGAGCAGCGGCGAAGCGCCAAGGCCGCCCGCGATTTCGCCGAAGCCGACCGAATCCGT
>Ga0209087_1002039_pt1 | contig 11559 bp, 10 predicted proteins | sample S_130805_EF_Meta_FD_187321 | JGI IMG/M metagenome (GOLD analysis project Ga0209087, IMG submission 187321) | Freshwater microbial communities from Lake Simoncouche, Canada to study carbon cycling - S_130805_EF_MetaG (SPAdes) (version 2) | ecosystem: Environmental > Aquatic > Freshwater > Lake ...
CGGCGGCGCGGCAGACGATCGATCCACTCTCGCTCCCCGGTGGGCCCGCGCACCTCCCCCCGCGGAAACCACAGGGGCCTGTGATGGTCGCCACGGCTTCCGGGTGATCCGCGCTACGGCCCGCCCTGAGGCTGTTGCCGGCGATGGGAGAGGCTGGTAGGTCGCCCGCTCCCGACGATGGCCGCCGCAACCCGAACGAGCGCCGCCCTGGTGCTGCGCCGCCTCGCCTCCGATGGGGCGACCGGCGACGAGAACGGAGCCGGCACGCCGGGCGATGCCGCCACGGACCGGGGCTTCGGGGGGGCATCGGGCCGGCGGGCTGCCTCCGGGGGCCGTGGTGGGAAGGGCAGGAAAGCCAGTGCCTCTGGGCCGCGGGAGACAAACGCCACCCACGGACGCCGCAAAAAGGGCAGTGGCCTCAGCGCCGCCGATCGTTCGCCCCTCGGCAAGGCTCCCGACCTCGAAGCGATCATTGCCCGCCAGCGCCTCGGCCTGCCCCTGGCCGGCCGCCTGCGGGAAGCGGATGTGACCCGGGCCTGGAAACTCGCCGCCGCCGATCACCACCCCGACCGGGGCGGCCAGCACGACACCATGCAGGCGGTGAACATGGCCCGTGACCTGCTGCTGGGCCGTGGCGTGACCTGAGCGGCCGGGCAGCGTGCATGTTGGATGGGTGTCAACAACCACCGTTCGGAGCCGGAAAGACGGTCCGTTCTCAACGGGTGCAGGTCTAACCCCAACATCGAGGGAGCCCGCAAGCCGGCAGAAGCGGTGGCATCGACACGCTGACACGCGCGAGAGCTTGGCTCTCAAGAGAGTCATGCGCCGGAGACTGCGATTGCACTTTGGCGCCGCTCAGTGATTCGTGGTCATCAGCCCTTCCACCCCTGGGAGGATCGGGCTTCCCCCCAGGCCCGCAACCATGCCACCGATCACCCCTCTGCTGGGCAGCTGGCAGCTCTGGGCTGGCCTCTCGGCCCTTTTCGCCGCCTTCACCTCCCTGCTGGCCAAGCTGGGGGTGGAGGGGATCAGCAGCAACCTGGCCACCTTCCTGCGCACCGTGGTGGTGCTCGTGCTGCTGGCCGGCGTGGTGCTGGTGGGCGGCGATCTGCGCCCCTGGCCCGAGCTGCCGCGCCGCAGCCTGATCTTCCTGCTGTTCTCCGGGCTGGCCACCGGCGTGTCCTGGCTGTGCTGGTTCCGGGCCCTGCAGCTGGGTCCGGTGTCGCGGGTGGCGCCGATCGACAAGCTCAGCGTGGTGCTGGTGGCGGTGCTCGGCGTGACGCTGCTGGGGGAGAGCCTCGATCCGCGCCAGTGGATCGGCGTGGCGCTGATGGGCCTGGGAGCCGTTTTGCTGGCCCTGCGCTGAGGCCGCTAAGGCGCGCGCCCCGGCAGACGGACCGCTTCGAGGCGCTGGCTTTTGCCTGCCCATCGCGCGCTCCACGGGCCTGCGAGGTGACGCGGGAGGGGGCACCAACCCCCTAGGCCTGGATGCCATTCCGGCGGCCCGCGCCGCTGGGTCTCCTGGCTTTGGCCAGCAGCCGGATCACGGCGGCGTCATCGAGCTGCTCGAAACGCTCAAACCACTCGCCCACCGCCTCCAGCCGCGGCACCACCGCCAGAATCTCCAGCCGGTCCACCAGCGGCTCCAGCTCCGGCAAAAGCCTTTGATCCACCACGGGCACCGCCAGAGCCAGGGAGGCGGGGCCCAGCCTTCGCAGGGAAAGCAGGGCGGCCCTGGCGGTCAGACCGGTGGCGATGCCGTCGTCCACCACCACCAGATGCAGTCCCGCCAGGCTGCGGCCATCGGGATCGCCATAGCGGTCCTGCCGGCGCAGCAGTTCGGCCTGCTGCTGCCGCACCAGCTGGCTCCGCTGCCGCTCACTGAGGCCCGTGGCCGTGGCCGCGGCCGCTCCCCACAGCACCACCCCGCCGGGGGCCACCGCCCCGATCGCCACCTCCGGCCAGGCCGGACCTGTGATCTTGCGCACCGCCCAGGGCGCCAGGGGCAGCGCCAGCCGCTCGCCCATGGCGGCCGCCACCGCCACCCCGCCCCGGGGCAGGCCGATCAGGAGGGTGTCCCCTCGCCCCCTGATGTCGACCAAGCGTTCGGCCAGCTCCCGCCCCGCCGCCGTGCGATCGCTCCAGAGGGGTGGGTTCGGCTGCATGAAGGTCCTTCGCGCCCCAGGCTCCATGCTGGTTGGGCAGGGACCTCTCGTTCCTGGACGGCAGCCGGCGCGGACGGATTCACCGCACCGTTGCTGAGCATGGCGCTGTGGTGGCACCCGATTCGGCTCCCGGCAGGCGTGCCTCGAGCGGGAGCCGGGCGGGCGGTGGCCGTGGTGATGGCGGCGGCGGAATCAGCCGAGATCCCGCTTCAGAACCGCATAGAGATAGTCGGGGGATTTGTAGCGGCTCGGCAGGCAGATGTGGAGCTGTTCGAGACGACTCCAGCACACCGTGCGGCGGATGGCGTCCATGCTGCGGCCCTCCTTGAGCAGCAGGCGCATGGCCTTGCAGTAGAGGGAGTATTTGGCCTCAAGCTCCCCGATGGTCGGGGGCTGGGCGGGGGATCCCGTCATGGGAAGGAAGGATGCCCGGGGGATTCGGGGGCACGGGAGCCAGCCTACGAGGCAGCCAGCACCCCCTCCCGCAGCACGGCCGCCTGCTCCCCACTGAGCCTCCCGGAGCCGTGCAGCACTGCCGTGATCCTCTGGATGTCAAGCACGGCATGGAAGCGGTAGCCCGCCCGCTCCAGGCGCTGCCGGGCGCTGCGGTCGGCAGCGCCGCCATGGTCGATGAACACCACCACGTTCTCCACCACCAGACCTGAACTTTCCAGCTTGCCGATGCCCTCCAGCACGCTTCCTCCGGTGATCAGGATGTCATCGATCACCACCACCCGATCGCCCTCCTCAAAATCACCCTCAATCAGCCGACGGGCCCCATGGGCCTTCACTTCCTTGCGCGGATAGATCAGCGGTTTGTGGAGTTGCAGCGAAAGTCCGGTGGCGGTGGGAAGAGCGCCATAGGGAATGCCGGCGATGCGATCGAAGCTCAGGCCCTCAAGCAGGGTGCCGTAGGCATGGAGAACGCGATGAAAGAGATTGGGATCGGAGATGATCTGGCGCAGATCGATGTAGTAATTGAACACGGCCCCTGAGGCCTGCACATACTCCCCGAACAGCAGGCAACCGATGTCGAAGAGATCGAGCACCAGCTGATCGATGGCGGCGGAGTCGCCCTTGGTGGCTCCGGCTGCGGCTGGGGGGGCTGGGGCCGCGGCTGGCCTGCGGGGTTCGGGCAGCCACAGGCTGCAGGCCTCCCCCACCTGGGGGCGACGCTCGAGCCAGTGCTCGCGCCGCGCGCTGATGCGGTGCTTGAGCTGTTCGGCCCGCTCCGCCATGTCGTCCTCCACCAGCAGGTTCTGGGGTAGGGGCAGCAGCAGCCCATCGGCCGACGGGCTCAGTCCGGCCTCGAGCAGGGCATCGAGTCGGTCCTCCTCCGCCCAGAGGCTGCGCAGAATCAGGAAGCGTTCCGGCGCCTCCTGGCGTACCCGCGCCAGCACCGCCGGGTCGCTGGTGCCCACCTCGAGCAGGAGCTGGTCCGGGGTGCCCCAGCGCTGGCACTCCTGCACGATGCGGATATAAAGGGGATCGCTTTCATCGGGGTGATGCTGAAGGATCCGCGAAGCGGGGTTGGAGCTGTGGCAGGTCACCACCACCGCCTTGTCGGGGTAGAGAAGAAAGGGCGCGGCGATGTCCTGACCCGCCAGCGGTGAGAGGGTCACCGCGTCGGCGCCGAGATCGCGGAAGAGGTAGGAGGCCAGGGCCGAGGAGCTGTTGAGATCGCCATGCTTGGCGTCCACGATCAAGGGGACCTCCAGCGGCACCAGCTCCCGCACCTCCCGCAGCAGCTCCAGGCCCACCGGCCCGAGCGACTGATAAAACCCCAGGCTGGGCTTGTAGGCGCACACATGGTCCGCGGTGGCCTCGATCACCGCCTTGATCCAGTGGCGGGCCTGGGAGAGAAAGGAGCGTCCGGCCATCCCGCGGCGGTGCGCCCAGCTCTGCAGCATCTCCGGATTCGGGTCGAGCCCTGTCACCAGCAGCGACTGGCGCTCGGCGATGGCGTCGGTGAGCTGAACGAAAAAGCCCATTGGGCGGGGATCGATGGGCCCGTGCTACTCCCTGCCCCCGGGCCAGCGCGAGGGCGCGACACAGCTTTTAGTGAATCGGCGTTTCGGGAATCAGCGCGTGATCGGCGTGTCGGATGGCTCCAGCGCGGATGGCACCGTGGGGGCGGGAGGCCCAGGAGCACCATCGGAGGATGCCCCACGCCCTGGGTAGAGGTTCACCAGGGGATCGATGGGATCGGTGGCGCGCAGAAAGGGTTGATTTCAAGGCACAGGCGGCCCTGTCGGGAACCGCCGGACTCCCCCGGGTGGGACAGGCCCGCTCAGATCGGCAGGATGTCCCGGTAGGTCGGTTCCCAGCGGCAGGCCGCCAGCCGTTGCATCGCCTCGGCGGGCGTGGAGGCCTTGGTGGCCAGGCCCTCCGCCACCGCGGCGAGGGCCACCGCTTCGGCCACCGCCTCCGACACCGCCTTCACCTGGGAGAGGGGTGGCATCAGGGCCGCCTCCGGATCCGCGGCTGCAGGAATCGCGCCGGCCAATGCCTCAATGCTGGCGTCGATCATCGCCTCGCTCACCGCGCTGGCGCCCACCGCCATGGCGGCGAAGCCCAGACCGGGAAACACGAAGCAGTTATTGCACTGCCCGATCACCCGTTCCCCTGAGGCGGTGGGTACCGGGGAGAAGGGGCTTCCGGTGGCCAGCAGGGCCCGGCCGCCGCTCCAGCGCAGCAGGTTCTCCGGGGTGACCTCCGCCAGGGGGGTGGGGTTGGAGAGGGGCAGCACGATCGGCCGCTCCACGCCGCGGCAGAGGGCCTCCACCACCGCCTGGTCGAAGGCGCCGGCGCGGGTGGAGGTGCCGATCAGCACGCCGGGCTTGACCGCCTCGATCACCGCCTGCAGCCCTGCCCCCTGGCCCGCAGCCCCGGCCGGCAGGCCCACGGCGCTCAGATCGGCGGCGCTCTTCACCCAGGGCGCCACGGCCTCGCTGCGCTCGGTGAGCCCCTCATGCACCAGGCCATGGCGGTCGATCGCCCAGATGCGGCCAGCCGCCTCCTGCCGGGAGAGACCGGCCTGCTCCAACAGGCGCTGCAGCCGCTCGGCGATGCCGCAGCCGGCGCTGCCGGCCCCGAAGATCACGATCCGCTCGCCGGCCAGGGGGCGCCCCAGGCCCCGAAGGCCCGCCAGGATCGCGGCCGCCGCCACGCCGCTGGTGCCCTGGATGTCGTCGTTGAAGCTGCCGATGCGCTGGCGGAAGCGGTCGAGCACGCGGCGGGCGTTGGCGGCACCGAAGTCCTCCCAGTGCACCAGGGCGCCCGGGCACACCTGTTCCACCGCCCCGATGAAGGTCTCCAGAAAGGCGTCGTAGGCCTCGCCCTGGAGTCTTGGCTGCTGGAGCCCGGGATAGGCCGGATCGCTGAGCAGTTCGGGCCGGTCGGTGCCCACATCGAGCATCACCGGCAGTCCCGCCGCCGGATCCAGGCCCGCGCAGAGGGTGTAGACGGCCAGCTTCCCGTGGCAGATGTGGATGCCGCCCACCCCCTGGTCGCCGATGCCGAGGATGCCCTGGGCGTCCGTCACCAGCAGCAGCTGGGGCGGCCGATCGCCGCAGGCCTGGCGCAGCAGCTCCACCAGCCGCTCCTGCTGGGGCGCCGCCAGGTACACCCCCTGGCTGGGGCTGCGGTAGGTGGTGCTCGCCTGCTGAATCGCCCGGCCCACCGTGGGCGTGTACACGATCGGCATCACCAGCTCGATGTGCTCAGCCAGGAAGCGGTGGAACAGGGTGAGATTGCGCTCCCGCAGGCTCTGGGCGTAGGCGTAGCGCTCCAGATCGCTTCCCATCGCCTCAAAGGCCCGCCGGCAGCGCTCCACCTGCTGCTTCAGGGTTTCCTCCTGCCAGGGCAGCAGAGCTTCCAGCTCCAGGGCGCGCCGCTCGGCCCGGCTGAAGGCGGTGCCCTTGTTCAGCAGCGGCTCATGGAGCAGGGCCTCGCCCCGCAGGCGGGTGCGCAGGGGGGGCGGGGCGGGCCAGGGCGCCGGCGAAGAATCGACCACGGCGGGGAGGTGAGGTGCCCCATCTTCCCTGCCGATGGATGCCGCTGGTGACATACCCGGGCTGCTCAGTCCGCCAGCAGCCGCCAGGGCAGCACCGCTCCGGCGTGGAAGGGCACCAGGCTCGTGGCCACCCCGGCGGCGTCGTTGGCATGGATCCGGACCGGCACGGTATGGGCCTGCCGCACCAGGGTGATGGAGTCGGCGTTGAGGGGCAGGCCGTAGAAACGCGGGCCATGCTCACTGGCGAAGGCCTCCAGCCGCTCCAGTTTGCCCTCGGCCTCGAACACCATCGCGTAACTCTCGATCGCGAAGGGGGCGTTGTAGATGCCGGCGCAGCCGCAGGCCGATTCCTTGGCATGGCGGGGGTGCGGCGCCGAATCGGTGCCGAGGAAGAAGCGCGGATTGCCGGAGGTGGCGGCGGCCACCAGGGCGAGGCGATGGCGTTCCCGCTTGGCCACCGGCAGGCAGTAGAAGTCCGGCCGCAGACCCCCCTGAAACATCGCGTTGCGGTTGATGTGCAGGTGGTGGGGGGTGATGGTGGCGGCCAGGTTGGCCGCGGCGCCGCGCACGAAGTCGGCGGCATCGGCCGTGGTGATGTGCTCCAGCACCACCTTCAGGCCCGGGTGGCGACCCAGAAGGGGCTCCAGGTGCCGCTCGATGAACACCGCCTCGCGATCAAAGATGTCGATCTCCGCGTCGGTGACCTCGCCGTGGATGAGCAGGGGCAGACCGATCCGCTCCAGCGTTTCGAACACCGCGCTGAGCTTGGCGAGGTCGCTCACGCCGGCGGCGGAATTGGTGGTGGCATTGGCGGGGTAGAGCTTGCAGGCACTGAAGACGCCTTCGGCATGGCCCCGCTCCAGCTCGGCCGGCGCGATCGTTTCGGTGAGGTAGGCCGTCATCAGCGGGGTGAAGCCCAGGCCGTCTGGCACGGCGGCGCGGATCCGCTCCCGGTAGGCCAGCGCCGCCGCCACGGTGGTGATCGGGGGGCTGAGGTTGGGCATCACGATCGCGCGGGCAAACTGGCGCGCCGTGGCCGGAGCCACCGCCTGGAGCAGGGCCCCATCGCGCAGGTGCACGTGCCAGTCGTCCGGACGGCGCAGGGTGAGGACCCGCGCCGGTTCGCTCCGCCCTTCCATTGCCGCTTCGCTCCCGGAGGGGGCTGCAGGGGCAGGGGTGGAGGCGGCCATCGGAGGAGGGGAGAGGGACAACGGCGGACGGCTTCTCAGGGCAGCGGCGCTGCCCTTTCCCTGGCTCGCTGGTGTTCCAGGTAGCCCACGGTGAGGTCGTCCGGATCGGTCTGGAGGTAGAGATAGCCGGAGCCATCGGCCAGCACCACGGCGCGGTAGTTGTACACCGCGCCCAGCGAGTCCTGCTCCTTCACCGTGGCCAGGCAGTCGGCTCCCACCGTGATGGTTCCGCTGTAGGTGGCTTCCTCGATGCTGGGGCCGTAGCTGGAGATGGCGATGCCCAGCACGCTGCCGGAGCGCCAACGCTCGTTCTGGATCACAGCGTTCGGGCGCCACTGGCCGTTCTTCCAGCTGCGGCCCTGCTGCATGCTCAGCACGCTGCCATCCAGCAGGGCCGCGCTGCAGGCGCTGGAGCGCTGGGGAAACCAGCGGGAGACCACCACCACCTCGGGCAGGGTGCCCAGCGAGTAGCGGGGGCGGCCCGCCGCATCCAGCACCGCCTGGCTGGTGCTGGTGCGGGTGTCATAGCTGCGCTCGATGCCGGCCCGGCACAGCGAGAGGGAGCGGTAGCGGCCGGTGTAGGGCACCTCCCGGTAGGTCTGGCCGCGCCGCTCCAGCCGGATCCCGCTGATGCTGCCGTCGGCGTGCCAGGTTTCCTGGAGAATCCGCGCCACCGGTTCGTTTTGGGCCACGCCGTCGCCCATCACCACATAGCGGCCGGGCCGGGGGGCGGCGCACTGCACCGGTGTGGCGGGCTTGGCCACAGGGGCGCGTCCCGGGGAAGCGCCCAGGGGAGCCTCCGTGCCCAGGGGGCCGGCGAGAGCGGCCCCCGGCGGGAGCACGGCCAGGGCCGCCAGCAGGGCTGCCAGGCCGGCAGGGGCCGGAAACCGCCGATCCCGCCAGCGCCCGCTCCGGTCGGGCGCGTGGGGGGGCTGGAAGACAGGAAGACCAGGGCTCATGGGCAGGCAGGGAGTGAGCAGGAAGCGATCCCAGCGCGTTCTAGCCCCTGATCAGCTTCCGGACCGCCGCCGCCCCCACCAGCCGAGCAGAAACACCACCGCCATGGCGGTGTAACCCAGGGCCCAGGAGGCGCCATGGCCCCAGCCCGGATCGAGCACCGTGTCGGCCGGGGTGAAGCGCCAGGCGTGCAGCAGGCCCACCCAGGAACCCGCTGCGGCCACCAGGGCGCAGGCCGCGGCCGCCCGGAAGCGCTGCTCGATCACATACACCAGCATCGCCGCCAGCAGCATGGCCGCCACGATCTGACCCTGCTCGAGGGCGAAGGCACCGGCGGCCCAGACATCCGCCTGCTTCAGGGGCGCCAGCAGGGCTGGGCTGAAGGGATCGGCGGGCGTGCCGGCGCCCCCGGCCCGCAGGCCCGCCTTGAGCAGCTGAGACCCCCAGCCCGCCAGGCCGGGCAGCAGCCCGAGGGCCACGGCGGGGGCATGGGCCGAAGGGGTGGCCTGGAAGGCCTGGGCGGCGATCACCAGGGCGATGTAGAGCACGATCGCCATGCCCGCCTCGATCGGGATCAGCTGGCCCAGCACCCCGAACAGCCCCAGCAGGCAGCCCAGTCCCATCACCAGGCCGTTGAGCCAGGAGTAGCCGATGCGGGCCCCCATGCCTTTCCAGCCCGGGTGGCCGATGTAGATCGTGGTGGGGAAGCACGAGCCCAGCACGGCCGCGGCGATCGTGCCGAGGCCATTGATCAGCAGTGAACTCTTCACCGGGTAGGCATCGCCGGCGGATTCGGCGCTCTCGAGGTTCTGGAGCGAGCCCAGCACATTGAACAGACCCATGGGGATGGTGACCCCCAGCCACGGCAGCAGCTGCTGCCGGCCGGCCCAGAGTTCCCCGAGCTGGGGCATCGGCAGGTGCAGGCCCACCTGGCTCACGTTGCTCTGCCAGGTGGCGGGATCGACCCGCAGCAGACCGGTGGCCCAGGCCAGGGCCACACCCACCAGCACCGCCAGCAGGCCTCCCGGCAGGGGCAGACGCACGGCGCCGAAGTAGGCCACCAGGATCACCGCCAGCACCGCCAGCCCCACCACGGGCACGGCATAGGTGCGCAGCAGAAAGCCGAGGCCGATGTAACCCAGGGCGATGCCGGCCAGGGTGGCCAGCAGGGCGGCCCGAGGCAGCCAGCGGCGCAGGCCGCCCACCACGAAGGCGCCACCCGCCTCGATCAGCCCTGAGCCGAGACAGGCGATCAGACCGGCCTGCCAGGAGAGCCGCACCGCCGTGGCGGGATCGGCCCCCTGGCCGAGGGCTCCGAGCTTCACCGGCAGCATCACCAGGAACACGTAGGCGAACAGGCTCACCGTGTTGATGCCGTAGGGCAGGGCGGTGCGATCGGCGCGGCCTTCGCGGCGGCCGAGGCGGTGGGCCTGAAGGGAATAGGCCAGGTTGCCCACCACCAAACTGATGCCGGTGGCCGGCAGGATCGCCCCGAAGATCAGGGCGTCGGGATAGCCCAGCACCCCCCGGCAGAGCGACACAATCAGCAGGATCTGGATCAGGTTGTCGAGGGCCAGCCCAAGAAAGCCATCGAGATCACCACGCACCCACCAACGGGGGCTGGCGTGCAGAGGTGAGGAAGTGGAGGCACCGTACACGGAAGAAAGCCGTAGGCGAAGTCAGGGAGTTTATGACGGACCTAGATAATGTTCTTGGATCGGCTTGGTCGAAGATATCTTTGCTGAAGCTAATGCGTTTCCGCTTGATCGAGGGCCAGGGCTTGAATCATGATTTTTGGCTGATCGTCGACAGAATCTCATTGATCTGCTCAGGGCTGGGAGCCTGCTGAAGCAGGGGTGCGATTCTATTGATTTTAAAGTCGTCAAGATCCCACCAACGCAGCCTTAAGAGTGATTCGATGGTTTCGTCGTTAAAACGGTATTTTACAATTCTAGCTGGATTGCCTGCTACAACCGAGTACGGTGGCACATCCCGTGTCACCACAGACTTGGCCGCGACCACGCTGCCTGAGCAGATTCGCACACCGCTCATAATTGTACAGCCAAAGCCAATCCATGTATCATTTTCAATAACTACATCTCCCTTGCTGACGGGGTGACCCGAGCCGCGAGCGAGGCCAGAAGGAAACTTGTCGATATGGAGATGGCCGAAGGGATAGGTGGTGATCCAATCGAGCCGATGGTTTCCACCAAGGAAAACAACCTGCCCAGGAGCGATCGAATTGAATGATCCGATTCTAAGCTTATGGCCATCTCCGAAATGAAAGATGGAAAAATGCTCCATTCCATAAGAGTGACGCCCTTCCAGCTCAATGCAAGCGTGCAGGCCTGAGGCCTCCTGCGTGGAGCGAGTCGAGGACCTCCGCAGGAGTAGATTTAAGAGTTTCATGTGCAGTAAGGAAAGTGGTCTACTTCTTCTAAGCTTAGCAGTATTCGTGTAATTATGAATTGGCTTGAATTCGGGCGATGCTTGACATTTCAAATCTTCTACGCAATCTGGGCGGCAATTATCGTTTCGTCCACCATGCCCACCGCTGGGCCGAGCCTGGGCTGAGGCAGCAGAATCGCATCATTGAGCGTTTTGTAAGTAAGCACCGAGCTGGTTATCCCGCCCAGCGTCCATGGTCCTCACTCGACTTGGGTTGTGGCAGCGAGCCTGCCAACCCCTTCGCCGCTGAAGCGATCGCCGGTGTTGATATTCGCGAGGATGTTCAAAATAATGTGGTTAGGGCTGATCTAGCCTTCGATGCGATCCCCTTCGCTTCGGATAGCCAGGACTTCGTTACGGCTCACGACTTTGTTGAGCACGTTCCACGCGTGATTCCTTTTCAGGCTGGTTCTCGCTTTCCGTTCGTGGAGTTGATGAGTGAAATCCATCGTGTGCTCAAGCCGGGAGGTTACTTTTATTCGAGAACTCCTGCTTTTCCCCATCCAGATGTCTTCCAGGACCCGACTCATGTAAATATTATTACCGTTAACACTTTCCCTTACTATTTTTGCTGGCACGGCCTGGGTGGTCCCTGGGCGCGCATGTATGGCTTCAAAGGGCGTTTTGAGTTGATGGGTCAGCGATGGAGTGGCCCGCGACTACTCACGGTAATGAAGAAGATGGTTTCCTGAGGATTTCGCACTTGTGATTTGGGGTTGAAATTTTTTTGTGTGTATGTTTGAAGCCCTCAAATACTCGCCCAGCCCCCCCCCCCCCCCCCCCC
>Ga0209087_1002041_pt1 | contig 11558 bp, 10 predicted proteins | sample S_130805_EF_Meta_FD_187321 | JGI IMG/M metagenome (GOLD analysis project Ga0209087, IMG submission 187321) | Freshwater microbial communities from Lake Simoncouche, Canada to study carbon cycling - S_130805_EF_MetaG (SPAdes) (version 2) | ecosystem: Environmental > Aquatic > Freshwater > Lake ...
CTGCTGCCGTTGTCGCTGTTCCGCTATCACTCCACTCCTTTTAAATAAAAACTCGTTTAACGCCGTTCTGGAGCCCTGTTTTTTGGACCGATTTTCAAAAATCCGTCCGTATGGAACATCCACTGCAGACCAATTGTTCCACATGGAACAATTTCAGTGAATCTTCCTGACCCTGGGCTTGTCAGGTTTCAAGCAGCTTGAAAAGTTCTGCCGCCTTTTCAAGGCCGGTTGCATAGACCCTTTCAGCGAGCGGGTAGGTTGCGGAGCCTGGGCAAATGATGTCCAGACGATCCAACTTCAAGCACTCCAGAGCGAGTTTCTGCGATGGCTTGGCACGCGGGGCGTCCGTAAATTTTACCACGAATAGAACGAATTTTTCACGTATGGCGAGCAGCTTCGCTGCAGACTCTCCTTGCAGGTATCTTTCGTGTTTATTCGAGAAAATCGTGGTTCAAATGCTCAATGATTGGACATCCGAATAGGACGCATTCATTCGTTATCCTTGATCACATCGGTGAAAATTCATTTGTCATCGCCGAATTTTCATAGATCCCTCGATTTATCTGGCTGCTATCATTTTATGGCCGTGAAAATTCTACGGTTTCTGAATGCGATGGCTCGGACAAAATACCCCCCCGCGATTCGGAGCAATACATTCATTCTCCGTGTCCTCCGTGGTTAACCCTTATCGATTCGGTCTACTTCGTGCCAGCAATCTGCCGCTTGGCCTCATAGAGCGCAATGCCTACCGATGTCGCCAGATTCAAACTCCGCGCGTCGGGTTGCATGGGAATCGTCAAACAGGCCTCCGCATTTTCCCGCAGCAACGACTCAGGCAACCCTCGGGATTCCCTCCCGAAAACCAAAAAATCCCCATCCTGAAAGGCTTCGTTCCAATAAACATTCGATGTCTTTGTGGTGAAATAAAAGAACCTCCCCGTGCTCTCGGCGGCTTGCAAATCCTCAAGGGATGCCCAGCGCTTCACATCGCACAGGTGCCAGTAATCCATCCCCGCGCGGCGAAGCGCTTTTTCATCCAGCGAGAATCCCAGCGGCTCTACCAGATGCAGCCGAGCGCCTGCCGCGAGGCATAAACGCGCAATATTTCCCGTATTCGGTGGAATCTCCGGCTCAACAAGAACGACATGAAGCATGGGCTCACTCTAAGTCTCCTCGCTGTCAGCCGCAATTCCATTCCGCGCATTGTTCCACGTGGAACATGAGCGGCGGTGGCGGGCCGAAGAGACCTCGGCATTTATTGCATGAATTTCCTCGATTCGGCGACCCTGAGCCATTATCGGAGGATGCGTTCCATTCAACAGCGCGTATTGCTTGTTCCTGATGAAGGTCTCTACTTAGCCTTTCGTCTGCCCCCTATTCTGCGAGAGGCAGGCTACGGGGTCGATGCGCTTTGCGTGGCGGGTGATAGCATCCGACACAGCCGTTACCTCGAGAATGTCACGATACTCGAGTCGATCGAGGAGCAAATCGACTACCTGCATCGACACATGGGAAAGGCGGACACTTGGGACAAACTCATCATTGCCAAGGAGCCTGTGGTCCGTCATCTCGCGCAGCACCCCGAACACGAGTGGATTCTCGATTGGCAACCCGGCCTCGCCGACCCACTCGTCCGGAATCTGTTTCAGGATAAGGGCGGCATCATCCAGGCTGCACAAGCGTGGGGTTTTCCGATTCCAGAGAGCCGTGTTTGCAAAACGGTGGATGACCTGAAGATATTCGCCACAGCCGTCAATGGGACAGTTATTGTGAAACCGATGAATGGCAGTGGAGGGGAGGATGTATCCCTTATGCCGATGAGCGCGAAGCCACGTGGCGACCTGACTTTCCCACTACTCGCCCAGCGGTTTGTTGAAGGCGAAATGGGCGTCGTCGAAATGTTTTGCTCGCGAGGAGCGGTGAAAGGCTGGCTGGCCTCGGAAACGATTGCCAAAACACAGACCAGCGCTTTAGTCCATCCACTGCGAGGCTCTTCCGTCATGAACCGGATCTCACGCCGATCGTGGAGTGCCTCGCGCGCAATACACGCTTTGAAGGGTTTTGCGGATTCGATTGGATACGTGAGAAAAACAGCGGCAAGCCGTATGTGGTGGAGTTCCATCCGCGAGCCACATCCGGCTTGCGTTTCGGACGGGCCTGTGGGGTCTCATTTTCCCAGATCGCAGCCGAGTGGAAGAGCACCGCGACAGCCACTTCCCCCAAAACTCAACGGCCAGGCTGCGATATCGAAGCCCATTACTTCTCGGCGGATTTCCTGCGCTGCCTCAGACAACGCGACTGGAAAGGCCTGCGACAGTGGCTTCCACGCCGCAACAGATACAACGACATCTACTGGGACGACCCCGCACTGCTGCTAACTCAAAGCCGCCAAATGCTGAAGCGCAGCCTTAAGTTGCTTTGCAAAAATATTTTGCGATATTTTTGAGGTGTTTTCAGGAAGTAAGCAAGCGGCTTGCGGAGGAACGAAGCCCTGTGTATTCCGAGCCAAGCAATCTTGGGGCAAGCCAGAAGTTGTCACTCACAAGGTTTGAAGCATCATCTTCGAATATGGCACAAATCTGCGCGCGCGGAGGTTAGTTCCGGGATTTACATACGCCTTTGCCCCGTGCTAATTCTTCGCGCATGAACTCTCTCCTCTCCACGATCCGCCAAGCTGCTGCTGATGGAAAACTTCTTTCCGAGTCCGCTAAAAACATCGAGAGCCTGCTTTCGAAGAGCGCCTCTCCGGTGGATCAGGCCTCGGTGGCTGAGTTGGTGGCTGCAGGCAACTGGGGCGAGTTGGACAACCGATTTTTCCGCACGCTGGCATTTGGCACGGGCGGGCTGCGCGGCAAGACGATTGGCGCGGTGGTGACCACAGTCGAACGGGGAAATCCCAAGGCGCTCGGGCGTCCGGAGTTTGCCTGTGTGGGCACGAATGCGATGAATACCTACAACATCAGCCGCGCCACTCAAGGGCTTGTGCACTATGTGAAGGAGTATTTCACCAAAAGCGGCCGCTCGGGAAAACCTGCCGTTTGCCTTTGCCACGACACGCGGTTTTTTTCCCGCGAGTTCGCCGAGTTAGCTGCAAAAATCATCACTGATCTCGGCTGCAACGCCTACCTTTTCGAGGGACCCCGTTCCACGCCGGAGTTGTCCTTTGCCGTGCGCCATGTGAAGGCCCAAGCGGGCATCAACCTCACTGCGAGCCACAATCCGCCGGAATACAACGGCTACAAAGTTTACTTCGAAGACGGCTGTCAGGTCACCGAGCCGCACGCTTCGGCGATCATCGACCGCGTCAATGCCGTGGAGTCCGAAAGCTTCACGCCGGTCGCGGAGAGCGAGCGTGGACGCGTGATTCCGATGGGCGCGGACATTGACGAAGCCTACATGGAGCGGCTTGCCACCCTGCCGATCGATCCCGAGCTGATCCGCCGCGAGAACTCTCTCAAGATCGTTTACACCCCGCTTCACGGCGTTGGCGGAGTCATCATCAAACCCATGCTCAAGCGCCTCGGCTTCCAATGCGACGGCGTGGCCGAGCAGGAAATTCCCGATGGACGCTTCCCGACGGTGAAGTCGCCGAATCCTGAAAATGCCGAAGCGCTCTCGATGGCGATTGCGCAGGCCGACCGCACTGGCGCGGACCTCGTCATCGCCACCGACCCGGATGACGACCGCATGGGCATTGCCGCGCGGGATGCCGAGGGCAAAATGCACCTCATCAGCGGCAACCAGATCGGCTCGATCCTCGCCTGGTATCGAGCGACGCGGTTTTTTGAATTCGGCATCCTCAATGACTCAAACCGCTCGCGCGGCGTGATCATCAAGACATTCGTCACCACAGATCTTCAGAAGGCGATTGCTGAGAAGTTCGGCCTCCGCTGCGTGGAGACGCTCACTGGTTTCAAATACATCGGCCAGAAGCTCGGCAACTACGAGGCGGCCATTCCAGCCAGTCTGCGTCCCGATTACACCGCTCTCTCCGAGGAGGAGACGCGCCGCCTGCGCCTCGAGCACTCGAGCTTCTATGTCTTCGGCGGCGAGGAAAGCTACGGCTACAGCGCATCGGATTTTGTGAGGGACAAGGATGGCAACTCCGCCGCCGTCCTCATAGCCGAGGCCGCCGTCTACGCGAAATCTCAGGGCCTCACGCTCGTCGGCCTGCTCGACCGCATCTTCGCCGAGTATGGCGTTTACCTCGAACGCGGTGAATCGCTGACGATGGATGGTGCCGAAGGCGCCGCCCAAATCAAAAAGCTCGTCGCATCCTACGCTGCCAACCCGCCCGCCGAGATCGATGGTGCCAAGGTCACCGGCATCTTGAATTTCGCCACCGACACGATCCACGACATCGAAGGCGACCGCATCCCTGCCGAAGCCATGCTCATGATCACGCTCGCCGACCGCCGCCGCGTGGCGGTGCGCCCCTCGGGCACCGAGCCAAAGATCAAATACTACATGTTCGCCGCGCAGACTCCCGAAGCCGGAAAATCGTTCACGCCAGCTGAAGTCGCTGCCGCGCGGGAGTCCGTCACCGCCTCGCTCGCCAGCCTTTGGAAAAACCTCTCCGCTGACGCCAAGGCGCGCTTGGCGTGATAGCATCGTGAGAGGCAAAGCAACCCATGAAAAATCCTGATATCCGTTGGTTGCAGCGTTTCCAGAACTTTGAGAGGGCGCTCGTGCAGTTGGAGCGCGGAGTCTCGCTTTCCCGCCAGCGCCCGTTGAGCGAGTTGGAGAGACAGGGGTTAGTGCAGGCATTCGAATTCACGCATGAATTGGCTTGGAATACGCTCAAGGATTTTCTGGAAGAAAGCGGTCAAAGCGGCATCTACGGATCGAGGGATGCCACGCGGGCGGCCTTTGCGGCGGGTTTGATTGAGAATGGAGACTTGTGGATGCGGATGATCACAAGTCGCAATCAAACGACTCACACCTACAACGAGGAAACGGTGGAGGATATCTGCTCTGCGATCGTGAACGAGTATGCCGGGACTTTTGCGCAATTGCGCCAACGACTGGCGAACTTGCGGGAGCAGGCGACATGAACGAGGCGGTGCCGCAAAGCGTCGCGGCTGAGATCCGCTCGATCCTCGCGCGGCATCCGCAAGTCCACCGTGCTGTGCTGTTCGGGTCGAGGGCCAAAGGAAATTTCCGGGAGGGATCGGACATCGACCTGGCCTTGGAAGGCGATGCGCTTCAAAACGCGGATTTGGCAACCATGCTTGGAGAGTTGGACGAAGCGCCGATTCCGCAAAAGGTGGATCTCCTGTTGAAAAAAGCGATTTGCCATGAGCCTCTGCTGGAGCACATTCAGAGGGTTGGCGTGGTTTTTTATGAAAGGGAAACGGGGCAGCCTTGATTCGGAATTTCGCAGCACCTAACAAGCCACAGCTCCATGAAGATTCATAAAAACATCCCGCTTGTGGAGGCTATCCTTGGCGAGCGTGCCGGCGTGATCGGTTCCCAGTTCGAGCCCTACAAGAACCATGTTTACCGGGTCTTGAATTTTTGCTTCGCGTTTCATGAGTGCCATGGAGATGAGGAAGAGAAGCTGATTATCGCGGCTTGTTTTCACGACCTCGGCATGTGGCCTGGGGATGTCGTGGACTATCTGGAGCCGTCGATCGCGCTGGCTCAGGAGTATCTGAAGCTTTCTGGCAAAGTGGAGTGGACGGATGAGATTTCGGAAATGATCGATCTCCACCACAAATTTCGCTCCGTGAAAAACAGCCGGTTCCCGTTGGTGGAGGTCTTTCGCAAGGGTGATTGGGTGGATGCCACGCAAGGCGTGCGCCGCTTCACACTCCCCCGAGCCGAGGTGAAATCCGTGCAAGCCGCGTTTGTAAATCTCGGATTTCACAGCAACCTCATAAGACTCGCTTGGGGACAGTTTCTGCGCCATCCGCTGAATCCTCTGCCGATGATGAAATGGTAGTCGAGCCAGCGGCGTGATTTCTTTTTTGGTCTGATAAACTTTTTATCGACAGGCCGCCGCAGCGCTTGCGAGTCTGTGTGTCGAGCTTCAGCTCCCCGACTTTTTCCCTCACCCAACCTCCCCGCGATCATTCTGCATGAATATCAATAGCATCAATCTCACGGCACTCGATTATTCCATTCTTGGCATCTATGTCCTTGTCGTCATCGGCATCGGCTTTGTCCTGAAGCACCACATGAAAAGCGCTTCGGACTTCTTGCTGGCGGGCGGCGCGATTCCTGTCTGGGTCACCGGTTTGGCCTTCCTGTCGGCAAACCTCGGCGCGCAGGAGGTGATTGGCATGGCCGCCTCGGGTGCGAAATACGGGCTCATGACCTCGCAGTTTTATTGGGTGGGCGCGATTCCGGCCATGCTCTTCCTGGCGGTGTTCATGATGCCGTTTTACTACGGTTCGCGGGCGCGCTCGGTGCCCGAGTATCTGGCGCTGCGCTTCGATGAAAAAACGCGGGGGCTGAATGCCGCTGCGTTCGCGCTCATGACGGTGGCCTCCTCCGGCGCCTCGCTCCACGCGCTGGCTGCGCTTCTGCATTTGCTCCTGGGCTGGAATTACAATGTCTCGCTCATCGCGACCTCCATCGTGGTTCTCGCCTATGTGCTCAAGGGCGGCCTCTCCTCGGCGATCTACACCGAGGTGCTGCAATTTTTCCTGATCGTTTTGGGGTTTGCGCCGCTCGTCATTATCGGCCTGAACGACCTCGGAGGCTGGTCGGGCATGATTTCCAAGCTGCCGGAAACCTACGCGCACTCTTGGAAATATGTGGACACCACAAACAATCCGATGGGCGTCGAGTGGTTCGCGCTCGTCTTCGGTCTCGGGTTCGTCCTTTCCTTTGGCTACTGGTGCACCGACTTCCTCGTGGTGCAGCGCGCCATGGCGGCAAAGAACATGGGCGATGCCCGCCGCACACCGATCATTGCCGCCGTGCCGAAAATGCTATTCCCATTCATCGTGATCGTTCCCGGAATGATCGCCCTCGCCCTCATGGAAAAAGCCGGCTCCAGCTACACGATTCCGAATGGCGTCACCGGCGAAACCGACTACAACCTCGTCATCCCCTCGCTCATGGCCCACTACCTGCCGACCGGACTCCTCGGCTTGGCCATGACAGCCCTCATGGCCTCCTTCATGTCCGGCATGGCCGGCAATGTCACCGCCTTCAACACCGTCTGGACCTTTGACATTTACCAATCCTACATCGCCCCGGGAAAATCCGATAAACACTACATGTGGATGGCCAAATTCGCCACCGTGGCAGGCATCATCGTATCCATCGGCTTTGCCTATGTGGCGAAGAATGTCGATAACATCATGGACTTCCTGCAGCTGGTCTTCGGCTTTGTGAATGCCCCGGTTTTTGCGACCTTCCTGCTCGGGATGTTCTGGAAACGCGCCACCGGCCACGGCGCCTTCTTCGGCCTGCTCTGCGGGACTCTGGCCGCCGTCGTCTTCCATGGCATCAGCTCGCCCGTGCCCGCCACCGCTACGGAAGCCGTTCCTTGGATCAAAGGCTCCTGGCTCGGGGCGCACATTCATTTCACCTCCAGCATGGCTCAAAATTTCTGGCTCGCCATCGTGGCGTGGACTGTCTGTTTCAGCATGACCATCCTCATCTCGCTCGCCACCAAGCGCACCCGCACCGACGAGGAACTCAAGGGCCTCGTCTACGCCCTTACGCCAAAAATCAAAGAAGCCAACGAGCCAGTCTGGCTCCGTCCCGGCGTGCTGGCCGCCGTCGTGCTGGCCATCGCCGTCGTCTTGAACATCATCTTCTGGTAAAAATAGAAACCCACACACCATGGACTTCGACCTCCGCTTCCCCATCGGCATCCTCTTCACCGCCTACGGCGCCATCCTCAGCGTCTTCGGCGCCCTCAGCAACGGCTCGGAAATTTACAAAAAATCCCTCGGAGACAACATCAACCTCCAATGGGGCATCCTGCTCCTGGTTTTCGGCGTCTCCATGCTCACCCTCGCCATCCGCGCCCGCCGCAAAAAACCGTAAACTCCGGAAGCGCGCCCGCAGTCGGGTGCGCTCAGCGAGATTATTTACGGCCTGCCCATAAAGCCGATGAGGAGTCGTGTCAGAACGACATCTTCGGCGCCTTGGCTGGTGATGAGTTGGAGATTCGCATCGGCGCAGCCGTGGAAGGCGCGCTGGAGTTCTTCGAGTGAGTAGTGGACGGAGCTTTTGGCGGCGATGCCGAGCCCATAGGCGTTGAGCGTGCCGTCCTTTTTGCGGGGGAGAAAATCCGTTTCTTCCGGGGGGAGTTTGGCCAGTGTGCCGCCAAAATAATTCGCCTCGGCGGGCGGGCGGAGTTTGTGACGAATGAGCAGGCTTTTTGCGAGGAGAAGATTGCGAACAGTCGGGACGATGGATGCCAGCAGGATGCCGACGCCTTTTTCACCTTGGTAAAAAAGCTGATCCAGCGTTTCCAATGCGAGCGGGAGGTTGCGGGCGGAGATGGCATTGCCTATGTCGAAGACGCCGCTTTCGCGCGTGGCAGGGACGAGGTCGCGGACATCACGCTCGCCGATGGGGTGGCCCGGACCAAAGGCCGTCTCGATTTTGTCGAGCTCGCTGTGAAGTTGAGCGGAATCCAAACCCACGCGGGTGGCGAGCACCTCGACAGCGTCTGCCGAGATTTTCAATCCCCGCGCCCGCGCTTGCTGCATCGTCCAGCGGATGATTTCCTCCTCGCCCGCTCCGAAGCCCAGCGTGGGCTTGTCGTGGAGGATCGTGGTTCCGGCTTTGGAGAGGCGCTTGTAGGCCGAGCGGCGCTTGTCCGCACCCGGCGCGCTGAGCAGAAAAGCGACTCCATCGGGGAGCCCCTCATCCAGCAGATCGCAAAGCTGCTCGACGACCGCGATGACATTTTCCGATCGGCCAGCCACGCTGTCGGCCAGGAAGGCTGCACTCTTCAACCAAACAAGTTTCGTGCCACCGAGAAACGGCATTGTGGCGAGGGATTGCATGGCCTCGCGCGTGCGGGCGATGGCGGCATCCACCGTTTCCACCGCGCCGTCGATGATCTCCAAACCAAACGCATCCGCGCCAGGAGCCAGCTTGGCGGCGAGTTCGGAGGCGGCTTTCTTCACAGCGGCATCGTCCGAACCGCTGATGAAGTGAATCGCTGATGAGGATTTTTTTGCGGCCATTGGGATGCGGGGCATCTTGGCGGCAGGCGTGGCGGATTGCAAAATTTCTTCGTCATCGGCCTCGTGTCGGCCGTAACATGGGCGCTTCACTTTTTTGCCATGTCACACATCAAGCTCTTCATTCCGGGTCCGATCGAAGTTTCCGAAAAAACCTTCCGCGCCATGTGCACGCCGATGATCGGCCACCGCGGGTCGGAGTTCAAAAAACTCTACGGCGGCATCCAGCCCCGCCTTCAGACTCTCTTTGGAACGACTCGTCCAGTCTTTCTCTCCACCTCCTCGGCATGGGGCGTCATGGAAGGCGCGATCCGGAATCTCACGGAAAAAAAAGTCCTCAACGGCATGTGCGGCGCATTTTCCGACAAGTGGTTTGATGTCAGCAAACGCTGCGGCAAAGAGGCGGCGGCGCTGCAAGTCGAGTGGGGCCAGTCGATCGAGCCCGAGATGGTTCGCGCCAAGCTCTCCGAGGGCGGCTTCGACACATTCACCCTCATCCACAACGAAACCTCCTGCGGCGTGCGGAACCCGCTTCCCGAGATCGCAGCTGTGCTCCGCGAATTTCCCGAAGTGATGTTCATCGTGGACAGCGTCTCGTCATTTTCCACGCAGCCGATTCCGATGGATGAACTCGGCATCGATGTGCTGCTCACCGGCAGCCAGAAGGCGCTGGCCATGCCGCCCGGATTGGCACTCTTTGCCGTCTCCGAGCGCGCGATGAAACGCGCCGAGTCGATCAAGGATCGTGGCTACTATTTCGACTTCGTCGAGTTTGCCAAAAACCAGGAGCAGGACATGACGCCCAGCACTCCGGCGATTTCGCTGATCTATGCACTCGAGTCCAAACTGGATGACATCTTCAGCGAAGGCGTCGAGGCCCGCCACGCCCGCCACGCCGCGCTCAACGCGCAAGTGCACGAGTGGGTGAAGGCCCGTGGATTCGAATTCTTTGCCCCCGAAGGCCGCCGCTCGCTGTCGCTCACCTGCGTGAAGAACAATCGCGACATCGATGTCGCCGCCTGGATCAAGCGCCTCCGCGAGAAACACCGCTTCGTCATCGATGGCGGCTACGGCAAACTCAAAGGAAAAACCTTCCGCATCTCGAATATGGGCGACGAAACACGCGAATCGATCGCAACTCTGCTCGCCGCATTGGACGACACGCTCGAATAAGCGGGAAGAAATCGGGGCGAGAGGATTTGAACCTCCGACCTCCTGGTCCCAAACCAGGCGCTCTACCAAGCTAAGCTACGCCCCGCTGCTGAGTCTTGAAACGTAGCAGCCCCAGCCAGCTTGTAAAGCGCCGCGAGCAATTCATCGGCGCTGAATACTGATTTCAGTGTTCGAAAGCCGCTGCGAGCGCCCTGCTTTGCTACTGCCGCGAATACCTTCGCCACAATGACGGCAGCAAAAATACCGCGAACAGGGCGTTCATGGCGATACCCAGAGCACAGTTGATGCCGAGTGATGCCAGACCAACCGTCTGAGCGGTGGCTAGAGATCCGAAACCCACGATGGTAGTGGCTGCGCAGAGCCAGAGGGCTTTTCCAATATCCGCCAAGGCTTCACCTATGTGCCCGTGAGTTTGGCGGAGGGCGAAAATCATGTGAATGCTGTAGTCCACACCAGCCCCGATAGTGAGAGTGACGGAGCAGAGGTTCATAAAATTCCAATCCAGAGAAAAAAGACGCATCAGGCCTGTCATCGCCAGCAGACTGAGAGCTATCATGCCTAGGACAAGCAGGGCATCGCGGAGGTTGCGAAGCGAGAGGAATAACGATCCCGCTAGAACTAATAAAAAGGCGGTGCCAGCCAGTAGTCCATGGTCGATGGCATGCTGGGAGAGTCCGGCGCCGAGCTTGTGCCATCCAGTCAGATAAATGCCCTCCGCGGCGAGATTGTTGATGAGAATCGAAAGGGCAGCCGGATTCTTGCCTGACTCGACAGCCACTCCGCATGCGGCAAACTCCGGACCTTGCAGGCTCATCGTGTGCCTAGAAATCCAGTTGAAAGCGGCATTCTCTGGCAAAGGCGTGCCACTTGAATTCTGCCAGTCCTGCCATTGATCGAGAATGCCGGCGGTGAGAAATATGCCGGCTTCCGAAAAACCGGCCTCCGTGAGCACATCGCAGACAGCTTGTTTTTCAGAAATCGTAGCGGATGCCAAAGAGAGATTGGTTTTTAAAAAGTCCATCTGCGGCCACAGCGTGTCTGGCAATACGAAACTCGAAATCAGGCCGTCCTTGAGTGCCTTCTCCAGGGCTACGCGTGCACGGGCGAGTTTTTCGGAAACGATCGATTCGGATTCCCCTGCTGCGATGATGTTGAGGACATCGTGATTGTTGCCCAGCGCGAGGCTGAGGCGATCCAGTGTCGGGTAGGCTACACTCGCGCGAGGTC
>Ga0209087_1002042_pt1 | contig 11553 bp, 8 predicted proteins | sample S_130805_EF_Meta_FD_187321 | JGI IMG/M metagenome (GOLD analysis project Ga0209087, IMG submission 187321) | Freshwater microbial communities from Lake Simoncouche, Canada to study carbon cycling - S_130805_EF_MetaG (SPAdes) (version 2) | ecosystem: Environmental > Aquatic > Freshwater > Lake ...
ACCTGTAAAACAGCTCCTTCAGGCAAGCCCCGTCCCCGCTGAGTGACCTCGAGACGAATCTCCGCCGCTTCCTCCTCTGGCACGGGGCGAACCCACAAGTCGGTGATCTGAAGACGGGATCGTCCTTCGAAAAACACCCGATTCCATATCCCCATGCCAGCGGGGCAATGGTGCCACCCTAACTCTGGCTCATTATATCCAAGTCCGGTCGCGGCGTAGATCTTGTCACCGTTGATCGCCTGCCCGTCTTTCTGGCTGCCCAGCATGGTGAAATCGTTCTCCACCCGAACCAAAAGAACATTTTTACCAGGGCGAAGCGCCTCTCGGCAGGAAAACTCAAACTCCTCGAAAAATCCCTCATGGGAACCCAGACAGATTCCGTTCAGATAAACCTGGCACGAGTAATCCACTCCACCGAATCCAAGAACAACATCTTCCTGTGAAGCAACCGAACTCTCCAATTCAAATTCCGTCCGATACAAGGTGGCAGCCTTACCCAAAGGAGGGCCGTAGTGGGGCAATCGAACCTCCTGCCAGCCTCCCTTTCCTTCAAGAACGGAGGCAAATTCGCGGTGATCCAGATCCGATTCAACCCTCCACTGGAATCGGTGAATTTCCTGTCTCGTCCGGAGACTCTGCATCGCGGGAGCATGGTTTTCCAAAAAAGGCGCATGTTCGCGTCTCGCTTGAACCAAGGCTTTTTCCAAATCCTCTGCCGTTTCGATTTTTGGAGCCAAGGGGCGGGGTGAATCGAGGGGCCCCGTTTTCCAAGGGAGCTTTTTCTGCGGACACGTTGCTCTAGGGGCAGGACGTAATCCGGGACGATGGGGGACCGCCGCCTGGGTTGCGATCTCCGCGAAATAATCTTGAGCAGGAGGACGTGGTTTCATCTCTTTAATGCGCGGCAACGCCTACCAAAGTCGGACTTTCATTCTCGAAACCGGGAGGGCGATACCCCTGATCCCCACCTCGAACGAGCCACTCCCGATAGAGAAAGCAACACATCACAAAACCCGCGAAGGTACAACCTCCACACCAGACATAAATGAAACGGTAATCTTTCACCGTCTCCAAAAGCCAGCCGGACAGGACGGGAGCCAAGGCGACTCCCAGAAATCCAAAAATCTGATTCGCCGTAAAGAACTGGCCATAGTGAGTTCGAGGAAGAAGACGGGGTAAAATCGCCAAGTACGCTCCCATATAAACCGCCTGGGCCATGAAGTTCAAAATCAGCCAGAAGGTAAACGTCCCCTGATCACGGACAAAAAAGAAATTCCCGAAAAAAGTTAGGCTGGAAAGAAGCATCCCCACGATCCCGATTCGGAGGGGGTGGAAGCGGTCGACTAGAGGACCGACGAGAAAAAACACCGGCACTTGAATCAAGGAACACCAACCACGCACCTTGCCAAAGGCCTCCAAGCTGAGCCCCAAAGTGGGTGCATACCCAAGATCCTGCCCTGGCTTCGTTCCGAAAAAGACGAGAAATGTCCAGAGCGGGACGACGGCACTCCAGAAACAGAAAGCTAGGGAGTAGGTCTTAAGATAAAAAACCTTCGAAAAACAATCGGTGAAGTAGGCTCGGGCCATCGCTCGGATCGGTGTTTTAGCTGGGGGTGCAGGATAAGTTCCCTCCTCCACCCTCCAGACAAGTAAAAAGAAGGAAAAGGCATAAAGCAGAGCGGAAATAATATAGATCCACTCGGTGTGGGTTTCTGCCTTCCCGAACATGAACCGATGAAAGACGAACGCTCCGAGCGCCCCTACCGCCCGATAACAACCGACAAATTTCCCCATCACCTCGGCAGGGATGACATCGACAAAGAGAAATTGATAGACCTGCATAATGTAAGTGTTGGCCACGATGAAAATCATCATACACCCCCCGATCCAACCGATCTGCAGGGACGCGACCGCTGTAGCTCCCGTCAATTTAGCGAGGATTGTGGAGATAGGCTGAGCCAAACCCAATCCAACCAAAGCCACTACCACCAAAGGGGTGGCAGCCAAAAGAAAGGGGCGACGACGCCCCATCTTTCCCCGATGACGATCACTTTGGACACCGATAAAAGGATTAAGAAGAATACCCAGAACCGCCGGCAAACTCCCCGATAAAAACCCGATCAAGGTGTCGGAAGCTTGCGCCCACCGCAACTGGAGGGGGACGAGAGAGGTTGGCAGTTGCTCCATGATCTGGAGGCAAAGATCCCCCAACAACATCCAAAACATCACCGTCAAGAGGGCTTGAGACCCATAAACCAAGGACCCGACCCGATACGACTTGCCCGTCCCCTTGCCAGTAGATGCCGTGGAAGGATTCATCTTATGAAATTGATACCCGCCTATTTAGGAAACCCTTATTGGATCGATCGAAAAAATTGAAAGGCACTCCTTATAATAAAAGACGCAACCCCCCTGCGTCAATTTACAATGGTCCTAATGTAATTAAAATAAATCAGAGATGTTAACTTAGACTCGTCTCTTTCCTTCTGCCGGTTGACTAGTGAAATGAGGCGGAACCAGAAAGGTCAGATTGTGGGTCGGCAGATGTTTCGCTCGATAAAGCAACCGATCCAGAGCGGTATGAATCAGTTCGGGAAAATCGAGATCAATAACCTGTACCATTTCTGGCAATCCGGTGATTAAGGAGGGGTGATTTCCCGCAATCACCATCCGGACTTTTCCATCGGACAATAGATTGTGCCTCTCCAATAGGTTCGCCAGTTCTTTTGCTCCCTGTTCCAGGGTCATGAAGATTCCGACAGGCCCTTCCTCTGCCAAACACGCATCGGCCACTTCGCTGAGATCGGAAAAATCTGTCACCGGATTGGGCCAGAAACGACGCGCCGAACCAGCAGCCATAGGCCGAGCCCAAGTCCGGGTCACGCCTCCCGACTGCCCTGCCCGATCCAGCATGGCCCGACCCCGTACAATTAATGCTTCGTGAAAATAATCTCGGTTGTGAACGACCCAAAACGAGCGACAGCCCCAAGCCGATAGAGACTGATAAGCCAAGCTTCCAATCGCGACGTCATTCACCGTCACGTGGTCGATTTTTTCAACCGGATGACCTGGCGCAAAGAGATGCACCGAGGGCACCAAGCTCGCCATCTTGGAAATACAGGCCCGCAGATTCTCACTGGGCCCAAACTCCATCAAAATCGCTCCATCGATTTGCCGGGATAGAACGCACAGCGGCACCTGATCTGCAGAAATCATCTGATCCAAGATCAGATTTAATTGACGCTTTCGACAAGCGCTCTGAAGCTCCTCAACCAAAATCGCCATAATCGGATCTTGAAAAACTTGCCGGCTCGAACCAATCGTCACCAAAGCAATCGATCCCAAACGAGGTTTCCGAGAACTTCCCAATTTCGGCTTTGGACCGGGACGAATGACCGGACGGACGTAACCCATCCGATCCATCGTTTGTCGAATGTGTTCTACCGTTTTTTGTTTAACCACGGCACTGCCGTTAAGAACCCGGGATACCGTCGCCCTTGAAACCCCAGCTAACTCAGCAATATCCGCAACATTAAGGTCTTTCGTATTCAATGTAGCATTTGTATATTCAGCGCTCCCCGAATAAAAGATTAAATTATCTATATTCTATATACATATAAATGAATGGCTTGCGGCACTTGCGAGGGTCGATTCGATGCATTCACAGCTTTAATTCACCAATCCCGATCTTACGAAGTGATTGTAATCAAGCTTTGCCCAACAGATCCCGGCTCCCGCTAAGCTTCGGCCAAGTAAACCCGTAAACTGCGACTACTGCAAAGCAAGCCATAGGAACAAGAAATGCCGTTGACATATCTCGAACATCTCCTACCCAGCCCATCACCTTGGGCAAGAGGGCTCCACCCATGATCGCCATCACGATGAAAGAGGACGCAAATTTTGATTTCTCCCCCAATCCATGAATTCCAAGAGCAAAGATCGTTGGAAACATGACCGACATAAAGAAGAAGCTCAGAAAGAGAGCTCCTAACGAAAGCCATCCCAACTTCAGCACAATCCCCGCCATCATGACTACATTGGCCAATGCATAGATGCCCATCACCCGATGAGCCGCCACCCTCGACAAAATCCATGCGCCCGTCGCCCGACCCAAAAGAAAAAGAGTAAATCCAAAATAAGCCAACAACTTGGTTGCACCCTGCTCGCTCACATACCAGTTCCCCGCTTTCTCAGTCACACCCGCACTGCCCCCCAACCAAAAGTTATTTTTCCATCCTTCCCCCACAGCCGGAATTTCAGAAACCACATAGTTGATAAAGAAGGCAAAAATCCCAGCTTGCGCCGCCACGTAAAAAAACTGCGCCACCACGGCCATGACAAAGTGAGGACGGGACCAGATCGATTTCGAGGTTCCCGCATTAGAGTCGTTCTTAGAATACTCGTCTGGGACCTGAATCTCGGGCAACCGAACGAATAAAAAAATAACACCTAAGAGAAGGACTCCACCCGCAATCCCTGCATACGGAATCCAGAGCTGTTGGTGCGCTGCCTCCGCCCCTTCTGAAGAATAGAAAAACATTCCCCCCAGAATCGGCCCCAAAATCCAGCCCACTCCGTTAAAGCTCTGGGCAATATTAATCCGAACAGCCGCGAACTGGGGCGCACCCAAAACGGTGGTGTAAGGATTCGCAATCGTTTCCAGGAAGGTCAACCCCATCGAGATCACACAAACTCCAAGGAGAAAGGCCCAGAAGGTGGAAATCTGGGTCGCGGGAATAAACCAGAGACATCCCGCTGCCACACCTAACAAGCCCGCCAAAATCCCGCCTTTGTATCCCAACTTTCTGGCCAACCAACCTGCGGGAAGAGCCATGAGAAAATATCCAAGATAGTGGGCGAATTGGACCCAGGCGGACTGGGCTTTCGTCAAATGCAGAAAATCCTGAAAATGCTTGTCCATCACATCAATCATCCCGTTGCACAGCGCCCACAGAAAAAAGAGGGAGCTAACCAAAGCAAAAATCCCCAGATGATTCCTTCCGTCAGTCCCTTGGAAAAGCCCCCCTGCGGGTGTGGATTTTTTCATGTTCATATCTGGCTAGCCTAATTCGATAGCCTCCATCTACAATTCCTTTATGCGCATTTCCAATCATAAAATTAAAGTCGGCATCCGCCCCACCATCGATGGTCGTCTTGGAGGCGTTCGCGAATCCCTCGAAAACCAGACACTCTCTCTCGCCAAGGCCGCCGCCAAGCTTATCTCCTCCTCCCTCCACCACCGAGATGGCTCAACCCTCGATTGCATCATTCCCGACAAGTGCATCGGTGGTGCAGCCGAATCCTCCGATACCGACTCGCTCTTTGCCCGGGAAAATGTCGGTCTCACCCTCACTGTCACCCCCTGCTGGTGTTACGGCTCCGAAACGATGGACATGGATCCGCTCCGCCCGAAGGCCGTCTGGGGCTTTAACGGAACGGAACGCCCTGGTGCCGTCTACCTCGCCGCCGTTCTCGCCGGTCACGCCCAAAAGGGCCTGCCTGCCTTCGGCATCTACGGCCGCGATGTCCAGGAAGCCGGCGACCTAAAAATCCCCGCCGACGTTTCCGAAAAAGTTCTACGCTTCTGCCAAGCCGGTCTCGCCGTGGCCACCATGCGCAATCGTGCCTACCTCGCCATGGGAGGAACCTCCATGGGCATCGCCGGATCGATCGTCGATCCCAACTTCTTCGAATCCTACCTCGGGATGCGCGTCGAAAGCATCGACATGACCGAATTCGTCCGCCGGATGGACCGAGGCATCTTCGATTCCTTAGAAAAGAAGAAAGCCCTCGCTTGGACAAAAAAGAACTGCCCCGAAGGTAAAGATTGGAACTCCCCGAAAACGAAACGTCCCCGTGCCCAACTCGACAAGGAGTGGGAGAAGTCGGTCGAAATGGCTCTCATCGCCCGCGACCTGATGGTCGGCAACCCGGCTCTAGCCAAAGCCGGCTTCGGCGAAGAAGCCCTCGGTCACGACGCCATCGTTGCCGGCTTCCAAGGCCAGCGCCAATGGACCGATCACTTTCCCAACGGTGACTACCTCGAAGCCATCCTCAACAGTTCGTTTGACTGGAACGGTCGTCGCGCTCCCTACCTTGTCGCTACGGAAAACGACGCCCTCAACGGAGTTGGAATGCTCTTCGGCAATCTTTTGACGAACACTGCCCAGATCTTTGCTGACGTTCGCACCTACTGGAGTCCTGACGCGGTCAAACGTGTCAGTGGTGCAAAACTTTCCGGTGCAGCTTCGGCAGGATTGCTCCATCTGATCAACTCTGGTCCTGCAGCCTTGGACGGAGCTGGACGCCAAAATATCTCCGGCAAACCCGCGATGAAGCCTTTCTGGGAAATCAGCGATGCAGAGGAAAAAGCCTGCCTTGAAGCCACTAGTTGGCATCCATCCATCACCGAGTATTTCCCAGGCGGAGGGTGGTCAACCCGCTTCCTCACACCCGGATCCATGCCCTGCACCATTCATCGTCTCAACCTCGTCCGCGGGCTTGGTCCTGTTCTTCAAATTGCCGAGGGCCAAACCGTCGAACTTCCCTCCAAGGTGAACCAGATTTTAGAAGAAAGAACCAATCCTACTTGGCCCACCACCTGGTTTGTTCCCCGTACGGGTGGAGCAGGAGTTTTCCGTGATGTCTATTCGGTGATGAATGCATGGGGTGCCAATCACTGCGTCCTGACTTACGGTCATGTCGGAGCTGACCTGATCACACTCGCCTCCCTACTTCGGATCCCCGTTTATATGCACAACGTGGACTCGGAAAAGGTTTTCAGGCCCTCTGCATGGAACACCTTCGGCACCGCCGACCTTGAGTCGGCCGACTTCCGCGCTTGCGCCAACTACGGCCCTATCTACCGCTAGGATTGCAAATCCAACTTTTACACCCCTAAAAACCAAATAGGATCCTCCCATGAAGACCACCCTGCCTCGGAAAATTGGAGCCCAGGAAATTGGTGCTGGCGTTTGGAATCTTGGCCCCGGTCGCGATCCCTTTGGAGGTCCCACTCGCCCGGATCTCCCCATCCTCCAACGACTCCCTCTTTTGGCTAAAGCCGGCATTACCTATGTCGAATTCCATGACGTGGAACTTCCTTTCCACCAAATCCCTGCCGCCCAGAGAATCATGCGGGAACACGGTTTGAAATGCGGAATGTACACCCCTTCCTTTTTTGCAGAGCCCATTTTCAAGGACGGCGCCATGACCAGCCACTGTCCAAAAATCCGAAAATTGGCTTTGGAAAACGCCTGCCGGGCCGTCGATGCAACCGTCCAACTCGGAGCCAAAGTGATGGTCTTTTGGAACGGCCGAGAGGGATTCGACTTCGTCCTCGCCAAAGACGGCCAGGAAAGTTTTCGCCGAATGGTCGACGGCTTCAATGCGGTGGGACGGTATGCGGTGAAGAAGCACGGCCGTCGTGCCCCCCGCTTTGCCATCGAACCCAAACCCAATGAACCTCGAGCCAACATGTATCTCTCCAATGTGGGCGAGGTCCTCTATCTGATTTCACGTCTAGACCCCAAGCTTCAACCCCTCTTCGGGCTTAATCCAGAGACAGCCCACAGCCGAATGGCTGGCCTCGACTACCTCTGGGACGTCGAGATGTGTTTGGAAGCTGGAAAACTCTTTCACATCCACCTGAACGCTCAGGACACAACACGCTACGATCAGGATCTACCCTTCGGCTACACGGAGCCCCTCAAGGATTTGGCCCTCTGCGTGGTGCTGCAGGACGCCAAGTGGCCGGGGATCATCGCATTCGACGTGAAGGCTCCCCGAACTGATCGGCAAGAGGACATCACTGATATTCTCACCACCAGTGCCGCCAACCTGAAGCGTCTCTGGAGCAAGGCACTCAAGGTGGATCGTCGGAAAATCGCCACCTACCGCACCCGGGGCAATTTCACAGCCCTGGCCGGTTATTTAGCCCGCTGCCTCTACTAAGCGCCGTGGTCACTCTTGGGATCGACAGCGGGACCCAAAGCACCAAAGCCATTCTGTTTGACCTAAAACGATCCCGCATCATCGGTACTGGTTCGGCTCCCCACCGCCTCCTCCGCCATCGAAATCCGGCAGTTAAGGAGCAAGATCCGCGGGATTGGATCCGCGCCTTTCGCGCCGCCGTGCATCAAGCCCTCGCCTCGGCTCCCGCGGGCACGGCACATAGGGTGGCCAGCATGGCGGTGTCCGGACAACAGCATGGTTTCGTTCCTCTGGAGCGTAACGATCAAGTCATCCGCCCCGCCAAGCTATGGTGCGATACCTCAACCGCCACTGAAGCGGAAGGATTCATCCAAAAAAACGGCGGTCTTCGCCGTCTAATCCAAAAAACCGGCAACGGACTCCCGGCTGGCTTCACTGCCTCGAAGATTCTCTGGCTGAAAAAACATGAGCCCCGACACTACGCCCGGCTGTCCTCGGTGCTTCTGCCCCACGATTATCTCAACTTCTGGTTGACCGGTGAAAAAACCATGGAATACGGCGACGCCTCTGGCACTGGTTTTTTTGATGTTCGTCGAAGAAAATGGTCAGAGCCGGTTCTGCGCTCTATCGATTCGAAGTTGATTTCCTTTTTACCGCGCCTGATTTCCCCAGGCGGGACAGCGGGTGATCTTTCGGTTTCTTGCGCCAAAGTTTTAGGACTCCCCTCGGGAATTCCGGTCGGACCGGGTGGGGGTGACAACATGATGGGAGCGATCGGCACAGGGAATGTTCGTCCCGGAGTGGTCACCCTCAGTCTTGGCACCTCCGGGACCATCTACGCATATAGTGATCGTCCGATCATCGATCCTCGTGGGGAGGTCGCCGCTTTTTGCGATTCCACTGGAGGTTGGTTGCCTTTGGTTTGCACTATGAACGCCACCGTGGCCACCGAGGCCATGGGCAAAGCTTTGCGGCTCTCCCACGACCAGTGGACCCGGTTGGCCGCCAAAGTTTCCGCTGGATCCGATGGGCTCAAGTTCATCCCCTACCTGCAGGGAGAACGAACTCCGAACCTACCCCACGCGACCGCTTCCTATCAGGGGCTCAATTTGGAAAACTTCGCCGCGGGCCATATCGCCCGCGCCACTCTTGAGGGAATCACTCAAGGTTTGGGTTATGGTTTACAACGGCTGCGCTCCCTCGGAATTCGGCCCCAAGAGATTCGCCTTACGGGAGGCGGATCCAAAAATCCCCTCTGGCGTCAGATCCTGGCGGATATTTTTCAGGTGCGGGTGATCAAAGTCGCTTCTGATGAAGGGGCGGCCTTGGGCGCCGCCCTCCAGGCGGCTTGGGTGGTGGCGGGAGGAGGAAGAAAGAATCTCCAGACGATCACAAACCGTCACATCCGCTTGGACCGAAAGAGCCTCTGCCGACCGGCTACCTGAGCCAGAAACTGAAGTAGAAGTAGATCGAGGCCACCAGCAACAAAATCACGGTGGTCAAAATACGGTTTCCCAAATCCCAACTCGCTTTGAGCTCCTCCGCGGCCACCTCACGAACGGAGGCGTATGTAAGCCCCTGAATCTTTTTCTTATCAGGCGCAGGATAAAGCAGAGAAACTCCCGTGGTGATTGCCATGCTCACCGCAAATAAGATTCCGGTGGCATAAAGAAAGTTAAAGTCTCCGATCGCCGTCATCAGGGGGTACTCGCTTATTTTTGAGACACCGAAAAACGCCTGAATTGTCAGCTTGGTCAAACCCAGAAGAAATCCGGCCGAAAGTCCCCATAAAGCTCCCTGCCGATTGATTCGCCCCCAACCCAGTCCCAATAAAAATACCGCGGCGATCGGAGGAGCCAAATAACCCTGCACGCTTTGCAGGTATTGATACAATCCCCCTCCCGAAACTCGGGCCATCACCGGAATCCAGAGAACCCCTAACCCCACGACGACACACGTTGCCATTCGCCCCACAAAAACGAGGTGCTTTTCTGGACGACCCGGAAAGATTTTCTCATAAATATCAACGGTAAAAAGGGTGGCCGCCGAGTTAAACAAGGATGCGAGGGAGCTCATCAAGGCGGCCAAAAGACAGGCGACCACCAACCCTCGAAGCCCCGCGGGCAACAGAGTGGTTACTAATGTCGGAAAAACCTGATCTCCGTTAAACACCATTTTTTCTCCAGCCCGAATCAAGGGCATAGAGATCAAACCCTTCTCATGAAGGGCAAATCCGATCATCCCAGGGACGAGAAAAATAAAAACGGGGGCAATTTTTAATAACCCTCCGAAGAGAGCTCCCCGGCGCGCTGTGGCGAGATCTTTGCCGATGAGTGTCCTTTGAACGATGTATTGATCCGTGCACCAGTACCAAACTCCGACAATTGGAGATGCGATCATGATCCCTAACCAAGGAAAATCCGGATCGGATAAAGGACGCCAAAAGGCGAATTGTGCGGCATGCGGTTGCAAAGTTTCCCGCAATTCATTCCACCCGCCCAACTGACTGAGTCCTAAGAAAGTAATGACGGAGGATCCGATAAGAAATACGATCGTTTGCAAGGATTCGGTGTACACCACGGCCCGCATACCTCCGAAAACCGTATAAACTCCGGTGATCACGACCGTTCCCAAGGCCCCGGCCCAGAAGGCACCCTGCGGAGAACCGAACGCGTCAGGCAGCAGTGTCTGAAAGACCAACGCGCCTGCGTACACAGTGACGCTAACTTTCGTCAAAATATACGCCAAAAGAGAAACCAGCGAGAGAACCCATCGACACCGCGTATCGAAACGTTTCTCTAAGAACTCCGGAACGGTAAAAACGCCCGATCGGTAATAAAAAGGCACAAAGAAATATGCGAGCAAAACAATAATCCAAGCGTGAAGCTCCCAATGGGCCATAGCCATCCCAGTGGTTGCGCCTTGTCCGGCAAGTCCCACGATATGCTCTGATCCAACGTTAGAAGCCAAGAGGGAGCATCCGATCGCAAAAAAGCCGACATTCCTTCCTGCCAAGAAATACTCTTGGGTATTGGTATTTCTGCGGGAAGACCACCAGGCGATCCCTCCAATCGCTCCGAAATACACCGCGATCACCAGCCAATCCCAACTGACCAAGATGGACTCCATCGATTAAGAAATAGCGTCCTTACGATCGAAAACGACCATAAAATAAGTACTGCTTTTGAAGTATAGGATCAGAGATCAATCCTCTTATGATTGATTTCGATCATAAAGGTTATAAGCTCAATCAATGATGTTTTCTCTTCCAGCTCTACCCCGCTCATGAACCCCTCCTACCCGTCGATCGAACTTCTGGCCAAACGCGCCAAGCAGCGCATGCCTGGTTTCGCTTACGACTACCTCGCCGGAGGCTGCATGGCAGAAGTGAACCTTCATAAAAACACCAGCGACATCCGTGCCGTGGAGCTACGCCCTGCCTACTTGCGTGACTACAAGGGTGCTTCCCAAAAAACCACTCTCTTCGGCCGCGAGTACGCCTCTCCGTTTGGCATCGCGCCCGTCGGCCTCCAGAGCCTGATGTGGCCGAAGTCGTGTGAGATCCTTGCCCGCACCGCGCATAGGCAAAACATTCCCTTTGTCCTCAGCACGGTCACCACC
>Ga0209087_1002044_pt1 | contig 11529 bp, 24 predicted proteins | sample S_130805_EF_Meta_FD_187321 | JGI IMG/M metagenome (GOLD analysis project Ga0209087, IMG submission 187321) | Freshwater microbial communities from Lake Simoncouche, Canada to study carbon cycling - S_130805_EF_MetaG (SPAdes) (version 2) | ecosystem: Environmental > Aquatic > Freshwater > Lake ...
CTTCTGCGCATACGCAGGGTACGTGTCACGATCAGCGGGGTTCTTATAAGGCATGAATGTTCCTTTAATGTTGAGGGTGATGGCTACAGGTTTTGACAGGGCACCAAGGACAAAGCGGCGAAGCGCTTGGGTTCCACACCCCTGTCTCATGCGCTTGCTCTATGCGGGCAACGCGCTGGCGGTAATTCCACCATTCTTTGTCGGCTTGGTCAACCGTCACAGTGATCTTTACCAGATCGTTCTTGACCACAAACAGCAGGGCTGCGTTGACCTTGCGGATGTGGGGGAAGTGGGCGAACACCATGAGCGCCATGAGTTTGAGTTGCTCTCGGTCAGGGTACTTGTTGTTGCCCGTCTTATAGTCCACGACCCGCGCTGTCAAGTTGTCGTCGTCTATGATAAGTAGGTCAGCAATACCGCGCACCCACACCTCTGGCCCCACCCAACCGCACGGCTGCAAATCAGCGGTCAGCGCCATCTTGTGCTCGACCAGCTTACGCCCGGGGAATGAGGCCAGCTTGTCCAGCGCGTCCTTGATAAATTCAAACTGCTCAGGTAGCGGCTTGTCATCGCGGATGTACTCTTCTGCTGCAAGGTGTAACTCCGTGCCATACATGGTGGCCTGCGTCTCGGTGAACTTGTAGTTCTTGAGAACACGAACCTCGTAATACTTCTTGGCACAGGACTCATAGTCCTTGAGCGCCGAATGACTCCACACTACCTTTGCCATTAGAACCTCGCTGAGTCTATGGCCTGTGACAGCCGGGATGCAAAACCAATTACGAACGCTTCGTCGCGGTTCAGATTGTCACGACCCATGTCATACAAGATTGCATGCACAGTCTCATGCCAAAACGAATCACGCACATCAGCGTTGGCAATCTTACGACCGGGCGAACGATGCGATGCAATTTGAATAAGGCGCTCGTTGTAATGCACACGCCCCATGCAGTTCTTGTCGATCAACGCCTCGACTACCTCGACCGAGTACATCTTCCTACCCACACGCATACGCCGTGGGATTGGTGTCATTTCTGTTGTTGCCATTGTTTCTCCTATCCTTTTGCTAACCCATAACGACGGTGCGCGCCACCGTCAGCGTTCAACGGAATCCCCGGCATGTACCGTGGCTCCATAGTCATTTGCGCCAAGACCCAAGTCTTAGCGTCATCCACTTGCGCATCGGGCACAACGGCAATAAGCTCGTCATGCACTGTGCCTTTGATGGGATATCTCTTTGCTACGCGGAGCATCCCATCGGTCATCACTATCCGGGCTACGCCCTGAACAATGTTGTTCGTTATTTTACCAGCATACAGCTTGGTCGCATCGGGGCCATAGACCCACTGCGCCCGACCCTTGTCGTCCTTGACCTGCCTAAGATCAGGGTACAGGAGCTTCATGCCGTTGGGCAGCTCGATCTCGCCCTTCCTGAACACAACGCATTTATACCTGAACTCCCGCCCCTGCGCAAGAGAGGAAGCGATAAGGCCGCTGCACATCTCCCAGAACGAGGCAACCGGATGGGCGGTGCTGCGGTAAATGTCGATGATCTTCTTGGCCGCTACGCAGTGGATGAGCAACTCGCTATCCGTGCAGGTGTGGGGAATCTCCGCCATCTTCTTGAGGTTGTCCTCCCAGTCGATGAACCTGTTCACGTACGCCGAGTCCACCCCCAGCTTGCGGGCGAAGTCCTTGTTGTAGCGCACAGGCGGTGCGCCTAGAAAACCCACCATAAGCTGTTGAGCAAACGATGCCCAGCCTAGCCCATAGCCGCAGCCCAGCAAAGCAGACTTTGCCGACTGACGCAGGTCAGGGTGGCTGTCCTTGGTCATGCCGGGGATGTTAAACATTTGCGCACCGAACGCAGCGTAAGGGTCAGCGCCTGACCTGAAGATGTCCAGCATGTCCTCGTAGTCAGCAATCCACGCAAGCACGCGCGGCTCGATCTGCGACAAGTCACCCACTACTAACTGGTGCCCCTCGGGGGCCATGATCGCCTTGCGCAGGAACGACCCGCGCTTTAAGTTCTGCATGTTGATAGCGCTGCCCTTGCTGGCTGTCCAGCGCCCCGATAGTGCGCCGTAATAGGACAGGGGCACAGGCAGCGGGCCACGTTGTGAAATCTCTAAGAACCTCTGCGCCCGTGTGCGCTCAGTCGTTGACTTGACCTTGAGCCTAGCCTCGCACAGTGCAGCCACATCCTCGTTGTCGCCGTTGAGCATGGCTTGGAACATAGCGTCGGTCTTGGCAAAGGCAAAGTTAACACCCACCGGCTTGGGTGTCTTGACCGTCGGCTTTTTCTTCTTGGTCGGCGGCTCCACATTGAGGGAGCGAAGCAACTCAGCAAACTGTCCGTTGCTGGCCAGCATAGCGTCCGTCACGTTCAGCCTTGACAGTAACTCCTCGCGCTTCTCCTTCTCATCCTCCAGCGCATTGACTAGCATGAGCTTGTCAAGCTGCAAGACAGGCTCGGTGTACATCCGCAAAGTCATGTCGATGAGGCGTAGTTCCGAAGTAGGGTATCCAACAACGAGACGCTTGAATATTTCCTCACACAGGTATACGTCATGGGCGCAATAACTACCAAGTTCACTCTCCACGGCGGGGGTAAGCTCCACCAATCCATCAGTGGAGTAAACAGCAGTACCTTTTGGGGGGAGAGAAAATTCCAATGCAAGTCGGGCAAGACTGTTGCCAACTTCCACGCCTCGCAAAGCTCTTGCCATTGATAGCGTGTCGAAGATAAAGGCTGGGGTAACTCCGTACTTCCACGAGAGTATCGAAACATCGAATTGGGCGTTATGTGCAAGCACGGCGGTTCGTCCCCAGTCGATTCCAGATAGGTACTCAGGTAGGTCGTCTCCTCGAACCCATTGAGTAGGTTGTTCACTTCCAAGTTCATGGAAGCAGCATCCAAACGCGTTAAAAGATTTGTCACGTATGTACTCCTCGGTTGTCATCTTGGACAGCGTGTAGGTCTTGCTGTTCCAGTATGTTTCAAAGTCCGCAGTCAAGATGCGGTCGTAGGGAGCGCTCAATTAAACATCTCCTTGGCTGGTGCGCCGTACATAATGTCGCGCTGCATCTTGATAGCCATTGCCCCAATAAGTTCAGCAGCAATGACCTCATCGACGTTGACGCTGGACAGCATCACGCCATCGTCCAACAACTCAAGCAGGATCATCCCATGGTCTTTGTCGGCGTAGGCTTTTGCTATTGACTCAAACATACGCAGCATGGCCTCGACCCGCATCTCGTTCATGTTCTCAATGCAGCCCTCGATCACATCGCTGATGCGGTGGAATTCTTTCTTATCCATAGTATCTTCTCCTCTAGTTCGTTTATGTTTGTCTCGCGGATGACCAACGCGTGGCCACCTGCTGCTTGGATTGCTGCAATCTGTCTGTCTTGCAGCGGTGTGGTCTTGCCCTTGCCTGCCTTGGCCTCCACCGCTAGGAAGACGCCATCGACACAGCACAGGAAGTCAGGCACACCCGCCGCACCGAAGCCAGCCCCGAGGGGCATGGCGTAGTAGACGTTGTGTTGCACGAGCAGCGCCTTGATCTTCTTCTTGACAAGACCCTCGGGCGTCATTTGCTACCCTCCACCATTGCCCTACGCGCCGCCTCCAGCGCGGCCTTGGCGTCCAGCTTTAGGTGCTCGATCTCTTCTTGCTGCTCCTGCATGCGGATGTACGCCTCGGTGCAGAAGTCCGCTAGGTTCTTGTTACTCCAAGCGGCGAAGTTGGGTAGGTCTTTCTGTTTCATTCCGTCTCCTTTCTCTTGCGTGTGGGTTTGATTGCGGCCAGCCCGCTTTCACCCTCGGCCTGCCGCGCTGCCATGAAGGCGTTGGCAATATCGAGTGCTTGCTCGTGCGGGTGGTTGTCGTACTTGTTCCTGACTAGCAGCGCAGCCATAGCAAAGATAGCCGCCAAGTCCCGTAGGTTCTGTTCATGCTCGGTCATCGTGTACTCCAAAAGGCATCGGGCAATTCTCTGGAGGCACTATAACGCACCATATTGCGCTCCACTTACCTCGGCCTTTGCCCACCTTGGGAATCCATCGGTCGATGTAGGCATCGGGCATCTTCTCTAGGATACGCCCTGCGTTGGTGTAGTTCATGTTGAGGTAACTTGATATGTCCAGCAGGGTCAAGCCGTCATGGTACTTTTGCAGCAGCATGCGAATGCGGTATTGGGGAGGTGGGTTCATTCCGCCTGCTCCTTTAGTTTGTCCTTGAGGGATTTGTTTTCGCGCAGCAGGTTGTCGATTACACCCAAACGCTCAGTGCTGCGGGCTTGCAGGGTGTCTATGGTGCGCACGATCAGGAGTTGTAGTTCGCCCATGCGCCGGTTAATCATCTCCTTCTGGTACTCCACGTAGGCGGGGGTCTGCCCCTCCACGATAACGGTGTCGGGCGCGTAGAAGTCTGCCTTGAGTTCAAACTGCTTAGCCATTTTGTCGTATTGTTCAGGTGTCATGTGTTCTTCTCCTTGAGTTTGGCTTCAAAGTTTTTCCACGTTTGTATTGCACTTATTGTGCAGCATTCAACGGCTTCTTCGGCAGTCAACCCAACCCACGGGCGCTCAGGCCACTGCGCTACCACATCAGCACGCACCAGCATGGCAAAGTTATATATCTCGGGCGTCATCTGCTTGATGCCAGCCTCCGCGCCAAGTCTGTCCAGCTTTGGTATTAGTCGTTCACCCATTGTTCTTCTCCTTTAGTTTGGCTTCAATGGCTTCGACAACTTCCCAAAACCATTCATCTGCCGCATCAATTCCAGCCGCATCAATTCCAGCGGCTTCTAATCTTTCACCATCCGTCAATCCAACCCAAGGGCGCTGTGCTGCTTTCTTTCCGTCGTAGAAACCACTTTGGTATGCAATCGTCAGCGTATCGTCGTGGTGTTGCACCGCGACATGCTCCTGCGCTGGCTGTGCTAAGGCTGCTTTGGTTTCTGCCAATGCGTCTGCTACACCTTTGTCATAGCTTTCCATAAGCAATTTGGTTAACTCTGTTTGATATACCTGCGTATCGTCATCTTCCAACTTGGCTTGCGCTGCTGCTTTCTTTGATTCGTAGCCTGTCATGTGTTACTCCTTGCGTAAACAATCTGCCTAAAATTTTCAATCCAAAAAACAGCGGGTTTAGTTTGCAGTAGGGGATTGTTCTCTACTGGGTGCAGTTCTTCTATTGACTTCATAATGGCTTCACGCTCATGCGCTGCTACCAATGCGGCAAAGGCTTTAAGTTCCTTGTCCCAGTAGCCATCTGTAATCCAAACACCTTTGTCATCAGCGTCTGAAAACCCCGCTTGCTTTGCTAGTTCAATGATGTTCATAGCCACCCCACTGATTTGCACAAAGAAATAACCAGCAAAACAACGCCTGTGACTATTGCATACCATTTGTTTACATACGGGGCAACCCAAATAGTCCCTAGTATTGTCAAATATTGTGTTTCAGTCATGTGTTACTCCTCAGAAAATGCGCACGGCTTGAACACGCTCGTGGCCTTCGTACTGCGCGTTGTCTTCATCAGCCTCTAGGATTTCATGCGGGCCGTAGTACCACTCCTTGTTGACGTCGAGCGCGATCTCTAACACTGTGATATGGCTCGTGTCTGTAACGCCGCCTTCGTAGCCATCGACCACGACACGCAGGTCAGGGTCAAGTGCTTGCAGCTTCTCGATTAGTTCACTGACTTTCATGTGTTGCTCCTTGCTCTGATTAAATCAGCCGCTTGGTACGGCTCTGCAATTTCCGCAATCTTGGCGCACGCCTCACGCTCATGCGCTGCTACCAAGGCGGCAAAGGCTTCAAGTTGACTTGTGTGTACATCCATATCTGTTTTATAAATATTAGAAAACCACATATCGCCATCTTGTTCCATCCCCGCTTGCTTTGCTAGTTCAATGATGTTCATGCTTCGCCCCTTAGTTTTTTCTGTTGCTCTTCGTATTTATCTTTCCACTTGGCGTACCTTTCTTTGCAGACTTCGCAGTTGCACTCCCATGTAAACGCATCAGGGTCAGCGATGCCACCTTCCATTTTGATTGGCGCTTCGCCAAAGCCGTATTGTTGTTCGTTCATTTGAACACCGCCAAAATAAGAAGGCCAATCCCAACCCCAAATAGGAACCACACAATCAAGCCCTTGACTTGCTGCACGAACTGCGCGTAGTCGCTGGGCTCAGGCTCGTCGTAATCCCAGTCCTTTTGCTTGCGCTCCATGTATTTTTTGTCTGCTTCGTTCATGGTTTCCTCCCTTGGGCCAACATTGTGCAAATAGCTGCGTCTGCACCGCCAGCTATATCATTCAACGCACAAGATACAACCATCGGGTCAGCGCCATTGCTAACAGCCTTTTCCCATTTATCACGCTTCCCATAAGCATTGACAGTGATGCATAACACAAGCACCGTTAAAAACGACAATATCATGCCCCACACGCATAACCAAAACTTTTCTTCGTTCATTTGCTGCGCTCCTCAAGCATTGCGTCTGCCAAAGCGTAAGCCTGTAGTGGTATTTCTGAAAATAAACTATCACTGTCAATTAACCCTTGCATAGCCAACCCAGCAAAATAATCGCGCAGCGTCATGTCCTTGGCGTAGCCGCCGGTCTTGACCATCCAGTCGGTGTAGTCTTGTGCTATTACTGTGTTCTCTTTCATTGCTTATACTCCTTGATGCGGGTGTTAAGTCGTTCGATGCGTTTCTCGTTGTACTCAAGCACAGCGGTGGCGTACTCGACTGCGCCTTCAGCATCCAACCTCTCAAGGTGGGCCAGCGCTAACTCACGGGTCACAACTTCAAGTGGTGTCATGTCACGCCAATAGTTCTTGAGGAATTTAAAAAAGTTCATCGGCTTCTCCTTATTTGAATAGGTTGTTCAGCGCATCGCGCAACTCTTTGGCCTGATAGATAGTCAGGTTCTTGATGATGCCCTCCACGCTGAAGTTCGTGGTGATGATGGCGCTGCGTTGCATGACCTGCGCCAGTGGTTGTGGATTTTTTAGCGCGGCGATGCCTGCCTCCACCACTGGCGCTGCCTTGGCCGCTTTGGTTGCCTTGGTTGCTTGCCGCTTGATCTTGGCTGCCTTCTTCTTGGCCGCTTGGCCTGTCTTTAGTGGGGTGTACTCGTTGCTCGTGGTGAACAGCTTGCCATCCGTAAGCTCCATCTGCCCTTGCAGGATGAATGCCGTCAAGAGGCTGGCCGTCGAGGACGGCTTGTAACCCCGCTGCTCCAGCGCCCGATAGGCCTGCGGCCTTGTGATGCCCGGGTTGGCCTTCACTAAGTCGAACGTAGCCTGCGTCACGCCGTTGGTTGGCTTGAACAGGTGCGCCTTGGGCTTGGCTGGCTCGGTAGGCTGGGCAGCCTGCGGCTGTGGCTGTGGCGCGGCGTTGTCCGCCTTGCCCTCCCACTCGTTGATTACACGCTCTAATGCTGTTTTGATATCTGCCATTTGGCTTCTCCTTGTTGGTTGGAAAAAATAGTTTAAACGAAAAAGCTCCCTTTTGTCTATTGTTTGACAATTATTTTTTAGTCCTTGGCGAGGCGCGCTTTGAACGCCTCGCGCTCGGCCTTTATCTGGGCGTACTGCGCCCGCGATCGTGCCCGCACCACCTCCTTCTTTGCCTCTTCGAACGCAGCTAACTTAGCGTCCAATATGACTTTTTTCTCCGGCGTGGGGTCAAGCAGGTAGTCCTTGTCGAGCGCCTTGCACTCCTCGCGCATTAACTCGATGGGCGTTTTCTCCCGCTTGGGCTTGCGCCTGCTGGAGGGTGGCGGCACCTTGTAGACCATCTGCGGGAAGGCAGTTATCGGCACCTCGGGGTACTCGTGGACGTCCGCCAGCGCCTGCATGAACTTGACCTTGATGTCCTGTGGTATCCAGTCGGCCCAATGCCCCCCGCTGGTGGTCATCTGCTTGCCCCTAGCCACGGCGTGGGGTGTCTCGTTTGCGGTGTCCCTGTAGTGACGCAGCTTGGCCAGTAGCTTGTCGAGCAGGGCCACGTAGGCCAAGTAGGTCTCCAGCTTGCGCTTGGCAGGCGGCGTAGTGAACTCCTTGGCGTAGGCAGTCAGGGCTTCTGCTGCCGCTGCCTGCTCGTAGCGTTTGATGCGGGTTTTGGGTATGCGTTGGGCCATCTGCACCTGACGGCAAAGCTGGCTCCACATAGCTTTGATGTACCCCCGCCGGATGCTTTCCCGCGCTTCAAGAGATTTCATGAATGTTCCCTCCTTGGTCGATGTAGTGCTTGATACGCCAGAGCTTTTCTTGCACGGCTTCCCACTCAGCCTTGCTAAGAGTCTTACCCTCTGTGCCCAACTGAGCCTTGTTAAGCAGTTCGTCAACGTACCCCTCGATGACGGCCTTGGATATGGTTATCATTTCGTTTCTCCTTGTTCGTTAACGGCACTCAACCCGCCGTCTAAGTCAATGTCTAAGTTCTCTTCTTCCTCTACGTCAGATAACATATTGCGGGCTATCTCTTCCCAGTCCACCTCGTTCAAGAACGCCATTGCGTAGTCACGCGCTAAGCCCTCGGTTGATTGGCACTCGATAAGCTCATGCGCGTCATCGCGCAGTGCGTTTGCTAGATCCCATACAGGGGGTGCGCTTGTCCCCACTAAATCGAGTGGGTGCACCCCATCGAATAGCTCAAGGTTGATACGCCATGTAGCGTAGTTAGTCCAGCCGTTGTATTCACTCATATCATTCTCCTAGTAACACGCGGCCTGAGACGGCAGGCCGCTAACCGATTTACTTACACAGACTCTTCAACACCAGTCCAGTCGCAGTAGTAGCACAGCACCTCGGCCAGTATCTGCGGCGCAGCAGCAGTGGAGTAGGCATACTCGATAAGCTCCTCGACATTGCGCTCGATGATGAGGTCGATCAGGTACTTCTCACGAGCGCTGACGGCATGGTGGTGGTTGTACTTGGACTCGCTTGGCACCATCATGGCAAACACAATAGGCAGCGCAACGTCAGGGTATGCGTTCATCATCGCAGACACAGCGTCAACCTCTATGTCATGGATAGCTTGGCAGATGCCAGCGGCTTGCTGCTCGTCAGTCGTCCACTCATAGTCGTCCTCCTTGTACGCAGCGTGGTGTGCGCTGACCATCTTGACGTTGCCGATATGCTTGTGGTCATAGGTGTAGTCGTAGTCGTCAGCGTCATCGTATGCGCTGTACCCGTACCCATTACCACGCCAGCCCTTGGATGCGCCCATGTAGTAGTTGGGGATGAGCGCAGAGGGACGCCACGCATAGGTATTGCTGAACCACATACCATCGTGCTCGACACCCTGATCGAAGTTGACATGGGACATACGACCCTCGCCGTTCATGAACACGAAGCGGTTGTTGGCAATGAAGTCAGCAACCATAGTCAAGAACGAGTCGTTGAAGATCATGTCGGGATGCTCAGCAATGGGCGAGGCCAAGTAGTCCTTGATGAAGTGCCAAGTATCGGACTTGCTCTCGTCCGGCTTGTTGCCCGTATGCAGCACGCCGTTGTGCATCATCGCTATGTAGCCCGGCACGATGTCGTAGGGATGGCAGTTGGTCAGGTCTGTGTCACCATGCGTAGTCATGCGAAAGTGAATAGCAATGTCACGCTCATCGCTAGGCATACGCTTGATGCACGCCTCGGCATCGGCCATCGACTTGGGCAGGAACTTGACAACCTTGAGGCCGTCCTTGGTTCCATACATATAGCCGATGCCATCCGAGTTGGATGTGTAGATGTCCTTGAGCATACCCTTGGTCTCCAGTAGGGTAGCGCGGACTTGAGAAGATTTACCAGTAATGATTAGGCACATAAGATTCTCCTTGAATAGTTAATTAAACAGTTGTCTCGTCAGCGGACACGACCGCGACAGCATTGGGGTTGGCCTTCTTCTTGGGCGCAACCTCGTACCACGCAGCGAGGTGCGGGTACAACGCATACGACTTGGCAAGCCAGCCCTTGAACGCACCATGCGTGAGGTCACGATACGATGCAGAGCGCACGAACATAACCGCAGCATGGGTGAACTCGATCTGCGCAAGCAGTCGCTCCTTCTTGAGGGATGCCCTGAAGATACGCAACTCGACAGTATTGAACTTGCGCCCACTCGTGTCGAATTTGTAGTGGTCAATACCGAGGCGAGTCATCTCGTCCCTGTCCATGTTGCACACGTTGACCATGCGATAGCGCGCACTATCCTTGCCCTTGACTGCGGTCTTGGGGTTGGTGAGCAGCGACTGGTCATCGGCTGCACAGTAGTGACGCGCTTGGCTATCGGTCTTGGGATGGCGACCAGCTAGGCTGCGGATGAAGTCAGCGTTGTTGTCATCGTTGATGAACATGAGGAACTTGCCAAGCGTCATCGGCGTGAAGGCACGCGAGTCGATGTGAACATGAAGCCCACAAGTACCAGCGTTCCATGCACGATAGCCTGACTTGACCTGCCAAGACTTGAACCTGCGAATGTGCTCATCAAGACCACGCGGCGCAGTAACGATCTCGAACCCATCGCTAGGCAGCGAGCCGTCAGACTTGGCGATGCAGTAGTCCTCACCGAGTTGGTCACGCACATCCTCGATGGCATCACGCATAGAGCTACGACCACCAGCGCACATCTCAAGCTCAACGCCTAGTGTGAAGTTGCCGAACGGCCCCGAGTGGATGGACACATCACGCTCCAAGTGGCGCAGCACGTTGGTGCTGTACGACATGAGGCCACTAGGTTCCTCGTCGTTGTCGTCGGTGTCGTAATCGTCATCGTCATCGTTCGACTCCTCGTACGAATAGTACAGGCCGTTGCTCTCGTGGTAGTACGCATCATCACGGGGCCAGTACTCGTCTTGGTCTTCAACGAACACAGTGTCATCAGCAAAGCACGACGCGCACCACGTATCGTTACGCACATCGTGCGTATTGCCAACGACCTCGATGTGACCGCAGTCGCATATCTCATACGATGCCTCACCGCCGGACATATCGGACAGCTTGGACAGGAAGTCAGAGTCCACGAACATACTGCTGTAGCCATACAGTCGCTTGAGGTAGTAGAAAATATCATCGTGCCAGTCATGGTGCTGCACGCCTTGGGCTACGTACACCCCAAGCTGCTTGCGATAGTGCATCACGTTCTTGATCTCATGCTCACGCAACTGATGGTTCTTGTAGTGTGCGTACAGCGTGCTGCGCACCCCTGCCTTGCGCATGATGCGGTCAACGCGTGCATCGACAAACTTATCCATGCGTCTCTCCCAATTGACGCGCTTGGCGTAGCTGTAGTTCTGAACCAAAGGCAAGAACTTGCCTAGTAGATTCTCAAGGACGCGCTTGTGCGCATGATGGTCTATCTGCACCATCTCTACCTCGGACATAGGCACAAGCGTTGAAGCTACAGCCTCGGCATAGTCCGCTGCTTGGCTCGCCGTGACACGCGCATTGCGACTGATGTTTAGATATGCCACGTTCTGCACCGCATGGCACAGGTCGGTGTACTCATCGTCGCCCACAGG
>Ga0209087_1002046_pt1 | contig 11526 bp, 13 predicted proteins | sample S_130805_EF_Meta_FD_187321 | JGI IMG/M metagenome (GOLD analysis project Ga0209087, IMG submission 187321) | Freshwater microbial communities from Lake Simoncouche, Canada to study carbon cycling - S_130805_EF_MetaG (SPAdes) (version 2) | ecosystem: Environmental > Aquatic > Freshwater > Lake ...
ATGGGTGTTCTTTATAAATCAAAAAGACCCATTCTACCCTTTTCGGGGCTTTACAACCACCTGATAATTTACATCTATCTTCAGACAATATTTCATACAGGACATCAAATCCCCTGTATGAAGACTGAGGACGGAGTTGAAATCATCATCGCGATAGCCGCCAAAAAGGGCACATGAAACTGGAAGATTCCTTCCTAGTTTGGCATCCATTTCCCTGACCCATTGCCAAAAATAATCAGCACATTTCATCCACCATTCCGTACCGCATTGGTCACCCAGCTGATCATCCTTATGTGAATCGGCGCCATGACACCAGACCACGTAATGAATTTTACCTGACAAGAGGGCAGGTTTCAGGATATTTACCAGAAAATTTTCAACTTCTCCAAAGTATTCAGCATCATAAAGCCTGGGGTTAAAATTAAATCCGACGGGAATAGCCTTTTCTAAGTCAGGAGCAAAAGACCTGGTATCTTCAATGGAATTTCCAAAATGACCATCCAGATCGAGATAACATCCTGCCAATTTAAATTCTTCCCAAATCTTCAAAGAGCTGATTACCTGTCCACTAAAGGTACAAAATGCGGAGCCTCGGTTGGGACGTGCATGATGAAAACCACTGGAAGGGCTGAAACTAATTTCGTGAGAATTTACCACCGAATTTCTGATGGCAGCATAAAGAGAGGAATTATTCAAGAAAACCGCTTCAGAAAATTCCTTACTCCACTTTAAACCATTGGATTCACAATTACCTTTTCCTTCTATAAAATGATCCACATATTCAACGGTATGTGCCGTTAATAAATCTTGTTTTGTTAAGGCTGAAAAATCGGCATGGATATCAAAATATTTTATCAGTTGCTTATCTATCAAAAATTGAATTAACTTTTTAGGTTTTAAAGGTGATTTGCTATAATTTTTATCGGCGTTACTTTCACAAGCCTGAAGGGGCGTATAAAACGTTTTAATTTTATTGAATCTCATTTTTAATTTTTAACAATTTAAATAATATTTTTAATAATAACCTGTTTCTCTGAAGAATAATGCAAATTGATATGAGGAATTTGGAAATGTAATGAATGACTTTTGTCATCCTTTTATACAATCCAATAGGTCATCTTTGGAGAATTATATTTTAATTCTTTAGCATGACACATCCTTCAATTCATACTTTTAGTATCCCCGTAATGGGTCTGGCTTATACCATAGACAGTCCTATTCGTGTGGCACATTTTGGTATTTCCTCCGTTATTTCCATTATGGATGACGAACTCATTGAAAAAATGAACGCTTTTTATAGCAGAAAATTTAATTGGCCTTATCAAGAAATAAATAGTAAAACCCATGACTGTAGGGCATTGAGGATAACCAGCTACCTAAATCTTGTAGATACCATTGTTAAGTTAAAATTTGATGATTTTAAAAAGGAATTATCAGAAAACAATACATCTCTGCTGCATTTTATTTCCATGTTACCAAATAAATCAAGCTTTAAAGAAGGCTTGATGCGCATCGTGGAAGGAGGCATCGCTCTTAAAGAAAGCGTAAAGAAATATCTGGAGGAAAATTTTTCTCCTGGGGAAATTGATGTCAATATAATGACCAAAGTAGATAAGGATAATTACGAAAATAATGTCCAGCTTCCTGTTGAATTTAATGATGCGCATGCAGCTCTTCGCGGTTTTGTCCAGAGCAATTTGTCTTCTTCTGTAGTCCTTTCAGCAGGAATGAATCCTAGATTATACAGTTATTTTGAGCATTTCTCTGAATTTTTTCCTAATGAAAATGGGTTCTTGAAAAAGAAAATTATACTGAAAGTAAGTGATTTCCGTTCAGCCATGATTCAAGGTAATTTTTTAGCTAAAAAAGGGCTTTGGGTCTCTGAATATCGCATTGAATCAGGGCTTAACTGTGGGGGACATGCCTTCGCAACAGAAGGCTTTTTAATGGGGCCTATTTTGGAGGAATTCAATAGTAAAAAGGGTGTTTTGATAGATTCCGCTCATGAGCTTTTGTCAAAAGCGCTGACGCTAAAGGGCAAACCTTGTCCCACTAGGCCTTTACCTTTGAAAATTACTGCCCAGGGTGGTGTGGGAACTGCTGAAGAGCATTCCTTTCTTTTAGACCACTATCATCTCGATGCCGTAGGTTGGGGTTCTCCTTTTTTGTTGGTGCCTGAAGCAACGGCAGTCGATGTCAATACCAGGGAGTTATTGAAAAATGCAAAAGAGGATGATTTCTATCTGAGCCATATTTCTCCTCTTGGCATTCCTTTCAATACGGTGAAAGGGACTACCAATGAGTTTTGGAAACAAAAAAGAATTAATGAAAATAAGGCAGGTAGCTCTTGTCCTAAAGGTTTACTGGCTTTGAGTAAAGAATATGATGATAAAGGTTTATGTACGGCTTCAAAAAAATATCAGGACATGAAATTATTGGAATTGGATCATTTAAAAGATGGTTTGTTACTGGCCGATGTAGAAAAAATGAAGAAGAATATTACCGAAAAATCTTGCCTTTGTGTTGGATTGGTTAATGCCGCATATTTAGAAAAAGATATAAAAATTAAAGGTCAGGAACAAGGTGTCGTCATCTGCCCTGGGCCTAATCTTGCTTATTTTAATGAGGAAATTTCATTGGCTGATATGGTAAAACATATATATGGAAATATTAATGTAATGAAATATGAGGACCGTCCGAATATGTTCATAAAGGAATTAAAATTGTATATAGATTATTTGAAAAATGAAATTTTCGAGTATTCAGATAGCTTTTCTTCCAGTCAAATAAAAAAATGGAATTCTTTTAAGAATAATTTATCAGGTGGTATTCAATATTATATAGATTTATTTGGAACCATAAGTTATTTTAAATTCGATGAATTAAAAATTCGGCAGCAATTAAAGCAATTTCAATATGAATTAAATGAAATTAAAATCCCCGAACCAGTAATAGCTTAATATTGTAACTTTGACCTTCATAAAAAAGAGCGATGAAGGAAATAAATCTGGAGCATCTTTATGCCATTCCAGCTTTCGAACATTCTTTTAAAGAGGAAAGGTTCAAAAATGAAGCAGAAACTTTTTTAGGTCATGTAAATACCTGCGTTTCCAAAAATATCAAGGATGTTATTGGGGATTTATTAAAATGTGCCTGCGAGTATAAACTTGAAATTCCCTTATATAAATCCATTTTTTTTGACTTGGCATGGGCCGTTTTGGAAAATAACAGGGCTTTATGGACGAAAGAGGAGAAATTAGAAGGTTATTCCGATATTGACCTGCATTGGCAATTATATCCTCAATATGATGGAAGTTTTGATGACTATGAATCGGTCGTCTTAACTCCCAAGGACTATTTTGAAGGGGTAATGGAACTGATGAGTCAGGAAGATCTTTCCTATAAGGCTGAGGTTTGTTTTTCACTCTATGTATTTTTTGTTCAAAGTAAATGACGTTATATTTTTAAAAGGCTATGAATAGGTCAGTTTCACATTTTACCTTGTTTGAATGTCTTTATGATGGTGATTTTTCAGCTATTTATAAGGCAGAAAATAATTTATCTCACCAAAAAGTGTTGCTAAAAGTATTAAATCCTGTTTTATTAGAAAGAGAAGAGATTAAAAATGCTTTTGTGGAACAAGGCAATAAGTGGATTTCTTTAGCACATAAGAATATAATAAAAGTTTTTCAATTGCTCCAGGAAGAAGGATTTGTAGCCTTGGAAATGGAAAATTTAGAAGATGCAGAGCCTTTGGATCAATACTTATCGAAACTAACTTCGCTAAGTTTTGCAGAAATAAAAGATTATTACAGACAAATATTGGCAGGAGTTATATATCTGCATAAACAAGGAATCATTTTAAATGATTTACAACTTTCGGATTTTTATATAACAAATAATGGAAAAATTAAACGGACCTGGTTTACCCAACGAAGTAATGGAAATGTCATCCCAACGATGAGCAGTAATATTCATAGTTTGGGGCTGATCCTGACGAATTTGAGCACTTTATTAAAATCCAGGAATAATCTTTATGTCGGAAAAGACAATAATATTTTTCAACAAATAATAAAAAAGGCGACAAACAAAAATGTAAGAATCCAATATGTGAATAGTAATGAGCTCAGCAAGGATTTTGAAAAATTAATATTTCTCACCTACGAGAAAATGGCTTTAGTTCCTTTAGAGGATAAAAAGAAGAAGATAAATCTGCCTTTTAAATGGATTTTTGCCTTTTTTATCCTTTTTCTCTTTGTTACTGTCTCTTACATAATAATACAGGACCTTTCCGAAGAAATAGCTAATAAGGATGAAATAACGGTAGTAAAGAAAAATGGAGATGTATATAGTTCCATTGAATTTGTGGATATTCCAGGCGGTAGTTTTATGATGGGTAGTCCACCATCAGAGCCACAAAGAGAAAAGTATGAGCCACAATACTTCATCGCAGTCAGTCCATTTAGAATGAGTAAATATGAAATTACCTTTGACCAATATGACGCCTATTGTGAAGCCACCGGAAAAAAGAAACCGGAGGATGAAGGCTGGGGAAGGGGAAATCGACCTGTTATCAATATCACCTGGAATGAGGCAAACGATTTTGCAAAATGGGCTGGCTGTCGCTTACCTACTGAGGCAGAATGGGAATATGCTTGTAGGGCGGGAACGGCAACTCCCTTTTATCTTGGAAATAATATAATTACTTATCAGGTAAATTATAATGGGGATCGTCCTTACCATAACTATCCGAAAGGAGAGAACCGACAAAGAACCCTACCTGTTGGTAATTTTCAACCCAATCCCTGGGGTCTCTATGATATGCATGGAAATGTTGCAGAATGGTGCAATGATTGGTTTTCCACAAAATATGTCCCACCAACGAAGGATCCTAAAGGTCCTCAAACTGGAACTGATAAGATCATCCGAGGCGGAAGTTGGTGTTTGCACGCATATATGGCAAGAAGCGCTAAGCGCGATAATGATTTGCCTTATTTTGGCTACAGTAGTGTGGGTATTCGTTTGATTTTACTTGAAAAATAATCTTGAGTGATTTCTTAAATTTAAATTTTTCAGGTATTTTTTCATTTTGATAAATATTAAGGTTTAATTTTAAAACATGATTATGTTTAAAAACCTTCATTTTCAACTAAAATTTAGTTTCATCATGCGATTCATTGTCACCATAACCTTTCTGACCTGTTCTTTTCTATCTTTTATAAATGGTCAGACAGATTTAGATCGTATCTCCTCCTTTTGTAAAAAGAATGAAAGAGAAATTCTAAAGGAATATTTTGACTTTCTTTCCTTGCCCAATTTCGCTTTGAATAAGGAAAATATAAATAAAAATGCTGTTTTTATTCAAGAAATGCTGGCGAAAAGAGGGGTTAAATCGCAGTTACTTGACTCGAAAACGGAAGGTACGCCTGCAGCAGTGTATGGGGAAGTGATAGTGCCCAATGCAAAACAAACCCTTGTATTTTATGCGCATTATGACGGTCAACCTGTTAATCCTGAAAAATGGCATCCCGCTATAAAACCATTTTTACCTGTATTCCTCTCAAAACCTATCGATAAAGGGGGAGAAATTATTCCTTTTCCTGCGGTTGGAAGCCCAATTAATCCGGAATGGAGAATTTCAGGGCGAAGCAGTTCTGATGATAAAGCGGGCGTTATGGCCATTATTCATGCTTATGATGCGATCATAAAAAGTGGATTACAACCCTCGTGTTCTATAAAATTCTTTTTTGAAGGGGAGGAAGAAATAGGCTCTCTTCATCTGGGTGAAATTTTGGATAAACATAAGGATTTACTTTCCTCCGATGTATGGATTATCGCCGATGGCCCGGTGCACCAATCTGGTTTGCCTTTAATAGATTTTGGTGTACGTGGAGATGTAAACATGGATATTACCGTTTTTGGTCCTAAAAGACCCTTACATAGTGGTCATTATGGCAATTGGGCTCCTAATCCGGCGCATACCTTGGTTAGACTTTTAGCCTCCATGAAAGATGATGAAGGTCGCGTACTGATAAAAGATTATTATAAAGATGCCATCCCCTTTACGGAAAGTGAAAAGCTGGCATTTGCCAAAGTACCTTCCATAGACAAACAAATGCAACAGGAACTGGGTATTGCTCAGCCGGAAAAGGTTGGAACATCCCTTTTTGATTCTTATCAATATCCTTCCTTGAACATTAATGGCATTCGAAGTGCAGATGTTGGTGATAAAGCCAGTAATGTGATTCCCACGGAAGCTTCTGTGACGCTTGACCTCCGTCAAGTATTAGGAACAGATTATTTGCGGCAAATACAAAAAGTGAAAGATCATATTGTTGCACAGGGATTTTACGTCATAGATAGAAATCCAACGGACGAAGAACGGCTTAAATATGCTAAAATCGCAAAAGTGTCGGCTGACAGGGGAGGTTACAATGCCCAAAGAACCCCCATGGATTTGCCCATTGCCAAGCAGATAATTGCCGCCGTAGAAGGGGCAACTAAAGAAAGAGTGCTTACCTTTCCTACAGCTGGGGGAAGTTTGCCCTTGTTTTTATTTGAAAAACACCTAAATGCGAAAGTAGTCAACCTATGCATTGCCAATCACGATAATAATCAGCATTCTGAAAATGAGAACGCCCGGATTCAGAATATCTGGGAAAGCATAAAACAGTTATCTGCCATTATGTTGATGGAATAAAGCCTAAGTAAAAAAGTAAGGCTCGGTGGGCAACCTTGCCAAAGGCGCAAGTTTTTATTTAACCGTTTTTAATTTTCGTTTGTTTAGGTATTCTTTGAATTCTTCAAAAGACATTCCTTGGGTTTCTTTTGAAATTTTTTCTTTTACGGCCCTAAAAAACTTAACAGTGTCAAATTCTTTTTCTTTTACAGCTTCTTTAGTTTTCATTTACAATAATATCTTTAGGTGAGCGAATATCCAGTGGTATGTAACCGTTTTTAATATTAATTGCGTTGTAGCCACTTATTCTGAAAACATTGACAATGTGTTTAAAGTTCCAACTTACCAAATAGTCAACTTTGTTAATTGTTGCACAAGCAATATGTCTACAATCATCCATACTGGTTTCTCCAACTACTTTTTCTTGAATATACATTTCTGCGAGCTGATTGACTTCTTTAGTAATCTCAATAATTTCAATAGTTTTTTTATTTATATTTATGAAATGTGACTTAACTTTTTCGGGGGCACTATCTAATTCATATTCAGTTAAGTCTGAGAATACACAAACTATTTTTCCTGATTTTACCATTTCAAAAAGTTGAATTGTTTCTTTTTGAAATTCAATATCATAAACTCCACCAAACACAGAAGTATCAAAATATAATCTTGGTATTTTCATAACATGAATTTACAAATATTTTAAGTCTGGAATGTTATTTTTTAGAAATTCTTTAGGTACATGCACCTTTGGGCTCGTCTCTAAAAGAAGTCTAAAAGTGCTTTATCACAATATGGTTATTCTGGGTTAATGTGAGTTATTCATCAATTTTGGTAAAATATAGCCTGTTATTCTAGAGATAAACCGCTCTTTGATAAGTTATATTTGTGTTTCATAACCCAGTAAATGATGTTGACACTCTTTTTTGTAAAACTTGATAAATTTACTACCTACGGTCAAATCGGAAGTATTTCAGACTTTTGCCTTAAATCAAATTTGTAAGAAATATTTGTTTCCCAATAGGGAAATTCATACTTTTGATAAAAGTTATGAATGAAACCAAACTTTAATATTGAATTATTGCCTGAAGCCGTTGATTTTTTAGAAAATATTGATGATAAAACGAGCGTATGGAGACCAATAAATTTAAAACTGTTTCGCTTGACACAATGATTGACAAACACATAGGAAAAGTTGGAACGGAAAGACGTGATGCTTTTGAAAATGAATTAAGAATAGACTTGTTAGGACAGGCTATTAAGCAAGCAAGACAGGAACGTAATCTTACTCAAGCACAACTAGGCGAACTTGTTGGCGTTCAAAAAGCTCAAATTTCTAAAATAGAAAACAGCATTAAAAATGCAAGATTTGAAACCATTTTGAATGTATTTGACGCCTTAGGTGCAAAAGTTAACTTTAGTGTAGAACTAAACAACCGTAAATTAGGATAATATTTGATTTGTTGCAAGATTTTATGCTGTGAAAAATGAGGAATTCTTTGGGTAATCAGGGTTTGTATGCTTATTTTCATGATACTTATTATTTCTTTTTTTTTTAATATCAAACTTTATTTTCTATCCCTTTTTTTAGCATATTTTGGATTGAAAAAAGTAATAAAATAATGGTTAAAACGCAAATGGTGAGTAAAGCAATACCTGCTGTTGTTATGGCTAATAACCTGTTTTCTGCCTTGATCGAATTATCCCTGGATTTTTGATTTTCTCTCCAATTAAGTTTTTCATCATACAACTTTAAATATCTTTTAAGAGATTTCACCAGCCCGATTTCATGATAAAATTTAATTTCTTTAGTAAAATCATCTATTGCTCGTTTTAATTGTTTGGGATTTTCAACGGCAGAAGATTGTAATATTTTAAAAACTAAGAAATATTCATCTGAGCTTTCTTCATCATCAAATCCTAGGTTTCTATTTGCAGTGATTACTTTTTCAGCTTGCAGGAGTTCTTCTTCTTTTATCCCCTTTAAAAGGTCATAATCTAGTATTTGATAAAATCTTTTTAGTGTTTCTTTATTAGAAATGGAAATGAATCCAAAATCCGTCATCTTATTTAAACGTATGGCATCGTTAATTGTAAATTCATCTAATCTACGATGATATTCAAACTGACTACATAAATCCTTAAATCTGGTTTCTGATTGAAGGAAATCAGGGTTATATAAAGATACAAGTAATTGAATAGAAGATAATACCTGTAATTGTGCACAATAATCTAAAGAATCAATATACCGGCTTTTGTAAATTTCATTTAGCAAATTAGGAACGGCATTTTCATTTGGTACAAATACTTGCTTTTTTACTTTAATAGGTAACCAGGAATTTTTTGTATAAATATCATATCCAAATCGATCTTTTAGATTAAAAGTTCGTACTTGGTAACTTCCCAAACTATCCCATTCCAATAATGGAATCATTTCTTTTAATTTAGTTAAAGAAGTATTAATTAATTCCTTAGAACAATTCGATTCTTTATTTTTTGAATAATCAATAGTATCAATTTCATTTTCTACTACCTCCCATTTATCTACCTTAACTCGAATAGGCGCTCCTGGCCTTGCATTATAAATAAACCATATTGCTCCCGACAATAAAAGTATAATGGAACAAACTGACAGTATTTGCCACGTTCTTCTCCCAAAAGGAAATAATATTTTTTCTTCGATTTGATTAAAGAATTGTTTGAAATTAAATGAATTACGAGACATATATTAAATTTTCATGAAGTTAATTATAAATTGAAATAATAATCCGAATATAACAATAAATATTTATACCAAATGATATGTTAAATTATACCGTAATTTTAGTTATTTTTAATCCTTTCGCTTCTTCCATATTCCAGTGACATCATCGGAATGGGTGGCACAATGGCAACCGGATTATCCAACAAACAATTAGAAATACGTTCACCAAGAGAATTTGAAAGATATGAAGACAACTGAAAAAACATTTGACGCTGTGAAATTTATGCGCCAAGAGCGTGACAAATTGAGCGAGAAGTTATCCAAAATGACAAGAGAAGAAATCATTGAATACTTCAATAAACGCAAGTCACAGACGACAATAAAACCCTCAGCATAAAAACATGGGTTTTACGTCAGATAGGGTGATGTGTAAATAAAATAAACCTTTTTTTATTGCCCCTTATCAATTATTTGAAAAACGCTCTCTTTAGAGATTTTAAGAGATTTAGCAATGATTTCAACAGGAACACCATTTTCATTAAGCCCCAAAACCGCTTCTATTTCTTTATCTTCTTGAGCCTTTTTAATGATGTCCTTTGTGTCTATTTCTATCGTATGGTTTCTACTGGCAATACTCATCAAATGCCTTAAATATGCATCATAAGCTTTACGCTCCTTCTCGGGGAGTTTCATGGCATCCAATTTCTCATTGGCTTCTTTTAAACCTTTAGCTGAAAAAGTTGGTTTGATTTCGTCATTTTTCAGGAAGTATATCCACTCGTCTAATTTATCATTTATTTTATTCTTAAACTTCCCTATCTTAATTACCCAAAATTCTGGATAAATTTCATGCACCCTTGTCTTCTTGTACGCTTCGATTTGCCGGTCAGAAAGCCCTAAAATATCACCCTTGTGTATGCCCTTAAATATTGTTGTGCCGTGATAAACGTAATCTTTCCCTTGTCCCAAATCAAAATAGGCAATGGTAATCGAAATGATCTTCTTCACGTTGGCATAAGCCTGGGTTTCCTTAATGTGCTCGGTTATGGCTTTTGACGCACCAAAAAGCATTCGATGAAAATAGTCATACTCTTGGGTATTCTGCACTTCTATAATGACAAGTTCTCCTTTGTGGTTTTCTACCAAGATATCTACTCGATTGAACTTATCGTCCTCCTCTTCCTTGTTTCCCTCACTTTCGAGTATTTGTTTTATCCGTACATCTTCGCCAAGCAACTCTGACAGAAAGCCTTCGAGTATGTCGAAGTTAGCTTTGTGGCGGAGCATTTTTTTCATCGCCCAGTCGAAGCGCACCAATTTTTTGATCATTTCGGTTAACTTTTCACTAAAGATAAGATGTTTTAGGGCATGAAAATGATAAATTTTTGTATTTAAACTGCATTACATCGATCATGTCCATGTTCGACGATGCATTATTAGCACTTTTATTAGGCCTTTTTAGATATGGGGTTCTTGATGAGGACTTTGTATATCTTGAAACTCGATTTCTGTGATTTTTCGATGTTTAATGCACTAAAGCGATGGAAAACACCCGATCTTGCCCTTCTTTCATCAGTTTGCGACTTGTTATATATTTTGTTATTTCCAAAATTGAAATATTTTATTTAGAAAGAAGTGATCGGACTTTCGGAAATAAATAAAATATAATGAATAATCAATTTCTTATATATGATTTCTGTTTTCCGGTTAAATAAAAATGGCTCCATGTTCTAATTGTTTTTCTATTAATCTCTAATCAATCTTGGAGTTTTTAGAACTCATTTTGGCTCGGAATCGCTTCCATTATTTTGGATTCTATTTTTCCTTCTAAGTTCCGGCAACAGATTGATAATTTTGATTTTTCTTTGTTTATAATCTATCCATTCGGGTAGTTTGTTCTGGAGCAAATCATTGGCATCTTTTCTTTCCATATGCCCATGTTCTCTAATTTCCTTTTCAATTAAATCCAGATAGTATTTCTTGTCAAATGCTCTGTTCTTTAAGTAATCAGCTGACATGGGGTTATCGACCATGACCGGACACACACCAAGACATACCCTTGCGTCTCACCTTCTTAAAAATGACCAAATAACGGAAGATCAAATCAGGATTATTCTTGGACATTCAAATATTGCAACTACAA
>Ga0209087_1002049_pt1 | contig 11511 bp, 9 predicted proteins | sample S_130805_EF_Meta_FD_187321 | JGI IMG/M metagenome (GOLD analysis project Ga0209087, IMG submission 187321) | Freshwater microbial communities from Lake Simoncouche, Canada to study carbon cycling - S_130805_EF_MetaG (SPAdes) (version 2) | ecosystem: Environmental > Aquatic > Freshwater > Lake ...
TGATAACACCGCAGCACATGCTCACGCCTCAAATGTGGCAAGTGCAATTGCTATGAAAATGCATGGCATTGAGCCGATTATGCAAGTGGTTTGTCGTGACAAAAATCGTTTAGCAATTCAAGCAGACATTGTTGGTGCAAGTTTGCATGGAATTGAAAACATTTGTGCTCTAACTGGAGATGATGTAACAGCAGGAGATGAAACTGAAGCTCGAAGAGTTTTTGATTTAGATGGTCCACAGTTAGTAAGGCTTGCGACCACAATTGGTCGTGGGGAATATATGTCTGGCAGAAAAATTGAACCAGCACCACATTTGTTTGTTGGGGCAGTTGAAAACCCTTCAGCACCTCCATTTGAATACCGTGTACAAAGAGTTGCAAAGAAAGTTGCAGCTGGAGCGAGATTTTTACAATTACAAATCTCTTATCATCCAGATAGATTAGAAAAATTCTGTCAAGGAGTAGTGGCTGCGGGATTAGATAGACATGTGGCGCTACTTCCAACAATTGTTTTAATAAAAGGGGTAAGACCTTTGAAGTTCATGAATGAAAAAGTTCCAGGCATTAGTGTTCCCCAAGATGTAATTGATCGAGTAGAAAAAGCAAGTGATCAAGCAGAAGAGGCTTACCAGCAAACTTTAGAATTTTCTAAACATGCACTTTCACTTCCTGGAGTTAGAGGATTACATGTAACAGATTTTCGACATGATGACACTCTTGATCGATTAATGACAGACCTTGGTCGCACCCCGCGATCATTGAATTAGAAAAAAGGAATAGAAATGCATTCAATTCTTCGCTCAGCGACTAAAGAAGTAATAATTGGTCATGATGTTCCTTTTGTAATTATTGGTGAGCGTATTAACCCAACTGGTAGAAAAAAGTTTCAAGAACAACTTCGCGCAGGAGACTTAAGTCAAATTGAAATAGACGTTCAACAGCAAGTTGAGGGTGGCGCTGATGTTCTAGATGTGAACATGGGCGTTCCGTTAACTGATGAACCAGATTTGTTAAGTAGAGCAATAAAACTCGTTCAAAGTAAAACAGATTTGCCAATTTGTATTGACTCATCAGTTATTGAAGCTCTAGAAGCTGGATTAAAAGCCTATGAAGGAAAAGCATTAGTTAATTCCATGACCGGTGAAGATGATCGTATGGAATTGATTTTACCTTTAGTTAAAGAACATAAAGCAGTAATTATGGCTTTATCAAATGATGAAACTGGAATTCCAGCAACCGCTCAAGAAAGATTAGTAATCACTGAAAAAATCGTTAGAACAGTTGAAAAATATGGAATTCCCTTAGAAGACTTAGTTATCGACCCACTTGCAATGACAGTTGGAGCCGACACTGAAGCAGTTAAGATAACACTTGAAACAATTCATTTAATTAAAGAGAAATTTGGTTTGAATATGTCCATGGGTGCATCAAATGTTTCATTTGGGCTGCCAAATAGACATGCAGTTAATGCGTCATTTTTGCCTATGGCAATGGCAGCTGGGCTAACAAGTGCGATCATGGATGCAAGAACAAAAGAAATTGGTACATCAGTGAGAGCTGCTGATTTATTACTTGGAAATGATCCATGGGGTGGAAATTGGATTTCTGCTTTCAGAGCACAACAACCAAGTGCCTAAATTAAATGGCTAAAGAAAAAATTGAACCTGAATTAGTTGAGCATTCAGGACTTGGTCGAGTTAAATTAGATTTTTCGCCAAGTAATCAATCATTTAAAGTTCCCCCCGGAGTAAGTGTTTTCGACGCTGCGTCTTGGAATGGAATTGCCATTGATTCAACTTGTGGCGGTCATGGAACATGCAAAAAATGTAAAGTTCAAATAACTGAAGGTATTGTTCCTATTTCTAGATTAGATATTAGAGCATTTAGCCAAGAAGAATTAAAAAACGGTTGGCGCCTTGCTTGTGTGGCTCGCGCAACCGAAAATTTGGCAATCACTGTTCCGCCAATGACTACCAGACCAAAGGCTGCAACTGTAGGAGTTGGAAGACAAGTAATTCTTAGACCTGCGGTACAAAAAAGATATCTAGAGTTAACAGAACCAACTTTGCATGATCAAAGACCAGATATTCAAAGAGTTACAGATGGAATTGACGATCTAGAAGTAAGTGTTGAATTTGAAGTATTGCAAAAGCTTCCAACTATTTTGAGAAAAAATAACTTTAAAGTCACAGCAGTAATTGTTGACAATCTTTTAATTGATATCGAACCAGGAGATACAACTTCATCAAGATTTGCAGTTGCTTACGATTTAGGTACAACCACTGTTGTAGCCACACTTTTAGATTTAAATAACGGAACACCTGCCGCTGTTAAATCAATGTTAAATCTTCAGCAACCTTTTGGTGCGGATGTGATTTCAAGAATCTCTGCCACAATGCTTGATGAGACTGCTCTACAAAGATTAAGAGAAGCTGGTCAATCAACTTTAAGCCAACTAACGGATGAAGTTATTCAAGAAGCAGGAATTAGTAAGTTAAATGTGTATGAAATAGCAGTGGCAGGCAATGCCACAATGATTCAATTAGTTTTAGGTGTTGACCCAGAACCTGTAGGAGTTGCGCCTTTTATTACAGCAACGCAAAGTTGGCCAGTTCTAAATGCTAAAGAATTTGGGTTAGTAATACATCCGCAAGCCCGCGCTTATATTTTCCCATCATTTGGGGCCTATGTGGGTGGCGACATAGTTGCAGGAGTACTCGCTTCAGGAATGGATAGAGATAAAAGAGTAAGACTATTTATTGATGTGGGAACAAATTGCGAAATAGTTTTAAGTGATGGAAATAAAATCTTAACAACTGCTGCACCAGCTGGTCCTGCATTCGAAGCAGCCTCAATTAAATGCGGAATGAGAGCAGCCGATGGCGCTATAGAAGTAGTTAAAATCAACAAAGAAGGGGTAACTTTACAAGTAATTGGAGAAGTTGAACCCCAAGGAATGTGTGGCTCAGGATTAGTAGATGCAGTTGCAGAATTGGCAAAAATTGGAGTATTAGATCAATCTGGTCGATTTGTTTCTCAAGAAGTACTGGAAAAAGATTTTCCAAAATTAAGCGATAGGTTAATAACTCTTGAAACAAACGAAAAAGCTTTTCTTCTACACGGTGATAAAGAAGATCCCTTAGTTTACTTAACTCAGAGAGACGTAAGAGAGCTTCAATTTGCAAAAGCCTCGATTGCCACTGGCTGGAGGTTATTGATGGAACAACTTAACTTGAAAGACGATGATATTCAGCAAGTTCTACTAGCTGGTTCTTTTGGATCCTATTTATCTCCAGCCTCTGCAATTCAAATTGGTTTAGTTCCAAAAATTCCTGTCATGAGAATTGTCAGTGCAGGAAACGTTGCCGGAGAGGGAGCCAAAATGGTTTTGCTTTCTCAACCAGAAAGAAATGGAGCATCAGCTTTATTAAATGAAGTTGAATATGTTGAGCTTTCTGATCGAGCCGACTTTAATGATAAATTCGTGATACAACTAGGATTTCCTAATTAATTGGGCTAGAAACTACTAGCTGGTAATAGTGGTATTGGTCGTACCCAATTGGGCCTAGATCATTTATGGAAATTTCATTACCGGACTCTATTGTCAAATATTCCTTAATGGTCAAGAAATCATCTTTATTTGTTGCCCAGTAAACATTATTTTCCAGTAAATTAGAGTATAAATCAATTGACCTAAAATTCATTCTTTTAATCCCTTCGTCCCAAACTGGGCTAAGGTTATGCCAACCTAAAATAAATGAGCTATTCCTATCGTCTAAAGACTTGAAATTAGTGTAAGGATTTTGCCAATCTGATTTAATACTAGAAGCAGATCCAATTACCTTAATCTCCTTGGGTAGCGAACTTAATGAAATTCTTTGTTGTTCACCGATACTTCTCCAAGTTAAATAAAGATCTTGTCTAGCTTGAAGTTCGATTTGAAAACGTTGCAAATAAAATATAGAACCAATAATTGCAATCAATATTTGAGAGATTAAGAAAATCTTCTTACTCTTGGCACTGATAATTACAGATTGAGAACTTATTGTTAAAAGAATTAAAGCTAATCCACCTAATATGTTTACAGAAATCCTTTCAGGTAAATGATATGAAGTAGCTAGATACAAAAACAGCAATGGAATCCCAGATGTAAATAACACAAGTTGTGAAATAAATTCCCAAATTTTTGGTTTCCTATAAACATTTAGAATATTTACCACCACAATTAGGCCAAATAGCATCACTAACCATGTCCATGGCGCAAAAGCTAGCTTGGTGTTTTCAACTATTTTCTTTGCACTAAAATTTTGCAAGAACACTGCTACTTGGTTTTCATCTGTCACTTCTAGGACCCGAGACAAATTTTCAGAATTCATTTTACTTTCATCAATTAATATAAATCTTGTGAAGAGATCATAGTCTCCTTTATCCCAACCAATTTCAGAATAGGATGATTCAAGTTTTCGCTCAGGCTCTCTCAGTTGAATTTTATGCCTAAGTTGATTTGTTTCATAAAATTCTTTCCATTCATTTTGATTGTAGACAATTTTCTCTCCGATAACATTCGTCAAAAAAATCAGTAATGAAGAGAAAGTAATTATAAGAAAATTCTTTAAGGAAATCTTACTAAAGAAGTATTTTGGAATTAGAACAATTAATAGAAAAAACACAATTATATATAAGGACTCTAATCTGATGGATATCGAAATAAAAAACAGTATTAAGAATACAACAAGTAGAAGATTTTTGTTCTTTTCAACTGTAAAATCGCTTGACAAGTACATAAACGCAAAACATGCACTTGCCCCAGCTACAAAAATACTTGCTCCAGTATATGTTGGAGAAAGTGAAAACCAACTTATAAATGTGACGCTGCTTAGCGACCATAAAATTAACGAAATTAATCTGTTTTGAAATGAAACACTATGTTTAATCTGGAGCAGGGCTAGGACTGTTGCGAAAGAAATGGTAACCACAAAAGTTAAGAAGTATATGTATAAATTAATGTCATTATTTAATTGTTGTAGCCACGATATTGGAAAACTAATTAATGGATTCAAAAAAATTAAATGACCGTTTGGATTACCAGTCAATTGCCCGTTAGAGATACTCGAAATTAACGCATCGTCATTTGTCCCGTACACGGCAACTTTGGATATCGGCATAACAAAATAGAGGTAGGCAATCTGTAGTGATTCGGCAAAAACTGTCCAAATCGCAAACGTTTTGAGGGTTTTCACGTGTACTAGAGTTGCATATTAATAGTCATAATTACGCTTAACGGCACCTAAATTAGGGGCGATAGCTCAGTTGGTTAGAGCTACGGACTCATAATCCGTCGGTCCTGGGTTCGAGCCCCAGTCGCCCCACGCCTATAGAATGGATGAATATCAGAGATTGGATTGAAAAGTGAACACGTTCGTTGTTAATAGAAGTAAGTCAGTCATGGTTTCAGCCCTTGCTGTTTTGTTTGTCTTTACTAACGTACAAATTTCTCAAGCCGCCACCTCAACAAACGTGGATAAATTTTTTGCTGCCGTAAAGAGCGCTAAGCCAGTAGACATTGAGGCAGCTCGCAAGAAATACATAGTTCCAAACTCAAGTGCAGATATCTATGCTCAAATGATCGTCAAGCATTTCACTGGTACTGAATATCTAAAAACGTTAGACAAAGTGGGAAATGTTAGTCCATCTGCCCATGATCTTCCAGGAAAAATAACCAAGAGTAAAGATGGAAGTTTCAAATTAGATTCAACTTTCAACACCATTGACGGTACATATAAGGACTTTGTGTTGAATAAGTCTAAAAAGATTTCTAGCTTCAAGGTAAAGACCACAAATAACGCATTTGTTTCGATTAAAGACAATATTCAATTGTTGACTATGAATTACAACAATGCTGGCACAGAATTCAAAACTGGAATTCACTGGAAATTGCCAACAGGATATTCATTCGTCCAATTGGATTTTATTAACAATTTTGGTGGATTTAAATCATGGTCATATGCTCGCGGATATATTAGAGACGCAAGCGGAGTAAACCATAACACTGTTACAGGACCACTTGGTTGCACTAACACCGGTGGAAAAACAGTTATTGAAGCAACTACTTCCACTGTTGCCGCGATTGTGAAAAATACGAGTTCAACAGTAATTATTCCAATGTATGCAAGCTGCACAGGCGATAATTATGGAGAAATAAGCGTTCCCTTCTTAGTGCAATAGAATAAAAGTTGTTCAAGAAAAAGTTACTTAAGTTTTATGTCTTAATTTTCTATTTAGGTATTTCTACGTTTGTTATTTTAAAAGTAACGAAACAGACATATGGAGTAAATGACGATGTCATAATTCAAAACTGGCTTTCAGGTTTTTATACAGGGACACCAGAATTGATGATTAGGGGATCTGCGACTCCCAGAATCAGCTTTGGATTTATTGTTTCAAATCTTTATGAATTAATCCCAAGTATAAATTGGTTTTCAATTATTTTGCTAGGTTTTACACTTTTTAGTTGGTACTTGTTAGGGGCAATAGCGTTTAGGTCGAATAGTGTATTGGCTCTTGCAGTCTATTTTGTCATATCTTTTTTGCATTTGCTTTGGTTTATCCCAAGCCCTACCTATACAGCAGCTGCTGTGATTTTAAGTTTTTCTACATTACTTTTTTTATCTAAAAAGATTTTAGACGGCAAAGTTAATTTCTACTTTATCCCTATTTCCTTCGCCTACGTATTTAGTTTTTTAATTAGACCAGAATCATTCTTACTAGGAAGTGCAGTAACAATTTCATTTATTGTTTTTGCTTTATTTAAGAATAAACAGGAGATTAAGAAAGAATTTAAATTTATTTTGACATCAATGTTAATTATTATTTCAATTATTGGAATTGATATCGCATTTGAAAAAATTTATTACAAGAATAATACAAATTGGACTGAATACAGAGACTGGGAACAAGCTAGATATAAAATTCAGGCAAACGCTCCAGAAAAAGCGGTACTTGCCGATCCTACAAAATATGGCTGGACTAAAGCAGAGGCAGAAATATTCAAAAATTATAATTCGATTGATCCAAATTATTTCACAGTAGTTAAACTCAATGAACTAATTTTGGATACGCAGAGCTATATAAAAATTGACATAAAATTCTTACAAAAAGCGCATCAACAGATTTTTGATAGTGATATCAATTGGGAGTGGAAACGCTTAATTCAAATCATTTCTTTAGTGTTCTTACTATTTTTGCTACTTTCTTTACCTAAATCAATTAACTATTTACTTTTATCAATTTTGTCGTTGGCTATTATCTATTTAATTATGTTGTATGTGGCTGGATTCTTGCGCCAGCCTGAACGAGTGCAAGTGTCGGTTATATTTTTAAGCATTTTAGTAAGTTGGGCAAGTTTTATATTTAACAATGGTTCAAATTCTAGAAATCAAATAGACCAGTATTCATTCCTTAGTTGGATACTTTTTGCGCTAATTGTTTCAAGCACCTTTAATCAATCCTTATATTTGAAGACCAAAGTTGCAGGGGCGACTAATGTTTTTTGGTTGGCTGAGAGTAGTTACTTAGGCAGTTTTCCTCAGGATTCAATATTTGTAGGCAATGCGTCGCAATTTAGAAATAATTGGATTTCACCCTATAAAGTGGAATACTTTGATGTTGAGAATCGAATAATGTCGTTTGGGTGGCACAATTTTTCCCCACACTGGTTAATGCGTGCCCAAAACTTAGGATTAGATCCAAATAATTTGTTTAATTCCGTGATCCAAGATCCTAGAGTTTACTGGGTTTCAGATCCTGAATCCATGGAATACATTGTGAGTTATATGAAAGAACGCAACTACAATTTTACTGGACCTGAGATAGTGGGAGAGATGGATTACGTAGGTAATGAATACATAGTTTGGAACTTTAATCCTCGTGACTAAAATTGGCATATTGGTAGTTGCATATAACGCTGAATCAACAATTGAATTAACTCTAAATAGAATTCCGCAAGAATTTGCCTCTGAAATTTACTCCATATTAATTAGTGATGATAGATCAAAAGATTTAACGTCAGCTAGAGCCTCAAAATTTGCCGATAGTTCAAAACTTCCGATTCAAGTAATCTCTCAACCAATTAATTTGGGTTACGGGGGAAACCAAAAATTTGGATACTCTTGGGCAATCAAAAGCGATTGGGACATAGTTGTTCTTTTGCATGCTGATGGTCAATATGCTCCAGAGTTTATCGCCCAAATAGTTAAACCGATAATTGAAAATAATGCTGATGCCGTTTTTGGATCAAGAATGCTTAATAAGAAAGATGCCTTAAAAGGGGGCATGCCCAAATACAAGTGGATTGGAAATCAAATACTGACCTTTATCCAAAATGAATTAACAAATCAGAGTTTTTCTGAATGGCACAGTGGCTATAGGGCATATCGCGTTGAGTCTTTGAAGAAGATTAATTTGGGTAGTCTAAGTAATGGATTCAGATTTGATACCCAGATTATTCTCGAACTATTGGCCACAAAACAAAGAATTTCAGAAATTCCGATTCCGACTTTTTATGGCGATGAAGTATCCCATGTAAACGGATTGGAATATGCTCGTGAAATAATATGGGACACAATGAGACACCGGGTTAAACACGGCGTGTCAAAGGAAAGTAGTATCGATAAATAGACATATTCTCCCAATAAGGAACTAAGTCGCCGGGGAAGGCCAACTTGGTTTTCGGAGGATATATGGAATATGTAGTAATGGTTTCGCCTCAAGAAGTTCGAGGTGAAATGAAAATTTATTCATGCCCAAAGAGTATTTGTACTCATGTTGACTGGGCATTAAGCGATATCTTCCAAAACAAAATTGAACTTGATTGGAAACCCCAACAAATAGCACCAGGTGCATATTCTGCGAATTTGAATTGGCATGGACCTGTTGGATTGAGCTCTAGAGTCGTATCGGTTTTAAGTAAATGGCCTAAACTTAGATTAGAAGTTTTTCAAGATAGTAGTGGTAAAACTAGTGGCGAACGTTATGCAGTTGCTCCCAATTTAGGAATTTTTCGCGCAGACATTAATTTATTAGGTGAAACTATTGTTACCGAATCAAGATTGAGATCTGCCTTAGAGAGAACCAGAATTGAAAATGAACCATTTGAAGTTGAATTAGCTTTTCTATTAGGAACTCCTTGGGATGAAGATTTAGAACCATTTAGAAGATCTCACCAAGGTTCGATAGTGAAATGGATTAGTAAAACTGGCTAGTTCTTTGAAAAAGCAATACAGACGTTGTGTCCACCAAATCCAAATGAGTTATTCAAGGCAAAGCTTGCATCACTAGCAAGTTTAAACGGAACATTCTTAGCAACGTTAACTTGTATTTCTGGATCTTGATTATCTAAATTAAGTGTTGGTGGAATTAAACCTTCTTTTAGTCCCAAGATTGTAAATACAGACTCCACTGCACCTGCTCCACCTAGTAAGTGTCCAGTCATTGATTTAGTTGCAGTTACTACAACATTATCTAGTGCATCTCCTAAGGCAGATCTCATTGCTTTGTATTCAGCAATATCTCCAACTGGAGTTGATGTTGCATGTGCATTTACATGACAAACATCTGCAGCTTTAGCGTTGGCATCCTTTAAAGCAAATTTCATAGCTCTAGAAGCACCTGCACCTTCTGGTTCAGGAGCAGCAATGTGATAACCATCAGATGACATTCCAGCACCAGAAACAACGCCATAGATTTTTGCTCCACGTTTAATTGCATGTTGTTCTTCTTCTAAAATTAAGGCTCCCGCACCTTCACCCATAACAAATCCGTCTCGAGCAAGATCATATGGACGAGATGCTAATTGTGGTTCATCATTTCGAGTTGAAAGTGCACGCATTGATGCAAATGCTGCGATTGCTAATCGATTTACACAAGCTTCAGTTCCGCCTGCAACAACAATGTCTGCTCTGTTATTTCTAATCATTTCTAATGCTCCAGCAATTGCTTCAGCGCTTGTGGCACAAGCTGAAACTGGGGAGTGAACTCCTGCACGAGCTCCAACTTCTAAACCAACCATTGCTGCTGCACTATTTGGCATGATCATGGGTACAGTCATCGGATTTACTCGATCTGGACCTCTTGAATTTAAAATGTCATATTGTTCTAAAACAGTAGATAATCCACCAATACCAGTTCCGAAGAAAACACCTAAACGTTCTTTATCAATATCTGGAGATCCTGCATCCGACCAAGCTTCCTTAACGGCGATTACACCCAATTGTGTGCTTCGATCCATGCGTCGGGCACTTACTCGATCTAAAACTTCAAAGGGATCCACTGTGACAAGTCCTGCAATTTGAGCAGCTAGACCTTCAGACCAAGGTTGATTAATTTTTACAATGCCAGATTTGCCGGCTAAAGCATTAGCCCAAGTTTCAGAAACATTTTTACCAATTGGGGTTAAAGCACCAAGGCCCGTAACAACTACGCGACGAGACATGTCAACCCCAAATTGAATTTTTTAAGAATATTTATTAGGAAGCTTTTTTGATGAATGAAACTGCATCACCAACAGTTCTTAAATTCTTAACCTCTTCGTCAGGAATTTTCACGCCAAATTTATCTTCGGCAGCCATAACTACTTCAACCATGCTGAGAGAGTCAACTTCTAGATCGTCTAGAAATGATTTGTCAGCAGAGACCTTTGATTGGTCAACGCCAGCGACTTCATTCAGGATTACTGCAAGGTCACTAACGATCTGTTCGTCGGTCATTTACTTACCCTTCTTAAATTGGCGGTTTCCAGTATTTCTGAAAACCGTCATGGAACCACGATAACTTGGCCGCTATAGGCAAGCCCAGCACCGAATCCCATCAGTAAAGCTAAGTCACCTGACTTTACTTCACCATTGCGCCTCAAGGTATCTAGAGCCAAGGGAATGGTGGAAGCACTCGTGTTTCCCATGTTTATTCCATCTCTAGCCACAGCCACGTGAGAGGGAAGTTTGAGTGATTTTGCGATGTGATCGGTAATTCGTTGATTGGCCTGGTGGGGAACAAAAGCAGATAAGTCTTCCACTCCAATTCCTGCTTTTTCTAAAGTTCGGTGCGCTATTCCAACCATTTCCGAAATGGCCCATCTAAATACTTTTTGACCCTCCATTTTTAGTGCAGGAAATTCACCATCTTTTTCATTCATATAAGTTGGCCAATCTTTGGTCATGCAAATCCAGTCGTTCAAAGATCCGTCAGCCCCCCAAGTTGGAGAACTAATGCCTGTTTCATCAGAAGCAGAAACTACGAATGCCCCTGCACCATCAGCAAATAAAAAGGCAGTACCTCTGTCTTTGTTGCTCACAAAATCGGTCATTCGTTCTGAACCAACAATAATTGCATTTTTACAATCACCTGACAAAACTGATTCACTTGCAATTGCTAAGCCATAACTAAATCCTGAACAAGCAGCCCCAATGTCATAAGCACCAGCATTTGTTGCACCAATTTTGGAAGCAACTTGCATTGC
>Ga0209087_1002054_pt1 | contig 11483 bp, 9 predicted proteins | sample S_130805_EF_Meta_FD_187321 | JGI IMG/M metagenome (GOLD analysis project Ga0209087, IMG submission 187321) | Freshwater microbial communities from Lake Simoncouche, Canada to study carbon cycling - S_130805_EF_MetaG (SPAdes) (version 2) | ecosystem: Environmental > Aquatic > Freshwater > Lake ...
CCGGGCCTGGATCAGCACGTTCATTTCGCCCTACTGCTGACATTGCTTACCGGACTGTCCACCGGCATCGGCAGCCTGCTGGGCTTGTTCAACCGCAGCTTCAATCCCCGCCTGCTCGCCCTCTCGCTGAGCTTCTCCGCCGGGGTGATGATCCAGGTGTCTTTCATGGAGATCTTTCCCAAGGCCCGCACCACCCTCAGCGCCGCCCTGGGCGTCAGAGCCGGCTACGTATGGACCACGATCGCCTTCTTCGCCGGCATCGCCCTGATGGCCGCCATTGACAAGGTGCTGCCGAGCCACGGTGATGCCGCCCAACTCGGCCTGCGCCCTTCTCAGTCCGCCAACGCCGAGGATAGAAACGCCCTGCTGCGTATGGGCCTGTTCTCGGCCCTGGCGATCGCGATTCACAACTTCCCCGAGGGTCTGGCGACTTTCATGGCCGCCGTCAGCAACCCCAGGTTTGGGTTGAGCATCGCCTTAGCGATCGCCATCCACAACATTCCGGAGGGCCTGGCAATCTCAGCCCCACTGCATTACGCCACCGGCAACCGCGCCCTGGCCTTCTGGCTCTCCTTCGCTTCGGGTCTAGCCGAGCCGCTCGGTGCTCTGCTCGGCTACGTCTTACTGAGGTCTGTTCTCACACCCCTGGTGATGGGTGTGGTGTTCGCCGGTGTGGGAGGAGTGATGGTCTACATCTGCCTCGATGAACTGCTGCCTGCCGCCCAGCGCTATGGCACCCACCATCAGATGATCGCCGGCGTAATCGCCGGCATGGTGGTGATGAGCACGAGCCTTCTATTGCTTGCCTGAGGTGAGCACCCTGAACAATTCACCCAGGCACTGAAGCGGCACCACCAGGTCGGCTTCGCTGAGCTGATCCAGCAACCGCCGCGTCGCGCTCACCCTGGCTTCATCCCCGAAGCCTTCGGCATAGACCAGCAGGTTGGTGTCCAGAGCGGCGCGCATCAGTCGTAGAGGTCGTCCCGTTGCCAGTTGCGGGGTTCACCGCTCGCCGGCTGCGTTGCCAGCCGCGCCAGCAGGGCACGGCGCGATACCGCCAGGGAGGCTGTGCTCTCCACGGCCGGGGCGATGGTGGCGACGGGGCGGCCATGGGAGAGGACGGTGAAGCTCTGACCCTGGGCCACTTGCCGCAGCAGGGACGAGAAGGAGCGATTGGCGTCGGATGCGCTCACAACTCCTGGATGGAGAGAGGGGCCGGTGTCAGCCAAGAGCATGGATGTAGTTGATCCCACTACTTTAGGGGGGGATGCGGTGCCAGGCCTCCCTGAGCTGCTGATCGGTCGCAACCGCTTCTCTTCGAGAAGGCTTTGCCTACGCGAACTCCCCCTGTGGGGAGGTGGTGGAGCCAGCTATACCGGCTGAGGGCCAGACTTGCCGGCGAGATGCGCTGGAGTGAGCAGCCAAATGGGAGCAGACGATCAGCAGCTGGAACTTCTTGGCGCCCTGGAAGCCCTGGGCGGCTCGGCTGGGAACGGCAAGCTGCGCGATCTGCTCGGCTGGGACGAGGCCACCTACGAGGCGGTGAAGGCCCCGCTGGTCGCGTCAGGCCAATTGCAACCAGGCCGAGGCCGCGGGGGCTCGCTGAGCCTGACAGACGAGGCTGTCGCTGGCAGCAGCGCCGCAGCGGATCGACGCCCCGCCGCCAGCCCACGGACGCCCCGGACGGTGTCGCCGCCAACTCCCGGCCCCCAGCCCAGCGGCAAACAGAACCTCTCGGCCTTCATCTGGAGCGTGGCCGACCTGCTGCGGGTGGCAGGGCAGGCCTTCTGCAACACCTCAGCCCTGAGCATGAAACGGCTGATGGGCGACCAGGACAACATCGGCGAAAACCTGCGCTCCTACATCCAGGCGTTCACGCCGCGGGAAGTGATCAAGCTGATGGTGAATCTGATCTTCATCGAAGACGACCAGGCCCTCACCCAAGGCGGCATCGTCCGCAGCCTCTACGACCACACCGCGGGCACCGGCGGCATGCTCAGCGTGGCCGAGGAACACCTGGTGGGGATGAACCCCGAGAGCTACGCGATCTGCAAGGTCGACATGCTGATCAAGGGGCAGGACATCAAAAATATCCGCTTCGGCAACACGCTCGCCGATGATCAGCTGGGTGAGGCGAAATACGACTACATGCTCTCCAATCCGCCATTTGGGGTGGAGTGGAAGAAGATCCAGAAGGAGGTGCAGAAGGAAGCCGACAGCCTCGGCTATGCCGGACGTTTTGGCCCTGGCCTGCCGCAGGTGAGTGATGGCTCGCTGCTGTTTCTGCTGCACTTGATCAGCAAGATGCGCCCCGCTCTAGAGGGCGGCAGCCGCTTTGGCATCGCGCTGAATGGCTCGCCCCTGTTCACCGGCGGTGCGGGATCGGGCGAAAGCGAGATCCGCCGTTATGTGCTGGAAAACGATTTGGTGGAGGCGATCATCGGCCTGCCTACCGATATGTTCTATAACACCGGCAGTCGCTTAACATCCGTTTCAGGGATAAATTCCTCAACAAGGCGCTATTCAACACCGTGGCCGACACGCAGGCCATGGCTGATCGCTGGCGCTGGGAGTACAACACCCTCAAGACCCATTCAGCCCTCCAGGGGCGTATGCCCTTGGAGACAATTCAACCAGCTGCAACATGACCACCAAATCTCATTAGGCCTGGACCGATCAACGGGGTCACCTCAAGCTGGCATCTTTGGTCAAATCGGGCGTGGTTGACCCCAAGATTGGCCGTGCCTAGAGCAGGTGAGATGGTTCTTTCGTAAGCAGTTTCCGTTTGTCCAGATGACAAACTGTCATACAGAGATGGATGGAATGGTCTGTGCAGTCAAAAATGTCATGGGTTTATAGGGTATTAAATTGAAAACCATTAATCTGGTTAGTGCTTTTCTTTTGAGTCTTCTTGTCACATTACCGGTCATGGCGGAAGACCAGTGGAAACCGGAAAGATTGCGTTTGCAAGCCAAATATGATCCGAAAGGTAAGGTACTTAGAAATTCAACGGAAGAGATGGACCCTCGTATCACTGGAAAAAATACTGCTAACAAGAATGATACAGTTACAACCAGGATGACTAGAGCATGGGTCGTTCTTAATGAGGCCAATCCTGATGTGATTATGAATAATAATACCACTATCATCATGGGAAAGTCATGTTTAGAACTGGATAAAGGTGGGGCACTCTTTGTGGGCAAGACCTGTATAACGATTCCGAATCTTTCTGCGAATGCCAGCTCTTCGGTTGCTATCGAGTCTTCAGTTGTTATCGAGAAAGGGGATCAGGATCTCTTCACGGTGAAATCTCTGGCAGGCCAGGCTGTCATTGGCAGTGAGTCATTCATGACGAAAGATGGCTATGGCAATGCCAATCGATACCCAAGCATCAGCCCACGGATTGATCTGGGAGTTAGCGGTTTTACCAATGCATATCCTTCGTCGGGAGGTCTTGTGATGGGAGGTATTGCAGGTTTCGTCCCGCTTTCCCAAACTAGACAGAAGTCAATCCTGTACTCTTACTCAACTTTAGGATCAAATTTTGATGGTTATTCGGGCGCAGCAACAGAAGTTGGTTATCGCTGGTTTGTGCCATCATTGAAGGCAATCAATAGCGTTTATCTCGGATATTCCGGATTTGAATCTCCTAGCTGCTTTACGAGCTTAGTGAATGTGGGAGGTCAGTGGGAAAGGGCACGTTGGCGCCTTGGAGCAAGTGGCGGTTTGCAAGCCGGAGGTTGTAATTCAGGCTTTAGCTTCGGCGCTCTGAGCCTTTCCATACCCATTGCCAAAACTGATTCGTTCCGCACTGTCTATCTCAGCATTACCCCCTACGTGATCTGGGGAGAAAATGTTATCTCCCCATTCAATTACGAGGATGGGGGTTCCTCGATATCTCCCGGAGCGAGACTCTCTGCTTCTGTCCCCTTATCAAAGCGGGTCAGTTTTGATGTGTATGGTGGAGCAGACGCTGTGTATGGCGCCATGATTGGTGGTCGTTTCAATTGGCGCATTCCAGTGGGTGGAAATATTGTGAATGACCCTAATCTTGTGGCAAATAAGTCCAAGCAAACTGAACCTCCTCCCGATCAGCAGTTGAATGAGACTGGAGGCCAAGTTGTCGTCTCAGAGTCATACAAAGCCGACTTTACAGCTGACGGGAAGCTGGTTGGGGAGGTTGTAAAGATGAGCGCAAACGAAATTACATCACTTATTACCGAATATATGCAAGGATTCGAGCCTCTGCCTGAGAGCAACAGAATCGCTCAGGTTGCTGCTCGCAATGGTGCGCTGACCACGTCTGTAGCTGGCACTCTAGGGTCTTATTATCTTGAATCAGCAAGCATGCCAATCAGTCGGACAGTACAGCAGCCCTTTGACGTAACAACGGTCTTCCCAACTGCACCATATGCATGTGCGGTATCAGCCGATGCCAAAGCCTATGCAGAACAGCGATTGCGTGAGGATGGTAAGAATGAGGCAGCCGATAGAGTGGCGGCTGCCAATGACGTGTATTTAGGGCGTGGCGACAAAGTGAGCGACGGCTGGCCCATCACCACCTCTAAGAACCGTGCTTATCGAATTGCAAATGGATCGGTATGTGGTGAACTGAACTCATTCATCAGTGGTGCGAACGACTATTCTGGTCCTCAGAACCCACTGCAAACTGTAGTTCTCGACTGATACGCTGATTCTGCCTATTATCTACGTGAAGCCCCAGTCAAGGTTAAGGTTGTTTGGAGGCTGATGACTCGGCCAAATTGGCGAAGGTGGGATTGAGCGGTTTGATCATCTTTTCGCCTATTCTCTGCCCTGGGTCAATCGGTGTTGAAATTTCATTAGATCTACAGTAGATCAGCTGCATAATAGAGCCCTACTTCTTTGATGCCGGCACTTCAAGGCAATGCGGTTGCCTCACTCTTCAGCGCAGAACCGGCTCAATGGGGGATTCCAAAAGTGTCGAATGATCGGATGTGAATCCATAGTGACACCAGACTTCAAATCTACGGATCCTGTAATCACCGGTTCAAGCTGCTGCATTGGAAGGGCATCACCAGAACGCATGAGAGGTTTACCTCTGTTTTCTTGGTTCAGACGGGTCAGTTGGGATTCCCACCTGTTCGCTGTCGCTGAAGACATTCATCAATGGATCGAATTTCCGGAGTCCCCGCCCGAGATCAATTGGTGAGATAGATTCGCAATCGGTAGGATGATTGGTCCTTGGGGTGCTACCTTCATTTGAATTTTTGCATAGCATCGGCACCAAATCTTCCTGGTCAGACAGCCCCCACGCCAGGAGGCGTCCGTTGAATAGTTTTTTATTGGGCGATTTTGTAAGCGCTGGCACAATGACGTGGATTTCAGCTGCTTTGTAGATATGAGGAATGCGAATCAATACGGAACGATTAATTGTCTCTCCTGGATGGACTATGTCGTCGTCAAAGATCCTTCCCACTGCCAGGATGGGACCGGTCTCGTTGTTAACGCCCCTCTCCGCGTAAATCAGGGGCTCCCCCCGGAGTGCCTTGTCCCCAAGAGATGCGAATACCCCTTCGGAACCTTCTTTTCTCTTAATTCCAAAGAGCCGCCAGGTATTGCTAAGCAGGTACACCTTGCGAGTGCTCGAGTTGGTGACTGTAATCTTCAGCGTCATCTCCGAATCCCCAGCGCTGGATTTGCTACCTTCTACCGGAGTGAGCGAAAGATCAAGGTTGATGTGAGCCGGCGCCCATGATGGGACAAGGATGTCCTTATAAATAAACGTATAGATTCCCCAAACGGCGCCCAATAAGATACCGGTCGACTGGATCAAATGGTGCGTAATATCAGAACGCATCCACTGACGAACTCTGATGGGTCCGTCATCCGCTCCGGTCCCGGGCATTCCCCTGTCTTCAGACTTGTTGCAAGCCCCAAGCTTATCTGGAGGCTCCGGTATTGTCAAGGGTTGATCTTTCTCATCCTTTGGCATGAATGGTGAGACCTATGGGAGTGGGGACTACTTACCTGAGGCTGATAGCTTCAAGCCGTTGATTCGCCGGGGACAGGGAGCTTGGGGTCGAGGGCGGCAACTGCTACTCATTACCGCCACCAAGCTGCTACTACCACGCTGGTCCTTGAACTGCTCTAGCTCTGCAAGCACGCCCGGATCTGGAACACGACCATTGGCGAGTGCCAGCATGTCGGTATCAGAACAGGAGGCCTCGGTGGCGCCTATGCCCGTGAGCAGCGCATAGGCTCTCTGAGGTCGAGTGCCCATGCGATCGGCTTGGTAGCTGCTGTAGGCACTTAGTGCAGGCCCCAGCTGCTTCTTCATTTCAGCGCTCATCTGAGTTGGTGCCGCGCCGATGAACACCCCGGCGAGACAATTGGCTTGCAAATTGGTTGCAGCGGGGGGAAGAGAGGAGATGTCGCTTCGTCGGCTGAGCAAACTTTCCGCAAGGGCCGTGGCGATCCAATAAGCAATCGCCGATTCGCCATAGGACTTGACTCGCCACTCCAGGAGGTTGCGATCCAGTAGTACGCGAGCGTTGCCTACGCAATAAATGCCAACGCTGCCCTGGTCATGGGTGGGCGCGGGATCGCTGCAGACCTTCCGGACCCCCGTGCCGGCAGGAAGCAGATCGATTGAAGGAAAGGGGAGGGATGCCGTGGAGGGATCGGTGCTCCAGGACTCGCGTAGAAGCCTGCTGGTTCGCTGCACCGAAGCTTCGAGCTTATCCCCAGCGGCATAGGCTCTTGGAGCGAGAGGTTGGAGTCCAGTGAGCTGAGCAATCACCGCCACGGCTCCAGCAACTCCGACGAAGTCACGTAGGGGTAAGTAAGCCAAAGCTGAGGGATCGCACTTGTTCGTGCATACTAAGTCGGAGCTAGATCATTTTGGCGGCATTGCTCGTTCAGAGGGCCGTTGCTGAATCGGCTGCCAGTCTCCCGTAAGCTGGAATGCTCCCCAAACGTACATGTCCCTGTAGAGGGGTTCGGGATGGCTGCGGAATGCTGCTTGTGTGGCGACCAATGCCTCGGATCGTCCTAGACCCGCCCGCAGCCTGCTGTAGTAGTCGGCCATGAAGGCGGCGGTGGCGGCATCATTCACCTTCCAGAGACTCAGAAGCGTTGAGCGGCTACCTGCCACGGTGAACGCACGCTGTAGCCCGTAGACACCCTCTCCGCTTCGCACATCTCCCAGGCCGGTCTCGCATGCTGAGAGTGTCACCAGCTCGGTCCCCTCCAGATCCATACCCGTCGCTTCAGCCGCTGTCAGGTAGCCGTCGTCCGCTGGATTCAGCTCAGGGTTGTTGGCACCAGCCAGAACCAGCCCGCCGCGTAGCAGCGCATCCTCCTGACCTGCCACCACTGGAAGTAGGGCCGAGTATCCGCGAGCTGTCTCGTGCATGGGATTCCGCGGACTGCTCACGGCCTCCGCCAAGGGTTCGGGGAAAAAGAAGCCATGGGTTGCGATATGGAAGATCCGTGGGCCCTTCTGCTGCAGTGCGCGACTCGCAGTTGCTTTCTCGGCAATGATCGGTGCGCCCGCGCCAAGCAGCCTTGCCACCTGCTCGGCTTCGTCCCTGGTGCCAGGCAGGGGTTCCCAGGTCAAACCCTCCCGCAGCTGGCCGGAGCGCTTTTGCCCACCCCGATTCCCCAGGGAAGGGGCAAAGGTAAACGTGGTGCCGGGCGGTGCAGCAGATCCAGCGCTGAAGGCGGGGTTGGCCATCACAACAGGGGTGCTCCCTATCTTGTGTGGTTGCTGAAGTCGTACAAGATCACGGCCAGTGGTGAGAATCCGCAGGTGAACCACCTCTCCGAGTAGCCGCTGTGGATCCTGCGACGAAGGCAGGGCAAGGAAAGGAACCCGATGTAGTTCTCCGTCGGACGAAAGGAACAGCTGGCGGATGCCGCCCAAATGAGGCTGCAGCGGCTTCATCACCAGGTTGCTGACCTGTTGCCAGTATGGACGAGGATCTTCGTTGTTCTTTGCGGTGATATCCAGGGCCTTGCCCACCGCCATGTCAATGGGTGCGGCCTCCCTTAATGACACCAGGACCGGCCGGCCATTGGGATGCAGCAGCAGGGCCACGTAACGGGGCTCACCCCAAAGAACCTTTCCATTCTGAACGCCCCGGAAGGGTCTGTACTTCTGGATTTCCACCAGCAGGCCATCCCGGGGTAACGCGGCCGCCACCTGGGAGATGCTTACCCGCTCGATCCGCAGGCTGGGAAGGGCACGGTAGAGATCTGCTTCCAGCTTCTGTCGCTCCTGCTCAAGCGCCGGGCGCTTTTCGGCCTGCAAGCTCACCGAGGCAACGAGCTGGTCAATACGAGCGATTCGCTCCGCCAGATCTCGCGTCCCTGACGCGCTTGTTGCAAGCCGTCGTTGTCTCTGCTCAATCTCCGCAAGCAAACCCTGGCGGTTCAGCCGTGTCTCCATTGCCAGGTCAATGGCGGAGGGATCCTGATCCAGCAGAGCGAAGGCAAGAGTAACTGCATTCTGTTGCTGAGCAAGCAGGCGGCTACGCAGATCCCGAGGCTGAAGCGGCAGCTCGCGGCGCAACCATTCCCCCTGGCCTTGGACCACACGAATCAGCGAACTGCGAGCAGGCATCAACTTGCTTTCTTGCAGTTGCAGTGTCGCCAGATTGGCGAGACTGGCGATAGTTTGAGGATGTTGGAATCCAAAACTTTTCTGGCGTACTGCCAGCGCATCCTGGAACAACTGCTCAGCCTGCTCCAAGCGACCTTGGTTGTAGTAGAGGAATGCCAGGTTGTTGAGACTGGTGCCCGTGTCGGGATGCTGCTGGCCCTGCGATTTCTGACGGATCTCCAGGGCACGCCTGTAGAGCGGTTCTGCATCCTGATAGCGGCCTTCCTTCATGTATAGCTCCGCTAGATTGTTAAGAGTATTCGCTGTTTCTGGGTCCCATGGGTTCGCCCCCTCGTTAATCTTCTGCGCATATTTAAGAATGGTTTCTGCCTCGTGGACACGCCCCGTTCCAAGGTAGATGAGGGCAAGATTCTTGAGGCTGGACGCCGTCGCCATGCTATTGGGGCGGGCTGTTTTCTGGTGGATCTCCAGTGCCCGCCTGATCAGTGTCTCGGCCTCATCATAACGGGCCTGCTCAATCATGAGCACGCCCAGGTTATTCAAGCTTGCTGCCGTGGTTTTGCTCCACGGGTCCAGCTTATCCTCAAGAATTTTGGCTGCTCGCTTGTAAAGTGTTTCAGCCAAGCCATAATGTCCCTGGCTTAGGTATAGTCCAGCAAGATTCGCGATCAGTTTAGCTGTCTCGATGTCACTGTCGCCAAGTACTTTTTCAAGAATGCTGATTGCCTTTGTATAGAGTGGCTCTGCCATTGCGTAGCGACCCTGCTTGGTGTAGATACGTGCTAGTCCTGTGAGTGCCTCAGCGGTGGGCACCTGCAAGGGGCCCAGATCTTTTTCCCGCTGTGCCAAGATTTCTTCCCATTGCTCGGCTGCCTGGTCATACGCCCATTCCTTTTCCAGGCTTTCTGCCTGCTCGATCAGATTCTCGATCCTGGTGGATTCTCTTGGCGCCGCGCCGACTTGAACGAGAAGGTCAGCAGGGGCCGGACCCGCCGGCAGAACTGGCCTCCATCCCCATGCAGCGGCGTCCGCTCCGGTGGCCTGCCAGCAAAACATCAGCAGGGCCAGGGCCCCACCTCCACGTATCCCATAAGAGCAGATCGGCACGATTTTCCGCCCTCCCTTCAGCAACCACCATTGTGGTTATCTTCAAGCCCCATTGCCTGCCTCGCCGTAGCGACGGTTGATCTCATTCCAGTTCACTAGGGGCCACCTGACTTTGATGTAGTCACGCCTCCAGGCCGAGCAAGGGTGTATCTCGCTCGATGCCGGGCAAGAGCATCACAGGGTTGTCCTGGTTCGTGGTGCTGGTGATCGCGAGGCTGCCGTCGGGTTTCTGGATGAGCCAGGCCCAGACCGACCCGAAGCGTCCCGCCGCCGCCTGGTTGAACTGGGTCTGCATCGCTTTCACCGACCCGAAGCTCTTATCGACCGTTATCAGCTCAAGGGATGCCCTGCTGTTTGCCCATAGCGGTGCCTGGGCCCGGATGGAGGCGCTTGATTCCCTGCGCTGGCCCTTCCTGTATGAGCCGGCTATCCATGGACCCGCAGTGGCGTTGAGTGTCCACCAACAATGAAGTTGGCCCGGTCGGCAACAAACTCGTTGGCCGCTGGGGTGAGTGATGGCTCGCTGCTGTTTCTGCTGCACTTGATCAGCAAGATGCGCCCCGCTCTAGAGGGCGGCAGCCGCTTTGGCATCGTGCTGAATGGCTCGCCCCTGTTCACCGGCGGTGCGGGATCGGGCGAAAGCGAGATCCGCCGTTATGTGCAGGAAAACGTTTGGTGGAGGCGATCATCGGCCTGCCTACCGATATGTTCTATAACACCGGCATCAGCACCTACATCTGGATCCTCAGCAACCGCAAACCGGCGGAGCGCAAGGGCAAGGTGCATCTGATCGATGCCTCCAGTTTCTGGCAGAAGATGCGCAAGAGCCTGGGCAGCAAGCGTAAGGAGCTGAGCCCAGAGCAAAGCGCGGAAATCACCCGCCTGTTTGGCAACTTCGAAGAGGCCGAGCATGACGGCAAAACGATCAGCAGGATCTTCCTCAACGAAGACTTTGGCTACCGCACCATCACCGTGGAGAGCCCGCTGCGCGATGAAGCCGGCAAGGTGGTGCTGGGCCAGCGAGGCAAAGCCGAGGACCAGCCCCAGGCCGACAGCAGCCTGCGCGACACCGAAAACGTGCCGCTCTCAGAAGATGTGCAGACCTACTTCGAACGCGAGGTGCTGCCCCACGAGAGCGATGCCTGGATCGACCACGAGAAAACGAAAGTAGGCTACGAGATCCCCTTCAACCGCCACTTCTATGTGTTCACCCCGCCTCGGCCCTTGGAGGAGATCGATGCCGAGCTGAAGTTGGTGACGGATCGGATTCTGGCGATGATTGGGGAACTGAGTGGCTGAGCGGTGCAGCAATGAGAAACGAATCATCATCATCGCTGGCCCCAATGGCGCCGGCAAAACCACCTTCGCCAGGGAGTATCTGCCCGTTGAAGTTGGCATCACGACCTTCATCAATGCCGATCTGATTGCGGCTGGCCTGTCGCCATTTGCGCCGGAACTGGCCGCGAGGCGGGCGGGGCGGTTGATGTTAGAGGAGATTGATCGCTGCGGGGCTGAAGGCATCAGCTTTGCCTTTGAAACCACGCTGGCGGGGAAGGGGTATTTGAAAAGGATTGAACACTGGCGGCGCAAGGGCTATCGAATCAAGCTGATTTTTCTCAAGCTCACCAACGCAGACGCTGCGATTCAGAGAGTGCGGCTGCGCATCAGCCAAGGGGGCCATTCCATTCCTGAACCCGTGATCCAGCGAAGATTCACCGCAGGTCTGGCGAATTTTGATCAGCACTACCGCTCAGCCGTCGACAGTTGGCAG
>Ga0209087_1002056_pt1 | contig 11473 bp, 16 predicted proteins | sample S_130805_EF_Meta_FD_187321 | JGI IMG/M metagenome (GOLD analysis project Ga0209087, IMG submission 187321) | Freshwater microbial communities from Lake Simoncouche, Canada to study carbon cycling - S_130805_EF_MetaG (SPAdes) (version 2) | ecosystem: Environmental > Aquatic > Freshwater > Lake ...
TTACCAGAGAAGCTGTTCTTTATGATCTATCTAATGATCTACTCCGTCAGTGCTCAGAAATTGGCTACTGGCTTGGATATCAAAGAGAATTAGACATCCTAAACGCTGTCATCGGTGGTTCTGCCGCCCCCGTATTCAACTGGAACGGCAGCAACTATACCTATTACTCTGATCAATCAGCAACAATTGGTTTCAATTCAGTATTGAGCGCCAATCCGCTGCAAGACTGGGTTTCTCTACAGAACTGCCTAACACAGCTCTACAGAAACACCGATCCTGATCTTAAAACTAGGTTGCTCATCCAACCAAATCTTCTATTAGTCACACAGGCTCAAGTTCCAACAGCGAATTTGATTCTAAATGCAACAATGACAGAAAGGCGTACTGCGCCTATTGCTACTGGCGCTCCTGCTCAGACCAATGCCAACCCATTGAACGTGAGCAACACACCAAGCAATCCAATGTCTGGTATGTTTAATGTTGTGACGACTCCATTGCTTGAACAACAATTGGTTGAGCAAGGTGTAAGCTCTGATTATGCTAAAGCCAATCAGACTTTCTTCTTAATCGACACCAGCAAGGCTTTTGCTTGGATGAGTGGCATTCCTCTTACCACACAAACTGCAAGTGCTAATAACTACAATGCCTTGAACCAAGGTTTAGTAGCTAGCTACTTTAGCTTCTATCGTGGCACACCTGCAGTTATCAGTCCTTGGCACATCATTAAGTCCTACAACACTTAATATTTAATTTAAATTTAAATTGAACAAAGCCCTCGAATTTCCGGGGGCTTTGTTCTTTTGTAAATCAGATAAACTATACAGTAAGCAACTGGTGTGTGGGATCATTTGTTGTTATTTTTTGCAAACCGACCTATGTATCCCCCATCAGCCAGATCGAGGAAACAAAATGGCAAAGATTAAAAAAATGGAAAATGAAATGAATGATGTTAAGTTGTTTGAAGTGCAGTACAAAAATCTTCCAAAAAGAATTTACAGATTTGTAACGGAAAGAGAAGCAATCAATCAATATAGGACAGATTTAATGATTTCACCATTGAGAAGTGATGCTGAATTTACAGTAGGCGAATGGACACCGTTAGAAGGAAAATAAATGGCAAGCCCACAAGACAATATACAATTGGCAGTCGATGCTTTGGCGCTACAAATCAAAGAAGCCACAGAAAATCCTAAACCTAGTTATAGTGTGGATGGACAACAGGTAGATTGGTCTAGTTATCTATCTACATTAATAGACAAAATGGAAACTTTGTTAAAGGTAAGACAACAAATTAATATTCCATATCAAGCAATTACAAAAGCAAGAATGTTTTAAGGAGATTTAATGTTATACGCAAATGTTACTGTTACAGCATCTGGTGACACTATTATCATACCTGCTGTTGCTGGTAAAAAAGTAAGATTACACGAATACGTTGTAATTACTGATGCTGATGTTATATTTACATGGAAAGATACTGCAGGTACTTCTCTTAGTGGTCCATTGCCATTAGCATCATATGGTGGTATTTCTTCTGCTCCGGGTGCTGGAAGCTATCAAACTCCATTTGGATTGATGGAAACTAGTCCTAATGCAGGATTGGTTATAAATCTTTCTGGTGCAGCTAATATTGGTGGTCATATTACATACACATATGTGGTATATTAATGGCAAAAACTCTAGATATTGATGCTGACTATTTGTTTTTTGACAATCTAGTATCTGCAACATATGTAGATTTGTCTGGAAATACCTTTTTATTTAATTATGTAAAAGTGTATCCAAATGTAGATGAGCCTGATGAGGAGCAAGACATAGCATTGCAAACTGCTGATACAAAGTTTTGTGTTTGGAATTTAGAAGCTGATTTTCCATTTCAGAACAATGCTTTGTTAACAGTTGGCGCAAGTAACTATCGCATTATTGGCTTTAACAAGCGCTCGTGGGAAACTAGGTGGGTGCTAACAGCGGTTATGGATGCTGGGGAGCATGTATTATGAGTTGTGTTACTACTACACCTAATCCTAGCTGTCAAAGTGTCAGTGTATTATATGAAATATTAATTGCAGTTAAATCCAGATTAGATGCAAGTGGTTGTCTGCCTAATACTGTAGTAAGAAAAAGACCAACTACATTAGATCTTGATACATTTCCTCTAGTTGTTATTGCACCATTAGAAGGCGAAAAAATAAGATTTGAAGCATTCGGATATATAGCATATGACTATTCGATTATTGTAAGTTTGGTGCAAATTGGCAATAGACAATATGAAACTAATATAGAAAAAGATTTAATTCAGAGGGAAGCTATTAGACAAGCATTAACTGGTGTTACATTGCCTAATACTAATGACACTAAAGTATGGGATACTAATATTGCAATGAATGACCCTCTTTATATACCATATAAAGGTAGTACAGGTGTATACCAAGTAAATACATTTGTGGCAAATTACAGCACATTGGAACCAAGAGTTAATTTAAACTAGGAGAAGAAAATGCCTACAGTAATAAGCGGGAAGACAGGAACTATTAGTTTTGGTGCCACATCTGTATGTGTTACCAATTGGGATGTTAGTATTCCTACAGAAACAGTGGATAGCACACACACATGTACTGGTGGATTACAAGATAATGTAGCTGGAATAACCAGTTCTGAAATTACATGTGCAGGACCAATGTTAACTGGCGCTACATATCCAGCAATAGGAGATGTAGTGACTATAACACTGGGTAATAGTCTTGCGACTCCAACAACAATATATGAAGGCAAATATCTAGTAAATAGTTTTGCTTACAATCTTGCCGTAGATGGCAAGTACGAATTTACAATTAATGCAACTTCAACAGTAGTCTAAACAGGAGAACATAGTATGCCGACACCACTAGCTATATCGGGCAAAGGCGGAAGTGTAAAAGCTAATACCGTCGAATATGCCATGAAAGATTGGTCAGCGACATTTGAAACCGATGTCGTTACAGTCACGAATTTTATGAGCAGATCTTCAGATTTTACCTGCGGTTCCAATGCATATGCACGTCAGCAGGTCATATCAGGCATTAGCAGAATTAATGTAGAATGTTCTGGCTATTCAGATGGAACAGAAACTGCATTTTGCGAAGGCGCAGTAGTTACTTTGGCATTAGGTATTGCTGGTGGAGCCACACCTTCATCATCTTTGGCCCTGAGCTTAGTAAATACTAGTGCAGCAACTGTGCCTTTAGCATTTAGAATTAGTAATGTCAGTTACACAAATGATGTAACTGGTGCTCTAGAATGGAATTTCTCAGCTACTTCGCTTACATCTGTCGATCCATAATCATGGAGATTAATGTTAACATTTTCCAAAATGCAATCTGCCGTTGTTTGGCAACAATATAAAGATAACGGCAGTTTTTTTCAGACTAAACAAGGTACAGAAATACTATCACAAGTAAATGAATATACTACTTGCGATTGTGATTCTGTATATATTACTGACATAGATTTAATTGCTGGTGATAGCACAACAATAGATTTGACAGATTTGTATGATATTTTTGGCAACAATTTTGGATTCGCAAATGTTTTGGGAATTATGATTGCTTGCATTGATGGGAAAATTAAATATGAACCAGCAGTTATAGATGGATTTAATTGGTTTCTTGAACCATCTTCATCGATATCAGTAAATGCAAATGGATTTTTTCAATGGTTTAATATTACTGGAACTAATGTAACAAATATAAGTAAAAATATATTAATAAGCGAAGCAAATAATGCTATTGCTTCTTGTTCAATTACAATAATAGGAAATTCCATCTAATGTTAAGCAAGATTAAATTAAATTGTTTTGCATTTTGGACACAAGAAAATCAAAATAGTCCATTTGATCCATCATATCAAAGCAATAATTATCCAAACATAGGTGTTATTGAATATGATACAGCTATATACAATGAGATATTTTTAAATTATTATTCTTTACCACAAGGTTCTTCTACAGTTTTAAATTTACAGAATCTGTACAACTTTGTAGGTCAGTTTTATTATTTTACTGAAGTAATTGCCATAGTAGTAATTGTAGATTCGGGACAAATACAATTAAAAATGCCAGTAAACAATGTTGACTGGTTTTTGCCTGCTGGCGGCATAATTAATATAAATAAAGCATTTGTTTTGGGAGATGGAGTATCTTCTTTAGTAGATGTTTCTAATTATGCAATTGAATTTTATAATAATCAGTTAACATTATGTAGTTTTAAAATTGCTATTGTTGGAAAAGGAACAATTGGAACAACACCTCTGCCTACCACAACTACTACAACTACTAGCACTAGTACGACCAGTACTACTACTTCTACTAGCACTAGTACTACCACAACAACAACAACTCCAACACCAACCACAACCACAACCACAACCAGTACCACAACAACAAGCACAAGCACTACAACAACAACAACTTCTACAACTACAACAGCAGCTCCTACAACTACAACTACAACTACAACCAGCACGACTACTACAGTAGCTCCAACTACAACTACAACTACTAGTACAACTACAACTACGACTACGCCCGCACCTACAACTACAACTAGTACCACAACTACTAGTACTACCACAACAACTACGACTACGCCCGCACCGACAACTACTAGTACTACCACAACAACTACGACTACGCCCGCACCTACAACAACTAGTACTACCACGACTACTACTACTACTAGTACTACAACTACTAGTACTACCACAACAACTACGACTACGCCCGCACCTACAACAACTAGTACTACCACGACTACTACTACAACGACAACTACGACTACGCCCGCACCTACAACGACTAGTACAACAACAACTACGAGCACCACTACAACTACTAGCACCACAACTACTACTAGTACAACTACAACCACTACAACGACGACTACTACGCCAACGCCAGACCTATTCGTTTGGGGGGCTCAGACCAATGGACAACTAGGTAACAATGTTGCAACAGGCAATCTATCAATTCCTACTTATCGTGACACACGGTCTTATCAGCAATTGCCTTATAGTTTAGCAGTTTTATTTGCTGAAGGATTTATAATCGATGGTAAAGCTTTTTCTTGCGGATATAATACCAGTGGAGAGCTTGGACTGGGCGATGTAATATACCGAAGCAGTCCTGTGCAAATTGGAAGTGACACAAATTGGAAACAGCTTAATATTGGAAACTGGTCATTTGGTATTAAAACAGATGGAACATTATGGCAATGGGGACTAAATTCAATTGATGCTGTTGCTTATAGTTCACCAGTTCAAATTGGCACAGATACAGATTGGGCGTTTTCATGGAACCAGCCTGGCAATATTAGACTATATTCTATTAAAAATAATGGCACAATATATTGGATGGGAACTGGAACAGGAACCGCTAATAATACATGGTATGTAACGGCTGCAGGTAATGGATATTCTCCATCTCAGATTGGTGTAGATTCTAATTGGAAAAGCATAGCAACAAATAGTGGTCTAAATTTAGTATTATTAAAAACAGATAATACATTATGGGTAACTGGAAACAATTCACTAGGACAACTCGGACAAAACAACACTATAAATAGAAGTAGTCCAGTACAAGTTCCCGGTAGTTGGTCATGGGCGGACATGCAAAGCCATGTTGCCGCCATTAAAACTGATGGCACATTATGGACTTGGGGACAAAATACAAGCGGGCAGCTAGGTTTAGGCAATGTCGCAAACATAAGTTCTCCTGTGCAGGTCGGCACAGCTAATAACTGGGTTAAAACCAAAACAAGAGGGAGTGCCACCTATGCACTAAACTCATTGGGCGAACTATGGGTATGCGGACTTAATAGCACAGGACAGCTAGGACGAGGCAATTTAATTAGTATGTCTAGTCCGGTTCAAACTGTTTTAGCCGACACTAACTGGGTAGATATTGCAGTGGTTCAAGCTGGTGTAACAGCTACAAGAAAAGGCACAACCACTACTAGTACAACTACAACTAGCACAACTACAACTAGCACAACTACAACTAGCACAACTACAACTAGCACAACTACAACTAGCACAACAACTACTAGTACTACGACTACTACGACCACCCCATTCCCATCAGTTTTCATACTAATCGATGGCACAAATGATAACTTCTTAGCATATGGACCTAATGATACGGACTTAATACAGTGGACTTCGGGATAAATTAGATATGGCAACACCCTATGTAGCGGCTGGAAAATACGGCATAATAACAGCGACACAGCAAAATTATGCGTTGCCGCCGGGCAACACCAATGAATATTGGTTGTATCCAAATTTTACACCAAGCGCTAATTTAATATTTAATGAATGGAGTCTTAAATTAGATGTAGATCCATATGAAAGGACTAATACACTATCGCAAGTAAAACAATTCATGCCAAGTGGCTATGAAGGTACTTTAAGCCTATCTGGATTTATTACACCTACCAATCTATTTAATTTTTGGATTGGAATGTTAATGCAGGTTACATTAGCATGGAATAATGGTGTAAATACATATAATTTTACAATACCAGTAACATTAATGAGTATAAATAGAGATTTAAATGTAAATAGTTCTTATAATGTAAGTATGGAGTGTAAAGTTAATTATAACTTTGAGGCTGGTGATGCAACTTATGTATTGTATTATAATACATTGCCAGGAGAATCTCAGAATAGGGGCTGGCAACCACTTACACCAACTGTGACATCGTTGGTTGCCGAATTGCCTTGGGGTGTCTAATACAGCTAGCGTGTACAGATGGTGGGACTTTCAGCTTCTTCGATCCCCGGCTCGTACTTTGTCTAAAAAAGAATATTAGAAGCGGTATTTTTTAGAAGCTAGCTGCATAGATAAATAACATAGGACATATTTTTGAAAGGAAAAAAAATGGACGCTTCAGCAAATGTATCTACAAATCTAGGCAACGCAGGTCAACCATTGCAGGTAACTTTGGGTGATAAAATAATAACTGCAAAATTTATTGATCAAAGTGTTAAAAGCAAAATTGAACAGATGTTAATTAAAAGAGCAAAAGATAATCTGAGCAAAGAAAAAGATAGTTTTACGGATGAAGAATTTGCATTGGCTTATGGATCGATTTCTGACAAGATTATTTGTGGTAATTATGCATTTGGTGGAAAGGTCTGTCAAGCATTTTTAACAACATTAGATGGTGTTGCTTATTTATTGCATTGTGTGACTGGTGTATCTGTGGAAGAATGTGGTAATTTAATTGCAGAACACGCATTCGAAATTAATATTCTACTTAAAAATGTATTGGACGGTTCTTTCCCTTTTCTGCAAAAGCAAACTCCTCCGAGTTGAAAGTTAAACATGGAAGGCAAGAATATTCAGTTATCCCGATAGCACAAATTTATTCCCAGCTCATGGATGAGCCATTTTTTTACAGAATACATGAAATAGCAAATTTAACAGATTATCAGATATACACCTTAATAATTGGAGATAGAAATAACAAAGGAGAAAAGAAAACACTAGAAACCAAAAATAAGGTACGCAAAGTGAGAGATTTAGAAAAAGAAAAGCAAATCTTTTTTACTACAGGTCAATTATTTAAGATACCTATTTCTGTATTAGAAAAACAATGGGAAGAGCAAAATGGCAATTAATTTAGATCCTAGAGCTAGCAATACTGATAGCAGTAAAGCATATGAAGACTTCAGCAAATCTGCAGAATTGCTATCTAATACAATTACAGGTATTTTTCAGCCTAGCACTAGTTCCTTCGACCAAAGCGCCCAAACATTATTGATGTTTTCGGGCGCTTTTTTCAAAAGCATTCAGTTCCATATTTCTGGATTATTAACTGCATTTAGAGAATTTGAAAAAAGTGTTAACAAGATTGCCAAAAACAAAAGTGCTGATAAAAATGCTAATTTACCCCAATTGACGAAAAAATTGGGTGATGAAGTAGGTGGTTTACTTAAAAATATAAAAAATTCTATAACCAAAGCTCCACAACAACAAAATGCTGCTGCATCTGGTGTTGGTGCAATGATGAAAAATTTTGGTAAATCTATATCAGGTAGTTTTGCTTCTGTGTTTAAAAGTATTGGTCCTCAAATAGGTTCTAGATTAGCAGGATTTATAGCAGGACCTATAGTCGGTGTAGTAACAAGTGTTTTTATGAGAGCTGGCACTTTTTTAATGAAAGCATTTGAGCCAGTTGGCGATGTAATAAAAAATTCAATGATTGTTTTAAATGAGCAAATTGATTTGTCAGCAAAATCATTTGGACAAAGTTTAATAAAATTGAAAGCATTGGATGCTGGATTTGTTGCTGTGTCATTGAAAACAAAATCTCTTTCATTGGCAATTGATGCGTCAAAAATAGGATTTTTGACAATTAGCAAAATGGCTAATGTGGCTGGTGCCGCAATTGCCTCCACAGCAAATATGGTAATGGAAGCATTTACCGACCCAATTAATGCACTTCCTAAACTTGGTAAATCAATAGCTAATTTCGTCCAATACTTTGATCCCACCGCAGTTGCAAGATTCAATCAAGTTTTTAGAGACTTAAACGCAGTTATAGGCGCAATATTAAAACCAGCACTCGATGCTGTAAGCAAAGCCATGAGAATGTTGGCTGATTATTTATTATCTCAATTGCCTACATTATTGCCAATTATACAACAACTTAGTGATAAATTTGTAGAATTGTTTGCAGATAATCTTCCAAATGTTATTGCTACATTAATGACATTTGGAGAAATGTTATCTGAAACTATGATGACAATATTTAATAGTTTTAACAGTGCTACAGAAGGCATTAAATCATTTACTTATGTAATTGATTTATTGTTAGATGTATTTGATAGTTTGGTTCTTGGAATTAGTTTAGTTGCTGCTACATTCATGGGTCCAATTTTTGGTTCAATAGTCGCTGTAGTGGGAATTTTAGATTACTTCGAAGAAGCGATAGGAATAGCATATGAAACTATGGTAGGATGGGTAGCTAATCTTACATCTTATTTAGGATTTGATACATTATCAAAATATATAAGAAGTTTTTCTGATGCAGTCGGGCAAGCAACTAAATGGATTTTTGACAAGTTAAAATTTCTTAATCCATTAACATGGTTTGCTGGGGAAACTACTGATGCATTAAGAAACGTTACGAAAGCAACCGATGAATTCGCTAATAAGCTGGATATAAATAAAAAGAAACTCCAGATGAATAAACCACAAGCTGGTGGCAGCATTGGTTTCTCAGCTCCAACACAAGCAAGTTTTAGTGGAATTTCCGATGTGAGCAGAGAAAGCGCCAAACGTGCATTCGAATCAAGCGGGAAAGGTGGAGCCGAACTTTTCCAAAAGAAGGCAAATGAGGTGTTAATTAACATTTTACCAAAGGTGGCTGAAGGAATATTGAATTGGCCACAAATGTTGGTTAATGGATTAAACCAATTGGAAAATGCAAAACAAGTTCCAGTTCCACAACAACAAGGCGGAAATCAAGGAGGATTAGGTGCGGGGATCCAAGGACTAGCAGGAATGGCAGGAAATTTGTTTGCAGGTCTTAAATAAAACGGATAAATAAAAAGAGGTTGTCTCCTATGCATTTTTTACTTTCAATATTAATATTCGCTCAAAATCCATTAATTGAAGCCCCTAAAAATGTGCAGTCAGCCGAATTCAGGCTGGGCAAAATAGAAATAAACACAACCGGGCAGAATGTAAAGTGGATTAACGATACTAAATTAGACATCTTATCATTAAATAATGGGAAAACTATTGTCTATACAGGCAAATCGGGCAGTTATAAACTTATATGTTATACTGCTGTCGATAACTTATTAAGTGACCCAGTTACTATAAATATAACAATAGGAGACAACCTTCCTTTGCCTCCAGATAGTATACCTGAATTTCAATTGTTATATAACAATGATAAATCAGAAAATGTTGAAAAAGAAAATAATCTTAAAGAATTAATTGAAATATATAAGTTATTGTCAATTAAAGCAAATGATGTAGCATATGTAAAAATAAATGAATTAAATGCTTTGGCAAAAAATAAAAGTAAAAATTTAAATGCATCATTGGTAGAAATTAGAAAAGCAATAAGTTCTGATTTAAAGAATTATGCGGTAGATAAAGAATTAACTCCAGAATTACGCAAAGAGTTAAGCGATAAATTTAAAACTATATATGTCAAATTAGAAGAGGTAAAATAATGGAAGGAGATTTTGGCTGGATACAGATGCCATCAGAAGCTGAAGCTATTATGGCTTTGCAACCTTTTCCTACTTTTGCCGACACGCCAATAGCAAATGCAGAACAAGAAATTCCTAAAGCAGTATCTGGCTGGGAAATTAGTAAAAAAGTATTAGGAAAATATCTTCCACCACAGAACCAAAAAAGTGCTGGAACATGTGTCTCTTTCGGTACTGCATGTGCAATCCATATGACATGGCTTTATAACATTGCTAAAAATAATGGTTCTGCCAGTGAATTTAAGATGCTTTCGACAGAATATATCTATGGAATCAGCAGAGTAGAAATTGGCGGAAAGAGAATAGGATGTCGTAGTGATGGAAGCGTAGGCGGTTGGAGCTGCGAAGGTGTGAAAAAGTTTGGAACTTTGTTTCGTGAAAAATATGATAAGTTTGATTTAACATCTTATTCTATGGATTTGTCTCGTGAATGGGGATGCGTGGGTGTTCCTGATATGCTCGAACCAATAGGACAAAGACATAAAATAACAGGATTCACAAAAATATTAAACAGCCAAGATGCTAAAAAAGCAATTGCTAACGGATGCTTTTTAACTGTTTGTTCCAATATTGGTTTCAACAAAACTAGAAGTAACGAAGGGGTTGCCACACCCGGACCAAGATGGGGTCACTGCATGGCTTGTGTCTCGTACAAAGATGACCTATTCGGAATCCAAAATAGCTGGGATCAATATTTTGCAGGTGGCAAAGGAGATCTACCTGATGATAGTTGCTTTTATGTAACTTCAAAAGTTTTGGACAAAATGCTAGAACAAAATGATAGTTATGCCATCGATAACTATCATGGATTTAAACCACAAACAGTAGATTGGCTAATATAGGAGAAACTATGCTATATCCATACCCAGATAGTGTTAATTTCGAAGCGCTTACATTGTTGTATAAAAAATGGAAAGGCGAGGATGTTAATCTTTCAGATTTAATTCATGCCTGCTGGGATATATGCGGCGGACTATTAAATACAGGAATCATTGGAAGCGAAACAAAAATAATATCAGACAATGATTATAAAGAATTTGAACAGCTAATGGAAACAGATGCTAAACAAGGTGTTTTAACAACTTTGATGTTAGAAGTTGCACTACAAATAGCATTGAATTATCTACATAAGTTCTTAAAGAAATAAAAGGTAAAATACAATGGCGTATTCTGGTTTACAGATTTTTCAGCTAAACAGCGGAAGCCC
>Ga0209087_1002064_pt1 | contig 11456 bp, 8 predicted proteins | sample S_130805_EF_Meta_FD_187321 | JGI IMG/M metagenome (GOLD analysis project Ga0209087, IMG submission 187321) | Freshwater microbial communities from Lake Simoncouche, Canada to study carbon cycling - S_130805_EF_MetaG (SPAdes) (version 2) | ecosystem: Environmental > Aquatic > Freshwater > Lake ...
TGACATCAGCAAGCATGTTTATGATGGCTACATCAAGGCCTCTCCGGTGCATAACCTTTACCTATCCTTTGACTTCAATGTCACCAACACCTGCGTTGTGAGTCAGTACATTAAGAACTCTGAGGAAGGCATCTACTATGCCACCATCAATGTCATCAAGGTGTATCGGGTGGGTGATCTTGCCAGCCTCTGCCAGACCATCCGGCAGGAGTTCCCGGGCATGACATACATCATCAACGGTGATGCCTCCGGTGCTTCCCGCAATGCCTTTACTCAGGACAATATCAGTGCCTATGCCCTAATCAAGAACTACCTTCAGGTAAATGACATGCAGCTTCAGGTGGCTAAGTCTAATCCTAGCCACATAGCCAGCAGGCTGGTGACTATCCTTGTGCTTCAGAAGGCCAAGGTGCAGATAAGTGGCAAGAGGTGTGAGGAGCTGGTGACAGACTTAAAGGAAGCCAAAGTGGACAGGCAGGGAAGCCTCGATGCCTGGAAGAATAAGAACCCAGACAAGTCTCATGCTCTAGATGCCTTCCGCTATTTTATTTTCTCTAACTTTGCGGAAATCACATCCAACTTTAATCTGGAAAAGTATGGCACTATGCTGCAATAAATGCTACCCAATCTGCCTGCCCTTGCCTAGCTGTCCAACAGCAGTGTTCCTATACACTCCTGCGGGTGACTATGGCAGAGGCATTCTGGTGAACATCATTAAGCCAGGAGTCAATGTGCAAGGCCAGCAATTGCTAAGCATTGGAGGTGATGGCTTTGTTGAGATTGATTTAGAGGCACTGCCTGAGGGCTTCTTCAACCCTTGGGGTGGACAGTACACCATCAGCTTTTCTGATCCCGACTTGCCCAATAAGCCATTGACTTACATCTCAGTTGATGGTGAGCAGTATGACAGCATCTGCCTGAGCTTCATTCAGACAATCAGCAATGAGGAAACCGTGATAGCAATTATTAATCCAATAAATAATGACCAACCCGATTTATGATATTGATGCAAGTTGTGGAGGCAAGCGCAGAGGCTGTTGCCTTATCGAATTACCTAACGATGCCGAGCCTGCTGATGTTATTGCTAATAGCTGCACTCAGCGCATCCTTCTCATTGTTTCTGGACTTCCTTCTGGAGGATCACCCAGTTGGGCAGTGGTATCTGTCACAGATTCAGAAGCTCCCAACTTATTGGGCTAAGCCCCTAGGGGAATGCCCATTCTGCTCCGGTGCTTGGCAGTTCCTAATTATCTCTTGCCTTATTTTTCACTATCCATTTTACTTATGTTCAATTTTTTTAGGAGCAAACCATCTGCTCCTCCTGCTGTTCAACAAGTGGCAGAAGAAGCTGCTGCTCAAGAACAAGGTGGCAGAATACTTTACAGGGGTGTAGCTCCGAAAGACCGCTGGGATCAGATTGAGTTTGCCTTCACCTCCGGTGGAGTCAATTACTTCAAGTTCACAGCAGAGGTCAATGTGCCATTCCAGAGAGCAGTGGCAGCCAGAGACATCTTCACCGAAGAGTTATGGCAAATCAACCCAGACTACCTGAAAGGCTGGAACAATGGCCTAATCAATCTACTCCTCGACAAGAAGAAGAAGGATGATAAGAAGCTCTATGAGATAGGCATCCTTGCATCCCGGCTAAAAGAGCAGATGGAGCTATCTGTTAGCCTGATAAGGCAGATGAAGCTGGCAACGGTTGTTTACTTTGACGAGCAGGAGAATCCACTGGACTACCAGTACCCATACAATAAGACAAAGCTGGAGCATTGGATGAAGCACAACGATGTCCAAGGTTTTTTTTTGAATCTGCCGGAGTACGCCTATCTGCCCTCTTTGACCGAGTACAGCACGAATTTCCCGAACTATTTGCAGGCAGAAACATTGCAAAACCTAAACAACCTGAAGCACATTATTGGACTGCAATTACAAGACAGCACAGGCAGCGATTTGATGAACAGTATAGAGTTGCAAATGGAGATTTTGAGCGAGTTAAATACCTGGTCGAAAGGCCAATCTACGAGTATTATTTAATTGTGAGTAGCTATATTGCAGACCAAAAGAAGAGGACTAAGGTGAGAACATAATTGTTTAGTGTTTTGGTTTAGTGAAACAGTAAAGAGCCACTGATATTCGGTGGCTTTTTTAATTGCTATCTTTACGGCATGGCAACGATTTCAACTAATGACATCAAGATCAGGTATGACATTGACCTGAGTAAACTTCAGCAGGCTACTTCTGAATTTGATAAGATTACCTCCGAGGAACGGCAGTTGCTTGCTGAACTTGGGAAACTCAAGAAGCAGTTTGATGAAGTAGGAGATAAAGCCAAAAAGTCTGGTAAGGATGCTGGCAATTCTATGGGCGGCATGGGAGCTGTTGCTTCTAAAGTTGCACCAGCAATAGCAGGAATCTTTGCTGCCGATAAAGTCATAAGCTTTGCCAAAGAGGTCATTGCTGTGACTGGGGAGTTTCAGAAACTATCTGCTGTGCTTACCAATACACTTGGAAGCAGGAGTGCAGCAGCTGGTGCAATGACTAACATCCAGAAGTTTGCATCAGAGACACCATTTTCGGTTCAGGAACTTACTCAGTCATTTGTTAAACTAGCCAATCAAGGATTCACACCTACTGTTGCTCAGTTAAGAAGGCTAGGAGACTTGGCTTCCTCTACCGGAAAAGGATTTGATCAATTAGCAGAGGCCATAATAGATGCTCAGACAGGAGAGTTTGAGCGATTAAAGGAGTTTGGCATTCGAGCAAGCAAGGCTGGAGATCAGGTTACATTCACATTTAAAGGTGTTCAGACTCAAGTTCAATTTACCAATGATGCCATTAGACAGTATCTAGTTTCGCTAGGCGATATTCAAGGTGTTAGTGGTGCTATGGGTGCAATCTCTGGAACACTAGAGGGGCAAATCAGCAACCTTGGAGATGCTTATGATAGTTTACTCAATACCATTGGCACTAATCTAGCACCAGTTTATCAGAAGGCATTAGTTATAACATCTGCATTCCTAAATAAGCTAAACGATTTATTTGGAGGTAAACAAATTAAAGAGGCTGGAGAAAATTTTAATAAGTTATATGAGAAATATAGCAATGCAAGCTCTGAGGCTTTAAAAAATGGAAAAACCAATGCAGAAAGTAGCCTAAAAATAGAAAAAGACAGGCTCGCCCAGATGAAACAGATATTTGGCGAGGAAACTAAGGCTGCTGAGGTTGTAATGGAAGAATATAGAGCAAGCGGAAATGAATATGATGACATTCAGAAGCAGTCAATTACTACTTCAAGAACGGTTACAGCAGAGCAGATAGCTAATCAAGAGTCTTTAATTAACTCATACCAACTAAATATTGATGTATTCAATAAGCTATATGAGGAGAAAAAGAAGAATCTTCAGGTTGATCAAGCCACTGAGAAGCAAGATAAGGCAGCATATCATGCTAAATTAAAAATCTATGAGCTTGAGAAGCAGCAGCAAGTGCTAATGGCTCAGCTTAGAGGCTCAAAGCTGGGTGAGGTAGGTGCTGAAAAGGTATTTCAGCAGAAGGTTTATGACTTAAAAAAAGAATACAGCACTAAGAACATTGGCATTATAGAAGATGATGTCAAGGTAGCCAAGCTCCAGCGAGATAAGTCAGCAAAAGACTACGAAGATGCAGCCAAGGCTGAAATGTTGGTAACTAAAGATGCATCTGATTATCTTAGAAATGAAGCTGATAAAAATTATAAAGCTGGTCAGGATGCCTTAGATAAGGACATGAAGGCTCGAATGGATAAAACCACAGCCCAGCATGAACTTGAGTTAGATAGATTAAAAAAGCATGAGGAACAAAAACAAGCAATCCGTGAGAAAGCCTTTGAACTAGGCCAAACACTTGTCTCCGGTGCATTTGACTTATACCAGGCTAACCTTAGCAATGAATTATCGGCATTACAGAAGCGATACAATGAGGAAATAAGGCTAGCTGATGGCAATGAGCAGAAGATTACCGAAATCAATAATAGAAGAGATCAAAAGGAAAGAGAAATTAAGACTAGGCAATTCCAAGCTGAAAGAAATGCTGCTGTGGCTAGAGTTGTGTTTGAAACTGCATCAATAATTGCTAAATGGTCAAGCAATCCGATTACATTGCCACTTGCTGCCTTGACTCTAGCAACTCAAGCTGCCCAAATTGGCTTTATATTAGCTCAGCCTGTGCCTGAGTTTGCAGAAGGAACTAAGGGAAAGCCATTCAAAGGAGGTAAGGCAATAGTAGGTGAGCGAGGGGTAGAGAAGGTTGTTACCGAGTCTGGCAAAGTTTACTTCACTCCACCAACTGCAACTTTGGTAGACCTTCCTAAAGGCTCACAGGTAATTCCTAATCATGCCTTAAGCAGGCAGGAGGTGTTCCTGGCTAACCACTATGCTAATAGAACCACCAGCATTTCTGGCTCTCCGGTGGTAGGCAAGTTAGATGAGATTGGAAGCATACTTAAAGGCCTGCCCATTACTCAGCTTAACATGGATGAGCGAGGCTTTGAGAAGTTTATCCGCACACCAAGGCGCAGCACTAAGATTCTTAACAATAGATTTGGCATCAATAACTAATGGCGAACTGGAAGTTTTTTCTTGATGGGAATGAAGTAGAAGAACCAATCGGCTGGGATGCCATTGAGTTCACTGCCATTCGGATGGATAGTCATGGCATAGATCAGCCATTCAGTACTGAAGTCAGGTTCTATGCAGAAGGAGCAAGGTATATTAAGTCAATCTATGACCAACACTTCATCAATCAACCCATTGCCATAACCATTACTTCTGATGTAGGCTATTACGACTCCTCATACCAGTTTGATGGCTTTCTCAATCTGGCAATCTATTCCGAAAAGAATGTCTGTGATACCGACTCCTGGGAGATTACAGTAGGAATCATTGATGATAATTTCAGGGAGGATTTCAAGGCCAGAACTGATGTAGAGATTGACCTGACAAAAACCAAAGACTTAAATGATAGTACCATAAATGCCTTGGCATTCCGAAATATCAGGATGCACCGGATGCCTCTTTACTTGACTGCATCTGGTAAGAACTATGCGGATATTACTGGCTATGTATTTTACACTGGAATTGTGGCTCAACAAGCGGCTCTTAGTGTTCCAACCTATTGGAGTCAATCAGATTTAAAAGAGGCTTTTGGAAGTACCTTAAATACAGGTACTATTCAAATAGTAGGTGGAGGCAATTTTGATGACGGTGCAATTTTTGTAAATAATACAGGTATAACAAGAACAATTGAATATACAATAAAGATCTCATTTGATGGTGTAAGATATGGAGGTGCGGGTAATGCAGAAAATGTACGGCTACGAATAGCAGAGTTTGCCGGAAATAATTTTCAATCTGGAATTACTCTTGAAAGTTTAACACTTGGTTTTAACCAATCATTTTCAAATTTAAACGAAACCTATACAGGAACTTTTAATTGTCCTCCAGGACATACCATAAGCCTACAATTTGTCGCTATGCTTTCTGGAGTAGCGTGGGGAGCAAATATTAATATCTACGAAGGTTACACCATTACCCTTAATGAAATAAACGAAGGAGAATTTGCTTCTACTTCCGATGTACTTACCATTGAGCAATGGCTTAGGAGGTGCATCTATGTAATGACCGGAAGCAATAACAAGTTGCTATCAGATACCTTTAGTGAGTCAGGAAACGGATGTGAATGGAGTTATGCCCTAACCAATGGTATCAGGATTAGAAATAACACCACAGAGGCAGGAACGCAGTTAATGACTTCTTGGAAAAAGACCTTTGAGGAACTTGATAAAATCTTCTGCCTTGGATGGGCATTTGAATGGACAGGATCTGAGTGGAAGATTAGGGTTGAAACCAGAGATTACTTCTACCAGAACTTGGTAAGTCAATCATTTGCCAATGTAGGAGAGGTTGTGCAGGCCGCCAAGGTAGATATGCTTATGAACAATATCACTACTGGCTATACCGACCGTTGGAAAAATATTCAGATTTCTGGTGTTTATGCAGTTCATACAGAGCGCAACTATTTCATTCAGAATAGAGCAATGAATGAGAACTCATCTGCCAAACTGGATTTGAGATCAAATATAATTGCAGAGGGTTATGCGATAGAGTTTTACCGAAGGATGTCTGACATCACCTTTGGTGCGGCATCTTCTGATAGGCCGAATGACAACGATACATTTATCATTTGGCTAAATCGGATTGAATTTACAATTGCTACAATTCAAACAAGTGAGTATAATCTGCCAGAGGAAACTGGATCAAAAACATTTGACCCGGGAACGGCATCGGCAAGTAGTAATATAGCTTGTAATGTCAATGGAGACATACTAGACAACAGATATAATTTTGCCATCACTCCGGCAAGAAATACTTATAGATGGTGGAAGTGGCTTGGAATGTTTACTTATAAAATGCCAGGATTTGTTGCACTCCGGTATCAAGTAGGCCAGTACTTTACCAACATTGAAATAGGCATAATCACAGGCTACGATTGCAATATTTTCGCCATAGCAGAGCAGGGCATTGAAGAGAACGATTCAGTCTCTCCAGTTCTTCTCGATGAGCCTTATAAGGACTATCTACTTAGGCCAATTGAGGTAACATTTAGTTACCCACAAAGTCTGTGCGATTTCTTAACTTTGTCTCAGGATGAGCAGTACAAGAAAGTAAGGCTCACCTCTGGCAGTTTGGTTATTGATGGATTCATAACTTCGGCAACCAATCAACCGGAAGATGCCTCCGGTGGTACAACTCAATTCACATTGCTTTACTCTAATCTGCAATCAGAATTAGGTGGAGCATTCGATGAAGGATTTGATGATGGATATGACAACGGTGGTTAAATATGCCTAACATTACCAGAAGTGCCTTAGATGCACTAAGTCTCACTAACTTCCCGAACAATACTTCACAGCTCATTTCTCCAGCTGATCTCAGGGATTGGCTGGAAAATGGGATTGACTCCTTTGTAACTCAGAAGGATTCCTCTAGGCTTGAAAATGTAATCTATGAGAATGAAGGAAGTGCCTTGGCTGCTTCTGCAACAGTTAATCTAGCAAGTGCTACTGGTAACTTTCTACACATCACAGGAGCAGCAACAATAAGTTCATTTGGCACTTGTCCAGCTGGAGCAAGGTTTGTTCTGGTCTTTGATGGCATCTGCACATTGACTTATAATGCCACATCATTGATTATTCCAGGAAGCAGCAATAAGACTACTGCTGCCAATGATTGTTGCATGATAGTTAGTGAGGGTAGTGGAAACTGGAGGATAGTAGGCTACTTCCCGATCTCCGGAGGAGGTGGAGGAGGAGGTGTTACATCCGTGACCGGAACTGCCCCAATTGCATCGACTGGAGGAAGTAATCCTGCCATAAGCATTCCACAGGCCAATGCAACAACTGATGGTTTTCTTGAAAAAAATGATTTTGTTGATTTTGCAGGAAAGCAAGATGCATTAAGTGCAGGAACAGGCATAAGCATTATAAGTAACACAGTTACTAATACTGCACCTGACCAGACTGTAAGTCTTACTCCAGGCACAGGCATTGGAGTAACTGGTACTTATCCATCATTTACAATAAGTAATACTTCTCCATCAAGTGGAGGTACTGTAACATCAAGCGGTAGTCCTTCAAGTGGAGATTTAGCAAAATTTACCAGTGCTACCGATATTACTAAGGCAACCTCAGGAACAGATTACCTTGCTCCACCATCAGGAACTGCTATCTTAAAAGCTAACTCTGGAGGTGCATTAGCTAATGCTACTGCCGGAACAGATTATCTTGTTCCTCCTTCAGGAACTGCAATACAAAAAGCGAATTCAGGTGGTGCATTAGCTAATGCTACTGCCGGATCAGATTATGTTGCTCCTGGTTCTGCCACAGGTTCTGGATTGACAATGGCATCATCCAGATTGCTTGGTAGGACTACTGCAAGTCCAAACCCTGGAGCAATTGAGGAAATAAGCCTTACTACCACAGGCACAAGTGGTGCGGCAACGCTAAGTGGAGGGACACTAAACATCCCGCAATATTCAGGAGGAGGAGGAAGTGGAACAGTAAACTCTGGAACATTTAACAGACTTGCATATTATTCTACTAACCCAACAGGTACGGCAGTATCTGATATAGGATCGGCAGGAAGTTCAGGTCAAATCCTACAATCCAATGGCACAGGCTCTGCTCCGTCATGGGTTAATGCTCCTGCGGCAACAATAGCAATAGGAAGCACCATTACATCTGGAACTAATGGATCAGTTTTGTTTGTTGGTTCAGGCCAATTACAACAGGACAACACAAACTTCTTTTTTGACAATGCAAATGACCGACTAAGCATTGCAGGAGGTACATCACCTGGAGCAAGGTTACAACTTGGAGCAGGAACTGGAGCAGTTCCACATTTGATTCTTACTCCTACTTCCGCTGCAACGATTAGTGGAACTACTAATGGTTCTCTCTGGGTTGATACTGCCAGTAGCAACACAAGCATCACAATGCGGAAGGATAGCAATTACACGAAGATTGTTACCATTGACCGCAACCCAGACTTGGCTACCAGTGGCACTGCACTATTACAGGCAGACTCTAATGGAACAATAAGCAAAGGATCAGAATTAACTGCGTTGGGGATTTTTGCCGCATCTGATTTAACTACATTAGCTAATACGGTTACAACTGCCACAACAATTATCTCAAGTAGTTTAGTAGGATCAAAAACATTGCCTGCTAATTTCTTTGGTGTAGGCAAAACAATTGAATTTAAAGCATCTGGAACTTTTACATTAGATAATTCAAATACCTTTCGATTTAGAACATCAATTGGAATTTTAAATATTGATATTACATTAGACCATAATAATAATATAACAGGCAGATATTGGGATTATGTATGCAGAGTTACTTGTAAGGCAATTTCGGGAACTAACTCAACCTATATTTACTCTGCCCAAGTAACTGCTCAACATGATGCTAATGGAGGAGGTATAATTTTTGGAACTGCGGCAGATAGTGGCTCATTGGCAATTAATACTGGTGCAACAATTGCAGTTGATATGTTAGGCAATTTTGATGCTAATACCGCAGGTAATACTTTAACGGCATTTCAAGCTACGTCAACATATCTAAACTAATGCCACTAACAACCATATATGCAGGAGGTACAAGGGTAATAGGTGGCTCTACTGCCATTCAACAAACACTACACCCTACTGTGATGAACTTCATTGCCATAATGAATTCGAATGCCGGTTATTCAATGTCAGTTAATGAGATTAATGCAGTAAATAACATGGTAATGGCTTTAGTGGCCAATGGATTATGGACTAAAATTCAAGCCATTTACCCATTCATTGGCAATACTGCGGCATCCCAGAAGTTTAATTTAAAAGAACCAATAGATACAAATGCGGCATTTAGGCTTTCATTCCTTGGCGGTGGTTGGACTCATGCCACTACCGGGGCAAAGCCTAATGGTACAAGCTCCTACGCAGATACATTTTACACACCATCAACTTCCGCAAGTCAGAATAACCATCATTTAAGTTATTATTCACGGACTAATTCAAATGCAACAGAGGTAGAGTTTGGTTCACAACAGGGTGTTAATCCCAGATCATTTATCGAAATTAGAACGGCAGGAGTTACATATTTACAATGTAATGGCACTTTTGACACATTTATAAATTTCAATGATGCTAATTCATTAGGATTTTATGCGGTAAATAGAACCGCAAGCGCATTACTTAATGGATGGAAAAATGGAGTGAAACAAGTTGAATCTACAATAAGGCCAAGTGGAACTCCTAATGGCAGAAATTATTGGCTAGGTGCTTTGAACAATAACTTAACTCCTGCATTTTATTCAATCAAAGAGTGTGCATTAGCATCCATAGGACAAGGATTTACCGATAGAGAAGCAATCACTTACTATCAAATTGTACAGGCATTTCAAACTAAGTTAGGAAGACAAGTATAAATTAAAGACAATGGAATATCAAGGGTATAAACTTTATCAAATTAGCAACCATCCGACAATTACTACGATGGAGCGTTATGTGTCATGGGCAGGACTTGATATTGCCTCAGATGCCAACTATGGATTCTACATCAGGCTCAAGTATAGAGTTTGGGCATTTCTGGATGGTGTAGAACTGCCAATCTCACCCGATGCCAAGTATGTAAATCTGTTAGCCGATAATTCAACCTGCGTTAATTCTGCCGGCCAGATTGTGGAATGCGGATCACCCGAATCAATGGGAGAGTATGACTTTTACATGGCTCTGATTGATGAGCCTATCATAATTCAGGACTTCATTACGCAGAAGATCACCTGGGCAGATAGTGAGGGTAAATTCAATACTTTCTAATGGGCAATCCTAATCCTTTTTACCGATTTGAGACCGGATGGAACTCTGGGTTCTATCCGGATAACCAGATAGTCTCTGACTTACTGAATGAAGTGCATAGTGCCATCAACACGGCATTGCCTACCATTGCAGTAATAGGCACAACAACCTATGGGCAGTTGAAGGCATCGGTAAAAAACATAGTGGATGGATTTAATGAGTATCCCTACTACGGCAATTTTAAAGTAACATCTTCTATAATATTTGTAAACCCAGATTATAATTACATTATCACGGTTCGGGATGATGGATTGTATGCTACGGATAACTCTCAGGAACTCACCATCACCGGAACAACAGATGGATCAAAGGTTCTACTCACGGCAAGTCTAACCGCATTTACTCCCGGTGCATACACAGCCACATTCGATGCTCCTTTGATTGATGTGGAAAAAAAGGTTCAAGAGGCATTGAGTGTTGTGGACTTGAATGGCTCTGCCTTGTTTCCCATTACTTACAAGTTTGATCCGACAACAGACATTGCCACTTCTGGTCTGGCAAGGGGAAAGAACTGGAAGCTCGACAATGGTTCAATACAGCGACTCCCTCCAGCTCAGAATCCATACAAAAACCAAAGGACATTTCAATTGCCTCAATTAAGTGGAGATGATGCCTACATCATTAGTATAATTGAGAGAATTATAGAATTTGGCTTTAGTGTCAATTTACCCACTGGATTTACTGATTTTTTCAATTCAATACAAACACCAGGATTATATTCTAAAAATTTTGACATTGCTATTTACACAACCTATCCTAGAGTTCAATTTACTTTTACTCATCCAAGTATAAGGCAGTTTACATTAGTTGGTAGAAAGGATAGTGATTGGTTATGGCAGAGATTTGTAACAGATGACGGATTTAATACACCAGATATTCTTGACATTTATAATGAAACCACACCATTGCCATATGAACCAAATGTCGCAGGCAGATGGTTATATTTAGCTAGTACTGGATTTTATTTTTATGACTTTGAATTTATAGAGTTTACCTCAGGATGCTTTGAGAGC
>Ga0209087_1002066_pt1 | contig 11452 bp, 8 predicted proteins | sample S_130805_EF_Meta_FD_187321 | JGI IMG/M metagenome (GOLD analysis project Ga0209087, IMG submission 187321) | Freshwater microbial communities from Lake Simoncouche, Canada to study carbon cycling - S_130805_EF_MetaG (SPAdes) (version 2) | ecosystem: Environmental > Aquatic > Freshwater > Lake ...
ACAAAAGAAGTCCCTGCAGGTCAGGTTCAAGTTAACGTAGATTTTTTAAGAACCACTAAAGTTCATATTTCTATGCCATGCTATGGTGGAATGTTAACTGAATCTACCTTCATGAGCTTTATCAAGTGGGCTAATACTGCCCGTCAACTTGGTATTGATTGGACACTAGAAACAATGGTCAATGAATCACTAATTAGCAGGGCTCGTAATACTCTTACTGCTAAATTCTTAGACATGCCAGAAGCAACACACTTATTCTTTGTTGATGCCGATATTGGTTGGGAACCATGGCACTTGTTGGTACTCTTAAACCGTGACAAAGATGTTATCGCCGGTCTATATCCAATGAAAACAATGCCAATCAAATGGGTTGTAAATGGATTTGAAGGTGCTGAAATAGGACCTGATGGTCTACAAGAAGTAAGTAAAGCAGGTACAGGTTTCTTGTTAATGAAGAAACATGTGTTTGAAAAACTTAACAAGCATCCAGCAGTTAAACAGTATAAGAACGATATTGGATTAGATCCAAAGTATGACCAACACTTAAAGACCTATTTTGACACAGCAGTCCGTCAAAATCGTTATTATAGTGAGGATTGGACATTCTGTGAAAACTGGCGTGATCTAGGTGGTAAAGTATTCGTTGATAAACGTGTTCTTCTCCGTCACTCAGGTAGTTATGTATTCTGTATGGAAAATCAAGAACACTTGTTGAAGACAGTTGGCCCAATGTATGTTGAACAACAAAAAGCCAAAGGAATGAAGCTTGTTGATCAAGATGGTAACGAAGTTGTATAATTAATTTTGGGCACATTGTAATATTCCTGTAACATTAATATGTTTAAATAGTAATGTGCAAAAGCACATTACTATAAGGAAATCAGATGAAAAAAATTATTGGAATGCTATTAGCCGTAGCAGCATTTGCGGCACAAGCGCAGATTACTGGAGCCGGGGCAACTTTCCCGGCTCCTATTTATTCAAAGTGGGCAGCAGCCTACAATAAAGAAACTGGTACTAATGTTAACTACAATCCAATCGGAAGTGGCGGTGGTGTTGCTCAAATCATTGCCAAAACAGTAGACTTTGGTGCTAGTGACGATCCTACAGCAGATGCTAAATTAAAAGAAGTTGGACTGTATCAATTCCCATCAGTTATTGGTGGTATTGTTGCTGTAATCAATATTAAAGGTATTGAGCCAGGCAAGATGATTCTTGATGGAAAAACTCTAGCTGATATCTATCAAGGTAAGATTGCAAAATGGAACGATCCTGCTATTGTTAAACTCAATCCAGGATTAGCATTACCTGACACCGCTATCAATGTAGTAGTTCGTGCTGATAGTAGTGGCACCACTGCTGTTTATACTGACTACCTAAGCAGGGTAAATCCTGAGTTCAAGGCTGGTACTGGTGCTGGTAAAACAGTTACTTGGAAGCCAGTTAATCTTTCAGCAGGCAAAGGCAATGCTGGTGTAGCCGCCAATGTTCAACAACTTCAATACAGCATTGGGTACGTTGAATACGCATTTGCCAAACAGAGCAAATTAACTCATGTGGCTATGAAGAACCGCAAAGGCGTTGTAGTTCAACCAGATGACTTAACATTTGCTGAAAGTGCTAAAACAGCAGATTGGTCAGTGCCTAACATGGCAGTTAATCTCAATGACTTAGATGGATGGCCTATCACAGCCGCTACATTTATTCTCATCTATCCAACTGGAGAGCGAACAAAACAAGTCACCAAGTTCTTTGATTGGGTCTATACAAAAGGTGACAAGGATGCTACAGACCTAGATTATGTTCCGCTACCACAAAAGGTTAAGGATCAAGTTCGTGCCGATTGGGCAAAGTTAGTCAAATAAACAAACACACAAAAGGAGTTTAAAATGAAGTATACAGTTCTAGCAGTAGCCGTAGCAACGGCTCTATTAACAGCATGTGGTGGCGATGACACCGCAGTAGCAGCACCTAAAGAAGTTACTGGTTTTACATCAGGCAAAGCAACCAGCAGTTCAGTAGATCCCTATATTGTTCCAATTGAATCTGGTGTCAAAGTTGCCAGTATTCTAACTGTAGGCGATGCTGTTGGCACTTATCGCATGGTGGGTATTCCAGATGGACTAGGTGCCTATGACAATGGCGACAATACATTTACAGTGCTAATGGCCCATGAACTGGCCAACACTGTTGGTATTGCCCGTGCTCATGGTGCCATTGGTGCTTTTGTTAGCGAGTGGGTTATTGATAAAACTACTCTACAGGTCAAGAGCGGCAGTGACCTAATGAAGAAAGTCTATGCACAGGTCAATGGTGCGTGGGCCGAGCAGACTGCTGTGGCATTTCAGCGTTTTTGCTCCGCTGATCTACCAGCCGCCGGTGCTTTCTACAATTCAGCAACAGGCAATGGTTCTTCAGTTAAGATGTTTATGACTGGTGAAGAAACCGCTAACGGTACTGTTACAATGGGGCGCGGTCTTGCTATCGTGGCCAGTGGGGCAGACAAAGGCAAAGCATACATTCTCCCGCACTTCGGTGGCTTTACCACTAACGGTGTAGGCTGGGAAAATCTTTTAGCACATCCCAACAGCGGCGACAAGACTATTGTTATGGCTAATAGCGACAGTGGCAGCAATGGTGTTTATATGTATGTTGGCACTAAGAACAAGACTGGTGCTACTGAAGTTGATAAAGCAGGATTGACCAATGGTACGCTATATCGTGCTGTAGTCAATGTTGCTGGTGTTGTTGCCAATGAAACCACTGCTGTTGATGCTGGTCTAGGACTGGTCAATAAGACTGCTACATTTAGTTTTGTGCCTAATGTTCCTGTGACTGGTGTTGCTGGTACAAGTTTCTTGCGTCCAGAAGATGGTGCTTGGGATACAGTTAACAAGAACCGTTACTACTTTGTAACAACTAATCAACCAGATGCTGCCAAAGACAACACTGGTGGCAAGATCAATACCAGTATTACCAATACCGCTCAAGTTGGTCGCACACGCCTTTGGAGCATGACATTTACTGATCTAACCAAGCCTGAACAAGGTGGTATCATTGAAATGATTCTTGACGGTACTGAAACTGTTACAGTTGCTGGTCGTGTTCATGGCACACAGATGTTTGACAACATGACTGTTGCTAGCGATGGTACAATCATCCTACAAGAGGACGTGGGCGGTAACAATCACAATGGTAAGATTTGGAAATATAATCCTGTTACTAAAGCACTAACACTACTTGCTCAACATGATGAGAAGTTGTTTGGTGACTACTATACCGGTGTAGTTGGAACTGAGACTAATGATGAAGAGACTAGCGGTATCATTGAGATCACTAGTATCTTAGGTCGTACAGATGGCAAGCGTTATTTCTTGATGGTTGACCAAAATCACAAAGCGGCTACTGGTCCAAATGCTGCTGAGTTGGTTGAAGGTGGGCAGTTGCTATTATTGTCTTTTTAATAGTTTGTAATATTACTTTAATATAGTAGTAGTTAAATAAGGGTGAGTGAACATGATTCACTCACCTAACCTAAAGGAGCAACCCATGAGATTACAAGATTTAGCCGCAAGATTAGTAGCAGTAGAAGCTAAGTTAGCAACACTAACTGGCACATCAGTTAATACAGAGAATGCCACAAGCATAGAAGAATTAGATTCAAGATTATCCGTAGTAGAAGCCCATGTTGAACAATTAATAAATGAAAAAACGCAGCGTCAAATTGATGCTATTGTTTATTCTGTAGCTGACGAAGCACCGGTATCTGTTGAAGATGTAATAGCACTTTCACCAAGTGCGGACCATGAAGAAGCTGCAGGCATTGTTGGTGATGTAGTAGCTGCTCAACACGAGGCAGACGCAATTGTTAACCCTGAAGTTGCTGATATCGTAAAAGCCGCTGTATTAGCGGTTGTTACAGCAGATCCTGAAGTTGTGACAGATCCTGAAGCAATTACAGCCGCTATTACAGCGGCAGTTTCTGAAATGCCTGCACCAACTACAGGAACAGAAGAAATTGCTGCTGCTGTCGCTAACATTGTTGCAACAGCAACAGGAGAAGCAGTTGATTCTGAAGTTCATCAACAAATATTTGAAGCAGTTTCTGCGCCAGCAGACCCTGCACTAGATGATATTGAGCATCGGTTGAATGTTGCTGAAGCGAAGGTTGATAGTTTATTGGGAAAGTAATTACCAGCGCAAAACGCTGGTTTAGTAGTTTGTTTAAAACGGGCCCAAGATAGAGGGATCGCTGGACGCTCGTAACCAGCACTAAAGGGCCATATGGCTCTTTTTTTATGATTGTAACAGCTTTGTAATATATTAAACATTAAATAGTACTATGCCGCAAACAACTTACCGTACAATCTCTATTAGCGATGTACACCTTGGTACCAAAGCCTGTAAAGCAGACTTTCTAAACAACTTCCTCAAGCATAACAGTTGTGAAACCCTGTATCTAGTGGGTGATATTATAGATGCGTGGAAAATGAAACAGAACACATTAAAGTGGCATCAAAGCCATACCAACGTGATTCGCCGTGTACTAGGTCATGCCAAACGTGGTACACAGGTAATTTATATAGCAGGTAACCATGATGAATTTTTAAGACCATTAATACCTTATGGTGTTAGTTTTGGTCGTATTAAAATATGTAATCAAGCCACACATACTGGCTTAGATGGCAAGAGATACCTTGTAGTACATGGTGACTTATTCGATGGGATCACAAGACTAGCACCATGGCTCAGTATATTAGGAGACAAAGCATATGACTGCGTACTCAATCTCAATACTAAACTCAATTGGATTCGTCATCGTTTGGGTTTTGGCTACTGGAGCCTTAGCCTGTACCTTAAGCACCGTGTCAAAAAAGCGGTAGACTTTATGTTTCAGTTTGAACAAAATCTAGCCAATTATTGTAAAAAGAAAGGCTATGATGGCGTGATCTGCGGGCATATACACCGCGCCGAGATCAAAGAAATCAACGGTGTAATCTATATGAACGATGGCGACTTTCAGGAGAGTTGCACAGCATTGGTTGAACATTGGGACGGCCGTTGGGAAATCATAACCTGGGATTATATAAAAAATGACAGCATGGCTATTGATACTGTTAGCAGTACACAAAACCAATCCTAACGATATTCCTGGACGAGTAACACTGGAGTTTGATAGCCAAGCCGCATGTGAACGCAGTTTAAACAGTATTGACTATTGGCTTAAGTTTGACAGTTTCAAGGTAGAAGCCCGATGTATAAAAAAATCCTAATGTTGATTATCCTCTAACTCTTTTTTTATTCTATTTCTATCTATTAGTGCTTTGCTTATTTTTTGTCTATGTTCAACAGAAAATGGGGCTCTTTTTGTACCTAACTTTGCTTCACGCATTTTTTGTCTTGTGTCCTCTGATGGAGGACCAAGTTTTCTGCCTTTATTAGCCAAACTCAATTTTTTGCTAGTTTCCTCCGATACCGGCGGCCTTGTTGTCCCTGTTTTCCCTTTACTTATATTTTCTTTCCACTCGTTAGATCTTGGGGGAAGTTTTCTTCCCCTCATTTTTAAACTTAATTTTTGTTTAGATTCTTCCGACAAAGGTCTGCCTGTATTAGAAATACGAATTTTTTGTTTAGTTTCTTCAGAATGTCCCCCCACAAGCCTAAATTTCGTATCTTCTTTGGCATGAAATTGTTTGTTAATCAGTAAAGGATTCCCCCAATTTTCTTTAATAAGTACTTGCTCAAAATCATAAGCATATTCACCGTTAAAAAACTCAGCAACAATTTGCCATTCGAATTCGTCAAATATAGGGTTAACATAATTTGATGATGTTCGGTATAACGGGAGATCGATGTCTGACGTTCTGTTTAGACGAACATTTTTTTCTCTGTACCCTATATAAAATTGCCGAGTTTTTATATGGGTACATATATAGACATACGCCGCGGGTTTTGCGGAACGATAAATAATCATGCTGACTGCTCCTTCTAGCATTAGAGTAGTTGGGAACGCCAATTCCGCGAACTACACTTTTATTTATCTATGTATAATAAAAAAATACTGATCATAACCGACAATGAGCCCAACCAAGTTAATGGAGTCGTTACAACTTTCCGTAATATTGAAATTCTTGCTGGGCGCGACGGCTATGATGTTGTTTATCTTGATCCCCGGCAGTTTCCTCGTGTGGGGTGTCCTGGGTATAATGAAATCAAACTTAGTTGGCCGTGGGGCATTGGCCGAATCATCGAACGAGTAAATCCTGACTACATACACATAGCAACAGAAGGGCCAGTAGGATTTACTGCTCGCTGTTGGATGGACTATTGGGGATGGCGTTACAACACCAGCCTACACACGCGTCTTCCCGAAGCCATAGAAAAAATCGCAGGAATACCAACAGATTGGAGTTATCGTTACTTGCGTTGGTTTCACAAGCATAGTGGTCGTGTATTAACTACTACACAGAGCATGGTAGATGATTTAGTCAGTCGTGGTTTTAGAACTGATATTAAACCATGGACTCGTGGTGTTGATCGTACTATCTTTGGTAGCAGTACAAGAACCACTACCGAACGGTCACAGCCCATACTATTAAGTGTAGGCCGTGTTAGTAAAGAAAAGAATTTGGATGAGTTTTGTAGATTAGAGTATCCCAATGCTAGTAAAATTGTAGTAGGTGATGGCCCGTGTCGCCGACGTATGGAGCGTGAATATCCTGACGTTGAATTCGTTGGAGTAAAGCGTGGAGCGGAATTGGCTAAGTATTATGCCGATGCTGATGTATTCGTATTCCCTAGTTGTTGGGATACATTTGGGATAGTGATGATCGAAGCCATGGCCTGTGGAACACCTGTAGCAGCATATCCAGTTGTTGGCCCAAAAGATGTCATTGATCAGGGCATAACTGGTTATATGAATGAAGATTTAAAGATAGCAATAGACCAATGCTTAAAATTGGATCGGGTTCGTGTAGAAGAAGCCAGTCTACGCTGGAGTTGGGAAGAGTGCTGGCGTATATTCAGAGATAACTTAGTAGATAAATGTTAATAGTAACTGAGTAAATATCAAGTAACTTCTCTAACAATAGGGGAAAAGTATATGCTTAAAAAAATATTGGTTTGTACCAGTATATTATTATCTGCAATTACGGTCAATGCTCAAACCTTGATTAATCAAGGCGGATACGATTCTAAAACACTGGTAGACACCAACAGCACCAGTAACAGCACCAGCACTGTTAATACAAACAATACCAGTACCAGCAACAGCAACAATATCAGTACCAGTACGGTAAACAGCAATAGCGTTAACACAAATAACAATGTTCAAAGCGGCACTGTGACCAACAACAATGTCAACAGTGGCACAGTTACCTATAATAATAACAATAATAACGTAAACAGCGGAACTGTAACTTACAATAACAATAATGTTCAAAGTGGAACAGTAACCAGCAATAACAACAATGTTAATAGCAGTACGTCAGTTAGTACCAATAATAACGTTCAAAGTGGTACAGTAACCTACAACAATAACAATGTCAACACTGGTGATATGACTAACCGCAATATCAGTACCAGTACCAATGTCAATACTAATAATAATATTAATAGTGGTACAATAACTAGCAACAATAATAATGTCAGCACCAGTGTCAGTACCAACAATAACATCAATAGTGGTACAATGACTAACAATAACAACAATGTTAGCACCAGTACCAATAACAATGTCAATACCAACAATAATATCAATAGTGGTACAATGACATACAATAACAATAATGCTAGTACCAGCTCAAATACCAATAAAAATATTAATATCAACAGTGGTACAATGACTAACAACAATAACAATGTTAGCACCAGTACCAATACCAACTTTAATTATGGTACAATGACTAATAATAACAATAATGTCAGTACCAGCACTAGTGTTAATACCAATAATAATATTAATTCAGGTACAATGACATACAATAATAATAATGCCAGTACCAGCACCAGTACTAATACCAATAAAAATGTTAACGTCAATACCGGCACAATGACTTATAATAACAATAACAACAGTAATAGTACAAATAAAAATATCAACACCAGTACCAGTACAAATAAAAACGTTAATACCAGTACTAATTATAATTATGGTACCATGACCAACAACAATAACAATGTCAATACCAGCACCAGTACTAATACCAATAAAAATGTTAATGTCAATACTGGCACAATGACCTATAACAATAACAATGCTAGCACTAGCAACAATGTTAATACCAACAATAACATTACCAGTGGCAGTATGACTAATCGTAATATCAACGCCAGTACTAGCACAAGCTCAAATAACAATGTCAATACAAACAATAATATCAACAGTGGTACAATGACCAACAACAATAACAATGTCAACACCAGTGTAAGTGCAAGTACCAGCAACAATACAAATAACAGTAATAATGTTAATCAAAATGTACAAACTGGTGACATGACTAATCGCAATATCAACTCATCAGAAATTACACAGCGAGTCATACAACCTCCTCCCACAGCCATTGCTCCAACAATGATGAGTGGCGGCAATGCTGACCTATGTACTACGGGTGTAAGTGGTGCCGTACAAACACAAATCTTTGGTGTAAGCAGCGGATCCACTATTAGAGATGTCAATTGTGAACGCTTAAAACTAGCCAAAACACTGTATGACATGGGTATGAAAGTGGCTGCGGTAGCTACAATGTGTCAGGATCGCCGAGTATTTGATGCCATGTGGAGTGCAGGTACTCCTTGCCCATATGAAGGCAAGATTGGCGATGCAGCAAGAGCAGCATGGGAAGCTAATCCTGAAAAAATACCAGTAGCAGTAGAGGTAAAAGAAGATGACAGCCTTAAGAAAATTGGTTTGGGTAGTTTGTTGGGCATGTTTGCTTTCAAGCTATTCGGCTTCCATTAATGCTCAGAACCTAGATCCTGTAACAGGACTACAATTAAACAGCACCAGTAATGTGTTAAATCTTGGTGGGGGATTGCCATGGAACGGGACTGTAACTGGTGCAGCAGGTGGAACGAGTGGTGGTCCTACACCAGCATACAACCCCGATACAGGTAACATTATTTTTAGTTATGCTTCTCGTACAGTAAGTCAAACAGTTGCTATTAATCAAGCATTGGCAAATGCTGGAGCAGGAGTTCAACTTAGTGGATATCGTTATCAGTGGCAAATCAATAATGACCTCAATAATTATCAGGGTAATAGAGGAACTTTAACCGGCAACGTTTCCTTAAAAGGTAGTACTGGTAACATTGTAGAAAGTTTCAATTATGACTATAATCAAAACTTGCCAAACTTTACTACTTTTTCGGGTACACAATTTTTTAATAATCGTTATGATATCGCCTCGGCTAGTAGCCTAACAGTTAGTTTCACTGGGCGAGATCAAAACAACTGGGCAGGATATTATGGGCCTAGAGTACATGTAGACAGTTTTAATTTATTATACACAGTAGATCCTTGTAAATTAAATCCTGCTTATAGTCCCACTTGCTCGGGGTTTAACACTGTAGTAACCACTGGTAATCTCGCTCCCTATCCTGATGCTGTGGCTACTTCAATGACTCAAATGGTTGCTATTAATACAACATTGAAAAGTGCTGGTTTTGGTGCTACAGTTCATGGCTTTAATTATAAATTTGATTATACTGTAGGGCAAGGGTTTTTTGGATGTACTGCTTGGAATCAAGATGGGTCATGTAGTTGGATGATGAACACTCCGGCATATGTAAGTGCTAGTGCCTCAATGACTAATAGCGGTAATCAAACCCTAATTTCAAGAAATCATAGTTTCAATAGTGAAGGCACTAGTGGAACAGTAAATTCACAACTACTACTATCAAGTAGCATGAATCAAACTTCACTTGGTAATATTAGACTTTCAGGTGGGGCATCTGGTATAGGTTCTTCAATTGGCAATTATTCAATGAGTCTGATTTATACACCAGATCCTTGTGTTAAGAACCCACTATATAGTCCCGATTGTAGTGGCTTTGCTCAAGCAATGGCTGCTAAACTTGGTGCCAATACTACGTCTACTCCAACTGTAGAATCGTCTGTATCTAGTACGTCTGTTGCTACTACTAATGTTATTCAACCAAGCAGTAATTCATCATCAAAACCGCAAACAGAAAATGCCTCTACAACCAAAGGTGCTTCACAGTCCAAAAATGTAGCCACTGCATTAAGCATAATCGCTAAGAATCAACAGCAAACACAGGCATTAGAAACCAGTGTAGCACAAGCGGCTGTAGCAGAAGCAGCAAGTGCAGCATCCCAAGCTCAACAGCAGGCTGTGTCTGTTGCTACCGGTTTGACAGCGGCCAGTCAATCAATGGCTAATTCTACGGTAGCCAACAACACAACTAGTAACAGCAATAAATCTACTGCTAATGCGACCTCAGTGTCTATATCGTCTACTGCGGTCCCAAAAAATACAGCATTTACCGCAGCCACTACTACTGCACCAACGGAATCTTTTACCAACTCAGTTACTGATTCAGTTACTCTAAGACCTGCTACCCCTATAATAACTAGTAGTGTAAACACTGCTAACACATTACCTAGTACAAGAAATACAACAGCTACAACAAACACTAGTGTAACCACTGCTAACACATTACCTATTATAAGAAATACAACAGCCACAGCGACCAGTGACACTGTTGTTACTGGTATTGAGATGGTTGTGCCAAGGCCCACAGTACCTACAGTTTCTGCTAATATAACCACTAATACTACCACTGCACCAAAAAATCTTACGCCTAGTATAGTTAACATTACATCCGCAAACAACACCGCAGAATTTAGTCAAAGCACATCCTCAATATCACAAACGTACAGCGTTAAAACACAAAATCAAAGTCCAACTCCCACAATACAAACTGCGGTAACCTCTATGCTACCGCTCTTACCACCTGTTAACAAACCCACAGCATCTCAACCAGTGATTACTGCGCCTGCGTCTACTGCTATTAATCAAAACAATTGGCTTTTTTCACAGTCAACTGCTGAAACACAACACATCACTATGACGACCGCTTACATTCAACCACAGAATATGATGTTCTATGCTATGGCAACAACACCAGTTGAACAGCAGCAGGCTACCGCACAGCCTGCAAATCTTGCTACACAGTCAGAAATAGAACAAGTCAATAACTCAGTCAATTTTATGACCAATCGCACAGATCCACTCAATGCAGCGGTTGAATCTAAACCTGCAATAACCACAAATTCTACGACAGAATCTACTCAAACTGTTAAAGCTAGCGTAACAGATAATGAACTAGCAGGTAATGTGGATATTAATAAGATGGCTACTACTCCAGTTGGTTACAGTAACTATACTAATTTAGTACTCAAAGATGGAAAATTGTACGAACCAAAAGAAAT
>Ga0209087_1002067_pt1 | contig 11451 bp, 9 predicted proteins | sample S_130805_EF_Meta_FD_187321 | JGI IMG/M metagenome (GOLD analysis project Ga0209087, IMG submission 187321) | Freshwater microbial communities from Lake Simoncouche, Canada to study carbon cycling - S_130805_EF_MetaG (SPAdes) (version 2) | ecosystem: Environmental > Aquatic > Freshwater > Lake ...
CGCAATAGTTACTTTAGAACCATCTTCTGCTGGTGCTTGGTAGCCTGCATCTTCCACAGCAAAACCTTTCAATGGTAATTCATCACCAGTTGGAGCGTCTAATTTTACTTGTTCGCCTTTATTATTTGTAAGTGTATCTGTTAATGGATTAAAATTTAAATCACCTGCAATGGCCAATGCTGTAATTAATTCAGGAGAACCTACGAAGGCAAAAGTATTCGGGTTGCCATCGGCACGCTTTGCAAAGTTTCTATTGAAAGAATGTACAATGGTATTTTTTTCTTTTTTCTCTGCACCTACACGCTCCCACATTCCAATACAAGGTCCGCAAGCATTCGCAAATACTTTCGCACCAATTTGGCTAAACACGTCTAAGAAGCCATCTCTTTCAATGGTATATCTTACTTGTTCAGAACCTGGCGTAATTAGATATTCGGACTTCATGGTTAAACCCTTTTCTGAAACTTGTTTGGCTAAACTTACTGCACGGCTAATATCTTCGTAAGAAGAGTTGGTACAGCTTCCTATTAAACCTACTTCAATTTTGGTAGGCCATCCGTTTGCAGCAGCCACTTCCTTCATTTTAGAAATCGGAGTCGCTAAATCTGGTGTGAATGGTCCGTTTAAGTGCGGCTCTAAAGTGTTTAAATCAATTTCAATCACTTCGTCAAAATACTTTGTAGGATCTGCATATACTTCTGCATCTGCGGTTAAGTATGCTGCAACTGTGTCTGCTAAAGCAGCTACATCTGCACGTCCTGTAGATGTTAAATAACGGCTCATACTTGCATCGTAACCAAATGTAGAAGTAGTCGCGCCAATCTCGGCACCCATATTACAAATCGTTCCTTTACCAGTACAACTCATGCTTGTAGCACCTTCACCAAAATATTCAACAATCGCACCAGTACCACCTTTTACAGTTAAGATACCAGCTACTTTTAAAATCACATCCTTTGGAGCAGTCCATCCATTTAATTTTCCTGTTAATTTGATACCAATTAATTTAGGCCATTTTAATTCCCATGCCAATCCTGCCATGACATCACAAGCATCCGCACCACCTACTCCAATTGCTAACATACCTAAACCACCAGCATTCACGGTATGCGAATCGGTACCAATCATCATACCACCTGGGAAAGCGTAGTTCTCCAAAACTACTTGGTGAATGATACCTGCTCCTGGTTTCCAAAAACCTAAACCATATTTATTAGACACAGAAGCTAAGAAATCATACACTTCTTTACTTTCTGTAGTTGCCACTTGTAAATCTTGTTTTGCTTCTACTTTTGCAGAGATCAAGTGATCACAATGCACTGTACTTGGTACCGCAACTTTTGGACGACCTGCTTGCATAAATTGTAATAAGGCCATTTGTGCTGTTGCATCTTGCATGGCTACACGATCTGGTGCAAAATCAACATAAGATCCACCTCTTTCGAAGCCTTCTAATTTTTGATCACTATGTAAATGGGAGAATAAAATTTTCTCTGATAAAGTTAAGGGACGGCCCAACATATTACGAGCTGCGTCTACTTTTGCTGGCATTTCAGCATACAATTTTTTGATCATTTCGATATCAAAAGCCATAGGTATCAATTTTAGGTGTTAAAACTGATGCAAAGGTAAGCGAAAATGACCCTCGGCGCAATCAAAAAATGCACTTTATGTCCACTTTTTTAGCTAAATTTGGGTACTGCTTTAAACATTTAGAAATGCAAAAACTCAGAGACTTTTTAGAATTACACGCTTTTGGCGTTTGCTCAGCCATCGGGGAGCGATTGGGTATAGCTAGCTCTAAAATAAGAATGTGGTTTATTTATATCTCCTTTTTAACCTTCGGATCCCCTGTCATCATTTACATGGTATTGGCATTCTGGAGAAGCATGAAGCATTATATCCTTTTAGGTAAGCGCAATCCACTTAAGTACTAGATCACTGCCTTTCTTAAGCGCACTAATTTCTCTAATAACGGTTCCAATAATTCCAATCTTAACATATTCGCGCCATCGCTTTTTGCATTGGCTGGGTTAGGATGTGTTTCAATAAACAATCCGTCTGCTCCTGTTGCAATAGCTGCTTTTGCAATGGTTTCAATTAAACTTGGATTGCCACCTGTGATACCTGAAGTTTGATTAGGTTGTTGTAAAGAATGCGTACAATCCATAATCACAGGTACATTATTTTCTGCCATAGCATGGATATTTCTGTAATCTACCACCAAGTCTTGGTAGCCAAATGTATTGCCTCTTTCTGTTAACATGACTTTTTCGTTGCCTGCTAATTTAATTTTATCTACTGCAAACTTCATAGATGCACCACTCAAGAATTGTCCTTTTTTAACATTCACAATTTTTCCTGTCCGAGCAGCTGCAACTAATAAATCAGTTTGACGACAAAGAAAGGCAGGAATTTGTAATATATCAATGAAATGCGCAGCAATAGCAGCTTCCTCGTGTGCATGAATATCAGATGTAGTGGGTACATTATATGTTGCACCAACTTTCTTGATCAATTCCATCCCAGTATCATCCCCAATGCCCGTAAATGAATTCGCACTGGTACGATTTGCTTTTCTGTAGCTTGCTTTAAATACATAGGGGATGCCTAAATTCTTACAGATAGTAGATACCTTTTCTCCAATCTCCATCACCAATGCTTCATCTTCTACCACACATGGCCCAGCAATTAAGAAAAATTGATTGGGATCGTAAGTTTGTGCTTTGAATAAATCTTGTAAATAGTTTGGTATCATAAGGGATGTTTTGCAGGGACAAAGTTAAAGGAAATGAATGATGTACAGAAGCTCCATTTTGGGTCACCTTAGATTTTAACTCAAATGGATTTAATTGGTATCCTCTAATGTTTTTTCATGGGTGTATTTATTTTGTGTACTTCCATTTGAATTGTAAAGATAGGCCAGCTTGTTGATACGCATCCGATTTCATTGGAGCCATCTGCATTACTAAATTATTACTCACATCAAATTCTTTTAAGTGACCAGATACAGAAGCGTCCACCACATTGATACCCCAGGCTATTATAAACCACATAATAGATACGTCTCTATTTTTTCTAAATATATTTCGATAACTCTGAAGTGAACCTGCACTTAAATTTTTTAATGTAGGATCTATCTTACTCACATTGGAGATGTCACCATTGGCTTCTTGAATTCTTGCTTCATAGGCAAATTTTGTTTTTGCGTATAAATCGTTGTTGTAGACATAGGTGACAACAGGTACAGAAAGAACACCGTATACCAATGGAATTTTCCAATATTGTTTATTGTAAGCTTGTCCTAGTCCTGGTAAGATGGCAGAACGATTGGTTGCTTTTTTTGGGGAATGTTTTACGATATTGATTGTGCTATCTTGAGCCCACAAGGTTTGTTGTAAACACAACAAAAACAATATGGTATAGAAGCGTTTCATCTAACTAATACTTACTTGCATTGCGTCAAGGATCTTGTTCAAAGCATTTAAATCATTGAAGCTAATGGTAATTTTGCCCGATCCGTTTTTTTGATGCTGTAATTGAACTTGAGTTCCAAAATGGTCCTTTAATTTATTCTCCAATCTCTGGTATACCGGCGATAGCTGATTTTGATGATTTGTATTGGTTGATTTATTTGAACCAGACGTTGGGGTTAAATTTTTAATCAGTGCTTCTGTTTGGCGAACTGTCAATCCTTTTTCAATAATTTCTTTCAATAAGAAAAGTTGCTTATCTACTTCTTTGCCAATCAATAATTTAGCTAAACTTACACTCAGGCTTCCGTTTCTAAGTGCAGCTTGAATTGCAGGCGGTAATTCTAATAAACGTATATAATTGGATACGGTGGAACGATCTTTACCCATTCGCTCGGCTACTTGTTCCTGAGTATAATTCAATTCGTCCATCATTCTTTGGTAACTCAATGCCACTTCTATTTCGTTTAGATCGACTCTTTGTAAGTTCTCTAATAATGCTAGTTCTAATAATTCTTTATCGTTGCCTAATCTTATATAGGCTGGAACATCAGTTAATCCAGCGATTTTAGCAGCACGGAATCTTCTTTCTCCTGCAATCAATTGGAACTTGCCATTGGTTAATTGTGCGACTGTAATCGGTTGGATTAAGTCATGCATTTTCAAAGACTGAGCCAATTCTTGCAAAGCCTTTTCGTCAAAGTCTTTTCTTGGGTTCTTAGGATTTACAATAATACTTGTCAATGCAATCCTGTTAATGGCTACAGCTTTTTCAATAGCAGCAGGTTGAACCTTTCCTGCAGGGTTTTTAAACTCTGCATCCATATTCTGCAATAAAGTGCGAAGTCCTTTACCAATTAAATCTTTGTTGGGTATGCTTTTACTCATTGTACTAATCTATTATTCTCTCGGCATTACTCATTTTAGTCATGCCATTTTTCTGTAAAATTTCTTTTGCCAAATTTAAATAATTCACCGTGCCCTTACTATCTGCATCATATAAAATAACTGGTTTACCAACACTAGGGGCTTCACTCAATCTAGTGTTACGATGTATAATTGTGGAGAACACCATTTCATCAAAATGCTTTCGAACTTCACTTACAACTTGGTTGCTTAATCTAAGTCGACCATCATACATGGTCATCAAAATCCCCTCAATCTGTAAATCAGGGTTTAATCTACTTTGAACAATTTTAATGGTGTTCAATAATTTACCTAAGCCTTCCAAAGCAAAGAACTCACATTGAACTGGCACAATCACACTATTGGATGCGACCAAGGCGTTCACAGTAATTAGGCCTAGGGATGGCAGGCAGTCAATGATGATAAAATCGTATTGGTCGTCTAGGGCGGTTAATAAATTTTTTAAAACGTTTTCTCTATTTGGGAAATTCACCAATTCGATTTCTGCACCCACTAAGTCGATATGAGAAGGGACAAGGTCTAGGTGTGGAATTTCTGTTTTCAAAACGACATCTGACAATGGGGTGCCATTGATCATCGCGTCATAAAGGCTGGTGTTGATATTATGCAAGTCAAAACCAACTCCAGTAGTGCTATTTGCTTGAGGATCAGCGTCAATTAACAGTGTTTTATATTCTAAAACAGCCAAACTTGCAGCAATATTAATTGCCGAAGTAGTCTTACCCACGCCTCCTTTTTGATTTGCTATACCAATAATTCTTGCCATATAAAAAGCCTCCTTAATTTGCTCCAAAAATACGGCATAAATAGTAACAATTAGGCTTAATTTTACACCTTAATCCGAACTATGAAGAACCCCGTTTTTGTATTCATCCTCATTACTTTCTTGATTTTGATTGATTTTTACATCTTTCATGTATTAAAAATCATGCTTAATGGAGCAAGTGTAGGTATAAAAACAGCTGTTAGTTATGCTTATTGGTTTCTATGTATTGCCAGTTTGGGTTCTTTTTTGCTCTTTCCTTTTATTGTGAATCCCTATTTTAGACAGTATATTTTTTCGATTGGGATTGGCTGGGTCATTGCCCAAATCACCCTTGTCGTATTTTTTTTGGTGGATGATTTGAGGAGGGGCGCTTTTTGGACCTTAGGGCAGGTGGCATCTACAGCTGGTGCAAAATTCATGAATTCAGAGCAAGGGATTCCTAGATCCGCATTTTTAAATTGGCTAGGAGTTGGGGTGTCTTCATCCTTATTTTTTTCATTATTGTATGGTTTTGGCAATAAATACAAGTACCAATTACTGCATAAAAAAGTAGCAATTAAAAATCTTCCTTCCGCATTTAAGGGATTTAAAATTATTCATATCAGTGATATTCATAGTGGTAGTTTAAAAGAAAAAGGGGCAGTTCAAAAAGGGATAGATTTAATTCAACAACAAAAAGCAGACTTAATTCTTTTTACAGGAGATTTAGTGAATGATAGAGCAACTGAAATGCAGGACTGGACAGAGGTGTTTGGTCAATTGACTGCATCAAAAGGCGTCTTTAGTACTTTAGGTAACCATGATTATGGGGATTATGTGCAATGGCCTTCCAAAGAAGCTAAATCGGCTAATTTGGACGCATTAAAAGCGGTGCATGCTTCCATGGGATGGAAATTATTAATGAATGAACATGTTGTTATTGAGAAAGAGGGTGCTCAAATTAAATTAGTGGGCATCGAAAACTGGGGTGCAAAAGCTCGATTTCCTAAATATGGTCAATTGAGTAAAGCCCTTGAGGGTGTGGATCCAACTGATGTGATTGTTTTAATGAGTCATGATCCAAGTCATTGGGAAGCGCAAGTGATTCCTGAATTTCCACAAGTAGATCTAATGTTATCTGGTCACACACATGGGATGCAATTTGGGTTAGAAAATCCCTATTTTAAATGGAGTCCTGTTCAATGGGTTTATAAACAATGGGCTGGATTGTACCAACAAGGAGATCAAAAATTATACGTTAACAGAGGTTTCGGATTTTTAGGCTATCCTGGAAGAGTGGGGATTATGCCAGAAATTACATTATTGGAATTGGTTTAATGCTTCACTTGTATAACAAAATTTAAATTTATACGTTCTATAATTATTGCTTCATGGGTTTGTTGAATCAATCACCTTTTAAATAAACATGATGAAAAAAATCATACTACTAGCTTCTGTCTTGATTACTATTACTGTTAATGCGCAAGAAAAAATAGGCATAGGCATTAAAGTGGGTCAAAATCTCACCAGTGTGAATTCGGTAGCGGTAGATAGACACACATCTTCTTATCATGGTGGGGTTGCTTTTCAGATTGGCCTTTCAGACAAAATAAGTTTGGTGCCAGAGGTGTTACTTTCTCAAACTAAATTATCTACCAATCCTTCTATCATTGCTGTTTTAGGGGATAGTAGGTATAAGCCAGAAACATATCATTTGAACTACCTGATTGTTCCATTATTGGTCCAAGTAAAACCATTCTCCTCATTGCTTTTACAAGCAGGACCACAATATGGTATATTAATAGACCAAAAGAAAGATGGTAAAGAAAATGCACAACTAGCATTTCAACAAGGCGAATTCTCCTTTGTGGGGGGCGCAAAAGTTGATCTTGGTGGCTTTTTTGTTTACGGCAGATATGTGGTTGGCTTACAAAATATCAGTCAATTACAAGATCAAGCAAAGTGGAGAACAACCCAATGGCAGCTTGGTATAGGGATGAGTCTATTTGGCTTTTAAAGCTTGTTTAAATTCGATAATCAATTGGTTTAATTGCTTTTGATCTGCAATTTGTTTTGCAATAAAACTATTGTCATTTAAGTCACCCACAATGGCGTCCATTTCGGCTTGGTTTTGGTAGACCATTTTTCTAAACGGATTCGTATAATCTTTTGCTCTGGAGCTTTTTATTTTTTGGGTAATCTCTTCTTTAATTGCTTGATAACGATCTAGCCATTCATTTATTTTTTTACTACTAAGACCACTTATGGTTGTTCCTTCAATTAACTCTAGACAATGTAAAGCGTGTAGATTTTTTTTAACTAAATACGTATCTGTTTCTTTTTTATAAAATTGATGCACTGCATCCCAACTGTTTAGTTTATCTGTTTTAATTTGCTGAAGCATGGATTGAACCGATTTAGTAGGGATCAGCTGTCCGCCAATATTGCTCCATTCAGTAGCTGCACCAGTTGTTTTGATTGCTTTAATCTTTGCGGATAAACCCTTTAATCCATTTTGGGTTAGTTTAAGCATCAATTGATCCATGCCATACATGAAAATCATTTTTTCAAAAATGGCAAAGGCGTCATAACATTTGATTAATCTAGTTTTACGTTTGCTATTTTCAAATCCTTCTACAAAAACGTCTAATTGGTCAATTTCTTTTTTTGTTTTTGTACTGAGTAATTTACAACCTAATTGTAATAATTGTGCTTCTGTAATTTGGATTGACTTCTTTTCTTTTAATAGTTGTGCTTTTGCTACTGCGATTGCAATAATTGTTCTGCCTTTGATTAATTCATGGACACTGTCTGGTGCTAAATAGTCATATTCAAAATATTGATCTATATTTTTTCTATTATCTCTGTCTTGGTATTTCCAAGCATTTCTTGCTAACGCATAAAAATTGTATAAAAACCAATAGCCAGGCATCACCACCAATTCATCTTTTGTAAGATCATTGCTAATAAGAGAAAATGGAATTGGGATATTCAATTCATAATTATAATCCCCTTTGTTTAAAATGGTGAAACTTGGAAAAATAGAATTGTGCTTAATGCTCACACATAGTCCTGGCCAGAAGCCTCTGCCCATAATCACTTCGCCATCTGCCCCTCTGCTATTGTGGTTGGATCCTAATGTCGCACCAGCAGCAATATTACTTTGACCCATCACAAGCGCAGCACAAAGAAATGAATTGTTATGGTGCTGTTCGTGTGCTGGATAAATTAAAGAGTTCAATACCTCACAACAAGAGATGGTTGCGTTCGCTCCTAAAAAAGAGTTGATCAATCTTGCACCATATTTTAATTGCGAGTAATCCGACATGATAAAACGTACTGCTTTAATGCCATAGAATATTCTACAACCATATCCAATAATACCATTCACCAATTCTGACCCTTCTCCAATTTGCGTCTTAGCAAGTTCATTGGAGTTGATGGTCACATTTTTTATTTTATTGGCTCCTTTTAAATAGGCATCTGTGCCTATCCAAGTGTCTTTAATGATTCTACAATTTTTGATAACCGAACGATCTCCAATTTTTCCATAATAGCCTCGCTTATTATCAAATTGTTTTTCTGTCAGTTCAATGAATTTATCTTGTAGTACTTGATCCTGCCTATTTCTAGTCCATAAAAAGGCATCTGCAGCGCTCATGCCATTGAAAGGAATGACTTTCCTGCCGGTATTTTCGTTGCATAACTCCAACCAAATTCTTACCGACTCAGGCTCGCCTTTTTTTAGAATGCCATTACCAAATTTTGCATGATTGGTTGTTACCAATTCATTGACGTTATTGATAATCACCTCGTCTCCAACAATATAATGAGATAGATAGTTGACATTGTGAATGGCGACGTTATTGCCAAAATCAGCGCTGATGATAGTAGAATTGTATAGTCCAACTGGCACTGTTAAATCACTAAAGCAAAGACAGGTTGTTTCTAAATTACCAATACGAACCAATCCAAAAAAAGAACAGTTTTTAACGAGTTCAGGATTAAATGCATTAGACACCAAAAGTTTCGACCAATCATCACTTGAATTTCCATTGCGCACTAAAATTTCAATCTCTAATGCAGTTAGGGAGCGGTATTTTATGCCACTTCTATTTTGTTGATTGCGTAAATAGTATTCGTCTTTTCCTTTTGGTAGGTCTTGTATAAAACCATAGCCTAGTTTTTGAATAGCTACTTTTTTTATTTCATTCATAGTGTTAACTAATTATTTAAACATGGTAGGATGCATTTCATCCCAACCAGTTGCTTTTTGATACTGATGTGCAATATTTAAAATGGTACCTTCGTCAAATAATTTTCCTACAAAACTTATGCCTGTAGGTAGTTGCCACTTTGCATCTAATCCTGTTGGCACACAAACCACAGGATGGCCAGTTAAATTCGTAATCGCCGATTGATTGCCGCCACCTCTAGATGGACAAATAATAGCATCGTATTGTGATATCACTTCATTGACTTTTTGCATGAGTATCGTTCTATGCCTTTGTGCATTGATATATTCTACGGCAGGTACAAACCTGGAGGTTCTAAATGAATTTGGCCAATCATTTTTTGTTTGTCTTGTTAATGCATCATCTAATCCTGAACGAGTCATATCGTCAAATTGTGCACCAGCTTCAGCGCCAATCACAATGTCCATGATATTGAACTGGTAAACGCCACTGTCTGGAAAGTTGATTGGAATTAATTCAATGCCCATTTTTTTGAATTGCTTCAACACTTCAAACTCTGAACGGTTGGTATCTTTAATTTTATCAAAATAATTTTTTGCGTAGGCAATCTTATAAGTTTTAAGATTCGTTTTTGGTGCGTAATTGAATGGCATATCAACTGCAGATCCGTCTTTGCCATCTGTGCCATGTAAATAATGAAACACAATGGCAGCATCATTGGCAGAACGCGTGATTGGGCCTACTTTATCTAAGCTATAGCTCAATGCCATTCCGCCAGAACGGCTGATGCTACCAAATGTAGGTCTAAGTCCTGTGGCGCCGCAAGTTGTAGCAGGAGAGACAATGCTTCCCCAGGTTTCGGTGCCTATCGCAAATGGAACCAATCCTGCAACAGTTGCAGAAGTTGAACCAGCGGATGATCCAGAAGATCCAGTCTTTAAATTCCATGGATTCTTTGTTCTCCCACCAAACCAATAGTCGCCCATGGCAAGCGCACCCAAAGTAAATTTAGCCACCAATACAGCTCCGGCAGCTTTCAATTTTTCATACACAAAAGCGTCTTCTTGGATGACTTGATTTTGGTAAGGAGCAGCGCCCCAAGTGGTCTTGGTATTTTTTATTGCAAATAAATCTTTTAATCCATAAGGGATACCATGTAATTGACCTCGGTATTTACCTGCAGCGATTTCGGTATCTGCTTGTTTTGCTTGTGCGAATGCTAGATCTTCTTGAATACTAATCACACATTGTAAAGTGTCACCATATTTTTTAATTCTATCAATAAAAAATTGAGTCAATTCAACCGAACTGATTTTTTTATTTTTAATTAAATAAGCCAGTTGTTCGATTGAATAAAAAGCAAGCTCATTTTTATTAGCTGGTAAATTAATTGCATTAGGTGCATCCCAAATAATTGGTTTTTGCACTTTGTTTAATTTCATGCCTGGCAGGATAGCAGTATGCCAAAGACTTAATGGGGTACTATTGTTTAATGACAATGCGTGCATGGCTTTATAGTTTGCCAAATTATCTATCACATCATTGAATAAGGAATCAATTTCAGGATCTGTGAATTGCAGGTCCATTAATTTCGCACTGCTAAGTAGGTCTGTTTTTACAATAGGACGCTCTTGAGCAAATAGGGGATCAGTAGAAATAGCGATAAGGCATAAAAAGCCAATCCATATTTTTTTCATAGAAAAACGATTTAGGTAATTATCTCAAAGATAATATTACCTAGTCGGTTTTGTATTGCTAAATCTTCTTTTTTGTCCTCCATTCTGTCCTCCATTCTGTCCGCCTTCCCTTGGCGCCCTGCCTCTGGTGTTATTGGGTTTGCCCCATCCTGCGTCTTTTGAGGTTTTATTTGCGTGAAACTGCTGCATTGGGTAGGGATGGCTTTCGATGACTGGGATGGTTTTGCCAATCAACTTTTCAATATCTTTTAGGAATACTTTTTCTTCATAATCACAGAATGAATAAGCTGCACCAGATGCACCAGCTCTTCCTGTTCTTCCAATTCGGTGTACATATGTTTCTGGAATATTAGGAATCTCAAAGTTAATTACATGCGCTAATTCATCCACATCAATTCCTCTTGCAGCAATAT
>Ga0209087_1002068_pt1 | contig 11450 bp, 10 predicted proteins | sample S_130805_EF_Meta_FD_187321 | JGI IMG/M metagenome (GOLD analysis project Ga0209087, IMG submission 187321) | Freshwater microbial communities from Lake Simoncouche, Canada to study carbon cycling - S_130805_EF_MetaG (SPAdes) (version 2) | ecosystem: Environmental > Aquatic > Freshwater > Lake ...
AGCCAGCAACTCAGCCAGGAGCAGCAACGCCACATCCGCGAAAACCTCAGCGAGGAGGAACTGGCAATGTTCGACATCCTGTTGCAATCCGCCCCGGATCTTTCAGACAGTGATCGCGCCAAGGTCAAGCAGTCCGCCCGCGAGCTGGTGGAGCGGATCAAGGCGCTGCTGGTGCTCAACTGGCAGCAAAAATCCTCCGCCAGGGCCAAGTTGAAACTACAGATTGAGGAGGCTCTTGATATCGGCTTGCCACGCGCCTACACACCCGAGCTCTATCAGCAGAAGTGTGAGGCGGTATTCGCGCACATTGAAAAGGCCTACCCCGAGCGCGATCTGAGCATCTATGGCAAGGACACTGGCCTGAATCAATCCGTGAGTCTGTGATGTTGACTCACCGATCAGGATCCCGGTCTGGGGCTTGATTCAGGAGGGCAAGAAGGTTTGGAGCCGGGCTCGGTTGGTGTCTGAGGGGTTGAGCTGGACTCGGGCGGAAAGCACAGCCGCCTGATGGAGGCGCTCAAGGCTTTCTCCCTGGCGGTCTCGCGCCTGAGCTGCTCGGTTTCTTTCTCTATTTGCTCGCTGTCGCTCTCTATCTGCTCGTTGTCGCTCTCTATCTGCTCTCTTTCGCTCCTCAACTGTGCGATCTCGCTCTCGACGAGCAAAATATCGCTCTCGATCTGCTTCGTTCTCTCGGCGATTCGCTTCATCCGCCATTCGTGCTGCAGCTTGCTCTGCTCGTAGTCGGGATCGCGACGCCAGTTGAGCGTCGCGCCCAAGTGGCGCGCCGTATTGCACGCGCCCAGTAAAAAATATCGCCACCGAGGCAAGGATGAAGGTGATGCCCCACTGCTGAGGGATGGGGAAGGTGCGTCCGTTGATGGTGATGTGGTCATAGGAGGAGTACAGAGTGATCAGGCCGAGCGCAAGGCCGCCGATTGCCTGGGTGAGACCGAGCCGGTCGAGACCGAGTCTGTCGAGGCCGGTCCAGGTGCGGGATGGTGTTGGTAATTCTGGCGCAGCCGGCGGCTCCTCGCCGTCGGCTGGCGGTCCTGTGGCGCTGGGGGTAGCTGAGGACATGGGGTGGTTGGGGCGGGATCGACACAGCCCTCCATCCCTCAGTGCCACCGTTGTCCCAGCCCAGGCCTCAGGACCCATAGCAACTCTGGTCACTGAGCTGCTGCTTAACACCTACGTCCTGGCCCGGACTGGACCGACGACCTGGTGGCGCAGAAGGACTGGGCGCCTCGGGCCCGGGATGGCCTCGACACCCAACTCCAGCCGAGACCTGATTAACCTCAGCCGCTATGCCCCGTCCTTACCAACCCTCCCTGTTGCGCCTGCTGCATGGCGCCACGGCCCTGCTGGTGCCGCTGGCCTGGCTCACGGGCTTGCTGGTGTACTCGATGTACGACGGGCGTTTTGGCCGGCTCCCCTTCACCCCTGCCGGTGAGTGGATCGACATTCACGGCACGGTGGGGTTTCTGCTCTGGCCGATCGCCCTGTTGTTGGCCCTGTACGCCCTCACCGCCGGCCGGCTGCGGCTGCGGCAGCCCGCCAACGCGCTCGCCCTGGTGGCCTTGGTCATGGCGGTGGGCAGCGGCAAGTTGATGGACGAGGACTGGCTGCGCGACGGCCAGTTCCAGCAACTTGTTTACAGCGTCCATCTGCTCGCCTGGTTGCTGATCGCCCTCGCGGTGACTCTGCATGTGGCGTCGGTGCTGCAGCGTGGCGGCCTGCCGCTGGCCCGCTCGATGGCGAGCGTTCAGCTCCGGCCTGGGGACCTGCCAGGCAACTGGTTTGACCAAATCCGCAGGTCGTTCAAGGGCAGAAGTTGACTGGGGGGATCTTCAGCATCGAGGTGGCCGGCAGCTCGGGGCTGTGCCAGAACCAGCAGCCCTAACCAGCGTTTGTCAAGCACTGTGACCGCTGCGGCGTCAGCCATCAACCTGCTGCTGGCGTCTGGCGAGAACGCCATCCTGTAGCCGCAGTGAGCAATAAGCCAGCTCAGTGCTGCTTTGGCTACCTGGAGATAGCGGTGCCTCTGAGGGTGGATAATGGGGAGATATGGGAACCAATCTGGGGATGGAAGCCAAAGGCAGAGCCCAGGGAGGTGATTCAGCCCATCGTTTCTATATCTCCAGCCCCTTCCTGGGACTGCAGAAAGAACGTGAGGCTGCCAAGCAACTGATCACCCGCCAGAACCATGCCTATGGCGACAGCTACGGCGGCTCCCCGGATCCACTGGTGGAGACCTGCCAGGGGGACGTGCGAGCCAGCGATCACTACATCTTGATCCTCGGTGAGCGATACGGAACCCGGCGGTCCGAGCATGGGGGCATGTCGGTTACGGAGCTGGAGTTTGAGGCGGCCGTGGAGGCTGGCCTGTCGCTCCATGCCTTCTTTCTTGGCTTTGTCTCGGATGCTCGCAACGGCATCGAGCTTGAGCCGGAAGCCAGGGCAGCCCTGGCTGCGTTCCGCCGCAGGGTGAGCGAGCGCTGCGTCCCGGTGGAATGCAGCGATCAGGCGGACGGTCGCGATGGCTGGCAAGTCTTCTCAGAGAGGATCACCGCTCTGGCGGCCAATCCCCCACCGAAACCTGTCGGTGGAGCCAACACCAATGCACCACAGTTACGCAGCTACACCCCCGCCGACCTGCAGCGCTGGGTGGACCGCCACCAGTCCCAGCTCTCAGACGCCTTCCTGGGCCTTGCTTCTGTGCAGGCCCGCCAGGTGCATGTGCCGTTGGATGTGTGCCTCACCCTTGCGGGGGCGGGGGCGGTGGTCACCGAGGGCCCACGGCTCCTGAAGCCGGTGGATCTGCAACCCCTGCTGGCCGCGGCCGGCAGCCATGTGCTGCTGCTCAGCGGCGATGGCGGCGCGGGCAAAACCAGCCTGGCGTTTGCGATCGCCCGCTGGTGGCTCACTGGTGAGCTCGATGGGGTGGTGCGGTTGCCGGTGTTGATCGAAACGGCGCTGGCGGAGGGGGAGACGGTGGCGCGAAAGGTGCGGGCCTGGCTGGAGGAGCAGCTGGGCGAGCCGCAAGCGGCGGAGCTGGTGGCGGCGCTGCTGCGGGGACGGCGGCTGGTGCCAATCCTCGACCATGTGTCGGAGCTGGCGCCGGCGGCGCGGCAGCGTCTGCTGGCGGGGTTGCCGCCGGGCCTGGTGATCGCCACCAGCCGCAGCGCGGACGATGGCTGGAAGGGGCGCGCCCTGAGCCAAATCGCGCCACGACCGATCGCGTTGGATCGGTTGCAATCGTTTTTTGTGGAGTACCTCAAGGGTCGGGGGCAGGGGGATGTGCTGCGGGATGACGAACTGGTGCCCGCCCAGAACCAGCTGCGCCGCATCGTGGGCGACAAGCCGATCACGGCGCTGCTGGCGCAGATGTTCATCGACGATGTGATCGCCAATCGGCAGAGGGGCCTGCTGGCGGGGTCGGTGCCGCAGCTGATGCTCAGCTACGTGCGACGGCTGGATACCCCGGTCGATTCCTCCCAGCGTGAGAGGGCATGGCTAACGATCGACGGTGAGCGGGTGCAACGGGCGCTGAAGTGTCTGGCGTTGGCCAGCCATCGGCAGCTAGGAGGCGATGGAAAGCCGTCGTATCAACCGCGGGAGTTCAGCCGGGCGCTGGCCAAGGAGACGCTGCAGCAGCCCGAACCCGATGGGTTGGGGCTCAATAAGGAAGAAGCGGAGGAGGTGCTGGGTTATCTGGGAGAGCGGCGGCTGTTGGTGCATCCGGGGGAGGACAGCAGCGAACTGCGCTTTCCGCTCGATCCGCTGGCCGATTACCTGGCGGCGCTGGCGCAGCTGGAGGTGCTGGAAACCACGAGTTGGAGCACGGGGCAGAAGGCGGCATGGGAGGCGTTTCTGGCGGGGCTGGAGCAGCGGTTGGAGCGAGCGGCGGATCTTTCGCGCTCGCGCGGTTTCTTCCTGGCCTTGCGCGATGCCGCCCTGGAGCGCCGCGGCCGGGGAGTGTCGGAGGAGGTGCCCGACCGGTTGGCGGAGCTGGGGGGATTGAATCCGGAGCAAGAGCGCGAACGGCTGGCGGAGCAGCGGGCCCGCAAGTGGATGTGGGAGCTGCTGGTGCCCATCGCCAGCGAACGCCGCGACGCGATCAGCAAGTTGGCGGCGATGGCGGCGGCCGGGGCCGAGCCCGAGGATCGGCGTTCGGTGGCGGTGGTGGCCAGCGAACGCCTCAGCCAGGTGCTGGCCAATGGCGATCTCCCTGGAGAAGAACGGCAGGAAGCTGCGATGGTGCTGGGCCTGATCGGCACAGATACGGGCATCGAGGCACTGGAGGGTCTGGCGGGAGATGGAGGGCAAACACCTGAGCTGCGCCGCACGGCGCTGGAGGCGCTGGGGCTGACGGCCCGAGATCAAGCCGCGCACCGCACGCGCATCGAGGAGTTTCTGGAGGGCCAACTCCGCGCCGACACTCTCGATCTACTGGTGACCGGCGAGGAGGGCTGGGCGGAGCACGACCGGCGCCTGCCGCCCCTGCAGGGAGCCTCCAGGGCGATTCAACTGGCGGCGTCTGCGGATCTGCCGCTTCTGGGCAGCGGCCCCGGCCGGTTGGTGCCGATGCTCACCCTCACCGCCCTGCAGGAGGGCGAGGCCCTGCGGATCCGCACGGAGGTGGTGACGCCAGCGGTGTGGAAGCTGCCGCTTCCTGGGGGGGAGCAGCTGGAGCTAGTGGTGGTGCCTGGAGGCGAGTACGTGATCGGCTCCCCCAGGGAGGAAGCCGGCCGAGATATCTACCCCCAGTACAGGCTGAAGTGCGAGGGGGTGAACGTGGAAGCCGAGCGCCGTGTGGCCCTGAAGGACTGGGCGCTGGTGCGCCACCCGCTCAGCCAGGCACAATGGAAGGTTGTGGCGGAGCTGCCGCAGGTGGGGAAAGGGCTAAACACCACTCCCGGCAGCTTTCTGCCAAATGGGCTCTGGGAAACCCATGCCCAACCAGACTCATTGCCAGTGGACAGCGTGAGCTGGCACGACTGCCAGGAATGGCTGCAGCGGCTGAATCGCTGGCTGAAGGAGCAATGGCTGGTTCAAGGCAGTCAGGGTGAAGTTCCGAAGCTGGCATTGCCGAGCCAAAGCCAATGGGAGGTGGCCTGCCGGGCCGGGGCCAGCACTCCCTTTCACTTCGGGGATACGTTGGATTCAAGCTGGGCGAACTACTTTGGGCTCCATACCTATGGCACCGGCCGAATGGGCGCCTACCGCCAGCGGCTGATGCCAGTGGGCTTCTTTGGACTTGTGAACCGCTGGGGACTGGTCGAGATGCATGGGCAACTGTTCGAGTGGTGCGCCGATCAGTGGCAGCGTGATCCCTTGGCAGGAGATCTTGGGGATGGGGCACCCGTAGAGGGATTCGATCCAGGGCTCGTGGGCACCCCGGAACAGGCCTGCAGGCTGTTGTGCGGAGGCTGTTGGTGGTTCACTCCGCGAGACGCCCGCGCCGCCGTCCGGAGCTGCGGCAAGCCCGGCTACGTTGCTGCCTATGTCGGCTTCCGTCCCGGCGCTTTCTCCCCCGGCCACCGCCCGCACCCTTATCCGACAGAGCCGTTGGAGGGGATTCCAGCAGATGCACAAGAAGGTTCACAGGCCCAAGGGTTCAACCTCTCTCCGGTAGCCGATAGCCCAATTGGCAAGCCCTCCTCGAACCTATGACCACTCGATCTGTACACTGTTTCTTTAATTCGTGATAATCATCGCAATCGGGGCCGCTCCTCGTGGGCTTTTGCTGGGCACTCCCCACCGGCAGTGTCGTACGGACTTAACTCCTTCAGGAGGCGCTTAGTCACATGTTGATCCTTGACTCAGAGCTTCTCCAAAACCCTCTGTTCTCTGAGTATATGTACTCAACTCTTGTTTGCATTCTGAGCGGCCTGACTCTACAGTTTCACTTTCTAAGGAAGCAGCCCCCGTTCACGGCAGTATTTGCTCAGCTTGGCGGAATAGAGCCCTGGGGCCCCCAAGACCACCGACAACTTTCCGGCAAATCTCCAGTCCCTGCTGAACTTTTGTGATGCCTGCACATCTCTCCATCCCTCCCTTCCTCGCGCCAGCCGCTGCGTAAATCCTGGAGAGTTCATGTGAATATCTTTCACTTACCAAATCCTCCCCAAGCTCTGGCAAACAGCGGGCGAACTGGATGCAATTGCCGAGGTCATCCTAGATAGACTCGCTATAATTCCGTATTACCATACCCACTAATTGCCTTATAGCCAAAACCATATGGAAAACATTCTTGATTAGGCAGCAAGCTCCGCGACCGTCCTCTCAGGCTAGACTGGTACACATGTACCAAGACTGATTCCATGCCCATGAACCGGATCCAGTTCCAGTCTGGAATGTCATTGTCGCAGTTCCTTGAGCTGTACGGCACCGAGGAGCAGTGCGAGGCGGCCCTAGCGCAAACCCGCTGGCCAAATGGATTCCGCTGCCCCCGATGTGGAGAACAAGAGCATGGTCTGGTGTATGGGCGTCGCCACAGGCGCTATCAGTGCCGGAGCTGCCGTCATCAGACGACAGTCACTGCAGGAACGATCATGGAAGCCACCAAGCTGCCGCTTACCAAGTGGTTCCAGGCTTTCTATCTGGTGGGGGATGCTAAAACTGGCATTTCTTCACTCTCCCTGATGCGAAAGCTGGGCGTAAACTACCGCACTGCATGGTTGCTTCACAACAAGATTATGCAAGCGATGAGTGAGCGTGAGAAGACCTATGTTCTGCGGGGAAAGGTTCAGCTGGATGACGCTTACCTGGGCGGAGAACACAATGGTGGCAAGCCTGGTCGGGGGTCAGAGAACAAGGTGCCGATCGTCGCCGCAGTCTCCCTTGATGAGGCGGGCCACCCCATTCACGTGAAGGTGGCCAAGGTTGAAACCTTCTCCTTTGCAGCGATCGCAGACTGGGCCCAGGACGCCTTGGCACGAGGATGTGAGGTGATCTCCGATGGGCTGGCTTGCTTCCGGGCTGTGGCAGAGGTGGGGTGCATTCATCAGCCAGTGATCGTTAATGGCCGCCATCCCAAGGATCTCCCTGATTTCCGCTGGATTAACACCGTGATTAGTAACTTAAAAACCAGCTTCAGCGGAACGTTCCACGCCCTACGTTTTGAGAAGTATGCTGATCGCTACATCGGCGCCTTCTGTTATCGGTTCAATCGCCGCTTTCACCTGGAAGAGATGACAGGGAGAATACTACGGGCCACCTGCAACTGCAACGCAAGGCCCGAGCGGATCCTGAGGAGTGCGGAGCTTGCTACCTAATCAAGAAACATTTTCTTTTCAATTGATGGGGCTGAACTGCTAGCATGGTTAATATGATTGAAAAATTTCGGTGATGAGCCAGCGGTTTTCAGCTTCTTTGTCAACAGTGTTCGACATACACTGGAATTCATTCCCGATCATGATTGGTCCATTAATTCTAAACTTATTTGATCAAGAAAACATACACAATCTCCCGCGCAATCTGTTAGATGTATGTTGCGGCACGGGTTACTTGGGTAAATTTTTCCTTGAGTCAGGTTTTACTGTCACAGGCATTGATCTTTCTGAAGAGGCAATACGCCTAGCCAAATTAAAAACAAAAAGCTCTGGAAGTCCGGCTCATTGGATCGTTGGCGATGCTTCTAACTTCAACACATTGCAGAAATATGGCATAGCTACCTCTACATTTGATTCTCTTAACTACCTTGAAGATGTTAAAGCTCTAACGAATTGCATAGGTTGCATTTCTAGTCACTTAGTAGACAATGGATTGTTTGTTTGTGACCTTTTTACTGCTATGGGAATGCGTACCCTGAATAGTATTAGCATTGATGAAAGAGAAGACAGCCTAACGATTATTAGAGGATTCTATAATCAAAATGACGCTTATGCATTTCTCAGTTTTTCAGGCTTTATCAGTAACAGCACTGATTCATATACCAGGTTTGGTCAAGTACTTAAGTTAAGCGTTTACAAGATTGAAGCAATAAAAAATATCCTAGAAGAGCATGACTTTAAAGACATTAGATATTATAAAATATCTTCAAAAGAATTGATACAAATTGAAGACCCAGAATCGCTAGAAAGAGTTGTCATTACGGCGAGTAAAGATAAGTCAAGAAATTCCAGTTTATCGCAATCGGCAAAACCTTAAAGCAAATCTTTTAAAACTTGTGACGTATAGAATAAACATGGATATGTGCTTGTAAACGCCCAGAAAAAAGTATTTAAACCCATAACTAATGCTATAGAAGCGTGGAAACAAACTCCAAGACTAAGTACAATAAGTAAAAAGTTGTTAGGCAGAAAAAGGGAAAGAGGGAATAAAGATTCAAGTATAATTGTGCCAAATGTAAGAAACCTTGTCACCCAAAGATTATGTTTAAGCAATAGGACAATTTTGCGATTACCATAAGTTTGATTGTCGAGAATTTCTCTGACTGCGGTACCATGCCGCCAATACTCGCCAAATATCTTTGTAACACCTGATACGGCATATGACAAGCTGGCTTGGCAACCAACAAAAAGAGCGGCTGAGCTATACAATGATTTGACACCCGTCAAACTAGCAACCCATGATGAAATAAAGACAATTGTTACCATTTGATCTGATCCATCACAGCCAAAGGTGGATCGAAAATTGCTTGACAGAATAGTTATTACAATTATGGTCAAGGGAATTCTAAAATCAATGTCAGTTATGATACAATATATGAGAATCAATAAAGTTAATATCCTAAGCTTAATCAGAAACAAAAAACCACGCTCGCCGAAAACAAAGTCTGAGACATGCAACAGAAATGGGATCTTGAATAAATAGGATCTTAATCTAAGAATTTTCCAAGATAAGATGCCTCTAGAACTATAATCTTCTTTCGCCCAAATAATTTCAAGACTTGCTATTATTAGACCAATAGAGCATATGATTATGGTTAAATGTAAATAGAAATATGGAGATAAAATCATGATGGATTTTTCATAGAGTGTGACAATCTGAAACGAATATTACCTCTTGATCTCTAAGACTATCTACACCACGCGACTCGTAAATCAGAAACTGAAGTTGTGAGCCCTTTGGTTCATTCGCAAAAATATTGGCAAGAAAATTGAATAATAGCAGATATGGGACTGTTATTGGTAAATAGCTGGAATGCTTAACTGGAAATCTCACAAAAGATTGAACAACATCAACTAACACTTTCTGCCTTCGTTTATTTGGATTCCAGATTGAATATATGAGATTGTTTCGGAGAACAATAGTATTAATTAAATGATGCTGTACATAGTGATCTGGTTTTGTTATTTTACAGACAATCCTATAATCAACTGTCCCTGGACTGGGTGCGAAGAAAGTCCAGGAAGGAACTAACGAAAAAAAATCATAAGATCTTATCTGATTTGAAATGAACCACCTGAATTGGGAAAATAGCGTTACAAAAAACCAAAATATGAATAAAATAATTAATAATTTTTCCATTAAAAATTTATGTTTTCGAAATTATGTTTATACGTAAGGCAATTAGTTCTGCCAGGGTGCTTGTTGCAATTAATCTCGTTCGAGATAGGTTAGGATCTTTGCGCATTTGGTTCATGAACCTTTTTTCATCTTCCAGATTATGTCTGAACCCGTCTAACCAGTTCTGCACTTGACGCCCGACGATAGCCCCAATAACTGCGCCGACAGTTATTGCGGGCGTGCCAACTTTTACTGAACAAATTTTTAGCTTGTTGGCATCATTAAATAATTCTGCGTAATTGTTGCTCATGGGATGAAAAGTAGGTTAGCGACACATGTTTTTGATGTTTTTAGGAGCTCAATAAGCTTAATCCAATTTTTAGCGCAGTGTCTCCCTGATGTCAACCATCTGCAAGCAATCCACCACATGATCAGTAAGAAAACTGTCCGTCCCGGCTGTTTCCCCCCCCCACACACCCCCCACTCCGTCAGAGCCGTTGGAAGGGATTCCAGCGGGAGCAAACGAGGGTTCATATGCCCGAGGGACCAGACCCGCTCCGGTGATCGTCGACATCCGTAGGTAAGGCCTGCCCCCAACCCGCGACCGCACGATCCGCACAGCCCCGGCCCACTGCCCCACGGTCCCCGCGGCCTGGGTGACACGGTGGGCCATTGCTGCGCTCACACCCAACACACCGCTCCGGCGCCATGGGCAGCCTGCAGCTCCCGCGCCCGCCGCAGGGTCACGCTGCGCACCACCTTCCGCACACCAGCCAACGGGGATGGCTCCATGTCATGCGATCCGCTGCCCAGGATGGCCTCACCTCAGGGCGGGCTTTCCCGCCTGTCCCGCGTCAAGCCCCTTGGCCGACGCTTGGCGTCAATCAAGTTGGCCGGTAAGGGGCTTGGCTCAGCCAGCCGGATGGTCGTCGAACCAGGCCTGCAGGTCGCCAGGCTCTGTGAAATCAAGCAGATCTTCCGCCAACTGCTCCAATTGCTGCAGGGTCAGGGATGAGAGCCGCTCCCGGCTGCCCTCATTGAGGCTCCCGCAGCGGCGGCTGAGCTGACGGATGGCGAGAGCGGCGGCTTCCTGCTGCCGGCCGGCTTCCAGTCCCTCCTCGCGCCCTTCCTGGCGGCCTTCTTGCCTTCCCTCCTGCCTTCCCTCCTCCAGGATCTCCTGCACCGCACGGGTGTGGCGCAGTTCCTGCAGCGGCAACCCGACGATCATCAGAATTTCCTCCTTGCTCAGCTGTGGAAATCGTTCCAACAGCATAGAGAAAACCACCGGCTCCAGATCCCGGCGGCTCGCCAGGATCCGCCGGCAGCGGTCCGACAATTCCGGCTCAGAGCGCACCGGCAGGGTGAGCAAATCCACTGCTGCATCCAGGTTTTGCTGCCTTCCCAGCTCCTCCAGGCTGATCCAGTGCACCTGATCCAAAAAAAACCGCAGGGGCATCACCGGCCCGAGCTGCAGCCGTTGGTGCGGCGTGATCACCACCACGCGCCAGTGCTCGATGCGGGGGTGGAGCTGCAGGAAGCGGTAGGTCTGGGCCGCCAGGCGGTGGTGGAAGCCGATGTCGGCTCGCATCTGCACCTCTAGGAGCACCACCGGCAGGTCCTCAGAGCCCGTTTCACTACCGATGGGCCAGAGCACGCCATCGAGTCGATGGCTGCCCGCCTTGAGCTCCGGCGCCGAGAAGCGGTACTCAACATCCAGCTCTGTGGGCACGGCGCCGCTGGGCATGGCGCCGTTGGGCGATGCCACCAGCCAACGAATCAGATCCGGCGCCGACTGGAACACCCCGTAGAACCAGCGGTCGGTGTTCAACGCGGGGTGGAGGGCTCGCGGCGACAGCCGGGGCCGCTCCGAACCCAGGGCGGTGCTGCCCATCGCCCAGCGGCGACAGCGGAACTGGTTTGATCAGATCCGCAGGTCGTTCAAGGTCAGAAGTTGACTGCGATCAAAGGACAGACCCGTGAGATGCTGCCCAGGGATC
>Ga0209087_1002073_pt1 | contig 11438 bp, 13 predicted proteins | sample S_130805_EF_Meta_FD_187321 | JGI IMG/M metagenome (GOLD analysis project Ga0209087, IMG submission 187321) | Freshwater microbial communities from Lake Simoncouche, Canada to study carbon cycling - S_130805_EF_MetaG (SPAdes) (version 2) | ecosystem: Environmental > Aquatic > Freshwater > Lake ...
TTTGGACAAGATGGTTATTCTCGACAAATCATAAAGACATTGGAACTTTATATTTAATTTTTGCAATTATAGCCGGAATTATTGGAACAACTTTTTCTGTTCTGATGAGAATGGAACTTATGTATCCTGGCGATGGAATTTTAAAAGGTGATTATCATCTTTATAATGTTCTAGTTACAGGTCACGGCTTGATAATGGTTTTCTTTATGGTGATGCCAGCAATGATAGGTGGTTTTGGAAACTGGTTTGTTCCTTTAATGATAGGCGCTCCGGACATGGCATTTCCTAGAATGAATAACGTTTCTTTTTGGTTATTGCCTGCAGCGTTTACTTTATTAATTGCTTCTATTTTTGTTGAAGGACCTCCAGGTGGATCAGGAGTTGGTGGTGGTTGGACAATATATCCTCCATTATCTTCAAAAGCTGGACAGCCAGGACCCGCAATGGATCTTGCAATATTAAGTTTGCACCTTGCTGGAGCTTCATCAATTCTTGGCGCTATTAATTTTATAACTACAATTTTTAATATGAGAGCTCCTGGAATGACGATGCATAAAATGCCTCTTTTTGCATGGTCTATTTTAGTAACGGCATTTTTATTATTATTGTCTTTACCAGTTCTTGCAGGCGCAATCACAATGTTGTTAACGGACAGAAATTTTGGAACAGCTTTTTTTGAACCCAAAGGAGGAGGGGATCCGGTTTTATTTCAACATTTATTCTGGTTTTTTGGGCATCCAGAAGTTTATATTATGATCCTTCCAGGCTTTGGAATGGTTAGCCACATTATTTCAACTTTTTCAAAAAAACCTATTTTTGGTTATCTTGGAATGGCTTATGCAATGGTGTCTATTGGAGTTGTAGGTTTTGTTGTTTGGGCGCATCACATGTACACAGTTGGTCTGGGCGTGGATACAAAAGCATACTTTGTTTTTGCAACTATGATTATCGCGGTACCTACTGGCATTAAAGTATTCTCATGGATCGCTACAATGTGGGGAGGCTCTATTACTCTTAAAACGCCAATGCTTTGGGCTATTGGTTTTATATTTTTATTTACAGTTGGAGGAGTTACCGGAGTTGTTCTTGCTAATGCTGGCGTTGATACTTCATTTCACGATACTTATTATGTTGTTGCTCACTTCCACTATGTGCTTTCGTTGGGTGCTGTATTTTCGATATTTGCAGGATTTTATTATTGGTTTGGTAAAATGTCTGGATATGAATATTCAGAAGTTTTAGGAAAAATACATTTTTGGTTAACATTTGTAGGTGTGAATTTAATTTTCTTCCCTCAACATTTTTTAGGATTAGCTGGGATGCCAAGAAGATATGCAGATTATCCAGATGCCTATGCTGGTTGGAATTATGTTTCCTCAATTGGTTCTTACATTTCTGCATTTGGGGTTTTAGTTTTTTTAGCATTAGTAGCTCATGCATTTATTAGAGGGAAAAGAGTTCCTGATAATCAATGGGGAGAAGGCGCAACTACTTTAGAATGGACTTTGAGCTCGCCTCCTCCATTCCATCAGTTTAACGAGCTGCCTAAAATTAAATAATTAAATAAAGTGTACAAAACTGCATTTGCTAATTATCAAAAAAGTAAAAGTATTTTAGTTTTTAAAAATTTTTACAATTTAATGAAACCAAGAGTTATGTCTCTTGTGGTTTTCACTGCCTTTGTAGGTTTGATTATCTCGAATAAGCAGGTTGATTTTTTAACATCAGCTTTAGCATTGTTTTTTGTAGCACTAGGGGCAGGTGCCGCTGGAGCTCTTAATATGTGGTACGATTCAGAAATTGATGCCGTGATGTCTCGCACATGTTTAAGACCAATTCCTCTTGGTAAAATTTCAAACTCTCAAGCATTATATTTTGGAATTTCTTTAAGCTTAATTTCTATTGTAGGATTGTATTTAGTTTCAAATATTTTATCAGCTTCAATACTAGCCATTACTATTGGTTTTTATATTTTTATTTATACAATTTGGCTAAAACGAAGAAGTGTTCAGAATATTGTAATAGGAGGGGCCGCAGGAGCATTTCCACCAGTCATAGGTTGGGCCATTGCCAATAATAGCCTATCGATTGAACCAATAATTTTATTTTTAATTATATTTTTTTGGACTCCATCTCATTTTTGGTCGTTATCTTTGTATAAATCTGAGGATTACAAAAAAGCTAAAATTCCAATGCTTCCAGTTGTGTCAGGCGTAGATTTTACAAAAAAAAATATTTTTGTCTATGCCCTTATATTGTTTCCTATAACTATACTCCCTTTTTATTTTAATTTTGCTGGTCTAGTTTATTTAGTACCGACTATCATTCTAGGAGCCTTTTATATTTTTTTAACATTTAAATTATTAAGAGCTAAAAATAAAAAAAATACAGAAAAATTTTCCAAAAAAATATTTGCCTTTTCTATTTTATATTTATTTTTAATTTTTACTTTACTATTAATCGAGAGTTTTATTAAATTTTTTTAATGAAAAAAAATTATATCACAGCAATTATATTAATATTATTAGTAATATTCTTTTTTATATTTACAATTTTAAATATAGGGAATGGAATATTTGTTAGACCTTTATGAGTTTACAAACCAAAAATAAAATCAATCCTATTTATTTAGTACTTATATTTTTTGTGATGCTGGGATTATCTTATGCTTCAGTTCCACTTTATGAATTATTTTGCAAAGTAACTGGATTTGGAGGAACAACGAAAGTTTCTAAGCAAATTCCAAACGTTATTATAAATCATAATATTACAACTAGATTTGATACTAACGTTGCAAAAGGTTTGTTTTGGGAATTTAAGTCAGAAAAAATAAAAGAAAATATTAAACCAGGTCAGGTTTCAACTGTTAAATTTAAAGTAAAAAATTTAGGAAACGAAACATCAACAGCGGTCTCAACATTTAATGTCACGCCTGATTCTGCTGGAAAATATTTTAATAAAATTAGCTGCTTTTGCTTTGAGCAGCAAACTTTAAAAGCTAAGCAAACAATGGAGTTTGAAATGGCATATTTTGTTGATCCAAAAATAGTAGATGACTTATCTACAAAGGAAATTAAGGATATTACTTTATCTTATACTTTTTTTGATGTAGCTAATTTTAAGAAGGAAAAAAATTAATGTCAGACGGTCATAAAAAAGGACATGATTATCACTTGGTAGATCCAAGTATTTGGCCAATCAGCATTTCTTTTTCTGCCATGATTTTGGCATTCGGAGCAGTGTATTATATGCATTCCAAATCTTTTTGGCTTTTATTAATTGGCTTATGTTTGACTCTTTATTTTATGTTTATGTGGTTTAGAGACGTTGTCATTGAAGGCGAGCACAAAGGTGATCATACGCCTGTTGTTCAAATTGGTCTTAGATATGGAATGACACTTTTTATAATGTCTGAAGTAATGTTTTTTGTTGCTTGGTTTTGGGCTTTCTTTGACTCAAGCCTTTTTCCAGATGCAGTTATAGGAGGTGTTTGGCCTCCAAAAGGCATACAGACTTTAGATCCTTGGCATATACCTTTAATAAATACCTTAATTCTACTTTTATCAGGAACAACTGTGACGTGGGCACATCACTCCCTATTAGAGAATGATCGAAAAGGATTAATAAATGGATTGTTATTAACAGTAATTCTTGGGGTTATTTTTACTTGTTTTCAAGCTTACGAATATATCCATGCTGATTTTAAAATTAGCACAGGCATATATGGAGCAACTTTTTATATGGCCACAGGTTTTCATGGTTTCCATGTGCTTGTTGGAACAATTTTTTTAGCAGTTTGTTATTTTAGAGCAAAAGCAGGGCATTATAAGCCTGATCATCACTTTGGATTTGAGGCTGCTGCATGGTATTGGCATTTTGTTGATGTAGTTTGGCTTTTCTTATTTGCTTCAATATATATTTGGGGAAGTTAATAGACAATTTTGTTTAGAATTAAATCATTAGATATATTTTTTATACTTTTCATATTTGCTGTTCTATCTTTAGGAACGTGGCAAGTTTTTAGATTAAATTTAAAAAACAATTTAATTTCTAATTTACAAAATAACCTTAAAAGTAATTCTATTAATTTCAACGTAGATATAGACAAAGAATACACAAAGGTTTTATTTAACAAAAAAAATTTAAAATCAAAAATATTTCTATATCATCTTAATAAAGGAGAGATAGGTTTTAAAGTTATAATTCCTTATGAGGTTAATAGTTCATTAGTGGTTTTAGTAGATAAAGGCTGGATTAGAAAAGATAAGATCAATTTAATAAAAAATACTTTATTTAACGATGATATTATCGAAGGCTACACAAAGAAAATAAGAGAAAAAAATTTATTTACTCCTAATAATAATATTAAAGAAGATTTTTTGTATTCAGTTGAGGCTGATAGTTTGAAAAAATCTCTAAATAAGAATATTTATCCATTATTAATTATTCAAACTTCAAAGACCAACAAAGATATTATTCCCAATGATTATGAGGTTCGTTTATCAAATAATCATTTGCAATATGCTATAACATGGTATGGCTTAGCATTAGTTACTATAATTTTTTTTTTATATTATAGGAAGAAAGCTTAATGAAATACATCAGCACTAGAAATAATAAAAAAACTTATAATTTTATTGATACTTTTTTAAATGGCCTTGCCCTTGACGGAGGCTTGTATATCCCAAAGAAGATACCACGCTTATCAAAAGCTGCTTTGAAAAGATTATCAAAATTAAATTATAATGATTTAGCTTATGAAATTATTAAGATTTATACAGGTAACACTTTTTCAAAAATTGAATTAAAAAAAATTATAAAAAACTCTTATAAAAAATTTGATAGTGATAATGTAGTAAAATTTTCGAGAGTAAAAAAATTTAATTTAGTAGAACTGTATCATGGCCCAACTTTAGCTTTTAAAGACATTGCAATGCAAGTGATAGGCAATATGTATGAAACCGTTCTTTCAAAAACAAAAAATAAAGTTAACCTTGTTACAGCAACATCAGGGGATACTGGGGCTGCAGCTATTGATGCTGTGAAAAATAAAAAAAATTTAAGAATTTTTGTTTTACATCCAAAAGGAAAAGTTTCTGTAACGCAGAGAAAACTTATGACCACTATAAATTCAAAAAATGTGTTTAACATTGCGGTTAAAGGGTCGTTTGATGATTGCCAAACATTAGTAAAATCAATGTTTAATGATCATCACTTTAGAACATCTATTAACATGTCGGGAGTTAACTCAATAAATTGGGCAAGAATAGTTGTTCAGATAGTTTATTATTTTTATTCACACTTTCGTTTATCCGAAAGAAATAAAAAAAGTGTTTTCTCAGTTCCAACAGGAAATTTTGGAGATATTTATGCTGGTTACATTGCTTACAAAATGGGTTTGCCTATATCTAAATTAATTATTGCAACAAATGAAAATGATCTTTTATATAAATTTTTGAGAACTGGAATTTACAAACCCTCTAAAGTTAAATTCAGCATTTCACCAAGTATGGATATACAAGTAGCAAGTAATTTCGAAAGATTAATTTCTTCTTATTACAATAATAATTCTAAAAAAATATCAGAATTAATGAAGCAACTTAGTAGCAAAGGTTTTTACAAGATAGATAAAAATATTTTAAAGAATATTAAAAATATTTTTTATTCTAAGGCAGTAAATGCAGAAAATACTAAAAAAACTATTAAGTTAGTTTACCAATATAATAATAAAATATTAGACCCACATTCTTCTGTTGGATTAAAAGCTTTGAAAGATTATTATTTAGATAATAATCAGAAATCTGAGAATTTATTTTGTTTAGAAACCGCACATCCTGCAAAATTTGGAGAAACTATTTACAAAATACTAAAAAAAAATCCTAAAATACCTAGTGGGATTAGTAAAAATCTTAAAAAAAGAGAATTTTATAGGGTGTTGCCTAACAATTTAAATAAAATTAAAAATTATATAAAAGCTAATCGTTTGCATTAGCAGCATTCCTCGCAAGGATATCTACTTTATTATTATATTCGTTAATAGAATGAGCTTTGACCCAGTTCCAAATAATTTCCTTTTCACTAATTAGGTTATCTAATTTTGTCCAAAGATCTTTATTTTTTACATCCTTTTTGTGAGCATTCTTCCAATTATTTAACTTCCAATTATTAATCCATTTTTCAATGCCGTCTTTGACATATTTAGAGTCGGTATAGATCTTTATTTTTTTATCTTGTTTAATTTTCAATAAAGCATTTATAGCTGCCGTTAATTCCATTCTATTGTTTGTAGATTCTTTTTCAGATCCAAATATTACTTCTTCTTTGTTGTCATTAATAATTACAGCAGCCCAACCACCTTTTCCAGGGTTGCCTAGACATGAACCGTCCGTATAAATTACAATCTCATTCATTAAATAAAATATTCGTTAAAATTTTTAATTGTTGAATGAAATTCAATTTTTTTAAAATATTCAAATGGATCTTTAATTTTAACATCCGCTTTATTATCAGTGTGATAAAAGTCATATAGTCTTGTCAAAAAAAATCTCATAGCTGCACCCATAGACAAAATAGGTAAATATTTTTTTTCATCTTCGCTCAACGCCCTTATTGATGAGTATCCATCTATAAGATTTTTAGCCTTTGTCATATTGAATGTAGAATTGTTATCAAAACATATAGAGTTTATGCAAATTGCTATTTCATAAGCAAAGAAATCATTACATGCAAAATAAAAATCTATAATTCCAGAAACTTTATTATTTATAAAAAATATATTATCGGGAAATAAATCTGCATGAATAATACCCTGGGGTAGATCTTTAGGCCATTTATCCTTTAAGAGATTTAAATAATTCTTAGTTTTTTTTATAATAGATTCATCTATATCTATTTTTTGCTTAATAGTTTTTTCAAAAATATTTTGCCAACTTTCAATGGATAAATTATTTTTTCTATTAATATTAAATTTTTTTGTTATCTCATGTAATTGAGCTGTTATTTTTCCTATTTCAAAACAATCTTCATTAGTTATTTTATTTTTTGATTGTCCATTTAAAAAAGTTACCAAAGCTGCGTTTTTATTCTTAATTTTATTAATTTTTTCATTATTTTTATTTGAAATAGGTTTTGGGCAAGGAAAATTATTTTCTGATAAATTAGTCAATAATTTTATAAAGAACGGCAAATCATTCTCATCAACTCTTTTTTCATAAATAGTAAGGATGTAATCTTGCTCTGAGGTTTTAATGAGGTAATTAGTATTTTCTACGCCCTCCATAATTCCTTTGAAATCTTTAAAGTTATTAATATTGTATTGCTCTAAGAATTGCTCAACTTCTTGACGTTCTAACTTAGTATAAACAGCCATTATTTAATAAGCATTGTAGGAAGTTTAAAAGAAACTTTTTCAACTGAAGTGATTACTTCTTCAAGTTTAATATTGGTAATACTTTTAATTTCTTTAATTAAATTCTCAACCAATATTTCAGGAGCAGATGCACCAGAAGTTATACCTATGTTGGTTGAATTTTTAATTTTATCAACAGGTAATTCTTGATCAGAATGCATTAAGATACTTTCTTTGCAGCCAAATCTTTTTGCAACCTCCACTAATCTTTGCGAGTTAGAAGAACTTTTGCTTCCAACAACTAAAAATAAATCGCATTTTTTTGCAATTTGTTTAACTGCTTCTTGGCGATTTGTTGTTGCGTAGCAAATGTCACTTTTAATTGGTTCTTTTATTGAAGGGTATTTTTTTTTTAATAACGATATAATTTCTAAAGTATCATCGACTGAAAGAGTAGTTTGTGTGATATATGCGAATTTATTATTCTTAATTTTTGGAGAATAATTTTCAACATCATCTTTATTTTCAATTAATGTGATATAATCGTTATCTATCTGCCCCATAGTTCCAATTACTTCCGGATGATTTTTATGGCCAATGAAAATGATATTAAATTCTTCTTTTGCCAAAATCTCAGCTTCTCTATGAACTTTTGTCACTAAAGGACATGTGGCGTCTATATAGATAATATTATTTAATTTTGCTTCAGCAATTACTTCTTTTGGAACGCCATGAGCTGAGAATATAACAGGTCTAGACTTATCTTTAATTTCAGAGAGTTCTTCAACAAATATCGCTCCTTGTGATTTTAGATTATCGACCACAAACTGATTATGTACTATTTCGTGCCTCACATAAACTGGGGTACCAAATTTATTAATAGTTTTTTTTACGATCTCAACAGCTCTATCTACGCCGGCACAAAATCCTCTAGGACTTGCTAGAAATATATTTACAATTTTTTGTTCCATTAAAATTTCTAAATATTGAATTTAGTATTATATGAGGAAGCTTTATAGAGACCAAACCAATTAATATAAATAGTATCTATAAATTAACGTCGAATTAAAGTTAATTTTATGCGCATTGAAATAACCCAAGATACAATTTATGCTATAATATTATGCAAGAAAAAATTATTAAAAACAAAAATCCAATAAAAGTTCACTTAGAAAAAGAAAAAGATTATTATTGGTGTGCCTGTGGACTATCTAAAGACGGAACTTTTTGTGACGGCTCTCACAAAACTACAAATCTAGTACCTATGAAATTCTCAGTGCAGGAAGACAAATCTTATTTTTTATGTGGATGTAAAAAAACTAGTAAAAAACCTTTTTGCGACGGATCTCACTCAAAAAGTTAAGAAGTTTTAGAATCCTTTAAATTAACAAAAATTTTGTCCAGGTTTTTTTGATTAACCGCTTTCATTTTTTCATCATTGGCGGAATTTAATATTATTTTTTTTACCGCCTCTAGAGCAATTTTGTTAGATATATTTTGTATGTCTTTGATTGCTTTAATTCTCATTTGATCTAATTTTTGTTCTAATGATTTTTTTTTATTAGCAATTAATTGTTCAAATTTATTTTCTGATTCCTTAATAAAAATCTCAGTTTCTTTTTTTTCGCTATTCACAATGTTGTGGCTTTCCGTATGTGCCTCTTCTATTTTATTTTTATATTTTTGCAGCAATTGTGCGCTTTCGTTTTTTAAATTTTTTGCATTATCTATTTCAGATTTAATTTCATTAATTTTGCTATCTAACAAATTATTAATTATCTGAGGAATTTTTTTATAGATAATTATTAAACAAAAAATTACAAAGGATATTGCTACCCAGAAAGTTGCATCAAACATATTGAGACTTTTTTTCTTTGTTAGATATTTCCAAAATTACAGCGTTTAGATTGCTGCTGTTTGGACTTGCCCCAGTTATCTTTTCTATTAACTCTTTAGAAAAATCTCCAGCTATATTTTGAATATTTTCTAATGTTTGTTTTTTAAAATTATTTATCTCTTGTTCAGCTTTTAGAGTTTCAGAATTTAATATATTTTCAAATTCTTTTCTTTTTAATGAAATTTTATCATTAAAATTATTTTTTAATTTTATAGATGTTTTCTTTGCTTCATTTTTTGCTTCAGTAATAATTAGATTGTATTCATTTTCTAATTTTTGAATTTGATTTTTACAAAGCTCAGCTTCTTCTAATAGAGATTTAATAAAATTAGTTCTTGAGTCTATTAATGCAAATAATTTAGGACTAAAAAACTTCTGGATTAAAAAATATAGTATTAAAAAAATTATAGTTAACCATAAGATTTGTGATAACCAAAACTCAGGATTAAGTTGAGGCATACCTTCTTTGGCAAATGCTATTTTATTAAAAAATAGCAAATAAATTATAATAGCTAGACTTTTCTTCATTACTTAAAAATTATTAAATAAATTAATTTTAATAATTAAAATGCAAAAAGTATTAAAAGAGCAATAACCAAAGCAAATAACCCTATAGCCTCCGTAAGAGCAAATCCTAATAATAAAGTAGGAAATTGTTTTTGAGCTGCTGAAGGATTTCTTATAGCTGCCGATAAGTAGTTACCAAATATTGTTCCCATACCGACACCAACTCCGGCCAAAGCTATCGCTGCTAATCCAGCTCCTATCATTTTTGCTGCTGCTAGTTCCATTTTTTTTCTCCTTTTTTTGTTAGTTGTTAATTTTTTTAATGATGCATATTTAAAGCATCATTTAAATAAATACACGATAAAACTGCAAAAACATAAGCCTGTAAGAAAGCTACTAATATTTCAAGTGCCGTTAAAGCGACAGAAAAGCTTAAAGGCAGCCATCCTCCAATAATGCCTAGACTTACAACAAAACCACCGAAAACTTTAAGCATTGTATGCCCAGCAAGCATGTTTGCAAACAATCGAACTGATAAACTTATAGGTCTACTTAAAAAAGATATAATTTCAATCGCAACTATAATGGGAAATAAAAAAATAGGAACTCCTGAAGGAGCAAATATTTTCAAAAATCCAATACCGTTTTTTACAAAACCAACTATTGTCACCCCAATAAATATTACAATCGCAAGAAAGAACGTAATAATAATCTGACTTGTAACAGTGAACGCGTATGGCAACAAACCAATCATGTTTAGGGTTAAAATAAATAAGAATATAGTTAAGATAAAAGGAAAATAAGGTCTGGCATTTGGACCAACAGTTTCATTAATCATTTTAGAAATAAAATTAAAAACTAATTCATTAAGCAACTGAATCTTGCCAGGAACAATATTGACCTTTGTTGTTCCCGCTATAAAAAAAATAATGATTAATATAGAACTAATCAGCATAAAAAGGCTTGAGTTTGTAAAAGATAGGTCCATTCCATTAAAAGATAGGGACGGTCCTATCCTGTGAACTTCAAATTGATGCATTGGATTAGTTGCCATAAATTTAGCCTTTATTAATCATTTTTGCAGATCGTACAACATTAAATATTCCAGCGGCAACACCAACTATAAATAGAATTATTATAAAAATTGGCTTAGTTCCTAACCATTTATCTAAGTAATAACCAATAAAAGTTGCGACAAAAACTGCAGCAACGAGTTCCGTGCTAATTCTAAATGCCAAGCCTAATATATTGTTATTATTTTTAGATAAATTAATTTTGTTTTTATTTTTAGTTAACTCGATCTTTTTTTTAAGATCGTCAAATTCTGACATCGATTTTTAAGCTACCATTTCTTCAGCTTTTTCAAGATCAACAGCGACTAATTGACTTACACCTCTCTCGGCCATTGTCACTCCGTACAATCTATTCATTCTAGACATTGTCAAAGCATGGTGAGTGATAACTATAAATTTTGTTTCTGTAATTTTTGTTAGCTCCTCTATTAACGAACAGAATCTTGTAACGTTTGCATCATCTAATGGAGCATCTACCTCATCCAAAATACAGATTGGAGCAGGATTAATTAAGAATACTGCAAATATTAAAGCCATGGCAGTTAAAGCTTGCTCACCACCCGATAGCAAAGTAATCGACTGTAATTTTTTTCCAGGAGGACTTACTAAAAGT
>Ga0209087_1002074_pt1 | contig 11435 bp, 8 predicted proteins | sample S_130805_EF_Meta_FD_187321 | JGI IMG/M metagenome (GOLD analysis project Ga0209087, IMG submission 187321) | Freshwater microbial communities from Lake Simoncouche, Canada to study carbon cycling - S_130805_EF_MetaG (SPAdes) (version 2) | ecosystem: Environmental > Aquatic > Freshwater > Lake ...
CAATTGCACCAAATATTGAGCTACTTATCGCATTCCGATTGATCCAAGGTTTCGCGGGTGCCATGGTGCTGCCACACGTTATTGGATTTATTCGTGACGTATTTCCACCTGAAGAACTCGGTAAAGCTTTCGCAGTCTTTGGTCCAGTATTTGGTCTAGGTGGAATTCTGGGGCCAATTATCGGTGGCTTTATCATCGATGGAAATATTGCATCAACCGGATGGCGCGCAGTTTTCTTAATCAATATTCCAATTGGAATTATAAATATTGCGCTAGCTTGGAAATATTTACCAAAGCGAGCTGCAGATCATTCAATCAAAATTGATCTACTTGGAACGCTATTGATTATGGCTTCATCAGGCCTGCTGCTCTTGCCACTTATCCAAGGTCAAGAAGCTGGTTGGCCACTCTGGACTTTCCTTTCCTTGGCTGCTTCTTTTGTCGGATTCGCAATCTTCACAATTCAGCAACGCTGGGTTATTTCACGAAAGCGAACCCCACTTGTTGATCCAGATATTTTCAAATCTGTAACTTATAACCTGGGCCTAGCTGGAATCTTCACATTCTTTGCCGGCTTCACTGGCGTCTACTTGATCATCACGCTTTTCCTACAAATTGGGCAGAACTACTCAGCTCGTGGTGCAGGCATTGCAAACATCGCAATTGCACTTGGAACAGCAATTGGTGGCGCGCTAAGTGGTGCTGTATTGGCCGATAAATTTGGTACTCGCGTACTTCAATTCGGAGCCTTGGCTCAGATAACTGGCGCGCTACTTCTATTCTTCGCCCTGCCAGATATGCAGTCATTTAATTTCTGGCATATCGCACCAGGAATGTTGGTTTCTGGATTCGGAACCGGCTTAGTCGTAGCAGCTCTATTTGATGCAATCTTGTTGGCAATTAAGGATGAGCTAGTGGGCTCAGCATCGGGCGTTCTCTCGGCAATTCAGTCAATTGGCGCATCAGTGGGTGTGGCAATCTTCGGAACTGTCTTCTTTAACAAGGTGACAACTGGCCAGATTGATCAAGGATTTAGAAACGCGCTTCTACTTCAAGTTGGCTTAGTTTCAATCTTCTTGCTAATCACTTTCTTCTTGCCTAAGAAGTCAATGGATAACTCGGAGTATGCGCACTAAGCAATCCATTGTTACTCCGCGTAACAAAAATTTAGGTAATACTTCAGTCACTTCGGGTTTGGTAGTAATCGGGACTTGGTTAATCACCAAGTCCCTTTTGCTTTTCCCGTAGACAAATGAGCGGCACATTGAAAGAATCTGCCTATGACATTCAGATCGCCGATTTTCGAACTCAGCCACACCTATGTTGATGATGCGGCCGCCCTTAGCCCTATGGATTGCACCTATTTGGGTAATGGGCTAAATCAAGACAAGCTTGACGATTTCTCACTTGCTGGTGCTGCAAAATCTGCTGATTTAACTAAGGCAACGTTGGCAAAGCTAATGTCTTTAAAGCCAATAGATGAAATTGATCGAATTGCACAAACCGTTATGAAAGAGCGCCTCGAGTCCTCCCTAGCCCTATATGAGAGCCAAGAATCATTCGTTCTTTGGAATGTGCTGACTTCACCACCTTCTAACGTGCGCTCAATTTTTGAGTTAATGCCAAAGGCAACCGATCAAGATTTCGACAATATTGCCAAGCGTTTAGCTGCAGTCGATGGGGCATATAAGTCTTGGACTGGCACCATCATGGAAGTTGCTAAGAACGGCAAGACAACTGCGCAACGTCAGGTGCGCGGTGTTATCCAGCAACTTGAAAGCTATGCCAATGGTGGCTTTAGCGTGATGTGCAAAAACTTTGATGCTGATGGCAAGTACCCAGCAATGCATGCCAATGCAAAGCTTGCTGAAAAAGCTGCTGCCGAAACCGCAGAATTTCTAAAGACGCAATACCTTCCGATTGCTAACCCAAATGACGCAGTTGGCGCAGAACGCTACGCAGTTTGGGCACGTTATTTCACCGGGGCAAAGTTAGATCTGCGCGCGACTTACGAGTGGGGCATGGCAGATCTCAAGGCGATCAATGCGCGTATGTGGGAGATTGCTGAACAAATCAAGCCCGGCGCAAAGACTCTTCGCGAAGTTGCCGATCACTTAGATCACGACCCTAAGTATGTAATCAAAGGCGAAGCTAATGTGATTAAGTTCTTACAAGATTTCACCGATGCCGCAATGGCACGCATGGATGGCGAGTACTTTGAAATTGATGATCGCATCAAAATCTGCGAAGCCCGCTTAGCCCCTGAAGGCAGCGCATCTGCGCCTTATTACAACCCACCTTCAGAGGATCTATCTCGCCCCGGCACAACCTGGATTCCAATGTTGGGCAAAGATGAAGTCAGTAGCTGGCACTTAGTTTCGACTTGGTATCACGAAGCAGTCCCTGGCCATCACTTGCAATGCGCAACTGTTGCGATTGAAAAAGATCGCCTCTCGCGTTTTCAGATTAATGCAGCGTGGATTAGTGGCTACGGCGAAGGTTGGGCACTCTATGCCGAACGCTTCATGAATGAACTTGGCGCATTTGATGAACCAGGTATCGAAATGGGCTATTTATCAGCTCAAGCTTTACGTGCAGCTCGTATCGTTGTTGATATCGGAATGCACCTTGGCTACACCGATTTCGATGGCAACGTTTGGAACGCTGAATCATCACGCAAACTTCTAAACGAACAAGCGTTACTTGATGATGTTCACTCACGCAGCGAAACCGATCGCTACTTAGGTTGGCCGGGCCAAGCTATTTCCTACAAGGTAGGCGAGCGCGTCTGGATGAAAGCACGCGAAGATGCGAAGGCGCGTTTAGGTGCCGACTTCTCACTAAAGAAGTTCCATACTTATGCGCTAAAGATTGGCCCAATGGGTCTTGATCCTTTTGCCGCAGAACTTGCTAATTGGAACGGCAACTAAAAGAGAATTTAAAGTTCGGTAACCGGCGTTAAATTAAGCGGGCGTGAAATTAGTTTCTTAGCTTTAGCTCCGCTGATTCCCCAAACCGATAAAGCAATTCCTAGCGCAACATCGGCTTCAGTTGGCGAGAAAACTTCGCTCACATGCACGGCGACTAATAAGCCCGAATACATGTTTGCCCAAAGCTCAAACCGCTGATCAAGATCTTCGCCATCTACTTTTCCTGCAGCAGCTAATTCGCTAAATACTCGCTTAGCCGTTCCTTCATCTGACTTGAGGAAAAAATCCGGAAACACCTTCATGGTGTTGTGAAGCACCTGCGCAAAGTGGGGGTGGGTCTGCTTGACTCGAAAAATACTTCGAGCGGTATCGATAACAGCTGCAAGATCGTCCTTGGCGGTGGTTTGCGCGAACGACCAGGAAACCCAGCTGTGCCACAAATCGCCCAGAGCGGCAATGAAAAGTTGATCCTTGTTCTCAAAATACTTATAGATAGTGGTGGGTGAGACCTCGACCATCTCTGAAATCTGCTCAATCGTGGCAGAAGGCCCAATTTTGGCCAGTACCTGCTGGGCACCGGTAATCAGCTCTTGGCGGTTGCGCTCATTTGTTGGCGAAAGCGCAGGTTGGCTGGGGGGCTGGGCCGTCTTTTTGGCTGACACAAGTGGAGTCTACTCAAAACCTAGCTTCAGATACTAGAGAAAATTGAAAGGCGCATCCAAAAAATATTGGAAAGTCATTCCATTTTATGGTTAACTTAGAAATATGGAAGGTCATTCCATAAAAAGGATGACGCTTCGAGCACTGGAAACGACCACCACAACAGCTCTACCAAATAGAAAAAGCCAACCCACTACTTAACTGGAGATCAAAAAGTGAAAAGAATTTCTTGGACCATAGCAGCCGCACTTGTTGTGGGGCTTTTTCTACCGGTTAATGCAGCGCAAGCTGACCCATCGACAACATACGGTTACGTTGGATCAGGGCCACGATTTATGGTTTTCGACCAAGAAGGAAATATGTACGTAGCGAACTATGGGGCAAACTTTGTATCAAAGATTTATCCGACTGGCGATTCAGAATCTTTAGCATCCACAGGTGCTAATCCTCGGGGTATAGCAATCGACTCAGCAGGAAACATTTACACAGCAAACTTCGGCTCAAATACAGTCAGCAAAATTACGCCAGCAGGTGTCTCAACAATTTTCGCAACTGTCGGAACGAATCCTTCGGATCTAATTTTTGATCAAGCTGGCAATTTATACACAGCAAACTACGGCTCCAACAATGTCAGCAAGATTACTCCGGGAGGAGTCTCAACTATTTTTGGCACTACGGGATCATTTCCGCTCGGTATTGCGATCGACTCATCAGGAAATATCTACACATCAAACTCCGGCTCCAACAATGTCAGCAAAATTACTCCGGCAGGTGCTTCAACTATTTTTGCGACTCTACCTACAGGCTCTTCACCGTCCGTTATGGTTTTCGACTCATCAGGCAATCTTTATACAGGTAACGGAAATGCGACCGTTAGTAAGATCACCCCGGCAGGGGTTCCAACCATTTTCGGTACTCCGAACCAAGGCGCTGGATTGTATGGAATCACTATTGATCCGGCAGGAAACATTTACACATCGAATACTGTCAACAACAATGTCAGCAAGATTACTCCAGCAGGTGTGACTTCAATACTAGGCACCACAGGACAAGGACCCAGAGCGGTTATCTACAATTCGGGAAGTATTTATACGACAAATAACGACACTACTGTCACCAAAATTACACTTACCAATTCCCAAGCAACTATCCAGGATGGAACATATAGCTGTGCCTCAGGTGTTCGTTCATCGGCTGCACCGACTTATACAATTACAAATGGTGTGGTATCCGAAGGAGGATCTTGCTCAGGATCAGTGGTTATCCCAACAGGAGCAACTGCAATTGGAGATTCAGCTTTTTCTGATACCAGCGACTTAACCTCTGTAACAATTCCGAGTAGCGTCGCTTACATTGGATCTCGAGCCTTTAGTGATTCGGGTTTAACCTCGATCTCAATTCCGAGTAGCGTCACTTACATTGGCACCGGAGCTTTTCAAAGTAATCGATCACTTACTAGTGCAGTAATACCGAATGGAATTAAGGCAATCCCTGGGAGTTTATTCAGAAATTGCAATAATTTAAGTTCCTTTACGATACCAAATACCGTTACGGCAATTGGAGGTTATGCTTTTGCGGAAACGGCAATAAATTCAATAACAATTCCAGGCAGCGTAAAGGTGATATATGAGTCATTTCGCGAAATGCCTGAATTAACGTCGATATCAATTCCAAGTAGCGTGACAGCAATTTTTCCGACCTCTTTTTATAATAACCCGAAAATGAGTTCAATTAACGTTGATTCAAATAGCGCCAGTTTTAAGTCAGTTAATGGCGTCCTTTTTAGTAAAGATGGATCAAAGATTCTGCAATACCCAATTGCTAAAGTTGGAACTTCATATGTGATTCCAAATGGCGTTTCCTACATTGAAGCTTATTCTTTCTTTGGGGCACCATTGACTTCCGTGACGATACCAAATGGCGTTACATACATTAGTGGTGATGCATTTCTTAATCTGCAAATAACGTCAATCACAATACCAAATAGTGTTAGAACCATTTGGTACGATGCTTTCAATGGCACTGCATTAACTTCGCTTACCATTCCTAATAGCGTCACGGACATTCGAGGAAATTCATTCGCGAATATCGGATCTCTGACCTCTTATGAATATTGCGAAGTAGCCCTTGATCCTGCTGTCTTATCGGCTGCAGGACTAGGGAGTAAAACCAAAACTTGTACTTCTGCGGCACGTGTCTCTGCTGGCACAACACCGAACTCTAAGGTTGCTGCAATTCCACTGGGTGTTACCACAGCCACCATGGCAGCAACAGATGTACTGCCTTCAACAACTCTCAATTTTGGTGGAACAGTTCCAACAGCTGTAACCGTTGTACCAGTTGCATCAAATCCGGCTGCACCGGCTTCAACGCCATTTAAGATATCGGGATCTACAAAAATTGTGGATATTCAAATCACAGGCACATTCAATGGTTCTGCAACTGTCTGTCTTGACGGTGCTCCTACAGATAGCATCTTCCACTTTGTTGGCGGAAAGTGGGAAGTGTTGCCTTCGCGAAGCTATGCCAATGGCCAAGTCTGTGGTGTTACAACTAGCTTCTCACCATTTGCTGCCGCCGAACCGGTTGCAGCAATCACTGTTGGATCAGTACCAAACTCACAGGTAGCCACATTTTCCTCAAGCATTAAAGCAGCAGTTATTCCAGCAACAGCAGCGCTTCCTGCAATCACCTTGAACTTCGGAGGTACCGTTCCAACTTCGGTAACTGTTGTACCAGTTGCATCTAACCCAGCTGCACCTGCTTCTACACCCTTTAAAATCTTGGGCTCTACCAAGATCGTCGACATCACACCGACTGGAACATTTACTGGTTCTGCAACTGTCTGTCTAGATGGCGGGCCAACAGATAGCATCTTCCACTTCGTCGGTGGAAAATGGGAAGAGTTGCCTTCGCGAAGCTATGCCGATGGCCAAGTCTGTGGAGTAACAACTAGCTTCTCACCATTTGCTGCAGCTGAAGCACTAGCGATAGTCGCGCCAGTAAATAGTGCCCCAGATGCTCCAGCATCTGTTGTTGCAACTGCAACTGGTAAGCGAACTGCCACAGTAAGTTTTGCAGCCCCTGCCTCAAATGGTGGCGCCGTAATTACTTCATACACCGCTACATCTACCCCTGGTTCAATTACAAAGACTCTAACCCAAGCTGGTAGCGGAAGCTTCAATATCGATGGCCTACAACCTGGCACTTCCTACACATTTGCAGTTACAGCTAAGAATGCCAATGGAACTTCAACTGCTGGAACTTCGAATTCGATTAAGACAAGTGCTGCAGATGTTGCATCGCTAACATCGATTACCTTTACCGATGATGGTTCAGGAACAGCTGGAAAGCTCACCTGGGTTGGCTCAAAGATCGATTCAGTTCTCTATACCGGGCCGGCCGGCTCATACCCAGGTCCATTTACCTTCGGGGCTTTCTCAAGTAGTTGGAATGGCAGCATTAGAAACCTAACTCCTGAGACCTCATACACAATCTCTATCTATGCAGTTAGCGTTGATGGAATCGGTGAGTCAAAGAGTTTGACCTTTAAGACTGGCGTTAAAACCGATCTGGTTAAGAACCTGGCCTACTGGAATACCTGGCTAACAGCTAACACCTACACCAATGGTGAAGCCGCCAGACTCTTTGGGCTATTAACTAAGTTCAACTCACTTGAGACATCACCTATTCGCTCCTTTATCAAGGTGCCGATCTCACTTGCCTCAACTGTTAGCGCCACATCTCTTACACCTAAGTCATGTTCAGTAGTTAGTACTACTGCAAAAGTTGATGCTGGCATGGTCAAAGCGCTAACGAAAGACACTTGCACAATTTCCTACACCGTCTCAGGTCCTTCAAAGGCACCGGCGACGTTAGTTAAGGACTTTGTATTCAAGAAGGTCGGTTAGTAAAGACGAAAGTCGCTTAGTAAAGCAAAAGGGACTTGGTTAATTACCAAGTCCCTTTTGCTTTTGGCTACTCTTTCGCATGAGTTAAACTTTGCTCATGAAATTTCAAATCTCAGTAATCGATAACTTGGCTAATCCAGGTACCCCAGCCGAGATGGTTGAGATCGATAAATTCAACGATGAACTTCGTGCTAACGGGCAATTTATTTTTGCTTGGGGGTTACACGAACCTCAGTCAGCCACTGTTATTGATAATCGAAATGGCGCAAACTTAAGCACCGGCAAGCCGCTATTTGATTCAGAAGAGAACTTCAGCGGGCTCTGGATTATTGAGGCTGCCGATGCTGAAACTGCCCAAAAGTTGGCTTTTGCTGCATCAAAGGCATGCAATCGAAAGGTCGAGTTACGCGCTTTTCACTAATTCGCCCATATAACTAAGATAGTTAGGCGAATAGGATTCAGCCATGATTGAGATTGAGCAATTTCAAGTTCGTGGCTTATCCGGAATGGTCCATAAAGTTCGCTTTGATTCGCGAACAGTTGATTATTGGGCGCCAGCGAATCCGGGGCACCATGTTCTCGTTGCTTTTGATGGTCAGAATATTTTTGATAAGCGAAATATCGGTATTAATCCGCATCAAAGAGCCACATGGAAACTCGCTATATCTGCAGCCAGAATTGCTGAATTAAATGACATTACTCCGCCAACGGTTATCGGGGTTTATCACACGCCTTTTGACGAAGATAATTTAGGCCGAGTTAAGGAATACACGCCAACTCAATTTATGAGCAAGCGCGAAGATTGGGCACCTATTAGTTACGGCCTTTATCCCGAGAATATCGATGTATTTCTAAACGACTTGAACGCTGATCAACACATAGAAGAAATTGCAAAAGTCATCTTGCCAACTATTACGGAAAAAATTGGGCAAACTTATTCTCCGGAAACCACGGCGATTCTTGGTGCAAGCATGGGTGGCCTAGCTGCTATTTACGGAGTAATTCGCCAACCAGATTTTTTCCATACCGCACTTAGTTTTTCGCCCCATTGGATCATTGGTGGAAACAAGTTAGCTGAAAATATGATGACCGAGTTTCCTGAACCTGGAAGACATAAGCTCTGGATGAGTCGTGGCACCAAAGGTTTAGATGCAACGTATGAAGAGCCACAAGATTTGGCAACCAAGTTGATAACGCAGCGTGGATATCGCGAAGGCGTAGACCTGAAATATCGCACGCTAAATCGAGGTGCACATACCAATGCCACTTGGGCTAGATATGTGCCCGATGCGCTTAATTTCTGGCTTAGTTAAAGTAAGCGATTATAGCGCCAGCGATAGTTAAATTAATTGCATCGTTGGCGGTTAAACTTCGGCTATGAGCATTATTTTGCGAACTTACCGAGATGATGAATTTGACCGTGTTTGTGAAATTCGAGAAATAGATTCTGATGAACGTCGAGAAAGATTTCGTTTAAGGTTTGAAAATATAAGTGAATGGTACGACCACTATTTTCACCTAGCAATCGAAAAGGATGATGTGCTGGTTGGAGATTTTCAACTACGGCATTGCGATAAGTCCATGCCAGCTGGATATTGGGAGATGGGTTTAGAAGTTGCTGCAGAATCTCGTGGCCAAGGTATTGGCACCGAAGCGCTAATTGCTGGGGCCAAATACGCGTTCGAAAATGGATGTCACCGACTGCAAGGTTCTACCGAAGAAGGAAATACCGCTATGCGCAAAGCTTTTGAAAAAGCCGGTTGGAAATTTGAGGGAGTACAAAAAGCGCTATTTCTAGAAAACGACGTACCTATTGATTACTACTCATACGCCATAACTAAGTTCGACTAATTAGTTGTGCGCGCGCTCAAAAGAAATTGGGTCTAGCGCATCTAAGTTGATTACATCCATTTTGTTAATGGCCAGAATGTCGGCGATTTGTGCGCGATGCTCAATTCCGTGATTAACTGTTTGGGCAACGATTGTGGTGTTTAGGAAAGAAACGGTCTCTCCGTATCTCACAAAGGTCAACATCTCTTCGGGTTTATCTATCCAATTCAGAAATGCCTCATCGTTTTTAAGTGATTGAGCTGCAAGCGCTTTCATGCCTTCGGAAGTAAGTGGAAATGCCGTTTCGGTAGGTGCAGCTTCTTTTTTCAAACGGGCTAGTAGGCGAGGCTGCGACATCACGATGTGGTTAGCAACGGCGCCAACAGTCCACTCTGGATTCCAGGCTGAATATGAAAGCGCTTCCTCTGGAAGTTCACTAAGTTGAGTGAATACAGAATGGTTTGCCCAAGCCATGTGCTTGTAAAGTCTTAACAACGCTGGATCAGTCATGAGCAAATCCCCTTCACTTCTTCTTTGATTCGTTAATAAAACTCCAAACATCAAGGCCGTCGAGATTAATATGATGACCGTGCTGTTTCATTATTGCGGCGATCTGTCCCTTATGTTCTGCGGCATGCATTACGGCTTGCGAAAGAATGAGCGAGACTGTCGCGTGAATAATTCCATTCTCGCCCTCGATCTCTAAATCTTTATCTGGGCTATTTACATATTCAAGTAGCACCGCATCAAGTTCGGCCATTATTGCTAGGTATTCCTTTGCGACTGATCCATTTACCACTGGCTTTAAATCAGTCCAGGTGGTCCCATTTAAACAGTATCGATACCACTCGCCACTGCCGGCTAAGTGCGTAAGCAATTCTCCAATTGGCCATTCACCTTCAGCGGCGGTTAAACCGAAAACTTGATCGGGTTGATCCAAAAACAAAGTGAAGAATTTTTGGTTTGACCAAGCTAAGTGACGAAGTGAAGTTTCGAGTGAAATCATGGAAATACCTTATATCTGGGCTGCTGATAGGGCGCTAAAAATCTCATATTTTGAGGGAAAAGGGCTTTAAATTGCGATTTTCTAGAACTCGTTTATGCTCTATTTATAAGGTTTCTTAAGCAAAAGTAAACAAAAGTCGAAAGGTCATCTCATGTCTGATTCAGCAAAGTGTCCAGTACCTCACGGCGCAAATACCACGGCCGAATCTGTGAATGAGACTTGGTGGCCAAAGAGTCTTAGCTTAGATATTTTGCATCAGCATGACACCAAGACCAGTCCACTTGGTGCTGACTTTGATTATTTAGAAGAGTTGAAGAAATTAGATATCGCAGCTCTTAAGAAAGACATGTATGAATTAATGACTACCAGCCAAAGTTGGTGGCCAGCTGACTGGGGTCACTACGGCGGATTAATGATTCGTTTATCTTGGCACGCAGCTGGTACCTATCGTGTGGCCGATGGTCGTGGTGGCGCGGGTTCAGGTAGCAATCGTTTTGCGCCGCTAAATTCTTGGCCAGATAATGCCAACTTAGATAAAGCTCGTCGCTTACTTTGGCCAATTAAGAAAAAGTATGGCAACAAAGTCAGCTGGGCAGATTTATTAGTACTAGCTGGCACGATTGCATACGAATCAATGGGGCTAAAGACATTTGGTTTTGCATTCGGTCGACCAGATATTTGGTATCCAGAGACCGATATTTATTGGGGTAATGAAAAAGAGTGGCTAGCACCAAGTGATTCTCGTTATGGCGATGTTAAAGATGCATCTACTATGGAAAATCCACTTGCGGCAGTTCAAATGGGTTTGATTTACGTAAACCCTGAAGGTGTTAACGGAAAGTCAGATCCATTATTAACGGCTGCTCATATTCGTGAAACTTTTGCTCGCATGGCCATGAATGATGAAGAAACTGTGGCTCTTACTGCCGGTGGTCATACTGTTGGTAAAGCACACGGAAATGGTTCAGCGAAGAATCTTGGGCCAGAGCCAGAAGCTGCGGGGCTAGAAGAAGCCGGCCTCGGTTGGATGAACCACACAACTCGTGGCATCGGTCGCGACACTGTAACCAGCGGAATTGAAGGGGCGTGGACCTCTAA
>Ga0209087_1002075_pt1 | contig 11424 bp, 9 predicted proteins | sample S_130805_EF_Meta_FD_187321 | JGI IMG/M metagenome (GOLD analysis project Ga0209087, IMG submission 187321) | Freshwater microbial communities from Lake Simoncouche, Canada to study carbon cycling - S_130805_EF_MetaG (SPAdes) (version 2) | ecosystem: Environmental > Aquatic > Freshwater > Lake ...
AATTTACAAACTGGGCTATGGGAGTATGAAAATAATAGATACAAAACAGCAGAGGTCAATTTTCCTGTTTATATTTTTCCAACTGGAAGTTTTGAAATATGTAACAATAAAGAATTAATAAGATTTAAAGAAGATTTAAATAGTAACAATTTACCACAGGTCATTGACGATATTTTATCAGTACTATTTTTTAATTTTTACCGAGATAGAGTCAAACCTGTTATTTCAAGTAATAATAAATTTTCATCAGAAATTCAGCCAATTAGTTTAATTGGATTTATTTGGCATGAATTATTTAAAATAATAGAAAATAATAACCTCATTAAAAATTGCAGGTATTGTAAAGATTTTTTTCCAATTGGAACGGGAAGTGCAAGATCTGATAAAGTTTACTGTTCAAACTCTTGCGTTGTAAATGGATCTCGAACAGAAGCTATATTTAAAAAATACGAAAAGGATTTAGAAAAAAAAGGTTACACTGTACGCAAAAGTAATGGTAATACAGATAAACAATTTGATTACTGGTTAATTGATAAAAATGATAAATTAATCGGAGGACTGGATATTACTCAATCAAGTATTTCTGAATTTAGTCAAAAGTGGAATTCTCAATGCAAAATTATTCATTCTAAACTTGAAACAAATGAACTCCCTATTTCATTTTTAATTAATAAAGAGGGTAGAAAATATTTATTTACCCAAACTTCTCCTGGTGGTTTTATCGAAGAGATACCAAGCCTGTCTAGCCTCGATGAGCTTTTAAGCACTTTTTACTATAGTGAAGAATTTAAAAAACAGTTAGAGCAGTCAAAGAAAAATCTAGAAGAAACCAAGAAGCAGTTTAAAAAATTACAAGAAAATCTGGAACAATTTAAGGAATTATCCAGACCGGAGGATTTTTTTAGGGATACATTAACTGAGAAAGAACTTGAAATTCCAATCTTAGGTGAGGATCAAAAATATAAGAAGGATGTTGCTTAAATGATACCAGAATTAAAACAGTCCATTGATTCAAAAAAATATTATAGGCCACCAATAATAAAATTATCAAAAAAAACTAAAAGAAAAGTAGCAAATATTGAATTTTTTATTTTAGAATTATTTGAAAAAGCCTATTCTTTTTTAACTTTATCCTTAATACGAAAATCAATTGATAATTTTCTTTTTATAAGAAGATTACATCTTGCCAAATTCTTTGAGAAAAAAAATAAAGTTGATCGTAAAGCTGAGAAGTGGGCAAAACAAAACAAGTGGTTTGGGAAAGACATGCCCATGACATATACAGCTTTTGATATTCACAAAAAATTAATAGATGATGAAGGTGTAAACCCTAAATCAGATAAATATTATGAAGAGTTGGATAAAAGAATTTATACTGAATTTCCTGAGAAAATAAAAAAATATTTTTCCAGTAATAATTGATACCATGCCTATGCTAGAGCAATTTAAAAAATGATGAAAGATTTAAAATTAATTAATTAATGAATAATAATTTAAAAATTACCTGTCCTAAATGTAAGGCGACTTTTGATGCAGGAGATGCATTTAACGCTCATTTTGAAAACGCTCAAATTGAAAATGAAAAAAAGCTTAAAGAAGCAAAACAACAAGCCGAACAAGCAGCTGAAAATAAATTTAAATCACAAATAGAAAAACAGCAGGAAGAAATACAAGCAGTTAAAAAAGCTGAAAGTAAAAAAGCGGCTGAAGAGGCTGATAAAAAAATTAAAATTTATATTGAACAATTAGAAAAAGATAAACTAAAAACGCAAAAAGAAGCAGAGGTTCAAGCAAAAATTAAAGCAGAAAAAGATAAAGACCATTTTATAAAATCATTTAAAGAAGAAGAACAAAAAAAAATCGAAAAACAGATTAGAGATGATTTAGAATTTAAATCTAAAAAAGAAGATTTAAATAAAGAAAAATCAATAAAAGAGTTAAAGGATCAAATTGAAAAAATTCAAAAGGAAAGATCAATAGAAAATGAAAGAAACAAAAGACAAATAGAGGAGTTAGCAAGCTTAAATGCTAAAACTAAAAGTGAAATAAAAGGGGAGGTCCAAGAAGAGTTAATTCAAGATTATTTAAAAAGAAAATTTCCGGAAGATACTATCCAAGAAGTTAAGAAAGGAGCAAAGGGTCCAGATTGTATTCTAGCAATTAATTATAAAGGCAAAAAAAATATAGGAAAGATTTACGTTGAAAGTAAGGATACCAAAATATGGAATGAAGAGTGGGTAACAAAATTATTTAACGATATGCAAACTCAAGGGGCAACAAATGGTATAATAGTTTCTACAAGCCTTCCAAAAGACTTTGATGAAAACTCTGGATTTGTAAATAGACAGGGAAACACAATAACAATTATCAAAATGGATTATGCTTCAATCCATATAACCGTGAGTTTAATTAAATCCTTACTTATTTTTAAAGAAAGAAATGCTGCATCTACTAATCTCCCGGAAGAAATAATGAAAGTATGGGAAAATGTTAAAAGTCCAAATTTTCAGATGCCTGTAAGAAGTATAGTTGACCAAATAGAAATTTTTAAAAAAATCTTCAACAAAGATATAAAGGATTTTCATAGTTCGTTAGCAAATAAAGAACGTACTTTAAAACAATTAGAAAATGATCTTGTTAGAATGATTTCCTCTTTTACTTCAAGCGCAGGCGAAATATTTCCTCAAGACTTACTCGAGCATAAGGATGACAAGTTAATTGGATAAATTTTTAAATTAAAAAATTGCAATTAAAATGAACAAGTTTAGGAATACATTCAAAGTATATTTAAATACTTTGCTCAATTCATCTAAAAATTATTGTTTTAGAAATAGTAATAAACAAAATGAACTAACCAAACAAGTTGGGGACATGATCGAATTTGCTTATTCAAAAGGTTATCTTATGTCTTATTGCATGGGTGTAGCGGAGAACTGTAAGGCGATTATATTCAATCAAGAAAAAATTGAAAAACTAAAAAAATTAGATGATAATAAAATGCACATTGAGTATCAAAAAATACAAACAAAATTAAGTTCCGATAGTATCAAAATTATAAAAGATTCAGTTGTTGGATATAAAAATAATAGTGAATATTTTGATGCTCAATTAGAAAGGCACAACTCAACTATGAGATTCTTTTTCTATACAACTTCTGAAACTAAAGATTTTTTAGCATTATCAGATAAATTTAAAGATATGGAGATTAAGAAAATTTCTACATTCTATTTAAAACATTTTAATAATTTCATCGCTGACTGCAAAGAAAGAGAGAATAGCAAAAGTGCATATGCTAAATTCTTGTCACCACATGAACAGGAATATTGGGGAGTATACTTTTCCAAAGAATTAAGAGAAATTAATGTTGATATCACCCCTCACACAATTCAAGGTTATGCACATGGGATTGCAGATACATTGAACCTTGCCGATACAATTAATTCGCCTTCTATAGAAAATAAATTTTATTTATTATCATTACTTCAAAAAAAAAATATCTCATTTAAAGAAAAATCAATAGTTTCTGAATTAATAGAATCTAAAGAGGAATTAACTAAGTACAAAATCTAAAATTTAAGCAACTAAATGAAAAGAATAAGAAAAAACGCCTATACTGATTTTTCTACAAATCCCGAAAGACATAAGTTTGTATGGACTTATCAACTAAGTAAAAAATCAACTGAGAAGCAAATTTTATCTACGATTACTTACATTAAGTATGCTTCTCGTATTTCAAAAGTTAATAAAAAATTTTTAACTAATAAGAAGTTTTTACTAAAGGCATTAAAAATAAATGGTGCGATTTTAAATTATTTAGAACCTAGGTTCAGAGCTGATAAAGAAATGGTTATGGCAGCTTTGTATAATGATCCGGTAAAAATAAAAGGTTTAGGACCGCATATGTTCTGGGATAGTATCGATGATAAACTCAAAGAGGACGAAGATATTCTTCTAGCTGCCTGTATAAATGATTCAGCAATTGAATACATACCCTCGAGACTCTTGAATAACAAAAAATTTATTTCAAAATGTGCAAAAATTAATGGATCTATACTTAAATATATTGATAAAAAATTTTGCGATGATGATGAAATAGTAGCCGCAGGAGTAAAAGAGAATGGATTTTGTTTAGAGCATGCTAGTGAAAGACTTAGAAATAATAAAAAAATATCACTTATCGCAATTTCTCGATTTGGGCATGGATTTGAATATATTTCAGAAGAATTAAAATCAGATAAAAAAATAATTATAAAATGTTTGAAAAAAAGTGATGATTCTTTTCAATATTTAAATGAAAAGGACAGAGACAATGATTATTTTGCTTCATTAGCCTGTCATCGCAATGGTTATGCAATCCAATTTGCTAGCGAAAGAATAAAAGATAATAAAAAAATTGCGTTATATGCCGTTAACTCAAATCCTTTTTCGTATAGTTATTTAAGTAAAAGATTAAAAAAAGATAAAGAAATAATTAAAGCTTATAAAATTTCTAAATTAAAAGAACAAAAAAGATGGAAACAATAATAATCAAAAGTACAGGTAAAATATTTCCTTAAGACTTGTTAGAGCATAAGAATAACAAGTTAATAAAATTAAATGAAAAAAGTTAAAATAAAGACTTTCTTTAAAAAAAATATTGATAAATCTCAATATAAAATTGTCCTAAACCTTGCAAAAGAAATTGAGAAATTTATTAATATTGAAGAAGTAAATAGTAGAATTCAAAAAGCAAATTCTAAAGGCTCTCATAGCAAAGAAATTCAAGACATAATAATGGAATTTGCAAGTCCATTAGGATTTGTAGATGAAAAAGAAGGATTATTTAAAAAATACAAAAATTCAAAATTGAGACCAGATTTTTTTATGAAATTGGATAAAGGAGGAATTCTTATGGAAGTGGAAAAAGGTAAAACTATTACTAATAATATGGATTTATTGGATTTATGGAAATGTCATATTTGTGAAGAAGCAAATCATTTATTTTTATTAGTACCCATTGAAGTTACTCATACTAAAAATATATTTAATTCAGTCTGCAATAGAATGAACTCTTTTTTTCAAATAGAAAATTATTTAAATATAGATAGCGTTACTGTTTTTGGATATTAATTTAATAATATATTTTTTTGCTTTCGGACTGAGAGCATTTAGAAATATTATAATTTTTTAGGTACCTTATTATCTGTTCACCTAAAGCCTCGATTACTTTCACTGGGACACTGTTGCCAAATTGTTTATACGCTTGGTTAGAGCTAACAGGAATTTTAAAATTTTCTGGAAACCCCTGTAGTCTAGCGCATTCTCTTTCTGTAAGTTTTCTTGGGTTTTTATTTTTTCCACGACTTATTAGTACTTCACTTCCATCCTTATAATATCTTGCAGATATAGTGTTTGTGTACTCATTATCTTTATTAAAAATTCCGTAGCCAAAACCATTCCCTTTTATTTTATGCTCTCTTTTTCTCCTTTGATGTCCTTCCCAAAGTTTAGAAGAGATAACATATTTTTTTGAGACTCTTTTTTCTAATATTGATCCTACAGAAGTTGAAACTTTTAGAGGCTCAGGGTACTCAAAAAGCCCATTATTTTTTAAAAATCCAATTATATAAATTCTTTGCCTATTTTGAGGTAATCCAAAATCTTTAGCATTCAAAACTTGTGGATCAGGCACATAATAATCTTTTCTTAAAATACTCAAGATTGTTTTTAAAGTACTTCCATTATTGTGACCTTTAAGATGTTTTACATTCTCTAATAAAAATGCATTTGGCTTTTTTATCTTAAGAATTTTTTCAATCCAAAAAAATAAAGTTCCTCTAGTGTCATCAAAACCTTTTTTTAGACCGGCTTGTGAAAATGGTTGGCAAGGAAAACCAGCTAAAAGAATATCAAAATCGGGAATAATATTTTTTATATTCTTATCATCTTTTAAATTGGTAATGTCGCCATAAAAATTTGTTTTTCCAAAATTTGTTATGTAAGTTTGGATGGCATATTTGTCTATTTCACTTGAAAAGACACATTTGGAAGTGTCTCCATTTTTATATATGGCGCTTTCAATGCCAAGACGAATTCCCCCAATTCCTGCAAAAAGGTCAATGATTTTGAAGTTCATCTTGAATGATTCGTTTATATATATTTGTTACTATATTATATTTTTACTATTTAATCTTCAAAATAGGAAATTACATGTCAGCTATAGCAGATCAAATATTAGAAAAAGTTTTAACAAGACTTAATATTGAGGACAAATCAAACGAAGAGAAATTTAATAATATTTATAAAATATTTCCAGAGCTGGATAGATTAAATGAAGAAGGTACATTTTCTGTATCTACTACAGGTACAATTACAGAAAGAATATGTGGCTGGGCTTTGGATGCAGCTTTGCCAAACGGATATTATAGATTAACTTCTAGAAGTGATAAATGGTTAGGCGACTATGTAATTTTAGGAGTTCCATTTAACGTTGTTATTTCTGTTAAAAGTTACAAAGTTAAAGAAAGATTGCTTGTCAGTGGCTCTGGCAGTTTATTAGTGCCAACAATTGGTTGGGGATTTATGGACGATCCAAACGAATTTAAATATGAGCGATTACAAAGTTATTTATATAGAGGATTTATAGCAATTTATATGCCAAATTTTACTTTGCAAAAAGTTGAAAACGAATCTCTTACATTAGAAAATGTTCATAAAAGAAAATTTTTACGACCTATCGAAAATTTAGTAAATGATATTAAGAATGCAATAGAAGAAAAAAAATTTGGACAATCAATAATGTTAGCAGTTAATCCAAGAAAATTTTAGCTTATGATAGATTTAAGAGATAAAGATCATAGCCGAGTATATCAAACAACACTTACTAAAATTGAAGCACAACCAGCAAATCAAATAACAAAAGATTTTATTATTAATAGCATACATGAATCGTTAATATTTTTAGGAATAAAAGATTATAAATACGCAGATGTGATAGCCGCTGAAATTATGAGTGCTTTTTCAGTAAAAAGCTCTCTAACGTCTATAATCACAGAAGGAAATGATCATATCGACTGGTATGACCCAAGTCGATATCGACCATATTGGGAGACTTATAGAGATTTTTTAAAATATGATGAGAAGTATCCACTAGAAACTATTAATTCTATTGATATTACAACTGATCTAATTTTACAGAATATTGAAGACCCATCTAGACCAGGGCCTTGGGATAACAGAGGATTAGTGGTTGGAAGTGTTCAATCTGGAAAAACTTCAAATTTTATTGGATTAATAAATAAAGCCGTAGATGCTGGTTATAAAATAATTATTATACTCTCTGGTTTGCATAAAAATTTAAGGCAACAAACGCAAAAAAGAATTGATAAAGGATTCTTAGGTTACGATACGCAAGCTTCTAAAAGAGGATCACAGATTTATGCAGGACCACTTTTTAAAAGAAGACAGCATTTTAAAAAACCACCAATCAGTTGTTTTACTACAAGTGATATAAATGGTGATTTTTCTACAAGAGTTGCTCACAATACAAATGTCCATGTTAAGGAGCCAACAATTTTAGTTATAAAAAAAAATAAAACAGTATTACAAAACGTTATTAAATATTTTGTTACAGCTCCAGATGTTGCGGGGGTAATAGTTGATCCGCCTTTTAAATTAAGACAAATGCACGGAGGAAAACCCCCTTTTATAAGGGATATTCCAATTTTAGTTATTGATGACGAAGTTGATAGTGGCTCGGTTGATACTGGGGAACAATATCTTAATGTAGAAACAAATGAATTCGATCCTGAGTATGATCCAAAAACAATAAATAGATTGATAAGACAACTTTTACATATTTTTGAAAAAAAAGTTTTTATTGGGTATACGGCGACTCCCTTTGCCAATATATTTATTCATGACAGAGCAAAAACAGATGATCATGGTTTAGATCTATTTCCTAAAGATTTTATTGTCGATTTACCAATTCCTTCAAATCATTATGGACTCGAAAGTCTTTTTTCAAAAAATAGCATAGATGAATCTATTGATCATGAAATAGAAGAAAATATATTTTTTAATGTAATAGATGATTATTGCGTCAACAGTTTAGATGATTATTGCAATGAGGGTTGGATTCCTCCTTCGCATAATAAAGAACATATACCGATTTATAACAATTCAGATGAGTTGCCTCCTTCTTTTAAAGAAGCAATTGTTTCTTTTATTCTTTCCTGTTCTTGCAGAAATTGGAGGGGTCATATTAATCAACATAAATCAATGTTAATTCATGTCTCGAAATTTCAAAAAGTACAACAAAAAGTTCAAGATCAAGTAATAAATTATTTAGATAATTTGAGAAAATTTTTTTTAAATAAAAACACTGAAGTTTACAATGCAAATCTTAATTTTTTTAAAGATATTTGGGAAAAAAATTTCTTAGCTTACAAAGAAAAATTTAAAGACAAAACATACCCTACTTGGCAGCAATTAATTGATAATGAAAAAAGTATCAATTTTGTTATTTCAGAATTAGTTAAAAATATAAAATTACTAAACGGCGAAAGTAATGATGAATTAAATTATGAGGACCACATAAATAAATGGAATTTTGGCCTTCATACTATTGTTATTGGAGGAGACAAGCTTTCTAGGGGATTAACCTTAGAAGGTTTATCAATGAGTTATTTTTTAAGATCTGCAAAAATGCCAATGTATGACACTTTAATGCAGATGGGCAGATGGTTTGGTTACAGAGAAGGTTATGATGATTTATGTAGATTATATACTTCAAGAAATACCATAGAATGGTTCTATCATATATGTGAGGCAACCGTTGAATTAAGAAACGAGTTTAAAATAATGTCAGCTCGAAGTCCCAAAGCAACACCAAAAGAATTCGGATTAAGAATAAAAAGTCACCCCACAATGTTAATAACCGCAAAGACGAAAATGCGCCATTCGAGCATAGAAAAAACAAGTTTTTCTGAACATTATTTACATACAATTACATTTTCTAGGGAAGAAAAAATAATCCAAGAAAATTTTTTACGTACTGAACATCTATTTAAAAACATAGGAAACCCAAAAATATCTGGAAAAATTAATAAAGTGGGTACCAATTGGAATTGGTTAAATTCTTATTTGTGGGAAAATGTTCCTTCAACGGAAATTATTGAGTACCTAAAATCTTATCAAAGATATTTAGATACAAGAAGTTATTCAACAAATTATTTTGCTGAGTATATAAAAAAATTAAATAAATATGATGAATTAAATAATTTTACTGTTGTTCTTTTTGGAAATGGAAATTCAAATCAGAATGTTAAAATAGCAGATAAATTTGATGTGGATCTTTTAAGTCGTGTACCAACTAAAAATTATGACTCGAAAAAAATTAGCTTTAAAACAATTGCGGGTTCAAAAGACGAAGCAATTGATTTAACTAAAGAAGAATTTGAGAAATATGAAGAATTTTGCAAAATGAAAAAGGCTGCCGAAGGAAAAGAGTATGTAAGAGATAATGTAGATAGATTAGTAGTGAGACAATACAGATCGCCAAAAAGAGGTCTTTTAAATATTTACCCAATTTATGGTATTAAAAATTATTCTGCATATCAAAAATACAGTCAAGGTAATATAATTCTTCCAGCAGATATTACATCGAAACCTTTAATTGCTATTTATTTAAGTTTACCAAGAACCAATCTTTCAACTGAACAAGCAAGTATAGAATATAGAGTTAATACAATTTATGCGGAACAAGAAAGAATTAATAACTTAATATGATAAGTGTAAGTGAGATCACTGATGCATGGAAAAATATTCAAGTTTCCGATAAAAACCAAAAATTTTATAAATTAGTTTACATAAATTCAAAGACAAAAATTAGAGCCTCCATAAAAAGAGATGAAAATCTTAAGGCTATAGAATTCATTTTTCCTAAATCTTTTTTTAGTAAACAAAACTTTAGTTTTAAAGAAACAAAAGGTTTAAAAGTTACAATTGAGAGTGAGGCTGGCTACGAGAATGAATTGATAATTTGTATATACTTAAAAACAGAAAATTTCTTAGATATTTATTTAAATTTAATAGAAAAAATTATTAATTATATTTTCGATAGCTCTGATTTTGAAAAAAATATTCAAATTATTTTTGATAAACTTATTAGTTGGAGAAGATGTTTTGAAAATGACGATCAATTTATATTAAGTTTTCCTGTACAATTAGGGTTATTCGGAGAGCTTACTTATATTAAAAAATTATTTATAAATAAAGTTTCTGCAGAAGAAATACTAGCATCTTGGAAAGGCCCAGATGGTGGCTTACATGATTTTTTGTTAAAAAATAATATTTACGAAGTAAAAACTTTTTTAAATAAAAATAAAAAAATTAGAATTTCCAATATTGAACAATTAAATTATAAAATTTATAAAAATTTATCCCTTATCTGCGTAGAGCTTGAAGAGTCGAATGTCGGATTAAATGTAAGCAATTTAGTTCAGAAGATTAAAGCTGAAATCTTTAGCAAAAAATATAATGCAAATAAATTTGAAGATAAATTATCTAGCTATGGATACTTTGAATATCAAAGTAATAAATATACAAGATCCTTTTTAGCAAAAAATATTTTTGAGTATTTTGTTACTCAAGATTTTCCTACGATATTACCTGAAAATTTACTGGCAGGAATCGAGGATGTTAGTTTTAATTTAGATATAAAATTTATAGAAAATTACATAAAAAAAATTTAAATCAACTAATAGTTGACATAATAATATTCTTCTGCTATATTAATAATTCAGGATTTAACTCCTGCGCGCTTCAAGCTCTTAAGTTTCGTAAGTCTTTAAAATTACGCGCCCTTAAATAAAGCCACTTGGTGGGCATCTCATAAAAATAATGTGTGTTGGCGCTCAGCATTTTGCTGCGTGTTGACTAAAAGTAATTTTATATAAGGAGTAAAGACTATGCGAACAACTCGCAAACTTAAGATAGTTTCTAACAATAAGGTTAGAGCTAATAGAGAAAATGCCAAGATGAGTACTGGCCCTAGAACTGTATCTGGAAAAGAGAAAGTTAGTGGGAACGCTTTAACTCATGGGTTAACAGCAGAAAAACATGTGATTATTGGAGAAAGTATTGAAGAATTTAATACTTTTAAAAATAGTATGTTTAAAGTGTATGAACCTTTTGGTGCTTACGAAGAGGAAATCTTTATAAAACTTGTTGAGTTATTATGGAGATTAAGAAGGGTAGGCGTTATCGAAACAGGAATTTATGGAAGTGAAATCCTAGAATTTGATGCGGATCCTGATAAAAAAAAGTCCTCTGATAAAATAACCCATTCTGATTTTAAAGAAAGTGATCAGAATAAAGTTTTGAAAAATCAATCTTTAATTGGTATTGCATTCACAAGAGACTCCAATGCTGGCAGCTCTTTGC
>Ga0209087_1002076_pt1 | contig 11420 bp, 16 predicted proteins | sample S_130805_EF_Meta_FD_187321 | JGI IMG/M metagenome (GOLD analysis project Ga0209087, IMG submission 187321) | Freshwater microbial communities from Lake Simoncouche, Canada to study carbon cycling - S_130805_EF_MetaG (SPAdes) (version 2) | ecosystem: Environmental > Aquatic > Freshwater > Lake ...
CGCCTACTAGAGGATATTCATATGTTTGATGTGCTACGTAGTGACAGATCAATCAGTTCCAACGGCCTTGAGGCACGTACCCCTTTCCTAGATAAGCAGTTCGTTGCTATAGTCCGTAGCTTGCCACCAACTCTCCTGAGACCGCTTCCAGGAAAGATAGAGAAGTCTATTCTGAGGGAGTCATTCTATGATGGCTGGTTGCCTGAGGAGGTACTTATGCGCCGCAAGGAGGCTTTTAGTGATGGTGTATCTAGTCCTGAGAAGGCGTGGTTCCAGGAGATTCAGGAGCGTGTAGCCAAATGTATTCCTCACGACTGGAGAAAGCACAATTCTAATATGGAGCATTTGAAGCCGCAGACACCCGAAGAGTATTATTACAGAGCGCATTTTGATAATTACTATCCTACTGCGGCTAAGGTAAATGTACCATATAGATGGATGCCAAAGTGGTCTCCAGAGACTACAGATCCCAGTGCAAGAACACTGAGTGTTTACAATCAACCTAACAGCCCATAAATTTGATTTAGGTTGAGCTAGACCCTATCAGCACAGCACAATGGCTACGTGTATTTCTAGACGAGCATGTCCAGACAAGTTATCTTTCAGACTTATGAAAGATGGTAAACAGAAATTTACCATCTTTACTGAGTATCGGTGTCCTAATCCTGTTCAGGGGGCCAAGATCTGTGGAGAGTGTTCAACTAAGCTACCAATGTACAAGTACCAATCTAATCAGAAGTGTGATCATGGGTTTATAGGAGGACCTTATCCTAAAGATAGTAAACTGTATGGGTCGCCCTACTATCTAAACTGCATCAAGAATGGCTGTACCATTTCTGAAATAGATGAAAAGCGGGCTAAGGAGGCGATGATTAAAGCTGGTAGTGAGATGCCCAAGAAGACTGTAGCTGCTGATACAGTTGTGGCTACTGGTGTAGCTGCGCCTTTGGCGATGCCTACAAAACCTGAGAAAAAAGTAAAGAAGGTGATCAAGGTGAAAACCAGCATCCCAGTCCTGGAGACTCCTGTAGCTGAGGCTATTGAAACTAGCACATCAGTGACAGTTGTAAAGCCAACGATGGTAGAGTCAACTGAGGCACCTCTGATAGTTGAGGATATCATTCGAGTGAAGGTCAAGAAGATTCGTCATCAAGCTAAGGACTATTACTTTGATGGCAACTCTGGTAAGCTTTATAGTGCAACTAAGGACGGGGTAGGTAAGTATGCAGGTCGGTATGATGAAGAGACTGCTACTATAAATACATCATATCCTGACTCAGACGAGGAGTGATTTGCGATAATAATCCATTGCATTTCGAATTGCCTGATCCATATTAAAATACTTGTAACTAGCTAAGCGTCCCACAAAATGTACTCCCTCTGCCTTATCAGCTAGCTCCTTATATTTTTGATATAAGGCGCGATTTGCTTCAGTGGGAACAGGATAATACGGTTCGCCAACATCACTTGTCTTTTCTTTAACTGTAACCGTCCAAGGATTCTTTTGATTCAGAAAATGCTTATATTCAACGCATCGTGTATACTCATTTGTAGGATCTGAATAATTTACAACCGAATTCTTCTGATAAAATCCAGAAGTTACATGATGCTCTTTTTTGAATTCAATTGATCTGTACTCTAGAGGAGCTAAGCCTTTATCTTTGAAATACATATCAATAGGACCTGTGAACACTAGTTGCTTCCATACTATAGGCAGTTCAGGACTCCATGGACAGTTTAGCTTGATCGCAATATTAGGATGATCCAACATCGATTCAACTATAGAAATATAGCCATTCGTAGGAAGTGCTTGGAATCGGTCACTAAAATATCGGGCATCAAAGCTTGTGCGGACTGGAATACGCTCAAGTACAGATGGCTCTAATTCAGAGGGGTACTTGGCCCACTGCTTGAATGTATAGTGCTTGAATAGCTTTTCATATAATCTAGGCCCTACACGACTAAGAGCAACTTCTTCACTGTTGGAAGCCGCTGCATACGCAGCTCGCTCAGAACTAAGCCAACTATCCATTTCTTGCTCATTTGCTATATTCAGATCCAATAGGGTATTAACTGTCTCTATATTAGCTGGTACAGGTACTAGCTTACCATCACACTCTGCAATGACCCTGTGATACCAGGGCGTCCAAGAACCAAATCGGTTCACAAAGTCCCACACTTCCTGATCATTTGTATGAAAAATATGTGCACCATACCGACTAACACGAATACCTGTCATAGGATCAATCTCATCAAAGGTGTTGCCTGCGAGATGATCTCGCTTTTCTATAACTAAGACCTTCTTGCCATCTTCTGCTGCTAGGCGTGCAATAGTTGAACCAGATAACCCTGCTCCAACTATACAAAAATCATATTTGGGTTCCATTATACTATATATAATCAGATGGTTTAGATCGCTATTTATTTAAGATCGTGTTCTACTTGGTGATCTTGATCTTGTACCAGATCTAGAAGGTGTACCTGAACTTGTACGACTTCTTGTTGGGGAGTTTGACGGTGTACCCGATGGTGATACTGAAGGGGTTCGTGATCTTGATGGGGTAAACGAAGCTGTCCCTGACTTAGATGGAGTAACTGAAGGGGTACCAGACTTTGATGCTGTTATAGAACTAGACGCAGTTCTTGACATTGTAGAACTTCTTGTTGGGGAGTTTGACGGTGTACCCGATGGTGATACTGAAGGCGTTCTTGATCTTGATGGACTAACTGAAGGTGTACCTGACTTTGATGCAGTTATAGAACTAGATGCTGTTCTTGACATTGTGGAACTTCTTGTTGGGGAGTTTGACGGTGTACCCGATGGTGATACTGAAGGCGTTCTTGATCTTGATGGAGTATCTGAAGGGGATCTTGATGGTGTAACAGAAGGTGACTGAGATCTTGTAGGACTTACTGATGGTGTACGTGTAACTGATGGTGTCATGGTTGAACTTAATGAAGAGCCACTGGATGGGGTTTTTGTTTGACTTGGCGTCTGACTAGGTGTTCTACTGCTAGTTATTGATGCAGTGACAGATGGAGTTACAGAAGGAGATCTAGACTTGGTGGGACTTACAGACGGGGTGACCGATGCTGTTATTGATTTAGTAGGTGTACCCGATTTTGATGGCGTTCCAGAACTAGAAGATGTCGTTGATTTTGTAGGGCTTCCTGATGGAGAATTTGATGCAGTTTTTGATGGTGTTACCGAAGGGGTGCCAGACTTTGTTGATGTTACTGAGGGAGAATTTGTTGGTGTTACTGAAGGTGTCGCTGATCTTGTAATAGAAGAGGTTGCTGATCTTGAAGGGGTTGCAGATGGAGTATTTGTTGGCGTAGGGGAAGGAATTAGTGAGGGTGTGGCAGTTCTTGTAATAGAAGCTGTTACTGAAGCTGTAGGGGAAGATGTAATAGAAGGTGTAAGTGAAGGTGTTGCTGAACCTGTCACTGAAGCTGTAACCGACGGTGTAACTGAAGCTGTAGGGGAAGGAATTAGTGAGGGGGTAGCAGTTCTTGTAATAGAAGCAGTTGATGAGGGTGATACAGAAGGTGTGACTGATGATGTTACTGAGGGCGTGACTGAAGATGTAATAGAAGCAGTTGATGAGGGTGTAACTGAAGCTGTTATTGAAGGTGATACAGATGGTGTAACTGAAGATGTTATAGAAGGTGTCACTGAAGGCGTGACGGAGGGAGTTACTGAAGATGTAATAGAAGCAGTTGATGAGGGTGTGACTGAGGGCGTGACTGAAGGTGATACAGATGATGTAACTGAAGATGTTATAGAAGGTGTCACTGAAGATGTGAGTGAGGGTGTCAGTGAAGCGGTAGCCGATGATGTAATAGAAGCTGTTGATGAGGGTGTAACTGAAGCTGTTATTGAAGATGTTATAGATGGCGATACAGAAGGTGTAACTGAACCTGTTATTGAAGGTGATACAGATGGTGTAACTGAAGATGTTATAGAAGGTGTAACTGAAGGTGTTAGTGAAGGCGTTACTGAAGATGTTATAGAAGAAGTTGATGAGGGTGTAACTGAAGAAGTAATCGAAGGTGTCACAGAAGATGTGATAGATGCTGTCCCTGATCTTGTACTAGATGGAGTACCTGATGTTGAAGGAGTTGCAGATGGTGTGCTTGTCGAAGTTAGAGTAGAAGTATTTGATGGAATTTGAGAACTACTTATTACAACACTCGTACTTACTGAAGGCGAAGGACTATTGCTTCCCTGAGAAGCAGTTGCTACTACACTAGATGTCTGAACTGCAGATGAAGAGACAGATGGCCCTGGACTATACGATGCTTTAGTTGAAGCTGTAATAGATGTAGTTGTGCTTGACGATACTGAAGCTGTAATAGTTGAAGATGCTGATTGCGATTCTAAAACAGATGAACTGATCGTAATTAATGAACTGACTGTAGCTAGAGGTGATTGACTAGAACTCTGCAGGGGTGAATTAGTACGCTCTAAACTAAAAGACGGATATGCAGTTGGAGAACTAGACACTTCTGAAGTATAAGAATATGCGGGCGATACGGATAAAGTGCCAGTTGAAGATTGTGATGGTGTCAAAGCAGGTGACTGAGATACCGTGTATGAAGATTTAATAGATTCTGAAGGGGTGTTACTACTAGACTGAATGGATGTAGTGCTAGGTGGTTGAGTAAGAGTTAACTGCGGTGTTGGAGAGGTTGTTGCAGCTTGACTATATGACAGAGCCGCAGATGGGCTAGATGATCCAGATATACTAGCAAAGACTGATGCTGTTTCTAGAGGTGATGCTGAAGTGCTGAAACTAACTGAAGGCGTTGAAGATGGATTAGGGCTGGCCGATGCAGATATACTAGCAAAGACTGATGCAGTTTCTACAGTGGTCACTGAAGTGCTGAAACTAACTGACGGTGTTAAAGATGGATTAGGGCTGGCCGATGCAGATAGAACTGAAGCAGGTGATGGTGTAGTCGTTTGACAGGCTGATTCAGAAGATGACTGTGACTCTGAGCTTGTTACTGATGCAAACGGTGAATATGAAAGAGAAGCCGTGTATGTCTTCATACTACTCACAGTTCTAGAGACAGTCGATGAAACTGAGGCAGTTCTTGATACACTTGAGCATGCACTAGTAGATCTTGATCTCGTGGGAGAGGCTGACACTGTTACAGACCTACTGGCAGACTTGGTCTTCAGCGCCGTTGCACTAGATGATCTTGCTGCAGTACTAGTATGAGAGGTGCGAGATGATACAGAAGGTGTAGTAGTCTGGGATTCAGATGCTGACTTCTTAGAAGTAGCCGATATAGAGATACTTGATGTGGAACTCTGAGAAGATGATGCTGTGTTTGTCGTTGAACTCGAGGCAGAACTACTCAGTGAAGCAGAGTAACTGGCCGATGATGTAGAACTGATACTATATGTCTCAGTCATTGACTGTGAGCCAGATCCTGTCATAGATAGGGTTTGAACGGAGCTGAATGAATCGGTTGCAGTGCCCTTATCGGTAAATGTCGATGTTGAGAATAAACTCAGTGACGAGCAGCCTGATCGCGACGAGGATGCAGTGTGTGTTTTCTGAACAAAGGTCTGGGTGGCAGTATTTGTATTAATAGGCGTAGATGTTGCAGATAGAGACATAGTACGAGTATTCAGTGGAGAATCTGAGATAGTAGAGCTAGTAGATGGAGTCTTTGTAAATCCTATAGAGCCAGTAATTGTCTTTGACACTGGAGCAGTAACTGTAAGCCGAGTACTACCAGAATGTGTCGTGCTCGCTGACATAGTCTTTGAACTTGACACTGATCCAGAGAAGCTAGTAGTGCCTGTAGATGTCTTAGTTGAAGAGATACTACTTGTCTGAGTAGGACTAGAAGAAGTAGACCTAGATGCAAGGGCAGATAAAGAGTATGTTGGCGTTAACGTATTATCAGGCGTTGTTGTACTTGTAAAGGTCATAGCCGGAGTACTAGACTGAGTTATTGTTTGTCTAATGGTTGCAGTTTGGCTGACACTGCTAGCACGGGATCTTGTATGGGTGAAAGAGGTTAAGGGTGATGGTGATGTTGATGCAGACCCCGTTGGACTAGCAGTTCCAGAATTAGTTCTTGTGACTTTTGGATTTGTAGCAGTGACCGTGGGGCTTAGCCTGGGTGTTAGAGTCTGCTTTGATGGAAATGTAGAGTTAGGCGAGCCAGTTGATGTCTTGGAAGCCTGTAGGGTTTTCGTCACAGTGCGACTTACTCTAATACTCGGGCTTGCAGAGGCTGTTGCTGTGACTGTCTTGGTTGCCATCCTAGAGGCAGTTCCAGATGAGGTTACCGTACCAGTCTTGCTAGATGTCATAGTCCTAGTAGAGCTAACTGAGGCAGTACCAGTCCTTGAACTCGTCGTAGTCGCAGTAGAGGTGTGTGTACCTGCAATTGTCCTAGAAGTAAGAGATGATCTTGTACCACTAGGACTAGCCGTCTGAGTCTTGGATGCTGCCGCAGATCTAGTAAATGAAGCAGATGCCGAACTAGTTTTGGACTGCGCAAGAGTCTTAGTTACAGTTGGAGAAACAGAAGACGTCTTGGAACTTGTAGTAGTTGATGTAGATGTTTTGGTTAGAGGTGGTGTCTTAGAGAGCTGAGCTGTAGAAGTAGGTGTCTTTGATACTAATGAACTCCTAGTTAGAGCCGGTGATGCTGACGATGATCTTGAAGAACTAGATGTCTTAGTAGATGTCATTGTACTTGTTGTTGTTTTAGTAGTTGTTGTGGAAGGACTTACTAAGGCAGTAGGTCTCGCAGTACGTGTTAGAGTTGTAGTCTTAGTAGAAGTCTTAGATAAGGTGCTAGTTGATGTTGAGATTACTACATCTCCAACAAGTACCCTTCCTAATGATAAAGTAGATTCATCCGTTGACCAATTCAAAGTGTGGGGGCTAGAAGCTATGGAGCCTATTGCTGTCAGTAATAAGAGCCAGCGCATACCTATCTATATTTAAAGGGATAATTCATTTTTAGGCACCGCCTATACTTATATTTATAGCATCAGAGCCGGCCAGCTTACAGGGAACGCCTTTTCAAGAAGATCACTCAAGACTTTAGCGTAGAGGCGAATCTCCATCTGAGCATCTGGGCCCAGGCGCAGCTTACAGAGCCTTGCATAAGCGAACAAGGACGCCGTCTCAATAAACTCGGTATACATGGACTGAGGGAGCACCATGCGGGCAACCTCAGGAGCGACATTCTCTGACAGAAGCTTATTGTAGGTATCTACTGCCGAATGGGTTAGATCATAAATATGCTCCCTTGCATACTCGGAATTATCTACTGCAGTGACCTTTGATCCCTGCTTCTTATTGACATCCCGCTCCCTGATCATCTCGCAGTCAGGAATATAGCACTCCACCTCAGAATCCACATAGCGCCTACTCACCTCATTACGTGCAAAACCCACAGTGTGCCGAAACCACTCGCGCGCAACAAAAATGGGCATCTTCAGCCTCAGACGAATCTGGGGGTGAAAGAAAGGGCTGGTATGCTGATGCTTGGCGAGATAGTGGATCAACTTCGCGTCAGCTGGAGTCATTAGATTAGACTCCTTGGCGAAACTCACCCTCGCAGCATTTACTACTGTCAGATCATTACCAAAGGTCTCAAGAAGCTCTACAAACCCGATTCCATCGCTAAGAGTGTTGATCTTGGTTGACATCCTAACTAAACAATTCTGACTGATTTTAGACCACCAATATCTGAAGTAAGTAAAAGTTGAATTCTATAGATAAATATGATTATACAAATTACAAAAACTAATACTGCAGACCATCCAACAATAACTTTATCTATTACTGGCGCATTTACTAAAGATGAATTCATTTCAACTTATATAGGAGAATGAGCTGTCCTTATGCGACTATATTAGGAATCCCTAAACAAGGTGTGCACGCAGCCAGATTTATGGGGGTTGCTCTCAATGATACTCTTATGACGATAGCTGCAGCGATTATGACATCTTACATTTTTAACATACCAATAGTCTATTCTCTAATAGTTTGGTTTGTGGGAGGTGAGATTCTACACTACGCCTTTGGGGTTCAGACAGAAGTTCTAACTAAACTTGGTATTAGAGTGAATTGTAAAAATTGAAAGCTACTATTTCTAGTGTAATCTGTACACATGGTAGGCTACATGCGACATTTATTCAGGATACTTATCACTGCAGTGGCTGACTGTATCTCAAATAACCGCATGGAGTCAAACAGAAACTATTATCTAAGAACTAGTGGGCTCTCAGATAATGATTTCATAGTTAAGATTGATAAACTCAAGTTATAGGGGGCAAGCTATTGGAGTATGTCAAGGGTCTTGCATCGTGGATATAATTCATCATTGCCCATGCAACTTCCGTGCTTGGAAGCTGATCCTCCAGATCTATCATGCTTTCTGGCTTAGGAAACCCGTTAAATTCAGATGCAGTTGCTGATGTGTACGCGCCCATTAAGGGGAAGTAGAGCCAATCTCCAACTTCCATCTCCTCCATCGGCCCCCTCGCGATCACGTCCAGGCTATCACACGTCCGTCCAAATAGGATGGATTCCTGCTTTTTATTTAAGATAGCCACTCTCTCCTCTGATGGAATATGGATCCACGCAGGCCGCTGTCCGTCAAAGGGAATACAGGAAAAGTGCCCATACAGCGACTCGTCGATGACATAACGCCATCCCCCGTCTTTTAAGGGTTTCTTAGCTATGATTTTCACAAAGAGGTCCTGACTTGGCTGCGCCATGTAGCGGCCAGGTTCAGCAATTACTCTGCGGCCCTTAGGAACAAAGGTAGCAATAGAATCTGTAATGACTCGTGCAGTCTCTTTAAAGCTTGCATCAGATGAGAATCCTCCGCCAATATCAATTGTCTGCGGGATGTGTTTAAATTTTCTTAGAATATCAGATACTTCGCCTGCAGCATATTGTATAGCGTCCTTGTATTGTTCTGGCTGTTCACATCCAGATCCAACATGAAAGGATACACCTGTGAGAGGAATCTTAGAGATTCTAGCAATCTCTTCTACTTCCTCCTTGGATGCACCAAATTTAGATGAGAATGGCATCTTACTCCCTGAATCTTCAACCGCAACTCTGACAAATGCTGATCCTCTCCAGCCATATTTGTACAGCTTCTCACATTCCTCAACAGAATCAACCACAGTAGTCTGAATATGCATTGAGTCAACAAGACAAATATCACGCTCAGACTTCATCGGGTGAGCATAAATAATATCGGCCTTCTTAGTTTCAGACTCATTGTTAAGTCTAAGTGTGTTAACCTCGTAGACCTCCTTCAGACTGGCACAATCAAATCCTGCACCATTATTGTACATAGCCTGAAGAATAGCCCGCTCTGGATTGCACTTTACTGCATAATAAGGCTTCACATTCGGCAGAAGTTTCTTCCATGTCTGAATCTGCGATCCGATGCGATAGGGGTTAATCACTGCCACGGAACCTGCTTTTTTAGGGAAGGAAGAAATCAGTTGCCGGAAGTTTTTCAGCGTGAGTCCGATACCTAGTACTGCGAAATTAGTGCGGGGCATATATACCGCAGAAGGCTAATGTAAAAATGCGTTTCTAGTTTAGGCTGAACTGAGTCACTTTTTAGCCTTTGTCTTCTCTGACCACATGTGAGACCACTCCGGTTTATAGGATGTCTGCAGCCACTCTACTGCTAGAAGATGAAGTGCCTTACCCCTCTCATCAAGGGACTTTACGAAAGCCTGCTCCTCCTTTGTAAGGGTGTGTGTAGTCGGTAGCTTGTCCATACCTTATATGGACACCATTATCGACTCATTTTTTACCTAAGGTGAAAGTAAATAGTGAATGGATAAGCGTATTCTAAACATCAAGACAGTTGAAGATATCACGACAATTTTAAAGGAGAAGGGAAGACCTCTAGACTCATTCAAGGCTGGTGATACCATCCAAGTATGGAATAAGATGAAAAAAGGGTATTCCTATACCTTAGCTGTTGATCCAGGCACTAATTTAGCATTCAAACCCTATGCGTCACCTGGAGAGATACTGGCCATGGGGGCATTTGAAGGCAAGTATCTGAATGACTGCATACTAGAGTTTCCTGCAGAGTGGTTTTGGAATGCTATTATGCTAGATAAGTTGAGACCTGGTGAGCCCGACGTGAGTGTGAATTTGCTCGGTGTTGACTCAAGACAACCTCTTGGATTCTGGGTCAAGTCTGGCTGGGTGCCTGGTTCTGGAAAAAAGGGTATGCACCCCGAGTTATCTGATCCCAAGATAAATCCGGATGAACGTGGTTGGTTTCAATGGTACTGCCGCTACTGGATGGGTCGCCGCCTACCTGTCTTAGACAAGATTCAGATCTCACGCTGGTCAGCATTCACTAGACACGCTGGTCAGATCAAAGCAAATTGCAGCCCAGGTGATATAGAGTGCCGACCTAGACAACGTCAGGGGCTATTTCAGTGGTCTCATGACCCGTTTTTGTAAAATGTATCTTTTAGACCGGTGGGCATTTGAATTTAAAGATGGCATGTATATATCAATATAAGATGGAACGTTTGAAACAAACTATTGCGAAACTTGAAACAGATGTTGCTGAGTTAAAACAGTTTCAAACAAAAATACAAGGTTCAACACAATCAAAAGGTGATGTACATTATTGTACAGGAACACAAGAATTTGGTGAATATGCCCTAGATGAACTAGATACATTAAGATTTACGGTAATGTGTTCCCCTATAGCTAATAATATAATGACTTATGCTTATACACTACAAAATCCCACTCCAGAACTTACAGCATATTTGGGAGTTCAAGGAAAGACATTTACTACACAATATATTCCTGTAGATGTTGATAATTTTGAAAAATATTGTATGGAAAAAAGCGGAATTCCGTTTGTATTAACAGATGAAATACGCAAATGCTTAGAATCCAAACTCTGGGAATTTGCAGTAGATTTTGGTGTTTCATTTACCCCAGGTGGGTATCATTATAAAGAAGATAATGAAAAAGTTTATAAAGATATTAGACGCGAATTTTACATAGATATTACTATACCATTTACGCATACATACACAATTTGCCCACATGTATCATTTTATATTACACAGTTATCTCATAAATTGGATGAATGTAAAATACATGAAATCACAACAAAACAAGTTATTTTCCGTATAAAATATGGAAATCTGTCTAGAGGCGGCAAGTCCCAAGGACAGAGAAATACTGACATTTTCTCTACAATTAAACTTCATTATAACATTAATGGGATAGTCAAACACGTTGAAAATCTATTAGATTAAAAATACCGGTTTGAAGTGTCCATTAGTCTAAAGAAATGCAGGCTTCTCACGCCTCGTGTACACTGTGAGATTACGATCCTGCTTAGATCCCTTGTAAAAGTTTATA
>Ga0209087_1002077_pt1 | contig 11411 bp, 10 predicted proteins | sample S_130805_EF_Meta_FD_187321 | JGI IMG/M metagenome (GOLD analysis project Ga0209087, IMG submission 187321) | Freshwater microbial communities from Lake Simoncouche, Canada to study carbon cycling - S_130805_EF_MetaG (SPAdes) (version 2) | ecosystem: Environmental > Aquatic > Freshwater > Lake ...
AGGATCATCTGACCGAACGGATTGCTGAGGTGGGCCCCACTCTTTGGCAGAAGTCCTTGGGGGAGGCGGAGTTTCCGGCAAGTTTACGGATCGATCGGACAAGTGAGCCCGGCCGAACTTTGGTTCATGTGGAAGCGCCAGATCGCGTTGGGCTTTTGCATGCTCTCACAAGGGCGATTGCGGATGAGGGGATGCAGATTTCAGGGGCTCGGATCACGACGGAGAAGGGGGCGGCGTGGGATACCTTTGTTATCGTGGACAGAGATGGGGAGGCGGTGGTGGAGGAGGAACGATTGGATCGGCTTTTCCAAAAGTTGAAGCAGGTGGTCAGCCAATGAAACCGGATGGAACTTCTCTGGGGATTGAACCAAGCGACCTTGGGGGGTCGAATCGTTTGGTACGAAAAGTTTTACGAGCCGTGCAAAGGCGGTTTGGTGTGGAGCGAGCGGCGATTTACCTGTTCAATCCAAATCTGGGAGATTTGGAGATGGACTCTGCTGTGGGGGTGGGTACGGAGTGGCGGTCCAAACGGGTGGGGTTGGGAAAGGGAGTGGTGGGCTGGGTGGCGAGTCGGGGAGAGGCGGCGCGGGCGGACTTGCATAAAACTTCGGGGGGATTGGGTAGAGGTGGGAGCGAGATGGCGGCACCGATGAGTGAGGGAGAAAGTTTGTTGGGTGTGATCGCAGTGGGAACTCGGAAGAAAAACTATTTTCAAGCGGGGCAAGAGCGGGAGTTGGCGGCTTTGGCCAAGGAAGCAACAGGTTGGCTCAGATTGGCTTGGAGAGTGGCCGGAACTCAGGAGGAGGGGGAGAGGTCCGCTGCTTTGGCGGGAGTGGGGGCCGCGATTGGTGCGGAGGAAACATCCTCAGCGATTCTCGGGAAAGTGACAGTGGAAGCGGCACGGTTATGTGGGGCGAATTTGGCGTCCCTCTTTTTATTTGATTCGAAGACGCAGACTTTGCGACTCGAAGTTTGTCAGGGAGGTTCGAAGAGATATCAGATACAACCGCCACTGGAGGCGGCAGAAACGGCATTGGGGTATGTCGTTCGGCGGCAGAAACCGTGGTCGGTGAGTCAGATTTCCGAAAGTCCTCAAGATCCTCACGCTGAACTGATGAAACGGGAGGGAATTCTTTCATTTCTAGCGGTTCCGTTGGTGGACAAGAGGGGGGCTTTGGGGATTCTGTGTGTCGGGACAAGAAAGGCGCGGCGGTTTTCCGACGCAGAAACCCGACTGTTCGAGGGGTTGGCAGGTTTGGCGGCGGCGGCTCTGCAGCGGACGAAGTTGGCGGTGAAGTTGGGGCAGACGGAAGAGGAGCTTCACCAACGCGAACGGCTTTCCTCCTTGGGGATGTTGGCGGCGGAGGTGGCGCATGAGGTGCGCAATCCGTTGGCGGTGATTCGCATGCTTTGGCATACGGCGATCCGCGGATTACAACCGAGCGAGGAACAGGGGCGCGATTTGCAGTTGATTGAAACAAAATTGGGCCAGATGAATGGAATTCTTGATCGGGTATTAAATCTGGCACGCTCGGCTGATCCACAGATCGGGGAGGTGAATGCTAGGGAGGTGATGGAAGAGGTGGCCTTGTTGGTTCGGATCAAGCTTTCAGCTGCAAAAATTCGTTTGAGTCTACATTTTCCGGAAAAGGAGACGATTCGGATTCGGGGGGATCGTTCTCAGTTGGAGCAGGCAGTCCTCAACCTTGTGCTCAATGCACAGGAAGCGATGGGGGAGGGTGGGTGCTTAAAATTGACAGCGATGAAGCGTGGAGATGAGGTTGTTCTCGCGGTCGAGGATTCGGGCAAAGGAATGGAGAAGGAAGTAGCGGATCGTCTGTTTGAACCCTTTTTGTCTAGGCGTCCTGGGGGAACCGGATTGGGTATGGCTCTCGTGCGTCGGACGGTCGAAGCCCACGGGGGAGCGTTGCGAATTCAGTCGAAGGCAGGGAAGGGGACGAGGGTAGAGATGCGACTTCCGAGCTGGAGGAACGAGAAAGTTAGCTGATTCGAGTTAGTTGATCAGCTTCTCGAGCTCTGCATCTTTGGGTACACCAAGTTCCAAGGCCCGAGTGTAGTGGCGCTTGGCCAATTCTTTCGCCGGTGGAGTTTGGGTGGCGTAAATGACGGCCAAGTTGAAGTGGGCATCGCCGTACCCGTCGTCCAGCTCAATGGCTTTTCGGCACTCCTGTTCTGCCGCTTCCTGTAGACCTTTTCGGGAGCTTGAGATGCCCAAGTAGTTTCGTGTTTTGGCATCGGAGGGATCGAGAGCGACGGCGCGGCTCAGGATTTGAATGGCATCGTCATATTTCTCCTGTTGGACGAGGGCGATGCCAAGAACGGAGTGGGAGAAGGCATCGTTAGGAGCGACACGGATCGCTTCGCGTAGAGCCTTCTCGGCTTCGGGATATTTCTGCTGTTGAAAGCGGACTACACCCAGGTTGGAGAGGGCGTAAATCGATTGGGGATACTTGGCGAGGATTTTTTCGTAGGCAGCAGCAGCTTCGTCGAACTTCTTTTCATTGTAAAAAGAGGTTGCTTGGGCTGCCGTATCCTTGAACTCATCCGGGATACGGGGTTTTTCCGAGAACGTTTCGGGGCTGGCCGGCTTTTCGGCCGTATTGGATAGGGTAGGTGTGGCGGCGGAAGCAGATGCTGCGACCGGTTCGGGTGCGACAAGGGTGGGGGCAGAGAACTTGAGCATGCCCTGCTCCTCATCAGTCAGAGAGACGAGAGGCGAGCTGAGAACTTCCAGCTGGGTTTTGAGGGCATCGGTGGAAACAGCCAAATTTTTGAATTCATCCAGCACAAGGCGTCGGGCGGCTTCGCGGCGGGCCTGTTCCTTGAGTTGTCGATCCAGGATTGAGCGAAGCATTCCATTCTCCTTCGCTAAGGTGGAGTCGGATTTTCCGGAAGTGCCGGCTTGCTGAAGTTGGGAAGTGAGGCTGGCGATCTTCGTTTTATATTCTTCGTTTGCCCGAGCCAGCTCGGCCGATTTTCCATTGGCTTCAGCCAGCTTCTTTTCCAACTGATCCACTTGTCCCCGTAGGGAGTTCATCTCGCCGGCCAATTCTCCACCGGCAGCTTTTTTCAAGGATTCTTCAGCGGCGGTTAGCTTCCCACGCAGTGTGTTATTTTCTTCCTGGAGCTTCGTAACGTTCGCGTCGGGAGCAGGGGCAGTGGAAAGTTTCTCTTGAAGCTGTTTTTTCTCTGCGACCGCCGTGTCGAGTTCGCTCTTGGCTTGGCGCAGTTCTGTCCGCGCGGATTCGAGTTCGCCGGAAAGGTTGATGATCTTCTGTCGGAGGGCGGAGGGGTCATCTGTGGTAACAGAGGGAGAGGAAGAAGGTGAGGAGGTGGCAGGGGCGGGAATTTCCGCTTTGGGTTCGGAAGGGGTTGGTTTTTCGGTGGTGGTGGGTGGGGGAGTAGTTGGGGTCGGGGTGGGAGTAGTTTTGGCTGCGGGGGCGGAATCCTTGGCGGATTTGAGGGATTCCAATTTTTCCGTCAGATACTTAATCCGATATTTGACGATGGTGGGTTCCCATTCGGGATTTTCGTTTTTCAGTTTTTCGAGGCGTTGGATGGCCGTTTCATACTTTTCACGACCTTGGGAGTTTTGGCCTCCCTGAGTGAGTTTATCCCCCTCTTGGATCATCACGTAGATCTGGAGATAATCGTCTTGGGGGGATGCCGCAGAGTGGACTTGGGCAGGAGTTGCCCATGCAAGGCAACCGAAAAGAGCAATCCATTGAAAGAGCTTCATGAATAGGGAAGGGAATTAGGCGACGAAAAGGCAATCGGGGCAAGTGAAAATCAGCCCCGTTGACGATAACTTTTCTCCGTCTAAAGATAGGGATATGGATCTGGCCATCCCTCAAGGGGTTTTGGTGCTGAATCGCTTCTGGCAGGCGGTCCACATCTGTTCCGTGCGGAGGGCGTTCACCCTACTTTACATGGGGCATGCGCAGGTGGTGGAGGGAAATGGAGCGGGGGATGATTTTCGAACGTTTGATTTTCACCGTTGGCGGGAACTAAGTCAGGACTACGAGGGGGAGGATGCGGTCCGGACGATCAGCTTTCGGATTCGCATTCCCCGAGTGATTGTTTTGATGCTGTTCGATCGGATTCCCAAAAAGGAGGTCAAGTTGACCCGACAGAACATTTTCGAGAGAGATTCCTACACCTGCCAGTACTGTGGAGAGGTAAAGGATCGGCGAGACTTGAATCTGGACCACGTCATTCCGCGGGATCACGGCGGTACGACGACGTGGGAAAATGTGGTCTGTTCCTGTATCCCGTGCAACACGCGGAAAGGGAATCGGCGGCCGCCGCAGGCCTCGATGAAGCTGATTCGCAAGCCGAAGAGGCCGAAATTGAGGACGTTCCTGAATGTTCAAATTTCTCGAAACGGGCCTGAAACTTGGCGGCACTTTTTGGATTTGGCGTACTGGAATGTGGAGTTGAGCGACTGAAGAAGGTGGGTGGGACAGCTCCGAGCTTGGGCTTAGGCGGAGCAGGGGAGCGTGCGCGGCTTTTCCCGGTGACCCAGAAGGGGATTTTTTTAGCACATGCGGCAGTAGCTCCGATCAGTGGGCCGGCTCGAGAGGCGATGGACGCTTGGACAGCCGACGCGGTCGCCGGGCGGCAGGAGGGGGAGGAGGTTTGGCGGAGGGTGCGAAAGACAAGGGAAGTGGCCGGACGTTTTCTTGGTTGCGATTGGGATGAGGTGTCGTTGTTGGGGCCGACGGCGTTGGGGTTGGGATTGGTGGCTTTGGGGTTGGATTGGAAACCGGGGGACGAGGTGATTTATGACCCATTGGATTACCCAGCGAACGTTTATCCTTGGATGGATCTGGTGAGGCGCGGGGTGCGGCCGGTTCCCTTGGAGCGACGGGCGGGAGAAGAGATTCGTTGGACAACGATTTTACCAAAAATTACGGGCAAAACGAAATTGGTGAGTCTGGCAACCGCGCACTATTTAAGCGGCCTGACGCCGGAGCTTACTGTGATTGGACCTGAATTAAGGGAGCGGAAGATTCTGCTGTGTCTGGACGGGATTCAGACTTTGGGGGCCTTACCCACCGAGTGGGCGGAGGCGGACTTTTTGGCGGCGGATGCTCACAAGTGGATGTTGGGACCGGTGGGAGCAGGAGTTTTTATGGTGCGGCGCAGGGTGTGGGATCGAATGTCACCACCCCTGTTGGGCTCTTGGAACGTCGTGAGTCCTGATTTTTTGGCTCAACCAAAGATGGTGTTGGAGGAAGGAGGAAGAAGATATGAGCCGGGCAGCTTGAATCTTCCTGGAATTGAGGGAATGCGAGCCTCGTTGGAGTTGCTGGAGGGGTTGGGTCGGCCTGAGATCACGGCCTACGTTTTGAATATGGCAGGACGGATCCAGGAGGGAGCACGGAACAAGGGATTTGAGATCTACGGCAAGGGAGAGGGGGCGCGGGCGATCACAAGTTTACGGGAACCGAAGAAGGGATGGGGGAATTTGGAAAAAAAGATGGAGGCGGCGCAGATTCGGGTCTCTTGGAGGAGGGAGCACGAGGGAACGATGCTTCTGCGGGTGTCTCCCCACATCTCGAACACGGCCGAGGAGGTGGATGAATTTCTAAAAGTTTTGGGAAGAGCGGATTGACTCGGAGCCCTTTCCTCGGCACGATTACCTCCTTACTCATCTTCTGCAATGAAACCGACTTACAACCCCTCCAAGCGCACCCGGAAACGCCAGTTTGGCTTTCGGGCCCGCATGAAAACCAAGGGAGGGCGTGCTTTGATTGCGCGTCGTAGGGCGCGCGGTCGTCGTCGCCTTCTGCCCAAAGGTGTGGAGCGCCACTACGCCCGCCACACCGGGGCGTGATCGGCGCCTGCCTCGGGCGCGCATCCTTCGTCGCCGGCCGGAGTTTCTGGCCATCCGTCGTGAAGGAGGCACTGAAAGTGGAACTCAACTCAAACTCAACTGGCGAAAGCTTGCCCGGGAGGACCGTCGGATGGCGATCGTCGTTCCTAAGGCGTGTGGAATCGCGGTGGTGAGAAACCGAATCAAGCGTTGGGTTCGGGAAGGCTGGAGGAATCTGCAGTCGGAGGTGTCCCCAGGATCCGATTCGGTATGGATTGCGAGACCCTCGGCAGGAAAGGCAGGGAGTGAGATTTTGCGAAAGGAAATGATCCGCTTATACCAGCGTGCGGGATTATGGGAGGGGGAGCGATGAAGGGTCTTTGTCTTTGGCTCATCCGCTGCCAGCAGGGATTGGCTCCTTTCTGGCGGACTCTTTTGGGAAGTCCGGGTCCCTGTTGTCGTTTCCATCCGACCTGCTCGGAGTATGCCACGGAAGCAATCGATCGGCATGGGGTGATCAGTGGTGGCTCGCTCGCAGCGCGAAGGATTTTGCGTTGTCACCCATGGGGCAACTCGGGTTGGGATCCGGTCAAGGAGATCTCATGAAGAAGGGCGGAATGGACCGAAACTCTTGGATCGCGGCTGCGATCTGTTTTGGGCTTCTCCTGCTCTATCCGAAAATTGTTGCACACTTTTATCCTCCATCGCCGCTGAAGAAGGCAGCCTCGGGAGAGACGGTGCCAAACAAAACGGCAGACAAGAGTCCCTCTTCATCCGTTCCCGTTCTGACTCCAAAGGAGAGTTTGGCGCCCGGGTCGGTGGATCGGAAAGGTGCGGAAGAAACAGCTGTTTTGTCGAACAACACCTTGCGTGTGATTTTCACGACATGGGGTGGGGGTATCCGGCAGATAGAATTGCTCCAGCATGGGGCGGAGGGGGAGGGCAAGGAGGGGAAAGTTCGGCTCAATTTAGGGTCTCCCGATGCGATTTTTGAATTGCGGGGGTGGACGCCTCCTGGCGAGGGATTGATTTGGAGTATCGAGAAAGCGGATGAGCAGGAGGTGGTCTTAACTGCCCCTGCCCAAGTCGGGGGGGAGGTCCGGATTCGTCGGACGTTCCGACTGACGGGGGAGTATGATCTAAGTTTTGTTCAGGAGGTGGAAAATCGCGGCGGGGTTCCCTTGGCGATGCCGGCGTATGCATTGTCTGCCGGGGTAGGAGCACCGGTTCATCTCCGCTCGGAAGAGGAGGCGTATGTGGGAACTGGTTGGTTTACAACGGACGGAACGTATACGACTCACAAGCTGCCCGAATTCAACGATTCGCGATTCTTGTTTCTCTTTCCGCAAAAAGGGAAGGAATTGGTGGCAAGTCGGGAAGATCGGTCAGTCAAATGGGTGGCGTCAAAAAGCCAGTTTTTTGCGGTGGTTTTGACGGCTCAGGAGACGCCGGCGAGCGGGGCAGAGGCACGTAAAGTGGAGTTGCGTGGGGAAAAAATGAGAGACGGAGGTGGAATGGTGCCAGCGGTGGAAACCTGGATGAAATTGGCAGGATTTGATTTAGTGGCGGGTGGAAAAAATATTCGCACGTTCGGGTTGTATGCCGGTCCTAAGGAGGACTGGAGGTTGCGAAGATTGGCGCATGATGAGGACAAGGTGATGGAGTTTGGATGGATGGGGATTGTGAGTCGGCCCCTCCTTGTAGTCATGAACACGATCGAGAAGGGGGTGGGAAATTATGGTTGGTCGATCGTGATTCTAACGATTTTATTGAAAGCGATTCTCTGGGTTCCGCAGGCCAAAGCGAACCAGAGCATGAAGAAAATGCAGATCTTGGCTCCGAAGTTGAAGGAGATTCAGGAGAAGTTCAAAGAGGACCCGGCAAAATTGAACACCGAGATGATGAAGCTTTATCGGGACTACGGGGTGAATCCTTTGGGCGGCTGTCTTCCCATGCTGATTCAGATGCCTGTATTCCTAGGGTTTTATTATATGCTACTCAGCTCGGTGGAGTTGCGGGGTCAAGCGTTCCTTTGGATCCATGATTTGTCGCGACCGGACACCATCGGGTATCTGCCCGGGTTGGGAATTCCGATCAACCCAATGCCCTTGATTATGACTGCGGCGATGGTTTGGAGCATGCATCTGACGCCTCAACCGCAAGGGGTGGACAATCCCGGGGCCAAGATGATGAAATTGATGCCGATCATCATGTTGGTGTTTTGCTATAATTTCAGTTCCGCGTTATCCTTGTACTGGACCGTGCAAAACTTTCTCTCCATCGGACAGTTGATGTACAACCTACGCCAGCCCATGCCTAGGTTGGAAAAGGTAGCCAAACCGGTTGAGTTGGTGAAGCGAGGTCGCTGGAAGGGTGGAATGTGGGGAAGGAAATGAGCGTGGAAGCAGCCCCGAAGGGAGCCAAGGAGCTGTTGGAAAACATGCTCGGTCACTTGGGCTTTGCCTTCACCTTGGAGGAGGAAAAGCGGGGGGAGGATTCGGTTTTGCACGTCCGGATGCAAAACCCGACCCGTCTGATTGGACGAGAGGGAGAGACGGTGGATGATCTGCAGTTTTTGCTAAATCGGATGTTGGCTCGAGGGGATGAGTCGTCGGCCCGGGTAATTGTGGACGTAGAAAATTTCCGCAAGGAGCAAGAGGCGGGGTTGCTGGCGGAAATCCGTGAGATGGTCGAGCGGGTGCGGACGTCGGGCGAAACGGTGGAGTTGCCTCCGATGAATGCCTACGAACGCAGGATCATCCATCAAGCTTTCCGAGATGACCCGCAAGTGGAGACGGTGAGTCCGGAGAGCCCGTCCCGTTTAAAACGGATTCGGGTTCGTCCGCGTCGGCCGGCCTAAGCCTGAGCGGTGGACTTCACAAGAACGGGGAGGGAGGGTCCTCACCCAGGGAATCGTGGGCGAGTCGGGGGGTAGCGGTCGTTGCGTGGGTTTTTCTTTTTGCACTCGTCACGGGAAGCGGGCTTTACCTGGGGGGAGCGCGGCGTGAATTTGCGGGGCCTGCATTTTTATTAACGGGTGGGCTTTGGGTCTGTCTCGCTCTTCGAATCGTGGAGGGATGGCGGAGTGGTCGCCGAGTTTTGGACTGGCTGGATGTGCCGGTTTTTCTCTTTTTGGGTTATGCCGCTTGGGCGGTAACGCGGGCACCGTGTGAATATTTTGCCAGGCTGGAGTGGCTCTGGGCCTCCTTGTACGGCGTGGTTTTCTTGAGCGTCCGACACCAGTTAGGGGGGCGTCGGATGGTTCCGTGGATTCTTGGATGGTTTCTTGCGGTTGCTTTTTTAACAGAGCTTTATGGGTTCCTTCATTTTCGAAAAGGGGCGTATCCGATTGGTCCAGTCCCCATTTTCGGTTGGGAGATGGTGGAGCGACCTGACTACGACGCGAGGATGTCGGGAACCTTCGGTTGTCCGAACCATTTTGGAAATTATCTGGTCCAGGCAGGTTTGGCGGCGTTGACGTTGATGGTCTGGCCGAATCTGGCTTGGCCGTTGCGGACGTTGGCAGGCTGGAGTGCGGCGGCGAGTGCGGTGGGGGTCGGACTTTCGATTTCACGGGGAAGTTTTGTGGGTTGGTTGGCGGGGAATGGAATATGGCTGGGTCGCTGGCTACGGCGTGGGCCATTAAACTGGGCAGGGAAGCTGGTGATTCTTGGGGTGGTGGTCGGAGGTTTGGCGGGGGCTATCTCGTTGGCTCGTGCAGACGAAAAGATCATGAAGCGTTGGGAAAATATGCTGGGAAAGAAAGGGGAGGGTTGGGATAGGTTGCTCAGTGGAGAGGGAGATTTTCGGATTGATCTGGCGAAAAACGGACTGGAGATTTGGAAAAAAGCCCCGTGGTTTGGACATGGGCCGGCGAGTTTCGATCTGGAGCACCTGCGCTGGTCTGAATGGAAAAAGGGGACGCGGGCTGTTTTCACCCATAACGACTACATCAATACCCTTTGTGATTACGGGGCCGTGGGATTCTTTTTTGTATCCCTGTTTTGGATTTATCTGGTGATCTTTCTGTGGCGTCGAGGGAAAAGTCGCGGGAAGGATTCCAAAGCGGATGCCTGCACGGGATTGGGTTGGGCGGTGGCGGGCCTGATGCTGGTCCACGCGTTGGTGGATTTCAATTATCACATTCCGGCGACGGCCATTTCCTCCTTTCTGCTTCTTGGGGTTGGGACGGCTGTGGTTTGGCCCGAGCGTAAGGCCACCCAAATGGGTTTGTTCCATATTGTTTTTATAATTCTGGCGATTGGGTTAGCTGGGGTTACGGCTGTTCGTGGCTGGGGTACTTGGGCGGGATGGAGATCAGTTCCGGAAAAAGCTACAGAGGCGGCCAAACTCTCAGAAGAGAGCCTGGAAAAGGCGGGACAGGAGATCGACCGGCTGGATCCACGCTCCCCTGTTCTTGCGGAAACTCTGGGAGACGCATATCGGCTGAAGCTGATTGAGGTCTATTTTTCTCCGCGGGAGGCCTCGCCGGTAGCCGTGCAGATCCGGAAAGAGAAAGAGAGGCAGTTGGCTGAAGCCGCTATCCTTTGGTACCGAAAAGCAGAAGAACGCAGCCCGAAAGATGACGTGTACTATGTCCGTCGAGCCAGCGTCCTTGATCTGCAAGGAAAGTTTTCGGAGGCAGAGGTTCTATATCGAATGGGCATGCAGAAAAGGCCGAACGGAAAGTTTTTCGCCATCAGTTATGGCAATCATCTCTGGCGAAAAGGGGATTTGGAGGGTGCGAAGATGCAATTTGAAAAGGCGATTGCCTTGCCTGGAGATGTTCGTCCCGGAAATTCGGCGGAAAAAGATTCGACGGCTGAAGCTAAGGAAATGTTGGTTCAGGTAAAAGAGCGGATTGCGAAAGGCGGGGGAGTTCGGCAGGTTAAGAAGTTCAACCCGAAAGAGGATTAATATGAAAAACCATGAAAAAACGTTGATTTTAGTGAAACCAGATGCTGTCGAGGAGGGTCTGACAGGGGAAGTATTGCATCGCCTGGAGAAGAACGGGTTGAAGATCCTCAACTGCCGGATGCTTCGCTTGGATGGGCCCTTGCTCAAGGAACATTACGCCCATCTGGCGCATCTGCCCTTTTTTCCGGAAATTGAAAAGTTTATGTCCTCGGGACCCGTCGTAGCGGTGGCATTGGCTGGTGAGAACGCGATTGCAAAAGTGAGGGATCTCCTCGGGCCGACCGACAGCACCAAGGCCCCAAAGGGAACGATTCGTGGAGATTTGGGCAAAGACAAGATGCACAACGTTCTGCATGCCTCCGATTCCGCGGAAACGGCGCAAGCAGAGCTGAGAAGGTTCTTCGGGTCCACCGACCCCAAGGTGTAGCCAGCCCTCGAGGAGATTTTTATTGGGCGGGGAGGATTTCGATCTTCTGCAAGTCCCCAACGCCCGCTCCCACTAAGGCGGCACCCGCCAGGTGCGGGACGTTTCCAATTTTGGGAATCGGGGGAATGCCAACGCCGGGGTTCAGTCTCATTTTTTCGAATCGTGCCAAAGCGAGCAGATCTAGTGCAACGGGATCGGTGGAAGCGAGGAGAAGTCCCGGGGTGCAGG
>Ga0209087_1002078_pt1 | contig 11408 bp, 8 predicted proteins | sample S_130805_EF_Meta_FD_187321 | JGI IMG/M metagenome (GOLD analysis project Ga0209087, IMG submission 187321) | Freshwater microbial communities from Lake Simoncouche, Canada to study carbon cycling - S_130805_EF_MetaG (SPAdes) (version 2) | ecosystem: Environmental > Aquatic > Freshwater > Lake ...
GGAGAAGGTGCTCATGGCGTCGACATGTTGGGTTCTTGGTTGAAGTACGCGCGACGACCACCAATGTCGATGTACTCGCGACCAGACTCGTCCTTACCCACGCCGCCGCAGAGAATCTGCTGGGGCTTCTTCCTGACCGGGGGAATGACCCGCTTGGGGCGGAAAGGATCGATGATCATGAGCGGGATGTAGACCTGCATCTCCACGCTGGCGGAGACCAACTGTGGGGTCCCGGGCTGATCCGCTGAGAATCGCTGAACGCCGGGAGAGGTGAACATCTCCGACTTCAACTGGACGCTGTTGATGACGATGGGAACAGCATTCTCCGCGCCGCCCCAGTGCAGGTAGAGGTCGGCGGGAGGAACGGCTACGCCAGTACCATCGTGGCCGACCATGTACGCCTTGAAGAACTGTCGAGCCTGCTCGGCGAGCGCGACCCTGCGGTTGCCAAGGATTCTATCGACGGGGTCGGTCGGCTTGGAGGACCACAGGAAGGCGTCGCAGAACCAGAGCTCGACTGACAGGCTAACCCCCTTCGCGCCCATCTTCTGGAAGGTCGGATAGGCCCGACCAGGCGCGTTCTCGGTCGCCAACGCCGACTCGATCTTCTCGTTGAGGAACTCTGGGTACCGTGAGAAGAACAGCGCATCCCCCCGAGAATGGTCGATGGGGTCGAGCGCGTAGATCGCGCCCTTCGCCTCGCCTGGGTAGCCGAACTTGGGCTGCGGTATAGGCGCGGTCCAACCCTTTGTGTTCCGGTCGATGAACTTGTTGCCGTTGCCGTTGGCGACATCGTTTTGAACGCTGGCAACTACGGCCTGAGTCGCGGTTGCGGCATCCCAAGTCTGCGCAGACTCCAAAGAGCCGGTGCGGGTGTTGTTAGATGTTGTTGCCATCGTTACTCCACATCACCGTTGCTAAGGGTCATAGTCGGGGCTTTTCCGTTTTGAGGCGTGACCTGAAGTTGTCGGAGGAGGCCCGCGATTTCAGCTTGGCCAGCGTCGGTTGCGGCCTTGTCCAAGATGCCCCTGATTATTTCCGCATATTCAGGGACGCGCGTCAGGCTCTTCTGGCCCTCACCAATGGTCTTCACAAGCTCGTCAACATTAGGGTTAGCAAAGAACGACGACTGCGTGATCCCAGGCTCGTAGATGCCTGCGGCGTTGAGCTGGTCGAGGCGCTCAATAGGCAGTGCGCGCGTCTTCGCAATCCGGTCATACTCCTGTATCTTCTTAGCCTTCTCGGGGTCCTGCGCAATAACTCGACTGATAAAATCGTCTGGGACCCCCGCTAAGCCAATGGCTGCGCCACGTAGCCGCTGCTTTTCTTTTTCGTCCGCAGGCGCAAAACGCTCAAAAGCACTCAGCTTTTCAATGTCTCGATTGAAAAAGTATCGGTCGATGAAGTCGGACTTATCCATGGCTTCCGCCATGGTTTTCGCCCCCATCTTCTTCATGAACCCAACTCTAATAGCCGTTTCACGCCCGCCAATCGGGAATTCGTGCGAGTACTTGACGTAATTCTGCGCATCGCGCATGCGGTCGACCATGTACTCGTTGAACAACTGCTGAGTCGAGAAGGTCCCCTTCTCGGTTTGGCCAGTGTAGTTTTCAGACGAGAACAAATTGCGGAGAAGATTCGGCATCGTCTCTTCTCGGACGCGCTTCTTGTCCTCCTCAAAAGCCACGAGCTGCTTCTGCATCTCCTCAGGCTGGTACTTGTACTGCTCCTTAATCGTGGCTTCACGGATATTAAGTAGGTACTCACCGGCATCGGTGGGCTTGATTTCGCCGGACGCCAATCCGCGTAGAAGCGCACCACCAACAGGGCCTGCGCTGCCAATGTCGAACATTTGACTACGGCTGATGCCAGAGACCGTTCCAGTCTTCGTGTCGTACTTGAGCTTTCCAGATGCTAGCGCCTCGAAGATCGCGCCGAGCGCCTTGTCCTCTTTCTGCATCCGGCTCTTGTTCTGGCGGTCAAGGTAGTCTGAAAAGTTCGTTACAGCCTCAAACGCGGCATCCGCCCCAGTCTTAAGAGAAAATAGCGCGGTGGCTGCGAGCCCTAGCGCAATTCCGAACGGTCCTGTGAGGAAAGCGCCAATGGCGCCAAATGCTACCCCTAGCCCGCCCAAAATACCTGTCGTAGCTGCTGCCGGGGCAGCCATAGAAGCCGCGACCGTGCCAATGATTCCCCTGGCCTGGAACAGGGCCTTTCCAAACGAGAGTAGCTGCTTCGCGATGTATCCAGCCCCGAGCAGACCCGCAAAGGTGCCCAAAGCGTTACCGCCAGCACTTGAGCCAGGCATGTACTCCTCACCAACGCCGGGCTTTGGAGTAAATAACTTCGTGCCATAGTCAATCATTTGCTTGCTGACCGCGAGAAAAGCATCCTTGGCCGGAAGTGCCAGGTTACCAACCGCAATCTTGAATCGCTCCAAAGAAGCGTCGAAGCTCTCGCCAAGCATCTTTGAGGTGCGACGGAGTTCACCAGCCAAACGACCTGCCTCACCCGCAGCACCAGAGAGCCCGATGCGCAGGAACTCGAAGGCGGTACGAGCATCATCCGCTCGCATACCTTCGAATGCTGTGCCCTGCATCTTCTCCATGGTCGTCTGCACCATCCGGTTGATCGCCGCGAAGATGGCGCCACCACGAACACCGGTCAGCTTGTACTCAAGCTGCTCTCGCTCAAGGCCGAGTTGGTTCTTGAAGACCTTGTCCAGAGACTTGGGCTCGTACTTAACCCCGGCAGCCTTCGCCGCGGCCTTTTCCTCCGCGATTCTCTCAGGCGAGCGGTAGTACTTGGACGCCTTACCCTTGGCTACCTCAAGGAGCTGGTCGTTGAGGTCAAGGAACACGTCCATCATCGGACGGCGCTTGCCCTCTGCATCGACAGGGCGTACCCCAAGCTCAGAGAGAATCTGCTGCGACTCTGGCTTCACCAGCGAGAGGAGCGCGTTACGGGTGATCGTACCTGCCTTCGACGCCGTCTTGGCGATAGGCATGATCGACCCGATGACCAGCAACGTCTCCTCAAGCGACTGGCCTGATTGAACTGCGGCTTCAGTCGCGTAACCGAGGGCGTCACGGATATTGCCCACGGTCATCGGGAACTGGTTCGCCGCCTTCACCGCGGTGTCGAGCGCCGTCCGCATGTCCATGCGGAGAGAGCCGAACGCGCGCTCCAACGAGATACCAAGGTCGGCTGCAGACTGCTCTGTGAGCTCGCCTGCCGAAGCCAGCATGACGTCAAAGATGGCCGCGGTGTTTTCGACCATCGACGATTTGGTGTAGCCAGCAGCCGCCAACTGCTTCATGCGATCCATGGCGGCGACAGGCATTACCTCGCTTTGGGTCGCACCGTATTTGGCGAAGTACCGATTGTAGAGAGCTTCACCGCCACCACGACGCTCACCAAGAAGGGCACTCACGCTTCGCGCCGAGAACTCAAAGTTCTCCGCCGAGCGTGTGGTGTTCAGCATGGTCCTGATGAACTGGAACGCCATCGAAAGTTTCACGGTAACTGCCGTGATGGCGCCAACAAGCTGCGAACGGAGGGCTCGAGCCGATGCTCGCGCCGCAGCGGCCTTTTCTTCATCGGCCTTTACACTGGCACGGGCCGCACGCTCCTTTTCGCGTGCCGCGGCCAGTTCCTTAGCAGCGTTTTCCTTGGAGACTCGGTTGTTTATGACCTCTTGGTCTTGCTTCTTCTTAGCGGCATCGAGAGCAGCCTCAACGACTTGACGCTCTCGCACCTTAGCGTCAATCGAGGCCTTAGCCTCGGCGATTTGCTGAGCATTGAGGCGCGCTGCCTCAGATTGCCCTCGCTCTGGGACTGTGACGCGGCGACCTTCGAGGTCCGCAATCTGCCGGCCACTGACAGCAAGTTCTGCTGCGAGGTTGTTACGCACATACGCCGCTGCTTGTTGCCCTTGGAGAGTGTAGTCCTGTGCGTTGGATCTCGCTTGGGCCGCACTAACCTTAGCAGAAAGCATGCTCTCGGTCAGCGCAACACGCTGTGAGGCTCTTCTAGCAGCCTCTGGGTCGGTGGAGGCCGCGAGAAGCGCCTCCTTGGCGCCGCGAAGACCTAAACGCTGGGCATTCTCGACGCCTTGAAGATCCGTGATCTTTCGTCCTTGGAAGAGCGCCTCAACTTTCCCCTCAGCCGCGAATCTTCGCGCGGCCTTCTGCGTGGGGAAGATGCCCTGCTCGTAGAGTTCGCGGCGTTGTTTTGCCGCCTCTTCCTTGGTGATCACGCGGCTCTTGGCACGCGCATTTATCTGGGAGAAGACCTCTTTAACTTCTTGGGTGTCGTAAAGCTCGCTCTTCATGGCAGCAATCGCCGCCATGCCCGTCTTGGTCTTCCCCTGGCTGACGGCGCGCTGCAGCCGCACGTCAGCCATGTCGTCTCGCGTCTTCTGAAGCGCCGCGGCCCTTGTATCGTACGCCGTACGCGCCGCAGCAACCTGCGGCGACGCCTGCGTCTTACTCTTAAACTCTTCGAGTCTAAGAGCTTCAAGCGACGCCTTATGTCTGCCAGCCGTTGCCGAGTAACTCACCGCAGCCCGTCGCTGCCCTAGAGCGTACTCCGCCGAAATCTGCTTATAGCCGTCGGCTTCGGCCTTAGCCGCAGCTTTCTTAGCCTGCTCAACCGCACGAATCTTCGCTATCTGCTGCGTGAGCTCGGCGTTTGTCGCTTTCGCGTTGAGGTACTCTTGGCTATAGGACTCGCTCCGCTTTGGAGTGGCTTCTCTTAGCCGAGCTAATGCCCTCCGCTGCTCCTCGATTGTACGAGTGAGGTCGTTGTAGGCCTTCTGCTCTTTCGCGATTGCCGTGGAGGCGGCTGCCCTGGCTACCTTGCCGGCATCCTTCGCGGCCGCCTCGGCCCCACGGAACTTCTCGACGTCAGCCCTGAGGTCTTGAAGCGCCTTTCGTTGCTTCTCGATAGACCTCTGCGCCTCGGCGGCTACGTCACGAAAGCCGGACGTAGCCTCATTCGTCGTGACGCGCACGCCGATGGAGAGCGTGTGCTTCAGGTTGCCCATGAAGCTCATTTGCGCACCCCTTCAGTGACCTTCTTGATCATAGCTTCGCGAAGGTGCCGGATTCGGCTGATGAACGTCTTTCGCACAGGCTCCTCCATGTCGACGAGATCATTGTACGACCATGGAAGGTAGGGCAGCGAGAGAATCGGGCCTAATCCACCACCGACCATCTGGCCGGCTGTGCAGAGTTCGAGGATTTCCTCGATCAGCTCTTTTTCGGCCCCTTCACGGCAAAAGGGATGAGCCACTCGTCGAACTGAAGCCCACGCGTCTGCTGGTGCTTGCAGGTCGGACAAGCGAGGATCACCTCAGGGTCCGGCTGGGGAAGCTCAATCTTCCCTGCCGCCGCCTCAAACGCGTCAAACACGTCGAGGTCGAGTTCGCCGAGCTCTCGGGCAGAGATGCCCTTGCCTGTTTGGTTCCAGTCGACGATGAGCGTCGAGTACAGCTCGAACTGCATGTCGCCGAAGCCAGAGCCGTCCTTGGGGAGGTTCTGCAGCTTCTTCTGGGCGACACGAAGGTCGTTCAGGGTCTGGAGCGCAACGGTGGCCTGGTAGTCGACCCCCTTGCCGCTCTTGAATTTGATGGTGCTGGCCGCACGGCCATCAGCCGAGAAGGTGATGACCGCGTCGGTACCGATGATGGTGACGTCCGCGGCGTTGACACTGTCGTCAAACCCAGTACCGCAGGACTCACAGACGTTGCGAAGCAGGTTGAGCCGACCATCGTCGACCAACTCGCTCATGCAGAGATGGATGTAGTCGCGGTCGGACACCGTGAGCTTCGACACCAAATCCGCGGTGGGATTGTCGATGGTGCCGATCTTCGAGACGACGTGAACGAGCGCCGTAATCTCGATGTCTGCCATGCCGGACGTACTGGGCCGGTTGGAGAGCTCTTGGCGGAGACGACCACGCGGAACACGAAGCTCAAACGTGTCGAGCTTGGTGTTCCGGTGCATGATGCCGACAGGCAGGCGATATTCGCGCATTTCTCATTCCTTCCGGTTCGAGGCTGACTCAGCCGAGGTCCGGGGTGGATGGTGGTGGACCTTACAGGATGTTGTTGAGGTCCAGGGCGGGGAACTGCTGGAGGATGGGGCCGTAGCCGACCAGCGTGCAGGTCACCGTGCCGAGCTCAGTCGACAGGCCGGTGAAGTTGCTCACGGTCAGCGAGCTGATCCAAGCGTTCCGCAGGCGCCACTGCTTGATGAGCTGCGCGCCGACGGGGCTCTCCACCGCGTTGGGCGTACCCTGGCGGTCGTAGAGGGAGATGATCACGTCCTCACGGAGGAGCTCGTCGCCGAGCGCCGTGTTCTCCTCGACGCACGCCTTCCACCGCTCAAGGTAGTTCGAGCGGTCGAGGCCCTTCACCAGCGTGATGGTCGAAGCCATCGTACGGCCGGGGATCTGGTCCTCGAAGAGGTCGTTGCCCTGCTTGTGCTTGATGGCTTCGGTCGTCCGCTCGAGGCCCTGGACCTCTTGGAAGCCGACTTGACCTTGGGGAATCCAGCGCCCGCCCACCGTGTAGACATCGAACCATGCCGTGACGACAGGACGGGTCGCGACGCCGTTAGCGAAAGTTGCCATGTGAATGCTCTCCTGAAGCTCAGATGTTGTTGGCGACCGTCAGGCCACCGGCCGAAACCGAGAGCTGCATGACGATTTGCTCTGCCTGCGTAGCGGGGCTGACCGCCACCTCAAGGCCGACCACGCCCTGCGCGACCATCTCCGCCGTCGTCGTCTCGCTGTTGCAGCGGACGTAGTAGGCGCGCTTACGGTCGTTGTCAGGGTAGAGGGCGCCCTTCTGGAACTCCTCCGCGAGGATGTTCTCGATGATCTGCTCGACCCGCGGGAACAGGTTCTCGTTGTTCGGGGCGAACACGACGTTCGAGAGACCCGCCTCGGCCTTCTGGATGAAGGCGTTCAGCCAGCGGCGAACGCTGCCGAAGCGGCGAATGTCGTTCGTCGAGAGCAGGGTCCGGTCACCGTACAGGCGGATGGTCCCGTCGATGATGGCGAAGCAGCTCACGCCAGCCTCGTTGAGCTGGGCGCGATCCGTCTTGGACGGGTTGTAGGCGAGGCGGATGACGCCGACCGGGACCTGGTTGCCGCAGGAGCCGTGGTCACCGACCACCTTTTGACCCGTCGCGATGAGGCCGCACACCACAGGGCTGCTGGGCGTGAAGATCTCCGAGCGGGGGAGCGAACCGGGCCGGAAGTCCGCGACGTACAGCCAGCTATTGCTGAGCATCGCGAACGACGTGTTCAGGGCCAGGTCGTTGGTCAGGTGGTTGAGGACGTCCGTCGCGCCCTGCACGTCGCTCGGGGGGTCGAGAACCCACACGAACGAGCCCTCCTCCTTCGCGCGCTCCACGAAAGCAATCTGGGCATCGGGGCTCGTGACGCCGGGGGCGCAGGCGAGCTTGATGTCCGAGTAGCTGGCGAGGAGGTACGAGCCGGTCGCAGGGGTGGACTCGCCGATGTAGTCGGCGTCCGTGAGCTCCGAACCGTCGTCGCCGCCGGACAGGCCGACGCCAGCGAGGCAGCGGGGCAGACGGTCGTACTCGACCTCGGCCGTGCCGACCAACACGTTCGCACCGTCGATGATGATCAGGCTCGACTCGCTGCCGGAGACCGGTGCGAACGTCGCAGGGTCACCGCCGAGGCGGTACTGGACGAAGTCCTTGTTGGTCGAGATGAGCGAGAGGAAGTCGTGACGGGCAACCTCGGACTCACCGAGGGAGACAATCGCGCCGAACTCTTGGCTCGTGACCAACAGCTTCGCGCCACCCGTGAGGCGGGTCGCTGGGAGTGTGCTGTCGATGTTCTTGGCCGCGTCGCCCCCAGGATAGGAGACCGACACGAGGGCGTCCGCAGCCGCGTTCGCCTCGATGGCCGTCTTGAGCGTGGCCGCCGTGTAGTCTGCCGCAGGATCCGAGTTGATGGTGATCGTCTTGCCGCTCACCGAAACGCTGTTACCCGTCGCGGCAGTCGTGATGACGATAGTCACGCGGTTGCCCGTGGGACCGGCGTCCTTCGCCTCGAAGGTGACCGCAGCCGTAGCAGCCGAGGTGTACTTCAAAGCAGCCTTGGTCTGAGCCGGCAACGTATTGTTGCCAACATTGACCGCGGGAGCCGTGAAGTAGACGCGGTTGCCGCTGACGCGCTCGACAACGACGTGGCTCTTGACCGCGAGGCTGCGCGCCGAGTTCGTCTCGCAGTGCGAGTAGAGGTAGAGGCTGAGGAGCGAACCCTTGTTCACACCCTCGGTGGAGTCGAGCAGGATGCTCGTCGCCTCGTCAGCAAGGTCCTCGACCGCGAAGGTCTTGGCGCGGTGCTGCGAGTTGGTCTTGAGGAAGTAGCCAGAACCGTCGACGTCGGAGCTCGGCTTCTCGATGATGACGGAGTTCGTGGTCGAATCGACCGCGAGGACCAGCACCGAATCAGCGTAGGGCAGACCAGCCGTGTCGAAGATGTCGACGCGGTCACCCGGAGCGAGCTTCGTGATGTTCGAGACGGGGATGCGCGCCACATCGAGCGACTCAGCGTTGGCCGCCGTTTTGGGCAGGTCATTACCGTCGCCGTCCACAAGTTGCTGCCCAGCCGTGCTCTCGATGCTCTTGAGCACGAGGTTCAGGGCGAGGTCATTGCCCCACTCGCCGGGGTTCGCGGCGTAGACCGTGAAAATCGCGTTGCCGGTGTTGCTGACCACGTCCGAGCTGCTGTCGGCGCCAACGGCGTCCGAGGGAGCAACGCGGAGAACGCGAACCGCAGCGCCGCCATTGGCGAAGAACTGCCAGATGTGCGTGGCGAGGTCCACATTCGTGCTGAAGCCGCCGTAGGTCGACACGAACTGCGACCAGCTCGTGATCAGGCGGACGTCATTGACGGGACCACGCAAGGCGGAGCCCATCATGGCCGTGAGAGTGCGGCCGGTGTTGATAGGGGCGGCCACCGGAGCCGCCTCTTCGACGCGAACACCAGGGGCGAAGTTGTTGCTGAGTGCCATTTGGGTCTCCAAGGCTGCGGTCGGGGGCTTAGGCCGACCAGAATGGTACTATTGAACTTCGTGGTACGTCCAGCGGTCTGCGAAACTTCCAACACCCATGAAAATCTGCTGAACGCCTTCGAAGTTCTCGTAGATGTTGGAGAAGTACGTCACTCGAACCATACCCTCCCAACAGGCCACGTCGATGCCCTGTGTGAGGACGGCACGGTTCTCTGCGACCATTTTCTCCTCGGTCGTGATGATGAGGCCGGTGTTGGGGGATCTACAGGAACCACGACTGAGTGCGTACCTGATTCTCTCCGCAGTTTCTAGGGCAACTCTCGGCATATCCGTGGTGACCTCCACCTTCACGGGGAACTCCCAGGTCTGGTGGTGCTGACGGACTCGAGTCTTCTTGTTCTCCGCCCCGCGCTTGTAGTCGAACAGGGGTCCGACATCATGGCGAACAGGCTTCGCCACCCCATCCACGTAGAGCTCAAGGGACGGGACCGTGGTGGTCCTGATCATCTCGTCTTGGTGGACAAGCACGATGGGCGGCTGATGCGAGTACTGGATCTCGATCACGTCGCCAATCGCGGGGGCAACGCTGAGCGTAACGGCCTGCCCCGCCACACCAGCGAAGATGTTCGAGTTCTTGTTCGGGTCGTCGTTCAGGTTGAACACCTTCACGGGAGCCGCGTTGTCGATGGTGTAGTTCGTCTCAAGCGTCACGGTGGGAAGGATTGAGGTCGCCACTTGGTGCATGGTGACCGGCATCCGCACTTCCTGCAGCCGCGCGTTGATGTACTCGTACATGTCGATGGACGGGTTGTACGTCCACTCCAAGTACAAGGAGATGTGCTGGACTCTCGGCGTCCCGAGATTGCCGCGGCTCAACCGGCACCGAAGCGCCATCGACTTTGGGTTGAGCAGTGGTAGGGTCTCGCAGTTGTCGTTGAAGTTCTCGATGGTCGTGTAGGCGCCATCCGCAGGCTGTGCGACCCATGCCGCGCCCGTCCAAGCCAAGAACGTCGCGCCGCCATCCAGAGAAATCTGGAAGGCGCACGCCGCTGAGGCGTCGGTCCCGTTTGGCCAGGTCGCCGTCACCCAGATGCCGAAGACCTCAGTCAGCGCGGACATCGGAATGGCCTGCGTCTGGAACCAGCCCGTCGGCTCGTAGGTTCCCCGAGGATTGAACCGGCTGGGGTCCACGCCAATCAGCCGCAGGCGAATCCCCTCGCGGTCATAGGCGACGGAAGGAACATCGCCAGCACCCGTCGAGATGGTCGACACCGTGCTGATGCTGGTTCGGTCGAGGATGAACTCGGGCATCGTTACTTCACCGGGCGGATGGTGTAGGCCATGCCGAACTTGTTGAGGCTGTCGAACTCGACCACGCCGCCAATGATCTTCTTGGAGATCACCTCAACAAGCGCAGCGTCAAGATCAACCAAGGCGCTGCTCTGCAGAACCTCCTGCGCAGCGCGAGCCAGAGCGGGCGCCAAGAATGGGCGTTTCTTAACTTTGATCACGTTACTGCCGCCCGTGTCCGGCCCTAAGCTCAAGCTGCCACCAGTTGCTTCCTTGCTCTGGATCCACTTGATGATGTCGTCCGCGTTGTACTTCCGGCCTACGGCCGTGAATCCCTTGACCATCTGCGGGGTTACACGAATGGTGAAACCCTGCTCTTGGATACGGGCGACACCCGCTCTAGGACCTCGAACGCCAAACTCCAACGTGCTGCCATTCACTTCAGCGAAGAGCCCGTTGAGCATCTGGCCAGTTTGGTAGAGCGCCTTCCTTGACATGTCGCCGACGACTTGCCGAAGCCGCAGCGTAACCCATGAAGGCGCTTCAGCGCGTCCAAACCGAATGTGGTCACCGGCGTGCTTCACCGCGCGACTGCCGACCATCCGAAGAATCGAGTTGGAGTAGGCCCTGAACTCGGGGCTCAGGTTCGCGTTCCGCATCCTGCGGAACACGTCCATGTTCCGCTGAGGGATGTCCAGGTGAAACTTTGGGAGCGGCATGCCGTAGTGGAACGTGAACATCACGCCGCTCCCTTGAGGTCCTTCAACGACCTCAGCTTGCACCGCACGAGGATTGGACCCACGGTGGGGAGATGACCTCGCGGGTCGAAACCGATGACCTCGAAGTCCTCAGAGACTTGGGTCCCAGCGCGGTCGTAAAAGGCGATCTTCGCGCCCTTCAGAGCCTCTGGGTCCACGCTCCGCTTGAGCAAGTCGTCCCGAGCGAACATGACGTAGGCGTCGACGCGTTCCGCGTCCCCCGAGTACTTCGGGTCGACCCGCTTGTTGTTCGCAAATCGGGGTTGGCCGGGAACGACGATGACCTCTCCATAGGCATTGAG
>Ga0209087_1002080_pt1 | contig 11403 bp, 24 predicted proteins | sample S_130805_EF_Meta_FD_187321 | JGI IMG/M metagenome (GOLD analysis project Ga0209087, IMG submission 187321) | Freshwater microbial communities from Lake Simoncouche, Canada to study carbon cycling - S_130805_EF_MetaG (SPAdes) (version 2) | ecosystem: Environmental > Aquatic > Freshwater > Lake ...
GAGCGGGTGGCAACACTTGGCATCTATGTGGTTTTCTGTTACCTAACGATTGTTGCCAAGGAGTATCGAAATGAAGAGCCGTCTCCACCAACGGGACCATGACATCAACCAGCAGATTGCAAAGTCTGTTCGTCCACAACTGCCGAGAGACGGTAGCCGGGACATGATGCGCTGGGAACCAGGCCAACTGCCCAAGGGTGGCTTCCGAGCCATCATCCCTTTCTGCGAGGGTGAGTACAACACCAAGCACAGCCCCACCAGTGGCGCAGGCAAGAGGATCTACTGATGGCTATCAATGGTGCTTTCTACCCTATGGGCAGGACGTTTGTCCTGTCTGGGACTACGACCAACCAGAGTGCAAACATCTACGCTGACAGTCCATCTGGGCAGTATCTGTTTGTGAACCATGAGATTGCCTCTACTGGTCAGCCTGTCTACGTCAGGATCTCTGCGACTAGCGGGAACAATGCTGCTGTAGCCAACGCTACGTCTGGCAACTACGGTGTTCCTATTCGTCCAGCAGAGACGTTGATTTTGAGCGGACCTCAGTGCTCGTCCACTGCAAACGTGTTCATCACGTTCATTACCGCTACTGGCACGGCTAACGTGTACGTCACTCCTGGTGAAGGTCACAGGTAATGTTTGAACTCTTGTCTGGTGGCATCTTTGGTTCCTTGCTGGGCGGTCTATTCCGTCTGGCGCCAGAGGTTCTGAAGTTTTTAGACAAGAAGAACGAGCGCGGTCATGAACTAGAGATGTTCAACCGGCAGTGTGAGCTGGAAGCGCAGAGAGGCCAGCAGAAGATGGCCGAGATTGGCGCACAGCATGAGGCAACAGTTGATGCAGGAGTTATGGATGCGTTTAACAACGCTATCAATCAGCAGACAGAAATGGTTAAGGCTGCTGGTGGATTTGCTGCTTCCCTGTCTGCTAGTGTGCGCCCTGTTGTCACTTACTGGATCTTGTTGGTTTGGTCCTGCGTACACCTCTGGATGGGCTATTCTTCATGGCGTACCGGGATGGAGCCAACAGAGGTCTTCAAACTGATGATGAGTGCAGACTTCTCTGCTCTCGTGTCAGGCACGTTGAACTACTGGTTCCTCGACAGGACGCTCTCCAAGCGTGGACTTTGATCTCTCTATAGCAATAGGTCTATGCCAGCGTTTCGAAGGTTTCCGAGGGTCGCCGTACCTTTGTCCTGCCTCGATACCAACAATTGGTTTCGGGTCCACCCAGTACAGCAACGGCAAACGGGTGACTTTGCAAGACCCGCCAATGACCATAGAGCAAGCACAGGCGCTATTGGAATCAGAACTGAGGCACACGTATTTACCGGGAGTCTTGCGCCACTGTCCTGGACTGATAACAGACACAAGAAGACTTAACGCTCTTGTAGACTTCTGCTACAACCTGGGCGTTGGAAGACTACAGACTGCTACGCTCAAGAAGAAAGTGAACGAGCAGAACTGGGAAGAAGCCAAGGTAGAATTGTTAAAGTGGTGCAAGGGTGGAGGCAAGGTCCTCCCCGGCCTGCTGAAACGCAGACAAGCAGAGGCTGATCTGTTATGAGAAAGTTTCCTAATTTGAGTGTTGGCAGGGGTGAAAAGCTACCTGCCAGTAGAGGTGCTGGACTGACTGCCAAGGGTAGAGCCAAGGCTCGTGCTGCGGGATCTAACCTGCAAGCCCCTACCAAGTCAGGACCACGCCACAAGAGTTTCTGTGCACGGTCCAGGGGGTGGACCGGAGAGCGCGGGAAAGCAGCCAGGAGAAGATGGGGATGTCGTTAGCCGAAATTCATCGTAAGAAGATTGGGAAAGTATCTGATAAGTGGTCATCGTATTTAGACTTCTATGACGATAAACTTTGGTATCTACAGGACAGCAAGATCAACTTGTTGGAGATCGGAGTACAGAACGGTGGGTCACTAGAGACCTGGGCTAGGTACTTCTGGAAGGCAGAGAAGATTGTTGGGATTGATGTAGATCCCAAGTGTGCTGATCTCAAGTTTGAAGACAATCGTATCCAGATGGTCATAGGTGATGCCAAGACCGTAGAGTTGGAAGACACGTTCGACATCATCATTGATGACGGGTCTCACCAGGCGGCAGACATCATTGCCAACTGGAACTACTGGTGGCCTAAGTTGAACGATGGTGGTGTCTACGTTGTGGAGGACTTCCACACCATGTGGATGCCGGGGTATGGTTCTAACGCCATCCAGTTCTTCGCAGGCTTTATAGCGGCTGTGAACGGCAAGACCAAGGTTGACCACAAGGTCAAGCGTATGGAGTTCCAGAACTCTCTGGTATTGTTAGAGAAAGGTGAACCTATCCTTGGTGATCGCCTGATTACTGGGGATGTTGCCTACGTCAACCCAGATGTTTTAGGGATACGAGATGGTCAAGAAAGGTCTGTACTACAACATCAACCGGCGTAGGAAGTTAGGTCTTCCTGCGAAGAGGCCTGGGCAGAAGGGATTCCCAACTGCCGAGGCATTCCGTAGATCTGCAAAGACTGCCAAGAAGTCACGGCGCGGGAATAAGTGATCCCTCAAACAGGTAGCTCCCGTAGTGGCCCAGACGGACCCAGGGAGCTGCCCAGATCTGGAATCCCTGCCTGCGAGCGATCGTGCAGAAGGCAAAGTCTTCTGAGAGCAATCGTCCGTCTTCTACCATGACCGGGAAATACTCGTGCATAAGGTCAGGCTTGAACGTGCCTGCCGTGTCCAGAACATCATTGTGGTAGGTGGCTACAAAAGGCTTTAAAGCCTCAAACACTTCACGCTTGATGAGCATGAAGCCAGTACCACCGTTGACGATCTCCAGCGGCTCATGCTGCGGGACAATGACCTCTCCCTCTTGGCCTACCAGGTTGACCACCATTGCCCCTGTGTGGTTCTTCAACTGGTCTACAGGAACGCCAGCAGCGGCTGAGAGTGCTACCTGCTGCCAGTTGATCTCCTTCTTGGGGTAGAGACCACAGATGATGTCTTTGTCTGCTGCAACCATAGACAGGATGTCAGCACCATCAAACCGGATGTCAGCGTCGATGAACATCAGGTGAGTGCAGTCTGTCTTCAAGAACTGGTGTGCTAGACCGTTCCTTGCTCTCTGGATCAGGCTCTCGTTGAACATGAAAGAGCAAGACAGTTCAACCTCTGCCTGCTTGGCAGTAGCCACCAGAGTAAGCATTGATTGCAGGTAGAAGCCTGTGCACATCCCACCGTACATAGGTGTGGCTATAAATAGACTAGTCACGATATATCCTCGATTCTCATTACATATTTACCAGCAGCGTTCTTACGCCAACCATGTACCTCAATTCTGATCCCGGCCTCCCGTACTGCACCCACTGTGTCAGACAGGGTGATTTTCTTAATTCTGTCTGCGACGGCACTTGCCGTGACCTGCACAGCCAGAACTTCGTTCTTCTTGATAGCCAGGATGTCGCACCAACCCCAGAGATCCTGCCGTATCCGAGCGTGTGGATTCCACTTCTCAACTATGGCGCAGAGATAGCCCTGCTCACGCAGGTACTCTAAAGACCTCTGGGTGGGTGTCATCAGAAGGGTACGTCCTCGTCCATATCAACTGCTGGACGTGGTTTGAAAGAAGAGGCAGATGCCTTGTACTGAGTAGGAACTTCCCTATCAGCATTGTCAGCAACAGCCTTGTCTTTGAAGTAAGTATTCTCCTTGATGGTGAAATACTCTTTACCGTTCTTAGCCATAGACTTCCAGATAGACAACTTGAGAGTCTCACCTTCTGTGTACGAACGTGTGAGAACTAAATCACCATCCCAGTCTGGTTGATTAGGGTTCCTTTTCTGCGAGGGATCTTTGTAGAAAAGAGTTGCCTTGCCGGGGGTCACTGGATATTCTTTTTTGTCGTAACTCATTTAAGCCTCTTAGATTGATGTTACCGATACGATTCCAACCGCTCACAGTTCCTCTGATATCTCCTGGTCTAACTGGTCCCCTAATACCTTTGGGAGGTCGGACCCCTCCCCGATAAGAGCACCCTTCAACTGGATCTTGTAGAGAGTAGGCAGTGCTTCTATTTGCTTGCTGTTAGCGTTAAGCAGGCTGGTAATCTTTTGTGCCTTCTCTTCCGGAGTGAACTTGCCAGACTTGGTTATCTTCTCAACCATAGTCCTAATGCCTTCCAGGTAGCCCCCGAAATCGGCGTAACCCTGGTAGACGGTGCCGTCTGTGAGAAGGAGTGAAAAGGGATAGTCAGGCTTGACCTCCTCCTCCGCAGAATGGTTTGCAGAAGGTTCTACAAAGACCGCAGAACCCATATCTTTCACCTGTGGAGGTCCAGGTATGTCCTGCACCTCTTCAGGCGTATAGACGCCCAGCACGACACCGGGATAGACGGTGCGGATACCCTCAGAGACAACCCGTGCACGGAGCATCGCACGAGGGTAATTCTTCCAGTTGTCCTTGTTGGTCAGACCTGCCTTCTTGGCCTGCTCGAACGTCCAGGTGATGCTTGCAGAGCCACCAGAAGGGTGAGAGAAGACAGCAGTGACCTCTGTGTCAGTGAGAGTCTTCCACTCGACCTTGCCACCCTGCTGCTGAAACCTTGCCATCATGGTCTCAGCCTTCAGAGTAGGCCTACCTTGGATGATGTGATAGTCACGAGCTGCAAGAGCAGGGTGATATCCCTCTGCCTGTGCGATAAGCATGAGAGCAGTTGCCTGCTCGACCGTCTTCATGCCAAACAACTGAGACTTGACAACAGCGACAGCCATTGTATGGATATCGTTAACGTGTATTAACTGGTTCATTTTCTAATCCTTCACACATAAGATTTGCGTATTGACTGGCTGATTCCCGGATCATCTCTTTTGATTGATGATGGTAGGGATTCTCTCGTTTGATGATGAATGCGGCCATCGCAAGAGCGCGATAGAGATGCCACACATCATCGTCTTGTTCATCATTCATTTAATCAAGAACCTTCTAGATCCGGTTACTTCCCGGACAAACTGGTTGTACATCTGGGGATATGCAGCCTGGAAAGCCTTGACGTCAAACTTCTGTGATGCCTTGGCAGACTTCCAGGTGGCAAGCACATTACCATCAAGCGTAGCCAACACATCTCTGCTACCCATGAACTTCATGATCCTGGTCTTGAGCTTCTCTTCATAGTCCTCAAGATCTTTTCTCTGTTTGCTAGCAAGCGAAAGTTGACCACAGTAGGTTTCTAGGTCTGCGTTAGCAAGAGCATAGAGATCTTCAGAGACTGGATAGGCCAACCTACATTGATCGACATCCTCAGGCTCTGGCTGAGTGTTGCTGGCAACAAACCCCCACCACTTAGCGCACCACTGAACGTGCTCCAACATCATGTCTGGAGTGACATCAACCTTAATGACCTTCAGCTCCTGACCACCTAGCAGAACAGCCAGATAGACGGTAGATACACCGTGCACAGTAGCCTCGTGAATGCACTGGATACGATCAGCATCTGGCATGATCCCAGCGTCTTCATCGAACTTCTTGGACTGGTGAGACCCATAGTTTTTCGCCTCAACCAGGATAGTACCGTCAGCAGAGATGAAGTCGAAGTGACTACGCAGCCAAGGTTCTCTTGGATGAGTCATGCTGTAGTCAGCATCCTTCAACTCAATCTGTAGCCTGTCCTGTGCCAGCCTGCCGATCACCGGCTGCATGACATGACCCATCCTGACTACCTCTTTGTCAGAGATATCTTCAGGAATGATCTTTCCTTGTTTGATGAGGATAGCTTCTGCTGCTTTACCGTTAGCTGCCTGCCGGGAGTCTCCCGACCACCAAGCAGAGTTACGGATCTCGGGTGCGAAGTCAGACATCGAGATACTCCTCGTGCTTGGATGAATAGAGAAGACCGTCCAGGCCACAGGGCTGTCCAGCCATACGCATGACTTCGCAGTACTGGAACTTGACGATACCTGTGACCAGATTCTGGGTAGATGCTTTGGCGCACCTAGCGCTTTCATGGTCAGGATGGGTGTACTTGGTAGGCATGAAATGCTTACAGTCAACACAGATTTTCATACGATCACCTATAGATAAGATACGAGAGAGACTGAACTAGAACAGAAAAAAAAAAGAGTGTCAACCCCCTGTTTAGATTTTTTTTATGAGAGTCATGCCGTAGCAGTTCTTCCTCTTTTCAACCAGCACCCACTCAGGGTTCTCGTCCAGGAACTCCTCCACAGCAAACCAGATGCCCTTCTCGCCACCCTGGCCCACCGTCCCGAAGATCTCTGTGTCGTGGAAGAGGATGTACTTCCTGACTTTTCCAGCGTGAATCTCTAGTTCCTTCTTGACCTGATCGTAGGAGTGATAGCTGTCAACCAGCATCAGATCCGTCTCAGCAATCTCTACTTCCCTGGTGTCTGCGATGTGCAGGGTGACATTCCTACCGGCGTCCTGTGCACGTTTGAAGTAGTCAAGAGAAGCAGGCAAAGGATCTATTTCGTAGGAATGATGTTCTTGGTTATGTCGTAGGAAAGCTCTGGTGCTGTTGGCTCTGCCGACACCCAGTTCTGTGGTGTGACTACACTCTGAGGTTAGGTCAGAGATCCATGACATATGCTCAGACATATCAGAGGGACCGATAGAAGCATCTAAATATTCTTTCTCAAAATCCATATATAAATAGACCTCTTGTTAACAACATCTATCTAGAGACACCTGCTGGATGGTGGACGACACCTAGCCTCCTAACGGGTCAGGTGCCTTCAATGCTGGACGGAGCCACGCATACCCGACAGTCGTTCGCTCCAGGGCACTATCTTCGCCACCCTGTCCGGTCTCTCAGAGCTTCCCCACAGTACCGGCTATCCCCCATGCCTGCCGTGTTTACCCCGACACATGGGCGGTTGCGTGAGCAAAAAAAAAGACTTACTGCTGCACCCTGTGGTAACCCCGGCGATGGGGAGGATGCATGAGTAAGTCTTCTCTGTCGCTTACCACGGCAACGGGGTAAACCCTAACACAAAAAAAAACCCAGTGCAAGGACTGGGCTTAACGGCCTGTAGCGGGCCGAGAGGAGACAACAGCGAACAGAGAGACTATACCAGCTTTACGTCCCTTTTGTGCCACGCTAGCGTCCTAACTTTGGCAACCTCTAGAGCAGACCTGCGTCCAACCCAATCACCTTCTGAGGTAGTTCCCTTCAGGTCGGAGCCAGACTTGTGGAACAGGGTTCCAGGGTACATACACCTCTTAGCCTGGATCATCTTGGCCTGATACTCAGGGGTACAGTCTTCACAGAAAGAATGAGCTGGTGCTGGAGGTGCTTGCCGAGCGTAGGACACCCATCCCTGGAACTGTTTCTCATCCTTGAAACACCGTGGGAAGTATCGTTTGGTGGCCATGTCAGACCACTCTGATTTTAGAGATCCAGTCATACGGGGCTTCCTGCACAAAGAGTGGCTCATGGCTCAGTTTAGCCTGTAGCTGCAACAATTCTGCAAGTGACTTCAGTTTCTTCCCACCATAGGTTACCCAGAACCCTGGGTTCTCCAGGTGAGGGACGTACATGGAATGACCCAGGTAGAAGCAAGGTTGCAGGGTTTTTTTTCTACTTTGTTTAGGGGCAGTCATCCTAGTTTCTCCAGTGCTTCTACGACGGATTGGATGGCAAGAGCCAGGGTATCGGCCTCTTGTGATGGCGTTACGGGCTGTATCTTGAGAATGTAGTACGCACTTTCCATGGCACTCAGGGCCTTCTGCATGGCTGGTTTGCAGTCCTCCTGACCCATAGCCCTACCACTGTGAAAGGCGTGTCCCAGCTCGCTCCTGCAATCCTGATAGGCCTGGTGATACACGGCCTTACCAAACTCTAGTACACGTTGCTCCACCTCTCTCTGGGGCTGCTTGACAGACCGCCAGTATTGCATTAACTCGAAATCGTTCATCTGATCACCTTCTCTATTAGATTACGCGACAGGGGTTTCTCACCTAGTAACCAGGATTGGAACCTACCCATATCCCAAGTGATAATACGAAACCTATTAGGGGGTATATATCCTGTACTTATCTGGGACTTATCCCAGTCCTTTACTATCTTCCCATTAATAATCATTGGGTTCCCTCGACATAATGATCATCATACAACCTAGTGCACCCAGCAAACATGAACCCATAAGGTATGGTTCACCTACTACAGCACCTATGATGCCACCACAAAATAGTCCGATAAATATAACTTGAAAGATAAGATTAACCATGATTGATCCAGATATTATGGGGGACTCACAATCCCCCGTATGATTAGTTCCCTACTGCTTCACGATGCTTGTTAAGTATCCATTCATTGACATCTGATTCTAACCACACCCGAAAGTTTAAACCAAGTCGAATTGCTTTTGGAAATTTGCCTTGGGTTTCCCAAGCTATAAGGGTTGACTTTCCTAGACCTGTTCTGGCCGAAACCTCGGGGAGACGAAGAAATTTCGGAGGTTGTTCAGAATTGATTTTTGACATGACATGATCCTATAGATATTAAGGGGAGGCTCACAACCTCCAATGATGATTAGATAGCGTAGACAGATGGGTTCAGGGAACCGTTAAACCATTTCGGGGTTTTACCCCTGCCTGACCACAGAGCACCAGACACGGGGTCCTTGTACTTGGGAGGGATCTTCCCCCCAGGTTTGGGTCCAGCTTTCCCCTTCATCTTGTCCAGCCCCAGGTCCTTAGCAGTGATCCCGTAACTGGTGATCATTGCACGTGCTGCGTCTATGGCCTGTTGCTTCTCTTCACGCTTGACACGCTCGGCCTGGGCCTGAAGGTCAGCGATCTTTGCTTGGATTTCTTCGTAGTACATCACACACACTCCAATGATGCCCCAAAAGGGGCGATAGAAGCCTCTCAGTGAGGCGAAAAGGGATCGGTTGGGGCTACCCTACACGCAGGGTCCGGAATCGTTCTCAGGGCCTGCTATGGGTACGGTAGCCAAGTGTCTGGTTTCACCGTTAGCCATGCGTCCGACAATCATCAGACCGTCCGGGGTTCTGGTGATCTGCCACGCAACGGGGTCACCGTCGAGTAGCAGATCTAACAGCTCGTCGACTGTGGGGTTCACTCTTCACCTTGACGGTAGTAGAAGATGCCTTCTTCCCAACGGTCCCATTCACCGTCGGGATGGCCTGGATAGCTGACGAGCCACCATTGCTCGTTATGGGATACAGCGTCCGGTCTGATACCGTACATGGTGTCGTAACGTCCGATTTTGATGTCGGACCAGATCTGTTCTGATATTTTCATGATTTACTCCGATAAGATAAGGTAACGAGAGAATATTAGGGGAGATAATCTCCCCTGTCAATAGGTCACGCAGCTAGTGCGATCCTGATTACCTTGTCCATCTTCCGACCGTGTGCCGGGTACGCCACGACCTCGACAGACTTGTCATAACAGGCGCGGCAACCGTTACATTTTCCGCCGTGTTGGTAGGCCTCGCAGAGTTTCGTGCCTTGTGGCGCAGACTCAGGATCGGGAACGATCACAGACCCATGGCGTGAATCGTACTCACCAAATACACTGTCGGACGAGAACCGGACCATGACGTTTGGTAACGCTTGCATGGCCGCAAGTACAGTCTGGAATTTCTTAAACTTCATCATCCGGGTTGGCAACCAGTGTGATACCCAAGGCGTGGACTCCATCACTGCGAGGATCTTACGGGCAAGCTTAAGATCGTAAACGTCACCGGAGTCAAACCACCGGAAGTACCGATCTTTATTCAAGCTTGCGACCATATCGTCAACCCATGCGGACCGTTTCCAATCCTCCCGATTCTGCAGTCTAGGTTCTTTCACGTTTGCGAAAACGTAATTCCCTGTCGTTGCATAGCACCCTGAGCACGCTGCGACAAGCTCACCATCCGATCCGATGCTACCGGGGCAAGTCTCTAAAGCTTGCAAGCTCCAACTACGAATTCCGTCAAGCTTGGATGTCACGCTGATCCGGATGGATGACGCGATTACTGTCAGTTTAGGCTTAGCCATGTTGTCCTCTTAATATGATTAGATGTGATACCGGAACAGTGTCCGACAGTACCTACCCTTTCAGATAGGTACTAGCTGAGACTGTCTTACCCTATGTATTTCAGAGTCTCTTTGATATCAAGATGTTCCTCAAGACCAAACTTTGACATCCGACCACTAGGGTAGAGAATGAATATTTCGATTTCAGATGCGCCAACATGAAAGAGCTCAGGGATACTTGCCAGACACTCTTCGATAGCATAATCAATGCCCTCGCCTTCTCCGTATCCGATTTCAGAACCTTGATAGACCGCAGTTACTTGATACATGATGTTTCCTCTATAAGATAATCTGTCTTGATCTAAGACAGTGAGAACATAATATCCTACTGATTATGTTCTGTCAACAGATTATCTCTTTTTTTTTATAGGTACTTTCCCTAGTGTACAGATGTACAGTACTACAGGTACTACCGGTACTACCTGTACTACCGGTACAGGGTTCCCTATATATGTATATAGGTAAGGTAGGTGGTCTATCTGTTCTACCTGTACGGCCCAAGATCTCTCGACGAAGTGATCAGGTGATCACCACAACTCCCGTTCTACAGATGGGTCTCCCCCCTCTCCCCTTGCATCAATCTCTACGCTCTACCCTGCCTGCCGATCCACGCCCACGCTTGCACCGTGTACTGGCTTGGTCTGGGCACCGACCACCGATGCCGTGCTACCATCCGCCAATCCCGTGGCCCGATGAGGTGGGACATGACCCCCGTGTGTACGTGCACCCAACGCTTCTCCCCCCCAAGAAAAATTTATGTCATTTAATCTGGCTCAGTTCTACAAGTTCTGTAGTGAACTTAAAATAGAGACTAAAGAGCATGGTCTCAGGAAGATGGATAAGTTATTAGGTACTCAGACATATATTATGGATGAGATAGCTAGGGGTCTACAGGATGATATTCATTTCTTTGTGATATTAAAGGGTAGGCAGTTAGGAATAACTACCATATCTCTAGCGTTAGATCTTTACTGGCATTTTGTAAACCCTGGACTACAGGGTACATTAACGACAGACACAGAAGAGAACAGGGATATGTTCCGTAGTACCTTGTCTATGTATATAGATGGGTTACCCAGAGAATATAAAGTTCCTGTTATTGCTCACAACAGAAACCACATCTCGTTGAAGAACCGTAGTCGGTTGTTTTATCAGGTGGCTGGATTGCGTTCCAAGGGGTCTCTGGGGCGCGGTAAGGCGATAACGTACCTACACGGTACTGAGACATCCAGTTGGGGAGATGAGGAGGGCCTAGCGTCTCTCTTGGCTTCTCTTGCCGAGACCAATCCTCAGCGATTGTATTTGTTTGAGAGTACTGCTCGTGGGTTTAATATGTTCCACGATATGTATGTTACT
>Ga0209087_1002082_pt1 | contig 11390 bp, 12 predicted proteins | sample S_130805_EF_Meta_FD_187321 | JGI IMG/M metagenome (GOLD analysis project Ga0209087, IMG submission 187321) | Freshwater microbial communities from Lake Simoncouche, Canada to study carbon cycling - S_130805_EF_MetaG (SPAdes) (version 2) | ecosystem: Environmental > Aquatic > Freshwater > Lake ...
CGGTCAATCACTTTGGTCTTGTCTGTAATGCTTGCAGTTGGGTCAACCATCACCGCTTTGAGCATATCGGAGATGGCTTGCTCTAGGTCAGGGTTGATACCCTTTTGCTTCTTAGCCATTACAGACCTCCAAGCAATTTGTTTAGGCTGTAACCAGTAACCGCACCGCCACCGATAACAGCGCCAGCCCAAGGCAATACACCTTTTAGAGCATTGACTGCGGATTGCTTATCCTTGGCAGCCGTCTCAACTTGACTAATCTGCTCTAACAACTTGGTGGCTTCGCCCTCTTGGATTAAGCCCTTGTTCTTCAAGCCAATGACATAAGACCGAGATTGAGAAGCCATAGTGGTTGTGTCTTTGGCATTTTGTATCTTGTACAAGCCGTCAGCAATTTCTTTCTGATTAGCCGTAGACATCTCTCGCAAACTCTTAATGTCAGCTTGGACATCTCTTGCAACTTGTTTTGTTGCCTGTCTAATATCGGCTGCCGCCTTTGTCTTGCTAGCAATAGTTGCCTCGTTCTTAGCAAACGTAGATGCGTATTGCTCTGCTTTCTTGGCAAGTTCAGGGAATTCCCTAAGATAAGAAGCCTCGGCAGTACCGAGCCAATTAGCAACGTCCTCTGCCTTGTTTAGTCTAGAAAGCTGATTAGCTGTGTACTGAGAAGCAAAAGACTCTAAAGATGACTTGCTAACTCCCATGCGCTCAAGAATCTGAATCTGTTGGGGAGACTTGAAGACTGCGGCAGGAATAGCCGTTGCATCAGCCGTAAACAAGCCTTTTAAGCCCTCAAGCTGTTGAGTTAAGACTTTGCCAACAGGAGACTCATAAGCGTTCAAAGGCTTCATCATCTCGCGGTAAACCTCGCGGAATACCCTACCAGTAGGAGCAAAACCTTTAACAACTTCTCCAGCCTCATCCACATAGCCATACACAGAGTCTTCTAGCTTCTTAGCCATTTTCCCCATGTATTGCTGTTTCATAGCGTCAGCGCCCGTCATTGTTGGGCGAGAGGGCAAGTCCTTGACTTCCCGAATAATCTTTTCAATCTTGCCTATTTCAGACCGAATAACTTTGCCACCAACTTTTACGCCAGACAAAAGGCTCTCTACTTCCTTGGCTGCCGCTATTTCAGAGGGTGTGTATTTGCCAATGTTTGCAGGGGCGCTTACAGATTGAAGATATTTAAGAAATTCTTGACCAGTTTTAGATTGTGACCAGAACTGACCTTTTGCTTCTTTGGCAGCGCCCTCAGAAAAATATATGCCTTTAAGTCTTTCTGCTTCTTTAGATGCGGCTAGTGCTAAGTCAGCCTCCCTACCAACAACCTTCTCACGCAAGCGCACGCCTATGTCGTAGTCATTGGTTGGCTTGGCAATCTTGTTTAAAGCCGTGACGCTTTCCTCTTTGGCAACTTTAGAAGCCTCATCTAGCTGACCAACAACGCTACGTTGAGCAATTCCACGTCTAGCCTGTTCAGCCGTTAATCTTTCAGCATCAGCTTTGGCTTTGGCTTCAATCTCTTTGCTTGTTCTCTCGGTTGTTGTGCCAAGTTCTTTTTCTAACTTGCCAGCAGCCTCAGTAAGAGGTTTGCCACGGGCGCGACCAATTAACTCTGCGCCAGCTTTGATTGGCTTTTCAAGCACGTTACGAGCAATTTGACCGGGGGTAAAGAATCCACCAACAAACTCGCCACCACCGCGCCATGACTCCAGTTCAGGACGAACACCGGGCTTTGCACCGACAAACCGTTCAGCAGACTGAATTCCCTTTTCCAACTCTTCAGAAGTAGGAAATATGGTCTTTCTGCCCATAACTGTGCCAGTCTCACCCGTGCCACCAAATATTTGTGGGACGGTTGTTGTGGCGAAATACTCAATGTCACCCGGACCACCAAGCACACCAGTACCCACGCCACGCGCAACAGAACTGGCTTTTTCTAAAGTGGTCGGTTCACGACTTGTGCGAGAAGCTGAAGGCGCATCTTCCCAACCGCCAGAACTTTTTTTAGGTGCGTCTTCCCAGTCAGCCATGTTTACTCCTTGAGTTTTCTCTGCACACGACCATCATCGGTGACTCGGTAATCATATTTGCTAGGGTCATAAGAACCAAAAGCCGTTTTTGCTTTTGTTTCTAAGTCACCGCCACCAACGCTAGGGACTTCAGGCACTTTGCCTTTTTGCTCATAGAGTCTGTCCCACTCGCTATGGATGCGTTTCAAACCGGGGTAATACACCTCGGTCATGCTGTTTACATCTTGCAAGTTCTCTCTTACGCCAGCAACACGGGATTTAAGCGCGTCAGCCGTTAAGCCTTTCCAACCATAAATAGGTGACAAGATTTCTTGTTCTTTAGCGGTAAGAGCTTTACCACCAATTTGGAACTCAATTGCTTGAATACGAGCAAGTTTTTGAGACAACTCAGGAAAGTTATTACGCAAGTTATTAATAACATCAGGCGTAAACTTGGTTGCAGGAGTAATGAGCTTGCTGTATTTGGGGTCTTCCAACAATGATTGGATGTCTTCAATGTTTTTAACAATCTCATACCGGGCGCGATATTCTTCTTTGGTCTTTGCGTCCTTGGGTATCTCGCCTGTATCAGTCTTCTTCTGCGCTTCCAAATTGGCTTTTTTCTCTTGCAAGTCAAGTCTGCGCTCTTGCAACTCAAATTGACGTTTGCGTTGCTCTTGTTCAGCAGCAAACTTACTTTGCTCAAAAGCTCGTTTCTCGGCTTCTGTCAAGTCCTTCTTAACGCCATCAAGAAAAGTGAAATATCGTTCAACACCTTGTTTGGCAAGAATCTGTTTACCGACCTGACCGCCTAATTTAGCAGCCGACTGAGCCGCTAGAGCTTCAGCTTCTTGGCGGTTGTAGGCAAGCGTCTTCATAGCACTTTCGGCATCCTTATAAGCATCATCAAGGATTGCTTTGGTTTGTTGCATACCCTTGTCAAATTCTTCTTTTTCTTTTTTCCACAAGTCAGAACGACCTTGTTGCCAACCTTTCATCATCCCGCCCATAGCGTTTAATGATGTGGTTGCAGACATCTTGCCAGCGCCACCCAAAGAAGCGCCAATAACGCCAATCAAGCCAAACAAAGTGGACAAGGATTGAATGTTGTCTTTGGTGGGATGAAACTCTTTGTAAGGAAATTTAGCGCGAACAGCCTCTAAATTTGCTTGAACTCGTTGCGCTGCTTCACGCTGTTGCGTTGCAATACTTGCTGTTGATTCAGCTTCATATTGTTTTACAGCTTGTTGAGCAATTCCAATGTCTTGCTCTAGTTTTCCCTGTTGTTGCAACATTCTGGCTTGCTCAGTAGAGACATCGGTAGGTTTCTTGAACTTAGCCCGTGCAGCCACAAAATCTTCAGGCACACCCGGCACACCCGCACCCATCTGAGTAGACAAACCTGTCAATTCTTTTGGAGCAGGAACAGAGAAAGCCTTTGGTGGCGTTCTTAATTCAGCCAACTCAGGAATAACGTCAGGTGTTTCATTAGCCATTACGCAGTCCTCGTCTGAGTTATAGGAATACCAGCGCCAATTGCAGCCAAGTTAGTGTAGAAATTTGTACTTGCTTGGTTCAATGCTTGGTCTGCCGCTAGTCCTGTCTTAATAGCGCCCAAGGCAATATTGTCACCAATATTACTAACTTGTAATCCGAGGTTGTATTGTTGAGCCAGTAACTGTTGACGATAGGCTTCAGCCTGTGCAGTTGCCTGTGCAGTTCCTACACCACCGCGAGACTCTGCGCCCTGTGCTAGACGGGCTTGTAGGGCTTGTAGTGACTGTTGTCCTGTTGGGGTTAACTCGCCTGTCTCTGCGGCACGAATTAGCTCTTTGCCTTTGGCTTGATAAGGTTCGCCAATTGCTTTTTGTTCTGCTGCTGCTTGTTGAGCTTGCTGACCGCCCTTCTTAGCTTGCGTAGCGCCATAGATTCCTAGACCACCAGCTAGTCCAAGGCGCACCATGTCCGTAGTTGACAATTTGTCAAAAAACGATTTTTCTGGGGTGGTGGGAACTGCTGTTGAAGGCTGGTCAAGAGGCGCTCTGTCCGTTGATACTCTTGCCAAATCTCTAGGCGTATATGGCGCTCCAGTAGGTGAATAAGCAGAGCCTACGCCACCCGGCAAAGCCTGTCCTTGAGGCGCTCCACCGGCTGTTCCGCCGAACATAACGTCCTCTGCTCGGCTTGTTTGAGCGTAAGAAGAGGGCAAAGAAGCGGCAAATCTGTCAATACTTTCTTGTGTTTGACCGGGCAAAGCGTTGTAACTTTGTCCCCCCGGTGTAAATAAAGTTCTGCCCTCTTTATATACTTGACCAGCAGGATATAAATCTGGGTTTGCTGCCGCAACTTGCTCTGGCGTTTGTCCACCGGGTTGAAAGTCTCCAAATTGCTCTGTTGCTGGTTGAGGCAAGTTTTCAAAACCACCCGTATCAAACGCGCCCTCACCGTCATAGAACTCTAGCAAGCCAGTTTCAGGGTTAGTCGTGCCTGAACCACCGGCAGCCTTCAAGATTTGAGCTTCTCTAGGAGTAATGTGAGCCAGCAATGTATCGTTTCCACGACCTTTGCTAGACAACATAGAAGCAATAGCAGCCAAGTCGCTAGTACCGTTGAGGTCTGCTTTAAGCAGTTTGGCAATCTTTTTCATTTAACTCTCCTGACCCATGTATCGTAGGGATTCCACGTTCCAACCAGACTTTTTACCTTCTTCTTTGTCACCACCAAAAATAGGTGCGCCAGCATCACCGACTCTTAATGCCTGTCCTAGTGCCTGAGAGCCGGGTGATGTTCCTGATGTTCCTGATGTTCCTGATATTAAAGTTGATGTGTCTGGAGCTTTTTGTGTTTTACTACTTGGCGCAAAAAGACTGCTTAAACCAATTCCTAAACCAGCTTGTAGCGTTTTAGATGCTTCAGGGCTTAGGCTTTCGGTCATTGCAGGACCAGTCTTTGTGGGAGTTGTTGCTGATACCCCAGAGTCCATACCACTAGGAGTCAAATAGTCTTGTCCAGCCGTATAGCGAGGCACAAGTTGACCATTTGGTCCAGCCTTCATCTGTGATGGTGCTGTCGCATACTGAGCAAGAGAAGAAGGAAGAATTGCGTTAGGGTCACCATATAAGCCCTGACCACCTGTAGTTGGCACATTGGATGTCAAACCCGTACCGCCTTGGTCTGGAGCAAACAAAGTTGTTCCCTCTCCCTGAATACCTTTCAAGCCAGTTCCGGCAACGGGAGTTTCTACGGCTGACTTAACCGCCTCAGTTCCAGCAGCAGCCAAGCCACCAACAACGCCGCTTTGAACACCAGCTTTTAATGAATCTTCAAGAGACTCACCATTTGCTAAAGCCTTTGTTGTAGCAGACGCAGAACCGCCAACAGCAGAAGAAGCAATATTTACAGTTGATGGGTCGTATCCTTGACTTGCAAGCTCTGTTCCTGTTGCCCCACCAGCCGCTTGACCAGCCACCGAACCCACATAAGCAGCAGCAACATTTTGAACGCTACCACCATTAGCAGCAGTTACCGCAGCAGAAGCAATTTCTGGTGGAACTCCAGCATATGTTAAAGCAGCAGTTTCTAAAACTGGCAAAGGATTATCAATAAGGTTTTGTCCAGTTTTTTCTATTTTTTCTACAACTTTTCTTACAGGCATATCATGCTCCAGTTCTTAACTCAAATGTCATTTGACCTGACGCATCTGGCTTTTGACTAACACGAATTGGGATACCCGCAGAAGACAAGACTCTGCTTATTTCAGAATTGTTTGTTGTAGAAACCATGCTTTTGAAACCAGCTTTTGTCATGGCTTGGTAAAACTCTTTGACTGCATTTATAAGTTCTTTTGGTTTGTCAATAGTAGAAATATGAACTTCTGCCGTTCCGGGAGAGAGAATGTTGTAAATTAACAATGAATTGCCACTACGCATAATCCTTGTTTTTCCAGACTGAACCATTCCTACAAGTTTGGAATAAACCTCTATGAAATCACCGCCCGTCTTTTCAACATCAGCCTTGAGAATGTCGCGCACTTCCGCACGCTCATTTGAACGCTCCTTCTTGACTTGGCTCATCACCTCAGAATCCGAAAAACCTGATTTTTTTTGGGGAGGGGGAAGATTATTCATAATCAAGAACTCAAGTTAAGGGACGCAGCAATTTGTTGATGAATGTACAAATGACTAGCCAACCAATCATAGAAATCTGACTCATTATTGAAATCAACATCCAACATATTGAATGGATTATTTAATTCTAAGAGGCTAGAAAAGGCTTGATGTTCGACCTGATGAGCAAGTAACCAGTCATCTAAATTGGCGGTATTTGCGTCTGTTATTGGAAAAATTGGCACAGTTATGCCAATATCCATGAATGTTTCTTGAAATAACTTGTGTTGTAAGCCGTTCTCAAACAAAAACTCTTGCAAAGATTCATCGTTGCCGTACTCCACTACTGACAAAGTATCAAAATTCATTTGTCAGCCTTTCCATCAAGGCGGTCAAAGATGCGCTCTAGCACAGAATCAATCTTGTCTAAGCGTGAGTTAATGTCTTGCTTAGTTGCATAGTTCTTAGCCAAGTCAACCTCAATAGCTTGCAAACCATCTTTAAGTCTCTTTACAGAGTCCCATATCTCACGACACCACCAGCCCACACCGAGCAGTAGCGCACCACCGACTAAATTGAATATGTCTTGAAAGTTCATCTTATGTCGAGTAGTAAGGAACGCGCACAACTGTGCCGTTTAAATCAAAATTGATAAACCCTGCTGGCACAAGCAAAAGACTTGATGTTGCAAAAGTTGCCGTTGCATTGGTTGAGGCAATATGATTTGTGGTTTGCACATTGATAGTGCCACCAGTAATTGTTACGTTTGCAGAGCTAACATTTGTAGTGCTAATGCTTCCACCCGTGATAGATACATTGTTGGCGTTCTGAATAGCCATCGTGCCAAGACCAGTCACCGCAGAGTTAGCCACAACAATGGCTACGTTACTAGCCCCTGTAATCTGACCCTGTGCATTAATAATTACTTGAGCTACGTTTGAAGCAGAACCATAAGTTCCAGCAGTAACAGCAGTATTAGCAAGCGAAATAGTGCCTGTCCCCGTAATAGGACCACCAGTAAGCCCAGTACCCGTTTGAATATTGGTTACTGTGCCATTTGTTGCGTTAACTGAAGTTACTGTTTTTAACATGATTACATTCCATCACCGGGCGTGATATAGATAGTAGCGTTGCCACTAGCCGTAATGCCCGTAAAGTAAGCGTTTGGCACAAAGGTAAGAATCTCGTCTGTTCCAGCCAATAGCGGGAATGATGGTCCTGTAGTCGATACGACTGCACAATTGTTTCCTGCATCACTAGCACTTGAGCCGTACCCAAGGAATACAACAACAGAGCCAGAGTTGATGATGCGGTATTGGTTGCCACCAAGCGTAGTAGATACGCATTGCACAGCAGTAGGCGCAGCCGTATTAGCGAGAAACGCTACGGTGTTACCAAGTTTTGTAAAAGCGTTTGTACTCATTATTGACTCGCAGCTCTTAATGGAGATAAATCTTCTGCTGTCCAAAAGTCCTTGGCAAGCATAATCTTTAGATGCTCTTTGTTACGAGCCAAGCAGTCTGCCCAATCTTCTGCTGTCATGCCTTTGGGCTGTCCAGCATTGATGAGGTTAACTGAGTCCATTGCAGAAGAGTAGTGCTGTGCAATTTGCTGTGCTTCTGTTAATTCAATCATATTCCCACCTTTGCTTTGAGTGCGGTAATTTCTGTGGTTTGTGCGTCAACTAAAGCCTTGAGGTCTTTTATTGCGTTAATCATGTGCCATGTGAGGTTGTCTGAATTGACTGACAGAACGCCTGTTGATTCTTCTTTTACGCAGTCTGAACACACTTCTTGCAACTCTTGTGCTATTACGCCAAGTTGAACGCCTGACTTTCTAATGACTGAATGTGTTGGTAACTCTGTTACTTCTTCTGCTGTGCGATATTCAAAGTTACGAACACGAATCTGGCTAATAATGTCCAAACCTTCGGTGTTGTCTACAATGTTCTTTTTAAGTCTGCGGTCAGAAGTAACTGACCATGAAAGAGAGTTGTTGCCTTGATATACGCCACCGCCCCCAGGAGATATAAAGCCTGTGCTAGTGCCTTTACCAGTATCTCCACCTCCAGCCGTAATAATTAAAGAAGCAGAATCGGTGGCTGATGCTAATTGTGCGCTGTTTCCAATACAGGTATTTTGATTTCCCGTAGTTATTGTGTTTCCTGCGGTATATCCTATTAGCGTATGACCTCCACCAGTAGTTGTAACCGCATACCCCGCCTGATAGCCTACTGCTGTGTTGTTAGATGCTGTGGTGTTAGAGTTAAGTGCTTGTTGACCTATTGCTACGTTTGAGCCACCAGTTGTATTGGTGTTTAAGGCGGTGTAGCCTATTGCAACATTACTTACGGGTGTTGTCGTGTTAGTTCCAGCCTGATACCCAACAAAAACATTAGCATTACCAGTTGTTGAATAGCCAGCCTGATAGCCAAGAAAAACTTGACCATTGCTTGTGGTATTTGAGTATCCCGCCTGATAACCTACTGCGGTTGCACCAGTTGCTGAGGTGTTGGAGTTAAGCGCGCTGTTTCCAATAGCGGTATTAGAACCACCACTAGTGTTTGTTGTTAAAGCACCTTGACCTACTGCTGTATTGTTAGCGCCCGTAGTGTTTTGTGCGGCATATTGACCAACGGCAGTATTGTTTGCACCAGTTGAATTTTTGTTTAAAGCATAGAACCCAATAGCGGTTGATGTGCTTGCTGTGGTATTACTAGCATTTGCGTTTGAACCTAGAGCAGTATTACCTGCAATAGCACCACCGCCTAGACCAACAGTTAAAGTGTTAAGCGTTGTTAAGCCCGTAATTGTGGTAATGGTGTTGCCAAGAGCAACAGTAGTTGAACCGATAGTGACTGGCGTAGTAAAGTTACTGTCTAGTTGAGACAGAGGAATACTCGCTGTTGCGCTACCGAAGGTATATGGAACTGGCATTTTAGAACCTCACTCTTAATTCGTGTTCGTATTCGAACCCATTGATTACAAAATTTGCACCCGTTGATGTAACGGTCATGCCCAAATACTTACCCCATTGCTTTGCGTCAGTCTTGTATAGCGTGTACCCGCCACCGCCATACCAAGTGATTACCGCAGAACTGTTGTTTGTCCAAGAAATTACATTACTCACATTATTAATCCAACTGACTAATTGTCCAAGTAGTACGGGAGTGCTAGAGCCTGTCTCCGAATCCACCGTAACAGTAAACTCAACCCCTGTAGTTAAAGTAGCCTCAATGCCAACTTTCAAGGCTTGCTTGGTGCGTATCGGGTCTTTCATTGGATTTAAAGAGGTCTGCACATAACTGTTAATGGCAGAAGTGGAATCCGAATACAAACGCACACAAGAGTTGCCATTTGAACCATAAAGGTTAATCTTGCCACCTAGCGGTGCGGAAGTTATATAAGCCAAGTTGTTGTCAGCACTTGTAAAAAACCATTTTTTCTCAAAGAAGATGGCTTGTATATACCGACTAGAGCTAGAAGTGCCGAGTCCACCCGTATATTTAAAGTTGAAAGCAGCGCACAAAATACTGTTTAACAACACTTGACCCGCATAGACGGGATAGTCAAAATCAATGTAAGGGAAAACCCCATCAAGAGAATCTGAAATTTTGGTTGTTGTAGAACCCACTAATGCATAAATACCGTAGTTGTTCATAAACAAAACAGACCTGAAATAAGGGTAAATAGCGTACTGCAACTTTGAACCTACAGACGCACTTACGTTTGTATTAGTAAACAGCGTTGTGCCAATATTAGTCACCCGCACATCTGAGAAAACATTGATGGAGTCATCTCCAAAAATGTAGAGAAAGTTGTTGGCTGAGAGTAGCTGAGTAATGTTGCCGTGCAAGGTTGCATCAGTCAGGGTTACTTGTCCAGAAGAAATGCTTGTGAAATTGCTATACGACGCTGCGCCTGAATAGGTGACTGTGCGCCCATTGGCTATCCAAACACGCCCTGAGAACGACTGGATGCCAACTATTGGCTCAGTATTAATGATTGCTCTGGCTGTGGCGTTAGTTCCGCCTCCACCAGCAATGGTCACCGTGACGTTTGCTTGGTTCGTGTAGCCACTACCGACATTGGTCATCACGACTTGGGTAACAATGCCACCAGAGACAATCCCTTGACCAGCAGCATTAGTGCCACCACCACCAGCGATAGTGACAGTCAGGTTAGACGCATTGGTATAACCCGTGCCACCAGCAGTCACTAAGACTGAGACTGTTCCCGTTGCAAATGTAGTAATTCCTGCTATGGCATTAGCACCAGAGCCACCACCGCCATTGAAAGTAACCGTAGGTGCGCTTGTATAGCCTGTTCCTGACTCTGTAATAGTAATAGAGGACACCACGTTAGCCGTGATGGTTGCCACAGCCGTAGCTTGAACGCCATTAGCCGAGTTGGGGGCTGAGATGATGACTGCTGGCGCAGAAGTGTAAGCAGAGCCGCCTTGGACAATACCAACTTGCCCCACTCCACCAATAAAAATAAGGTTTACGCCATCCCAAGTAAAGTAACCCTTTGCAGGGTCAGCAATCAGGATTCTGTCATTTTTCCATTGGGAGATGTTGACCCCTGATGCGCTAAATGTTCCAGCAGAGGCGATTGCTCCCCTTACATTGGTGTCCAAGCGCACATACTCAGCCGAGCCATCTGCTTGAAATGCAACCAAGTAATTAACCAAACCAATGTTGGCTGAACAATAAAAACTAACTGTATTAGAAAATGTAACGCTACCTACATTGGAGTAAGTAGGCGTAATCTTGATATTGCCATAACCTATAGGCATAGCGTTCTCAAGCCAGTAGAACTCGGAATCGTCAATAGCCGTTCTGTTCGCCTTGGTGTTTACACCCTTGAACTGTTTGACAACCTCGTAGGATTTTTTTTGCTCTGCGGCTGCCATATCTTAGAACGGTGTGGAGTACGGGGTTGGTATCCTTCTTGTAAACACAGATACCAATACCGATTGAGTTTTTTGCTTGTACTGCTGCAAATAGATTTCAGCTTCACCAAACGATTGTTCGTAGTATTTGGCAAGGTGAGCCGCATAAAACTGAACAACAGTATCGTATGGTTCATTGATGGTATCTGTATCAGTCAGATTAACCATAGTAGTTGGCAAAATAACCGTGTCCAAGTCAATCACATAGGCTTGGTCTGGTACTGGTCCGACATAAATTTGAGATTGACCATAAATGCTAAAGCAAATAGGTCGCTGAACATTGTTCTGCCAATAACGCAATTGAGCATTAAAGTCAG
>Ga0209087_1002085_pt1 | contig 11384 bp, 11 predicted proteins | sample S_130805_EF_Meta_FD_187321 | JGI IMG/M metagenome (GOLD analysis project Ga0209087, IMG submission 187321) | Freshwater microbial communities from Lake Simoncouche, Canada to study carbon cycling - S_130805_EF_MetaG (SPAdes) (version 2) | ecosystem: Environmental > Aquatic > Freshwater > Lake ...
TAAAGTCATTTTTATTCCTTAAAATATTAATCCGTAAACTAAGGCCTTGGTAGCACTGATCAATTCACCTGCAGATCCTTGATTAATATAATATATGCCAGTGCCACCAGTCTTCTGTTCTCTTCTTGTATATATCAAACTTTTTCCTACAAGATATATTGGATCTAATTCTTCAGGCGGAGTATCTTTTATGGTTATTTTTGATTCAAGATTAATTATGCCATCAGATGGGCTTATAGTAAATGGCGAACTCAATCTTGAATTAGTATTTTCTGTAGTGATGCTTGTGCCAGATATTCTAATTTTAGATGTACTTGGTGATAATACATCACCAACTAATATACCATCATTGTCCACAATAAATTTAACTCTTTTAAATGTAGACTGCGGATCTGAAACTGATATTTGAACTTCAGTTCTTGCATCTGAAGCCTGTGTATCATAAGTTTGTATTCCAGTATTAGTTTTAATAAACGATCCGCCAACGTTTTTATACCTATACATTTTTTCAATAAGAGCATTACCTGCTTCAGCAGCAACATAATTTGTTAAAAATGCTAAGTTTGGAATATCATTACCTTCACTTATCCTATCTTGATAGGGATTACTTGTAGGATCTATCCTAACTGATAACACCCCGCTATCACCTAAATCAAATATTAAACTACTAAAATTTCTGGTGGCACTGCCAGTAGTTATATTATTAATTTGTAAGCCAACAAGATCATTATTACTATTTTTTAGTACAAAACTACCATCAACTCTAGTACCTAGCACTGGATTGTAATGACTTATTTCCTCATCAAAAAACATTTGAGCTGCATATTTGTCTGGGTTAACACCCCTTTGAATCATTATGCCAGCTTGCCCATCATTTAAAGTTCTAGAAATTCCATTAGTGCCCTTATCACCTCTGTTTAATTCAATGATGTTATCTTCAACTTGCATGTCAGTGACGTTGACATAGTTGGCAACGCCAGTGACATTTAAGCTTCCAATGATAGTGACCTGCCCTGTTTCACCAGTGTCAAGTTTAATTTCACTGCCATTTTTGGCAATGATTTTATAGCCACCTTCTTGAATTCTTAGAACTTTTGACATATTAGGTCGTTGGGGTTAATACAATAAAATCACCTGTACTATCTTGGTAGTTACTTAGATACCATGTATATGTGTTCCCACTAAAATCAGTGGCCAATCTCTTGGTCAATTTGGCAATGGCAATTGATCCTGCTGAGGGTGTGTATCCTGGTGTAGGTGTTTTTGCTGTATCTGTAGAACCGGTGATTAAAATATCACCATCACTGACCACACTTGCAGCTAATACACCAGTTTGAAATGTTGTGCCATCTCTTGAAACAACATAAGTTTTTGCACCACGTTGTTTAACAATCCAATAACCATTATTAGATATACCGTTAAACCTGCCTGCTACTCTAATACCTGCATCACCTGTGAATGTGCCAATTACCTTGACACCGTTAATATCTTTACTTAGTGGACGTCCCATTTTTTTCTCCTTTTAATGGCGTTCTAGGCCTACGGGGCGGGAACCCCATAATTATCTAGACAAATTATTTATCAATACTGTCTAGTTAGATGCTTGCCGTCTGTATGATATATTGTGGGAGGATGACCCATTGGGCCGTACATAGCACCGCGAATTGGGCTGGCTGTTAAAAATTCTTCCAAACCATAAGCGCCGCTAAATCTTACATAATGTGTATGACGTGCTGCCTCATCTCGCCAGCGTTTTCTATTAATAATATGAGGATTGTTGCTGACACAATCGGTTGTGCAAAAATCAAAAACTTTTCCTTTAACTTCTACCACATTCAAATCCATGCCTCTAGATGCTATTATGTCATCTTGATTGCCTTCTTCTTTTCTATTGAATCTTAAATGTAAAATGTCGTCTTTACGCATACCATCTACAATTTGTGGCAAAGTATGTTTGATATTTTTAGCAAGAAAATCCCAGTCATGCTCTAACATAAACAAAAATTCAGCATTACTAGTATTAACAGCCATATGATATCCATGACTCATTCCACCAACTTCATGATTAACAATGGGGAATATTTTTTTTAAATTATTAATATATTCTTCTGATGCTTCTACATTGGGATTACGATCACACCAAACTGTGGTTTTTACCTTATATTTGAAAGTATCTATAAAGGACTTATAGGTATTTTCAATATGAGTAGTTGATGGTGCATGTACTGTGGAATTAGTAAAAATATGTAGTTCAATTATCATGCACTTATTTATTCAGTCATAAAAAAGGCACTACGAATAGTGCCTTTTAAAAGTCGCTCATTGACTAATACAGATTAGCTGAACTTAACGTTACCGCTATTAATACCTACTTTGCCTAGGTAGTCTGCTGCATTACCAAGAGAACTTGCTGTGTTGGAAAGTTCAACATATCCGTAACGTGTCATAAAGCTTACGACTGGTTCGAATGTTGTTGGATCTAGTACAACACCACTGCTCATCAATGGAATGTATGGGCAATAGAATGCTGCTGCATCACTTTCACTTGTACCTTTGTATCCAATAAGGATATCAGCGGTATCTTGAGCATATGTGTTAACATAAATCTTCATTGCGCCGTTTAGTGTACCAACAAACTTGGTGTTTGTTGGAGCTTCGAATGTACCTTCAGTGGTACGTGCAAAAGCTGATGTTGTTGCGCTTTGTAGAATTGTTAGTGTAAATGGACTTACAACTGCCCAGTTACCAGCGCCACGACGTGTACGCTGTGCAATGATGTTTGCAACACGGTTGATTTGAACTGCTAGAGCAGCATGTTCGTCACCAACGAATGTAGCTGTACCACTGACCTGTGCTTGGTTGTATGTCAACGCTGCTGCACCTGCCAAGCTGTTTAGGCTTGCTAGGATCTCTTGGTCAATCTCAGCAGTAATTTCTTGTGCTAGAGCTGCCATGATTTCAGCTTCGATGTCAATACCTTGTTGGGCTTGTGCGTCTTGAGCTGCCTCAAATGTCCAACGAGCTGATAGCTTACGTGTCTTAGCTTCAACTGTTTGCTTGAGGATTTGAATGCTCATACGCTTTCCAGCTACGCCTTCAAGAGCTGCTGTACTTGCAGCCTTACCAGTGTTAGCACCGGAATACTGCTCAGCAATCTTGAATGGGCTTAGTGCCTCTTCACCTGCTGTTACACCAACAACGTCGCCATTGGCATTGACGCTGTCGCTATAACGAACACGTAGAGTATGGATTTGACCAACTGGTCCAGTCATTGGTTGTACGCCTAGTAACTCGTTAGCGATAACGGTTGGCATAACGCGACGGATTACTGGAAGAATCACGCGGTTTAGTGTTGCTACGTTGCCGGCAGAGGTACCACCAGCTGTTGCGCTCTCTGCCAAATACTTACGTGTATTTTCTAAAGTAACACCCATCACTGATTTCTTTGTACCTTGAAGACCCTCTAATAGAGCCTCTTTAGTCTCCTGCCAACGACTTGTTAGTAGTTGTGACATTGTATAATCTCCTTAATTATATTCCAGCCAGGCGACGGATATCAACGATGTTACTATCGGGCTCGCTGCTGATTGTTGTTTCTTTGGTAACCTTGTTACCGGTAATTTCTTTTGCCTCTACAAGTGCCTGTCTTCTTTTTGGAGCACCGCCACCGTCGATAACGGTTGGCAAATACTTGTTAAAACTTTCTGTCAATCTCTGAGTTTGAACAGTTTCCAAAAGCTCGCTCATAATTCCCTTTTGTTCTGAGTTCAATGGAGCCAATAGCTCACTCATGACTGCCTTTCTTTGAATGCTTTCTTTTAGTACACGAATTTCAGTCTGCTTGCTTTCAATGACCTTTTGAGCCTTTGATAGTACAGTATGTGCTTCAGCAATCTCATAGTCCTTTTTATTGACAACTTTGAGTAACTTACTTGTTTCTGATTTCTCATTCAAGTAACTAGCTTGATATTCATTACTAAATGCTTCAAATATTCTACGTCCAAAGTCTGCCCGTCTTGCTGATTCAATGTCTTCTTTTAGTTGTACTAACTCTCTATTCAAGTTATTAGTAACTAAACCTTCAACCATTACCGCAGCACGTTTGACAAACTGTTTCTTCATTTGACCTAATGCAACACGACCTTCCTTGATCAACTTGACCTTGGTAGCTGCTAAATCTTTCTTATCTGCATAAAATTCCGCAATTTCATTAGCGAGTGCTTCTACTACAAATTCTTCTAATTTAAAGAACTTACTGGCCATAGCTTTTTGGTCTTCATGCAATTCTTTGACTTCGCCAGCTAAACTTCTAAGAACGAATTCTTTTAATTTTTTACTGTCTTGTTTCATCTTAACTGCATACTTGGCCTTAGCTTCAATAAGTTGGGCACGATCTTCAGCAAACTCAGCAATTTCAGGAGCCAACTGATCACCGATCATACGATCGATTGCTTCGATCATGACTTGACGGTCATGGTCATAGCGTTGACTAAATTCTTCTCTAAGTTGTTGAGTCACTTGTTCACGGTTCTCGGCAATGCGAGCCTCCCATGCTTCCTCAATTTGTACTCTTACACTCTCACTAACCACATTGTTTTCAAATAAGCCTTTCAATACGTCCAACATGTGATTCTCCTTTTATTGGAGTTTGCTTATTATTTTTAATAAGCTCTCTTTGATGTATTTTTGTGCTTTTGGATCACCCTTGACCTCTTTCGCTATGCGTAAAGCATTATGGCCACCTCTAGCGTTCATGATATGTTCATAAATTGGTGTGGGATATGCTCCAGGAGCACTAGGTTGAGCCACCACATCTACTGTGATAATCTCAAAATCGCTGACTTTGCCAGTTCCATCACCGCTGACATTGCCAGAACCTCTGCTTGATACTCCCAACTTGACTCCACTTTCCAACATAGTACGCACTAGTTGGCCCATGGGTGTTGGCAATATCTTGAATTTTCCATAACCATTTGGACCGTCCATCCACATTTCAGTAATCATGTGTGACACACGGTCCAAATTGATCTTTAAGTCATCTGGATGATCTACTTCGCCCAAAACGCTATATCCGCCTGTAATTTGATCATTCAAAGTTTTGACAGCTCTTTCAATTTCATCTACAGGATATACTCTCTGGTTGGCATTTTTGATGCCACCCTGAATGCAGATACCCTTCATGTAAAGGTTTTTGCCGTCTTGGCCGTCAGTTTCGACCACCATACGGGCTTGGTCGAAACTGAGATTTTCACGTAAGTAGTTCATCTATCTTTTTACTTTGCTCTACCTGGAGCACCATTCAACGGACTTCCTGCACTCTTATCTCCGTTGTCACCTGTGCCCTTCTTCTCTGCTCCATGTCCTGGCTCTTTCTTCTTAAATGCTGTTTTACCTGCATTACCGCCTGGCTTATTGATGTTTCCACCATCTTGTAGTTGTGGCTTGCTACCTTTGAACACACCATTGCCTTTCAATTGACCTTGATTAGCAAATGTTGGAGTTTCTGTACCGCCTTGATTTAAATTCTTAGCTGTACCGCCCATGTCGTTCTTACCGGCTACAATTGACTTAGTGTTTACACCATCGTCGCCCATTTTACCAAAAGTTGTATAGTCTTTGCCGCCAACTTTTTCTACATACTCACGGATGAAGTCTTCTTCAGTTTGATCATCTTCTTCATCATCAGAACCTTCATAATAACCTTCTTCTTCACCTTCTTCTTCCTCACCGCCCATGTCGTCGCCACCAAAGTCGCCACCCATGTCGTCTTCACCTTCTTCACCTTCTTCACCACCCATTAAGGTTTCAAACTCATCCTTAAGAGCTTCTAATTCTGCTTCTAGGTCATCTAAACGATCACCTAATTCTTCTTCGCCGCCCATGCCCATTTCGTCATCGCCGCCGAACTCATCATCGCCCATGTCGCCCATGTCATCATCGGATTCAACATCACCTAACATGTCGTCAGTTTCATCACCGCCCATGGCTTCTTCTTCTGGCATACCGCCCATGTCTTCCATGCCTTCTTCAGGCTCCATTTCCATACTTTCTTCTGTTTCTTCTTCGAAATCATCAGCTAGTAGATTTTCATAAATCTCACGGGATTTAGCTACTACGATGTCATGGAATAATTCTCGTGCTTTGGCCTCATTGTCATTGATAAGGTGCTCAAGCATCTGCTCGAATTTTGAACGATCTGTCATTTTGTTCTCCTATAGGTAATGAGCTGTCAAGTATATTTACATATAACTGTAAAAATTGGTTGATAATGATGTGATTTTAACGTATTTTTTCCCAGCTGGACATTATGTCCCTAAAATCATTAAAAAATAGTCGTTTATAATTATCATAACGCCAAGGTGGATCAAAAAAAGTCTCCACATTGACTCTATAATATTTTACTGTGCTGTTGTCTTTTATTATTTTTTCAGTTTGTCTAAGCCAATTACCATGGTAGGTAGCTGGGTCTGAACTCTTTTTATAATTGTTTGTGTTGGCATAGACATTATTGATTTTGCCTTTGAGACCTTCATAATCAAAACCAAAAATATAGACCTCATCAGGTCTATGACTAGTAGCTAGATTTAATGCTGTTGGGCCACTGCTCCAACCTAAATTAGGTTCAAAGTAATTAAATTTTTCGTAATTTTTGTAATTAGGGATATAATTAGTCCATACTTGATTAGTCAATTGATACTTACTTTCATTTATTTCATTGACCATCTTACTGTCCACAGCCACAAGATAATCTGGACTAAAATCTCTGTAAACTGCATTACAGGCGTAGATTAGTCCATATGGCTTAACTTCATCAAATCCCATGTTAAGTCGTGTTCGACCATTGCCAAACACAAAACTTCTTTTCATAGAGGCTTACGTCTGCACATCCAAACAACAGACTGAAATTCGTCTTGCATATACGGAACACATTTATTTCTATCCAATGCTTCCTTTATGTCTGCAAAAGTGATCTCACACCACAACCATTCATTGGGAGTGATGTATTTTTCAAAGTACTCTTTACTTTCACTATAGTCATGTGCCATGATAAAATCACCTGGCTTAAGCAAATCTGCTAACAAATTAACTTCATTAATTTTATTACCACCGTCACACATCAATACAGTAGTACCTGGATTTTGAATAGCATTTTTGATTTCATCATAATTACTTTCTCTAATGCTGGTATAATTATCACTGAACAAATTACAACAACGTACAATAATGCCATCATCTCTTAATTGTTGATATTGTCCTAAATTAATCACATCATAAGTAGTATAAGAATACTGATAATTCAATCCTTTTAAGATATTATTAAGCGCCAATGATGCGCCGCCCTGTCCAGTACCAATTTCCACAACGTTCACAGGCTTTACTTGTGAAAAAAACTTTTCAAAAACAGGTATAAAATTTCTATGCTGCTGGCCAATCAAACCATATAAACTCAGATTCCAATCCATCTTTAATCCTTTAATAAGTTAATAATTTAAGCTGCTGGTGCAGCAGGTTCAGCCCCGTACATACTTTGTACAAATGTGAGTTCTTCTTCCATTTCTAAAATATGCGCTTCCGAGCCTTTCCTTAAATCATTTATCTGTTTTAAAGTGAGTCTGGTTTTTCTTGTGTCGCTACGCAAGAGTTCTTCAACATCTCGTGCTGCATCAAACCTAAAGTCGTTGCCAACTTTTTGTGTTTCAGGATTGAGGTAGAATAACTCTCTTAGGATCATATATCTATTTATTAAACTGTGGGAGGAGGTGCACCACCTGCACCTGCTGTCATGCCCATGCCAGTGTCAGTTCCTGGCGGCATACCTCCAGCAGCTTGAGCCATATCCTCTGGAGCACTGGTATCACTGCTTAATTCTAAATCACTGTCAATGCCAGCAGCACTGACACCTGCACTACGCAATTCTCCACTGGCATCTGTACCAGTAATATTGCTCATACCTTTTTCCTGCTTCCATAGGTTTTCGTTTTCTGCCATCTCTTCTTCACTGAGACCTAAGAACCTCTTCAAGGCAAAACGCTTACTGATATAAGGAATAGCCTGTATGGTATTGAATGTGTTAATTCTTTGGCCATCAACTTCAGATTGACGATAAGCAGCAAAGTTTTGAGGTGGTTGAAAACGTATCTCAAATAAACTAGTATCAATATTGATACCTTTACTATACAAATAACGTTTGAATTCCTGATCAAATACACCAGTTAATAAGGTTTGCAAACGTATGCAATAATTATTAAAACGCAATTCTTGAATATAAGCAGTGCCTACTCTTCCATCATTATATTGTGCTTGACTGTCATCTGCACCAGTTGGCAAATAACTACTAGGAATACGTAATGCTCTAAATAACTTATTAGTAAAGTACTTTAGGTCATCAATCTCACCTAAATTAGTACCGCCTGCTAGTGTTTCAACTTTACTGCCTCTGCCGCCTTCAGTCTGCGGGAAGAAATAATCTTCACTGATACTTAATGGATTATAAGCACTGTCAATAACGTTCATGCCGCCGCCGCTCTGACTGGGAATACGACGTTGATGAATCTCATTTTTAACACGTTCTACAAAGGCCATGGCCATGTGACTAGGCATGTTACCTACATCAATATAAAATATTCTACGCTCTGGTGCTCGTTGTATACGATAGATTAGAATAGCATCTTCTAATAGTTCTTTTTGTTTGTATACTTTAAACACTTGTTCTAATAAACTATTACCAAACGGAAAATTGTTGTCAAGGCCTTCACTTAAACTTAAATGTACTACATGAGCAGCATCAATGGACATTTCATTTTCACCAATGTGAAATCTATCTCCATACTGAGTTGGGTAAGCCCCTGTTGCTCCCCTAGCTTGTCCGCCACCTGCAACGTAGTTACTACCTCTATTATTAGTTTGATTAGGACTAGTTTGAATCTGTGTGGCTACTAGATTTTGAAAATTAGGTGCTAAGTCACGCACTACATACTGTTCAGGTTTCTTACCTTCACTTTCGTTTACAATAACCTTGACTAATTTACTAGGATCTACATAAAACCATTTTTGTGTTTCTGGATCTCTAATAAAAAACGCATCGCCATACTTGAAAGTATTACGCACTATACGAAAAAATCTTGTATCAAATTGTTGTACTTTGAACCACTGTTGTACGTATTCCCTTAGTACTCGTATCTCAGAATTAGTAGCTTTATCTTTAAAACTGAGATGAAAGGTTGTGTTATTTTCTTTATTTTTCTGTGTGCAAAATTCTGCTAAAATATCCAGTGCTGCATTAACTTCTGGATCCATGTCCATAGTGTCATATTGCATGTAACGTTCTATTCTATTGGGACTACCCACATAAATGTCTGGCAAATAGCTGCTGTAATTACTGCGAGCAGGACCTGCTTTATTGCCGTTGCCCATGGGACTACTAGTACCAGAAAGATTACTGGAAGTAGGGGCAGGGGTAAAGTATCTACGCCAACTCATCAATGAGCTCCTATTAGGTTTCCGCCAGCTGCTGATGCAACTCCCTTAGTAGCTTTAATTTGATCTCTCAGCAATGAACCATTTGTATTATTTACTGCAATTAGTTTTTCCATAGCAGTATTTAATTTTTCTAAGGTTTTTACCACGTCGTCTAGGCTTTTTGTTTCGCTCTTTTCATCAGATTTGCCTTTTTTATCTTCCTCTGTTTTCTTTTTATCTTCTGCTGCTTTTTTAGATTCCTCTGCTTGTCTTTTAAATTTGGCATTTTCTCTAGCGTCATCTGGATTTTCTACTTTAGGCAAGGCTTTCTCATCTTTTTTAGGTTGAGCTAAAATTGGCATACCATCTTTGCCAATTTTAGCCACACTGCCAAATGATATTTTGGATCTATCTAATGTATCTTTAGGTTCAGCAGCAGGTGATTCCATACCTCCAAATTCATCTGTTTGACCCTTCCATTCAGCTTTTGGTGATTCCATACCACCAAATTCATCTGTTTGACCTTGCCATTCAGCTTTTGGTGATTCCATACCACCAAATTCATCTGTTTGACCTTGCCATTCAGCTTTTGGTAATGCACTGTCAATATCATCACTGACCTGTGTTAATGAGTCACTGAAATCAGTACTTGATTCTTCCACAGTACCAATTAAGTCCCCCATTGACTCATCAACTACTTTAGATAAATTCTCATTGGCTTCTTTTAATTCTTGTGCCGCCATTTCGTACTTGTCTAAGAAGTCTTCATCATCCACACTAAGACTAGCTAGTTTTTCTTGTGCCTCTTTCTGTTTTGCTATGGCCTTATCTATATTATCCTGTGCTTCGGCAGCTTTCATTTCTGCATCAGTGGCGCCCTTACTTGGAACTACACTGTCAATATCATCACTTATCTGTTCACTATACTTGGGTCCAAGATCCATATTTTGCAACATTTGCACGCCAATGGCTTCATCGACGCCACCAAATTCATCTGGAACTACACTGTCAATATCCTCACCAATTTTATCTTTATCAACATGAGTGAATTTGGCTTGTGCTGCTGAATCGATTTGTGCTGCTTCAAGTTCCTCATCAAGATCAATGGCATCCAACTCCATTTTGTCTCGAGCTGCCTTTTCTGCTGCAAGATCAGCCTCTGATTTACTTGGAACTACACTGTCAATATCCTCACCAATTTTATCTTTATCAACATGAGTGAATTTGGCCTGTGCTGCTGTATCAATTTGTGCTGCTTCAAGTTGCTCATCATTGTCAATAGCATCCAGCTCTATTTTGTCTCGAGCTGCCTTTTCTGCTGCAAGATCAGCCTCTGATTTACTTGGCACTATGCTATCAATATCCTCACCAATTTTATCTTTATCAACATGAGTGAATTTGGCCTGTGCGGCGACATCCGCTTGTGCTGCTTCAAGTTCCTCATCATTATTAATGGCGTCCAACTCCATTTTATCCCGTGCTTGCTGCTCGGCGCTCTTAAGCTCATTTTCATTTGATTCTTTTTTAACTTTACCTAAGGCCTCATCTAGTTTGGCTTGCTCTTCTAAATTACGTTTAAGATTATTTTCAGCTCTTATTACACCATTCTGAAATGTTTTTAATTGACGTTGTTCTTCATTTGTTAAATCTCTTTCACCAGCTATTTCTCGTAATGCAGCTACTCTAGCTTGGTTAGCTGCCAGTCTATCCTCAATGCCTTCTCGGCGTTTTGCTAGGTCTTCTGATTTTTTTGTTAGATCTTGCATACTTTGAACTGGCAAGGCATCCTTCATGTCTTTAGAAATGTCTTTTGATTTTTCTGCAACTAGTACTTGTAATGCTTTATATTCGTCATTACTTTTTGCATTTGCTTCACGTTCACGTTCTTGTTTTTCTTTAAGAGGTTTTTCAATAGCCTCAATTTC
>Ga0209087_1002087_pt1 | contig 11377 bp, 19 predicted proteins | sample S_130805_EF_Meta_FD_187321 | JGI IMG/M metagenome (GOLD analysis project Ga0209087, IMG submission 187321) | Freshwater microbial communities from Lake Simoncouche, Canada to study carbon cycling - S_130805_EF_MetaG (SPAdes) (version 2) | ecosystem: Environmental > Aquatic > Freshwater > Lake ...
GATCCTTTGGCATTTCTGTCAGAACCAAATTCATTACCAAATAACAACTGGCCAGCATTAGCGCCACCTGATGCTCGACCTTTTGATCCACCAATAGTTACATTAGGTATGCGATCTTTGTTGGCTCGCACAGTGCTGGCCACAATGGCAGCCTGTCGGGGCATAGGCGAACCGTAGGATGCGTAGATCATGCCTTGAGCAGTCCAGCGACTAATTGACTGAACATCGTTCTTAAGAGCGCCTTGACTGTCTTTGTCCATTAGTGAAATTGCTTTTAATAAACCACGATAGTCAGATAGGTCAGGCTTTATGGTAATCTTAGTTGTATCAGCCATTTCCATTCCTCTCTGCTATCAGCTCATAGGCTGTTTCAATGTCTGTGAGCGACCATTCTTTCAAGTCACCCAATGCGATCCCGGTATTAACGGCCAGCGCAATTAGGTGTCTATTGATGCTTCCTCTGGGGTGTCTTTTGGGTCATCGCTCACCACATCAAAAGTATCAAATTCATTTTCAACCCAGCCTTGGTGCGTTTTGTATTCTGTTAGTTCATCGCCTGATGCTGCTAAGTACAGCAAGTAGGTAATAACTTCCAGAGATCCTGCGCTCATCTTTTCCTGCGCTTGAGTAAGTGTGTAGCCCAAGTCGCGCTCTAATCTGATCCACAGCCATGCTGAATCATCGCTCACTATGTAGTTATTGCCCTGTTGTGTTGTTACTTTGTATTTCATAAGGTTTGCCCTGTTCTATTCATTAAGTGCGTGTGATTGCGGAGGATGTATCAATTACAAGTGAAACTGATGTAGTTAGTACATCAGTAGCTGCGCCGCCTTGTGGTGGAAACGCTGGAAATACTTTGCCAGCAATAGTGCTGGTTGCACCGGCAACAAACGAAAATGAAAGTGATGTGTCCGGGGCTGATTTAGCGGCATCCCATAGTTGGGCGCAAAGTCCTCCAACGACTCCCCAGTCAGCAAACATTTCAATGTCTAGTGTTCCCGAGTAATCAACGGTCTTGTAAGCGCGACCTGCAAGAGTTTCTAACACTTGCTGGTTGTTGTCTAGGTTTAGTGTTACAGATGCGCCTTGATCTGCGTATGTCTTTGCACCGATCGTTAGTGTAAGCGACCGGCCAGTGATAGCGGTAGTAGCCATTTTATTTCCTTAACTTGTTGTGGTCGCCAGCTCGATGCTGACTTGACTTATTAACATGTCGGCGTTTCCGACCTGCGTGACTGTGGGTTGTGACCATGATCCAATAACTACTCCAGCGGGTAAGGCTGTAAGTGTTGCCAGCATCAAGGATTCTAGATTTGCTAACGCTGCCTGATTATCAGCTGCATTAACAATAGCCGTTAGATCAAAGCGCATGTTTACGCGCTTATTTGCGCCACCGATTACCTGTGGCTCTAAATACGGTGATCCCGGCACAAGCACTAAGGCTGGCGGAGTAATGTTTTCGGCTGGGTAAGCCAAAACTACTCGCCCGGCAGCTGCAAGGGATGAAGCAATAGCGTTGCGCTGGGTAACTAAATTAGCCATTAGCCAACCATCCCATCAGTATCCATCCATTTGCCGATAAGGCCTGAAACTCGAGTAAATAACGAACGGCCTAAACGATATGGGGCAGGGCTTTGAAAATCTACGCCAGATTGGCCTAATGTGCCAGTACGAGTAATCCAAATGTCAGCTGCAATTGCTAACGCTGCCTGACGTACTTCAGGGATTGTTGAGTAGTCAATGTATTGGGTCGCGGCTACAGTTCCAACCGGGCGAATCCTATGATTTGGATAATCAGCGCCAGTACCAGCATAGGACATTGTGTAGGCAGTAACGGCTGTCAAAACTTTTGATCCATTGAAATTAGTACCACTGTTGGATACAACCACTGTTTGCCCTACATAACAGTCATGTGGACGATCAGTAGTAATTGTGTTTACTAGGTTAGTACGCTCATGAGCGACTACTCCCCATTGATTTTTAGTCAGCAAAGACAAAAGAATGTTTTCAGCTGAATCGGCAACCTCTTGCACAATTGAGTCAGCGTAGATGTCACCAATACCAAGTACGGCTTTTAGCTCGCTTAGTGTAATTAGTGCCATCATGACTCCTTAAAAGATTGGTAAGTGTGTGGGGGACACAGGGCCGCATCCCCCACACTTCTAACTAACTAGACCTTAGGTCAAGTTAAAGCGGCGAACGCCACCGGCAACCAAAACTCCTGCAGCCATGTAGCCGTAGATTGATGTTTCGATTTCGCCAGTTGTCACTACGTTTGTGGACATACGTAGGACTGGGCTTTCGTAAATTGCAACAGATGATGGCACAACAATAAATGCTGATTCATCAATAGTTGTTGATACTGCATTCGCATCCACGTAGAGATCGAGCCCAAGCACATTTCCTCGCAAAGAAGTTGGCGCGGACTGGCCAGCTGCGTTTTGTGGGTTGTATGCATTGTAGATTGGTCGGCCACCTGAATCCTTAGCACCAAGCAACAATGACCACTGGGAAGTACCAGCGATGTATGCAGTTGCAAGTTCGCCAGTCGCTAGGTAAGCGGCTGGGGCTTCAGTTGATACGAATGAAATGATGCCATCAGATGATGCAGCAGTTGTTGATGCCTGTGTTCCACCCGAAGTTAATGCAGAAATTACAGCTGCATCAGTTGCCTTGTTGTAGGCGCGAGTCATGTTGTCGATCATCGCTTGGAAAAATGATGGATCAGAACGCTCGATAAGTTCTACCGAGTAGCGCTGTAGTCCTGCGTACTTGTTTACGGTTAGATTAACGTAACTGGAAACAATGCCGGTTTCGGATGGGCCATCACCTTCGGCTGTTAGTGCAACAGTTCCTGCAGTTGTGATTTTTGGATGTGCGATGGTCATACCTGCGTTTGGAAGTGCGCGAGTACCGATTGCATCGATAGCCGGGCGAGATCCGATCAAGGTATCAACTACCTGTGAGGAATACTGTGTTGGCTTGAATGCAGGGTTGGTGCTGAATGAATCGTCAGCTGCCATTACATACTGGGCTGAATCATGGTTGCCCATTTTGGCCTTGATGCTGTGTTCCAAGTACGAAGCTTGGCTATTGATTGGTGATCGTGGCTGTGTGTATGCCACTGGTGCTGCAGCGACAACTACCGCGGCTGCGGTAACTTCGTCTGCAACTGGTGCGGTTGTTTCTTCCACTGTGTTCTCCTGTGGTTGTTCCTCTACCGGGGTTTCGGCTTCGGTGGCTTCTGGCTCAGAATCGCAAGCTGCGACCTGAGAAATCTGTGCATCTTTAAATGCTGGGTTTGTTACATGTGCTACGGCTTCAAGGTTTGCTGCGCTCACGACCATAACCCCTTTCTCTATTGTGTATTCATTAACGCTGGCTTCAATACTGAATGCCGGGCGTAATCCCTCGGATGCTTCTACTAATGCATCGTTGCCTGCATTGGTTTGAGCAATTTTGAATGCCATAGAAATTCCTGCTGGCGTGACTTGCTCACTGCCTGCAATACCGCGACCCAATGGGCGTGTGCGATCATGTTCCATGTTTAAGACAATTTTGCTGGCATCTATTTCACCAAATGCGCCAAACTCAAAGCGGACTGGTCCTGCAGATGTGTTGCCAGATGGGCCAAACGGTACAACCATGCCAGAGATCGTTCTTGTGACTGTATCGGCGGCCAATACTTGACCCTCAAAGTTAAGCAGCATTATTTGGGTTTCCTCTCGGTGCTAAATCCATTTCAGCGCGGGCTTCATCAACATTGATAAGACCTGCATCAAGCATGGCTGTTAAGACTTGTATTTCCTCTAATGGATTACCTCGTAAGTAATCATCTAGATCGAATTTAACCTCTTGCCCTCTTGGGGTTAGGTCGTTCATGCTTAGTCTTTCCTCAATCGCATGCATGATTGGTGAAAGGCTGAAATCTACAAGGCTACGGCGTTCAGCTGAAACATTAGAGTAAGTAGCGCTAGCGCTCTCGGCATTTAAGTACCATGCCGGAATATTGCACATACGAGCAATTTCGCTGGCTGTATTAAGTCTGGACTCGCTCAACTGCATCTGCCCAGCATCGTAACCAAAAGTAGTTACATCAAGTGGTCCAGATAAATAGGCGGTTGAGCGAGTAGATCGGGCTTGTTTCCATGATGCTAAAAGACTTGAAACCTGCTCTGGCGGTAAATCGACGCCAGTATTCTTAATAACCATTGTTGGGTTAGGTTCGGTTGCCATACGTTGTACGGCTTCCTCTAATTTCAAAGCTGTAGAAATTGTCCGACCACCACGATTTAATATGCCCTCATCCATGCCGCTAAACATAATTAGCGATCCAACACCTACTGGCGGGCATAAGTTTCCATCTAGGTAAAAGCCATTAACAATTTCTTGAGTATTTAAATCAGTTGTAAATGTAACCCGTAATGGATCAATTCGCCGAGCCTGTGTTGGTCGGCCATCCTCTGGCGATACGGCCAATACGTACCAAAACGCATGGCCATGAAATAGTAAATCCTCACATGTCCAAGTAATTGTTACGCATAATGGCAGCGCTGGATCGGGTTGCTTAAGTAATGAGCGACCCTCAATCTTGGCATAAGTTACATCGTTGTAGGCATTTAAGCCAAGTGTTCCAATAGTTCCACAGATAATGTTTCGCGCCCGGGCTACAGCTGGGACTTGCATGGCATCGCCACGATTGATTCTAAATACGTTAAATGCACTAAAGGCATCTTGGTAGTAAGGGACAACTACTCCCGCTTTAGCTTCTACCTGTGGTTTGTCAAGATTTGTGCCAAGCAAGAAATCAATAAATCCCATACTTCATTATCTCATAAATGTGTGACAATCAAGCATTTAAGCGCGTGTCGGAGAATGTGCGGGTTAGTGATAGGAGTGACTAACCCGCACATTAAGGTACTGCCAAGTAGCCCTTAAGCACTAATGATAGTCACGCTCTGTTGTGGCGCGCAAGCATGACCCGCTGCCATAACTAATGCCACTGCAGCTGTAATCGGTACTTGTGCAGCTCTACGCGCAATACGCCATCCACCATCCGATGCTGGCCGTCTTGCACATGAAACTAAATGACTATGTAAAGTTTCTTGTCCGGGATGTATAAATCTACCTTGTTGCATTGCATTTAATGTTTGATCGCAACTAATAGCAAAACCTGCACTTGCCCATGGTGTTGGTTCGGTAGCAATACCAGCTTGTGCCAATCGTGGAGCAATGTAACCTGCAGTATTTGGATCATAAGCAAATTTTCTAGGCCTGTATCTACGAGCTAATGTTGCCAGTTCACCAGTTAATTCAAGATCGTTAATACCACCCTCACGATTCCATTCATGTAGGAATACAGCCATTCCCTCTGGTCGTTCTTGAATGGTTACTAAACATGCAATTTCTCTATTGAAATTTAAATCAATAGCCATCCATGTAGGTAGATCATCCTCAAGTGATACTTGCTTTTCACCTGCATTCCACATTTCCAGAGGAAATGGATTTTCTATAGCATCAATAAACATGCAAAGTGTTTCAGTTTTGAAAGCATCTTTAGAATCAAACATTGAAGCATCTTTTATATTTTGTTTGCTAATTGTGTAACCCATTGCCGGATTAGCCTGCGCCCAAGCCTTTTCATCATTTACATCAGATCCCGGCAACGCGCTGTATTCGTAGTAGCCCATACGGCTAGATTCAAAAGTTAATGCCCTACGTCTTTGTTCATTTAAAACAGTTGAATTTAAATCCCCAGCATTTGAAGTCCAAAAAACTTGCGCGTTAGGCCTTGCTCGGGTGATTGGGGTGACGGCAGCCCAAGTTGCTTCATCAATTTCACGTAACTCATCTACATAAAGTAGATCAGCTGTCGAACCACGTGGACCCTCGGATGTAGCAGCTCTAATTGAATATTTACGTAAACGCTCACACTTACCTCCACAAGATTTGGGGTAATGGTGGCAGTAGACCTCAATTTCCTCTTGCCCGTTAGTCCGGGATACCCGTTTAATTCGCTTACGCATCCAGTCAAGGCTTTCAGCCATGTCCACAGTCTGTTTAAAAGTATCAAGGGATAGTTGCCTTGTTTGTGACATGGCAATAATGTTTTTTTCACCAAAGATGTAAAGGCCAGCAAGAATTCGCATACGCATACAGTGAGTTTTTCCATTTTGGCGCGCTAGAAGCATCCCGACCTGTGATCTAGCCCAAGTACCATCTGGGTTTAATTTAAGAGCATCATCTAAGACATAATTTTGCCAAGGCAGTAAGGGTACACCTAATTCGTCAGCTAGTTTGCTTACTAGCGGGCCTGCGCTGGGCAGTTTTAGCAGGGGGCTTTGGATTCTTGGTTTTGACAAGCCGTAAGAAATCTCCGACATAGGCTGTCCCGTCATTCTCCTCTTGTTTACTGGCAGTACGTGTTTCCGTAGTTAAATGTAGTTGTTGTAAGACAGTTAATAACTTACCAGACAAGGCTGTTATGTCTTTGATGTCTGCGCCCATGTCAAAAGCCGTATCTAATGCCTTGGCCATCCTCCGGGCTAACGTGATCGCAGCTACATCACTTGGGGCAATCCAGTTGGCTACTGACAATGCAGAATTTAACGATAGGTAGATATCCATCGGTCTAATGTCTGGCTGTTCAGGTTTTTTTTCGGTCATGACCTAGGCCTTTCGGTTGTGGGTGGATCAAATCGGCTCATTCGGGGAGGGAAAAGAGTAAGGGAGTCTGTGGGTGGCACTGCCCCAGAAAAAACGCCCCTACGGCTCTCTGTGGGTCTTACAGTGTTAAATGCAACGGTCTTAGCCATGTGGCAAGGCTTACAGAGTGGTTGTAGGTTGTCAATGCTGTTGCTGCCACCTATCGCTACCTCAATGATGTGATCTACCTCTGTTGCCCGATCACCGCAGTACATGCACGTCTTACCCCATACCCGAAAGCATGCCTCACGCAGCTTACGCCACTGGGTATCTGTACCTCGGGCGTGTGCTTTACTCATCGTCTAGGTCAGCACCTAAGCATGCCAGCCTTGTCCTTAGATGGGATAGGTACACCAATGCATCATCTATTTCCTCAACAGCATTGATGATTAATTCTCTTTTAGTCAATGTTTCTATGTGTTGTCTATCGCCATGTGAATACTCATTAGCCCCTACATCAATGATGCGCGCTCTTAGGTTACTAATGATTGCATCAACGCTGTCTGCCAATTCATTTGGTGTCATGGTGTTATTCCTATCTGTTAGTTAATTAGTACGTCTATTGGCCCTACACATGATGGGCTGTACTTTATCGCAGCCCCAACAGCTTCTCTAATGCGCCATTGTGGATCATCCGTAAAACGTGTGGCATGTAATGAACCCATGGCAAATGGAAAGCCTGATCCAGTAGCAATCATGTTATATTCCCCTACTGACCAATCAATAGTGCTTATTTCAAACAATCTGCCAGCAATCCCTACAAGTATGTCTGCCCCATTGTCATCAGTATTTATGTCTATTTTGAATTCCTCCGCAGCTCTTTGTAATGCGCCACAGAATTGCATACGCATCCAAGCTTCTAAATTATGTGTGTTTATGTCTGGGTAGGTAGCAAATGTTGTCAATTGACCCGTACCCAGCGAGCCACTGTATCCAATTAGATACGGGCCAACCTTGCGTATTTTAGGCTTGGCCAATGGACTAATGAAATTACTATCTGACATAGCTCGATCAGCACCCATGTAAACCTTACCGCCATGCGTAAGTCCCGCAAGTATTGTCATTAGCCCTGCCTTATTTGTTTTGCCCCTGATACATCAATGTAGGCATTTAATCTTTCAATCTTGCCACCATTAATAGTTTCTTGTGTTTCGGTTATGTCTGTACGAAACTCACATGTCCATTTGCCGTCTTTGTCACTGATTTTTTGAGTTATTAATAAATCATCTGGGATCAAATACAAGAAGCCAATATATGGCACACCCAATGCGTTGCCTACATAGCGGCCAGCTTCTATTTTGTCCATTGTGATAAGCCATTCCATGTTCCATTTCTGCAGCTGCTCAAGGCTCATGTTCCGGGACTTTTGCTCTACTACGGCTACAACATTGGTGTCATTGTCCACTATGACCGCATCTACTAATGCTGGGCCGTCTTTAGGCGTGTGTACATAGGTAAAGTCTGTGTAGTGGTGACTCCATAGTTGTACAGCTCTTAATTCGTGTTCTAGCGATTCCTGACCCTTTGGGGAATTAACGTCAAGCATTACTAATCCTCAATTCCTTGCATAATGTTGTAGGCAGCCATCATGCCGTTACGGTATTGAACATTGGTTGATGGATGCATATCAATAATTACATCCATAAGCTGATCCAGCCGTTCTTTCCATGTTCTGTCAATCATCCCGGCAATCATTTTGGCATCATTAAATTCTTGTTGTAAGTGTGTGTGGTCTTTACTTAACATCTCTACTCCATTGACGTATTTAAGTAATTCAGATTGTCTAACCTGAACCCATTTATCACTTCTAGATTCCATGTATTTATTTTAGAAGTGATTCACACCCAGAACCGGTAAGTGAGCAGGATTGGCTCTTAGCGAGCCGATCCACACCCGTCACCGTATAAGTTTCGCTTGTAAAGGGAATTAGCCACTACAACTAATCCAACTGCGCCTTGTGCCTATAACACTTGGGGAAATCATTTAGGCAGTTCGTTTTAAATGATGTCTATAGGCTCGCATTTCTGCATTTTGCATGATTATCAGGCATGCCAAGAAGCACCATCTAACGGTGGTTTAGCAGCTGATAAGGCAGCCAGCAGTTTAAGTCTTGCCTAGACATTTGTCAGGTATTGCTATTAGTATTTGAAAACTAGCCAGATCAGGGCAAGAGGGATCAAGAACCACTCCATGATCTGGCTAGTTTTTATATTTGTGGGCTTAACTTTTGCTGATAAGTATTTACCTCACCACAGCATTTAGTCATCCAAGTTCGTGTATTGGTGTAGGGATCAACACCTATGTCCACTGGGTTAAGTGTTTCCATGCAAATCTCGCAGCTCTCTGCAAAATACGGCAACGCTTCATAAGCCCCATATAGTTTCTTTAGTATTGAAACAAACATGGCATCTTTATTGTCCATACTGACTCCTCTCACGTAATTGATCCCTCTCACGTACAGCATCTATTTCTTTTGATAGGCATGTGTAAACCTCATTAAGCAATTTGCCACAATGCTCGCAGTCATGTCCTCTTAAATCCCTTGTCATTCTTAACAATCTAAGTAATGTAGTTTGAAATTCCAGTTCCCAGCGGCTCATGGTGCAGTGTAATCCAATATCTTAAATGTTTCGCAAGGCCATACCTCACCACAAATAATGCAATCTTTATTCCATTTGCAGTTATCACATGCAGCATCAACGGTGTTGCACACTAAACAAGGCTTAGTAGGTGGCTCATATTGAATGTGGATAGCCCGGGCCATTTCTATAGCTGACTGCAGGTCGATTAAGTCAGTGCATACGCAGTGACAGTATTTGCTGTGGTCGTGGCTCATGATCGGTCAAACTTTGGATCGCACTGTGGATCATTGTCACAGAAATAACCAGCATATGGCTTTCCCGTTTTCTTGCCAATGCCACTTCGTCTAGTCATTGGCCCATGCAAGCAAAGTGGCACCAAAGGTTCATCTATGCCCTCATCCATGGTTGATGGAGGTAGCCATGGGTCGGTTTCCATGGCTTCGCTGGGCGGCTCTTGCATCACCTCTTTTGGCTTGGCTGGACCGGGTGCTTGTCGCTCTCGGCTACCGATAACTTCCTCTTTGCTGCTCAAGCCCTTAGATGTGCCAATGTTAAGGCTGGCGCAAGCGCGACCCCAGCAGGCTGTTTCAAGGTTCTGCAGCTCTGATCCATTTGTGTATGGACTTTTGCCTACAATAAATTCCGATGCTGTACCTATGCCCGGTAGTGGATCATCAGCTGATCGATAGGCTCTGGCCACTCCCCACATTTTCATTGGGTCACCATCCATGACACCCATAAACTCAAATTGAATTGAGCCGTCAGGGAATCTTGAGTAAAACTCGGCCACCCTCTCGGCCACCGTAACGTAATTAGAAATATCAAAGCCCATTAGATTTTCCACCCATCTCGAGCCATTTGCTGTTCAATGGATGATCCAACTGGGTGACGAGCCTTGGCCCGCTTCATTTGCTTTTGTTTGTGATGTTCGTTTTCAACCATCATTCCAGCTGCGTAGCCAGTAATGAAAAATAGCACTAAGCCAATTATTGTTATCATGCCCTGATTTCCTATTCTTAGATGTAAGCCTTGGCGCTTACATGAATAGTTTTAGCACGTTACGCAGGATTCACACAAGCACTTTGAGAAATTAGGCGTGTCATGACTTGTGGCTAAATGTTCTTTTAGCACTAGATGTAGTGTGTCCACTTTATTGATCAAGTCTGGTAAGGATTTTCCGCCATTTGCATAGGGCTGAATGGCATAAGTCATTTTCTCTATGTAGGCCTTAATTGGTATAACAATTGCATAACGGACAATCATGCCCAAAAGGGTTAAAACGGCAATTAACGCGCCAGCGATTTGCCCTGCATTGACAATGGCATCCATGTCACTCGGCTTTATTTTTTCCAGCTGTAATGGCTGCATCCATTTCCGACTGGTTTAACTTGCCATCATCTAGCAGGCCTTTAGCCGATTCACGTAGTACAACCACCAATGGCAACAAGGCAGCCATTAGTGCGCCCTTGATCGGCTCTATGCCTACTCCAGCGCTAAGGCCAAATGTGGCCAGACCCTCGTATGCGATCAAAGCAACCACCCGGACTGCAAAAGTCTTGTATCGGTTCATGCTTTCAGTACAGCTTCTGGATTCATGTCAGCTGACTTACTCCATTGGATGCCGTTACGGCGTTCAAAATGTAAATGTGCGCCTGTGGAATTGCCTGAATTCCCGGATTCGCCAATGTGCTGACCCTTTTTAACTTTGTCGCCGGGCTTTACTAAAGACTTACTTAGATGGGCATAAATGACATAGGTATTGTCTGACAGTTTTTGTACAATCTGTGTGCCATAAGCACTGCCCCAGTTAGCATTGGCGATCACTCCGTCAGCTGCAGCCAAGACGTCAGTACCAGCAGGTACAGCAAAATCTACGCCAGTGTGGTATCCAACAGACCAGTGCTTTCCGGGTACATGATATCCAGTAGTTATCTTGCCATTTTTAATTGGTAAAGCCATTATGACGGTCCTATGTCTTTGATACTTATTGCACCAATGTAGTCAGTTGTATTTTGAGCAACACAACCATTGGTATTTGTTTGTACTGTAACAGTTGGAATAAATGCAGATGTTCCCATTTGTGTACTTGT